>Ga0099829_10001533_pt1 | contig 12815 bp, 10 predicted proteins | sample CZO8metaG_3_FD_79336 | JGI IMG/M metagenome (GOLD analysis project Ga0099829, IMG submission 79336) | Vadose zone soil microbial communities from the Eel River Critical Zone Observatory, Northern California, USA - CZOApr15con2H2.8 metaG | ecosystem: Environmental > Terrestrial > Soil > Vadose...
ACGATGCGCAGCCAATCGGCGCGGCGAATCTCGCCACCGGTTGGAGCGAGGTCTCCCTGCAACAAGCGGAGCAGGGTCGTCTTGCCACTACCGTTCGGGCCTACGAGACCAACGCGCATTCCGGCCGTCAGGATGAAGTTGAGGCCGTCGAACAATTCTTGAGTTCCCATGGTGCAGGTGACGTCCTGCAGTTCGATGAGACGTTTAGTCTTGCGGTCGGTGGCGGAAAAATCGATCTGAGTTGTGGTGCTGCGGGTTCTCTGATTCAGGTCGGCAAGTTCTCCCATGAGCTCGCCCGCCTTGCTGATGCGCGCTTTAGACTTTCGTGTGCGGGCTTTCGCTCCGCGGCGGAGCCACTCGATTTCCCCGTGGACAAGATTTTCGAGCGCTTCCTGACGCTTGGACTGCGCGTGCAGGAATTCTTCTTTCTTCTCCAGAAAGGCGCTGTAGATGCCGTGGACGCGCAGCGAACCGTCGGGATAAATGCGATTGAGCTCGACCATGTCGGTGGTGACATTCTCTAGAAAATAGCGGTCGTGGCTCACGATGACGCTGGCGAATGCCGCCGCTTCAAGCAGATCTTCGAGCCACGTGATTCCCGGAAGATCGAGATGGTTGGTGGGCTCGTCGAGCAGCAGGATGTCGGGATGCTGCACCAGGGTTTCGACGATTGCCAGGCGCTTTTGCCAGCCGCCGGATAGCTCGGTGGCTTGCGCTTCCAGGTCTTCAAAGCCGGCGCGGCCTAGAGTCTCGGCGAAACGGGCGCCTCGCTCGGATCCGGAGACGCCGCTTCGATCAAGAGCGCTTTCGATCACCGAGCGCACCGTGGCCCCGGATTTGAATCGCGAGTCTTGCTCGACGCAAGCGAGGCGGGTGCGCTTACGGAACGACACTTCCCCGCTGTCGGGCTTTACCTCGCCAGCCAGGATTCGGAGAAGGGTGGATTTACCGGATCCGTTCGGGCCAATCAGGCCGATGCGGTCTCCGTCAGAAATGGTGAAGGAAACATTCTGGAAGAGCGGGTTCGCTCCGAATGCTTTCGTGATTTCCTGGGCGTTGACAATGGGCGGCAATGATTGCGATCTCCGTGATGTTGATGTCTTGAGAGTATCAGTTGAAAGGAGTACGGAGTGCCGCCCCTTTCGGGGCTGAGAGTGGAGTGACGGGCGTCTCGCCGTCCAGCAGTATGGCGGCCGGGCGGGACGCCCGGCTCTCCACCAGCCTTGGATCGACAGGAGTAACAATCACGCGGTTTCGAGCCTAGTGCGCAATCACTTTTTACTTTAGATCCTGAGCGGCTTGCGCTACATTCTCCGGCTTGCCGAGATCGCGCCAATCATATTCGTCGGCGCGGAAGGCGAGGATTTTTTCTCCCTGGGCCGCGAGACGCAAATACGAGGCAATGATGGAGAACACACCGTCTTCGGTCATCATCGCAAGCAGGCGAGGAGAAATAACGTGGATGCCGGAAAACGCCCATGCCCGCGCCTGCTGGGCGGGCCGAACCAATTCAGGTGGTTGATTGCGGCCGGCTCGCCGGCCACAGAGCTGACGCCGCTCGTCGAACAGAAGATAGCGGGAAGTCTCGCGGTCTTGTACGGCTAGCGTGGCCAGGGCTTGAGTTTCAAAGTGAAGTTGCCTCATGCGCTCGAGATCGATCGTGCTGAGGACATCGACATTATGCAGAATGAACGGCGTTTCCTTCCCGGAATGGCCACGCGAATCCTGGAAAAACCAAGCGGCTTTTTTCAAACCACCACCGGTGTCGAGCAACCTCTCCTCGCGCGAGACTTCAATGCGCATGCCGAAGTTGTCGTTTGCTTTCATGTACTCCACAATCATGTCGGCAAAGTGATGGACGTTGATTATGACCTCGCGCACTCCGAAGCTACGCAGGCGAGCGAGCGTGATCTCGAGCAGCGTGCGGCCGTTGATTTCGACCAGGGCTTTGGGGCGATCGTCGGTGAGGGGCCGCAAGCGCGTGCCGAGGCCGGCGGCTAGGATCATCGCTTTCATTGATTCAGCTGCTCCTGCTCACGATGACGCACGACGACTTCCACTCCATCCTTGGCGCGGAGATGTTTTGCCAATTCCTCCGCCAGATAAACCGAGCGATGCTGACCGCCGGTGCAGCCGAACGACACCATCAAGTGCTTGAAGCCGCGATGCCGATAGGTGCTGACGCTTGCATCCACCAGCGACTTGGCGTCGGCGAGAAACTGACGCACGCTCTCCTGCTGATTGAGATAGTCGATTACCGGCGCGTCTTTGCCGGTCAGGGTCTTGAAGCGCTCTTCGCGTCCGGGATTCGGGAGGCTGCGGCCATCGAAAACGAATCCGCCGCCGTTGCCGGTCTCGTCTTGGGGCAGACCCCGGTGAAAAGAAAAACTGAAAACCCGCACCGTCAACTGTTCCGGTTCGGAAGTGAGGCCTTGCAATTTTTCCGAGGCCACCATGCTTTTGAAGGCTTCCATCAGCGTGGGCAACGCGATGGGCAGCTCCACATTGTGAAGCAGCCAGCGCAGGTTTTTCAGCGCATACGGGACGCTTTGCAGGAAATGCTCCTTGCGCTCGTAAAAGCCGCGAAAGCCGTAAGCCCCCAGGGCCTGCATGATACGGACGTAAACGTAGGCGTAGTAATACTGCATGAACAGGGAGCGATCAAGGGCGACGAAAGCGGCAAGACTGTCGAGATAATGATCGAGCAATTGCTGGCGCAGATCGTGGGGCAGGTCGGCCTTCGCGTCGTACAAAAGAGAAGCGATATCGTATTGCAGCGCGCCTTTTCGGCCGCCCTGATAGTCGAGGAAAAATGGCTGGTCTTCGTTCAGAATTTTGCGCAGCATGATGTTGCGGGATTGGAAATCGCGATAGAGAAAATAATCGCGGCTGGCGCTCAACAGGAATTTCGTCAAGCGGCTGAAATCGTCCTCGAGCGCCTGCTCGTTGAAGGGAATGCCGGCGAGGCGGAGAAAGTAATACTTGAAATAATTCAGGTCCCACGCGATGGACTGGCGATCGAAGCCGGCGCGTGGGTAGCACACTTTGTAGTTCAAATCGCGGCCGGCTTCGACCTGAAAGCGCGGCAACACGGCGACCACTTTGCGATAGGCGGCGACTGCCTCGGGAGCGACGGACGCGCCGCTACGCTGGTCGGAGAGAAGCTCAAAGAGCGTGGTGCTGCCGAGGTCTTCTTCGAGATATGCACCGTGGCTTAGATCCTCGGCATAGATCTCGGGCACGGGCAGACCGTGCCGCCGAAAGTGCCGGGAAAATTCGAGGAAGGCAACATTCTCTTCGCGCACGTCATAGAGAATGCCAATCGCGCTGAGTTTTTCGGTGGAAAGCCGGATGATCTTGCGGCCCGAACCGCCGAGCTGGCCCTGCAGCGGCTGCACCCGCTCGACCGGCGAGTGGAAATGCTGCTCGAAGAGTCTCTTGAGAACTTCCATGAATCCGATTGCGAGCCCCGCAATACCCATAAAGATAACATCGGAGGGTCAGCGAATTTGGGCATCCCTTTCGTGCGACATGCGAATTTCTCGTCCAGATTAGAATAACTTTCAGTGCCAATTGACGGCGACGCGCGGAATCTGGGGCTAAGGAGGCTGGGGAAAAAGTCGTTCTCGGCCAGAAAGCGAGATGTCAGTGCCTAAGGTCGCATTCAAAACAGCGCGGTTACCGCAGCACTGAAGCGTTGCACCGCCCAAAATCAAGTGCACCGTCGAGTTTTTCCGCAGGCTGCCGGAGCACGTGCCGAGCGCTGCGCAGGAGTTTGGGTGCGATCTAAGATGCAGGAGCAGTTTTCATGACGCAGGAAGAGCTAAGGCTGTCGGAGTCGGGCGCGCGTAGGAAACACTGGAAGCGCTGGGGACCGTATCTGAGCGAACGTGCCTGGGGCACAGTGCGCGAAGATTACAGTGCGTACGGGAACGCGTGGGAATACCTGACGCACGACCACGCCCGTTCGCGCGCCTATCGCTGGAACGAAGACGGCTTGGCTGGCATCTGCGATCGGCGACAGACGATTTGTTTCGCGGTAGCGTTGTGGAACGAGCACGATCCCATCCTGAAGGAACGGCTGTTCGGTCTGACTGGCAACGAGGGCAATCACTCTGAGGACGTGAAGGAATGTTACTTCTATCTCGATAGCACGCCCACGCACTCTTATATGAAATACCTTTACAAGTATCCGCAGGCGGCGTTTCCTTATGCGCAGTTAGTGGCAGAAAACCGGCGGCGCGATAAAACGCAGGCGGAGTTCGAGTTACTGGATACGGGGATTTTCGACGAGGATCGTTATTTTGACGTGTTCGTGGAATACGCCAAGGCCGACACCGAGGACATCCTGATCAAAATCACGGTCGCGAACCGAAGCCCGAAGACAGCCAATCTGCGGCTGCTGCCGACGGTGTGGTTCCGCAACACGTGGTCCTGGGGAGGCCGCGACCGGCGGCCCCATTTGTATGAGGCTCGCCTTGCGCATAACCCGGTGATCGAACTCAACCTGGCTCGGCAAAGAAAGGATCAGCCGGGTAATCGCTGGCTCCATTGCGAAGGCTCTCCGGAGTTGCTGTTCACCGAGAACGAGACTAACTTCCGGCGACTTTTCGGAGCTGAGAATCGCACTCCGTATGTGAAAGATGGCATTAACGACTATGTCGTGAACGGGGCAAAGGATGCGGTCAATCCCGAGCATCTTGGCACGAAGGCGGCTGCACATTACGAGCTCACGGTTTGTGGGGGAGAGACAGTCGCTGTGCGGCTGCGTCTTACTAACTCCGACTTCAAGGGAAAGAACGCATTTGAGAGTTTCGCTGCCTTCTTCGCGACTCGCCAAGCAGAAGCGGACGAATATTACGCCACCGTCATTCCGAGGGACCTATCGCCGGATGCGCAGAACGTCATGCGCCAGGGCTTTGCCGGAATGCTGTGGTCCAAGCAGTTCTATCACTATGTGATCAAGGATTGGCTGGACGGCGACCCGGGCAATCCCGCGCCACCCGCGGAGCGCCGCAAGGGCCGCAATCACGAGTGGAATCATCTCTACAATGCCGACATCATTTCGATGCCTGACAAGTGGGAGTATCCGTGGTATGCGGCTTGGGATCTGGCGTTTCACTGCATCCCTCTGGCGCTAGTGGACTCGGAATTCGCCAAGGAGCAGCTGACACTCATGCTGCGCGAGTGGTACATGCATCCCAACGGACAGATCCCGGCTTACGAGTGGGCGCTGGGCGACGTGAATCCCCCGGTGCACGCCTGGGCGGCGTGGCGCGTCTACAAGATCGATAAGAAGCGGCATGGCAAGAGTGACCGGGCATTTCTGCAGCGGATTTTTCACAAGCTGTTGCTGAACTTCACTTGGTGGGTGAATCGCAAGGACGCTGATGGCATGAACATTTTCCAGGGCGGATTTCTCGGCCTGGACAATATCGGCGTCTTCGACCGCAGCGCCCCCCTGCCCACTGGCGGGCACATCGAACAGTCCGACGGAACCAGCTGGATGGCCATGTACACGCTAAACCTGCTGGCCATCGCGCTGGAACTGGCTGCCGAAGAGCCTTGCTATGAGGACGTCGCCAGCAAATTCTGGGAGCACTTCGTGTACATCGCTCATGCCATGAGCCATCGCGGCCACGAAAGCTTGGGCCTCTGGAACCGGGAAGACGGTTTTTTTTACGACGTCTTGCGGCTGCCTGACGGTTCGCAATTTCCAATGAAGATCCGCTCCATGGTGGGATTAATTCCGCTGTTTGCCGTGGAAACTCTGGAGGCTGAGGTGCTCGACCGGCTGCCGGATTTCAAACGACGGCTGGAATGGTTCATCGACAACCGGCCCGATCTTAGGGAAAACGTGGCCTGCATGCGCACCCATGGCATGGGTGAACGCCGGCTGCTCTCGATTGCGACGGCAGACCAGCTGCGCAGCATACTCAAGTTCATGCTTGACGAGCGTGAGTTTCTATCGCCTTACGGAATTCGCGCCCTGTCCCAGTTCCATCGCGACCGTCCTTACACGCTCCGAGTAAACGGAATGGAACACCGAGTGGGTTACGAGCCTGGGGAATCCTCGACCGGAGTGTTCGGCGGCAACTCCAACTGGCGCGGCCCCATTTGGTTCCCGGTAAACTACTTGCTGGTCGAGTCGCTGCAGAAATTCGATCACTATTTCGGGCCGGATTTCAAGGTCGAGTTCCCGACGGGTTCCGGAAACATGATGACCCTGTGGGAAGTCGCGCGCGAATTGTCGCGCCGCATGACGAGCATCTTTCTTCGCGATGAAAAAGGCCGCCGGCCAGTTTTCGGAAATCTCGAAAAGTTCCAAACCGACCCCCATTGGCGCGATTTGGTGCTGTTTCACGAATACTTCCATGGCGATTCCGGAGCCGGCCTGGGCGCCAGCCATCAGACCGGGTGGACGGGCTTAGTCAACAAGTTGATGCAACAGAGCGGCGAGTCGCGAGAACGGAAAAAACGCGATCAGGCAGTTGCGACGGTAACCGCGGACTGAAATCACCGACGAGACTGAAGCCTGCTCAAGATTGGCGGAAGGCTAGTTCTCACGCACACTCTGAAGCGCTGCCAGCGAAAATCAAGTGCGACACCGAGTTTTTCGCAGGCTCTTAGGAGACGGCCAGAAACAGATTGACAACCCTAACTCTGCTGCCCTAGTATCAGGTCCACGATGACTCCGCTGACCCATCGCCATCACCATCATCATCACCATGCGATGAGCGTGTCGGCGGGGGACCACGGATAACTAAAAGCACTCATAGGAAATCCAAGCCCGCTGGCGCAGACCTCGCCCAGCGGGCTTTTTGCTTTTGTGCGCGGTCTGAAATCTGGCACCTAGATCAGGAGGGTTCGATGGAGATCGACTTCGACAAGATACAGGGTCTGGCGCCCGCGGTCATTCAGGACGCGGGTACCGGCGAGATGCTGATGGTGGGATTTATGAATCGGGAAGCGCTCGATAAGACGCTGCACACTGGATTCGTAACGTTCTACAGCCGCACTCGGCAGAGACTGTGGACCAAGGGAGAAAGCTCCGGCAATCGCTTGCAGGTGGTCGCCGCGTGGACCGACTGCGACCGGGATACGGTGCTGCTGCGCGTCCGTGTGCTGGGCGAGGGCAAGGTCTGCCACACCGGGACGCGCTCCTGCTTTACGCAGGAAATACCTCTGGGAGTTGCGCCGTCTGGGCAAGAGGCGGGCGGGCGATGAAACTGCGACTGGGCATCCCGAAAGGAAGTTTGCAGGAAGCGACGTTGAGCCTGTTCACGCGCGCCGGACTGCGCGTGTACACCAATGCCCGCTCTTATTTTGCGGCCACGGACGATCCCGACATCGAGTGCCTGCTCATTCGCGCCCAGGAAATGGCCCGGTACGTCGAACACGGCGCCCTGGATGCGGGCTTGACTGGCCTCGACTGGGTGCTCGAAAGCGCACTCGATGTAGTCAAGGTCTGCGACCTGATCTATGCCAAACAAAGCATGGGCAGGGTCACGTGGGTGCTGGCCGTCCCGGAGGATTCGGGTTTCCAGAAAATTGAAGACCTTGAGGGACGAATTATTGCCACCGAACTGGTCAGCTTCACACGCAATTATTTCGCGAGCCGGAACGTTCCGGTGCGGGTCGAGTTCTCCTGGGGAGCAACCGAAGTGAAGCCGCCGCTGCTGGCAGACGCGATTGTCGAGGTGACGGAAACGGGTAGTTCACTGCGCGCGAATCACCTGAGGGTACTGGAAACAGTTCTTGAATCGAACACGCAGCTGGTCGCGAACAAGGCCGCCTGGGCTGATCCCGCACGGCGGCAAAAGATTGAGAATCTGGCCGTGATGCTAAGTGGGGCAATCGCCGCGCAGGGGCGGGTCGGTCTGATGCTCAACGTGCGCAAGGCGGATTTGCCCGGTGTTCTCGGTCTTCTGACTGCTCTGAAAAATCCGACCGTCGCGCCCCTGGCCGATGGCGAGTGGGTCGCGGTGAACACAGTGATTGAGGAGCACACCGCCTGGTCGCTGATTCCGAAGCTGAAGCAAGCCAATGCTCAGGGCATTGTCGAATATCCGCTGAACAAGGTGGTGATGTGATGCGCAACGTGATGCGCATTCTCGAAGGCGTCGCACAAGCTCGTCTGGTGACAACGCTGGCCGTGCGCGGCGCGACCGATTTGGCAGAGGTGGAGCCGGCAGTGCGTCGGATTGTGAACGACGTCCGGCGCAACGGCGATCGCGCCGTACGCCGCTACGCCACACGTTGGGACGGATTGGGCAAGCGCGAGCCACTCCGTGTTCCCGAGACCGTTCTGCAGGAGGCTTGGGAGCAAAGTGATGCAAATCTGCAAAGCGCGATCGAGCAGGCTGCGAGCAATATCCGTCGCTATGCGGAATGGCAAGCGCCCAAGGACAAAGACAAAGAATGGCGGCGCGAAATCCAGCCCGGCGTCTCCGTGGGCCAATTGGTGCGCCCTCTGGAATCGGTGGGCTGTTATGTGCCGGGTGGCCGCTATCCTTTGCCTTCCACATTGCTCATGACGGTGATTCCCGCGCAGGTCGCGGGCGTCAAACAAATTCGCGTCGCGTCTCCGCGCCCGGCCCGGGCAACCTTGGCGGCGGCAGCATTCCTGGGCGTGCGCGAGTTCTACCGCGCCGGTGGGGCGCAGGCCATCGCCGCGCTGGCTTATGGAACTCAAGAAATTCCGCGCGTGGATAAGATCGTCGGTCCGGGCAACCGATACGTGACCGCGGCCAAGAAGCTGGTGGCTTTCGATTGCGCCATTGAATTCCTGGCTGGTCCTACCGAAGCCGTCGTCATCAGCGAAGACGGCGACCCGGCTTGCATCGCTTCCGACCTGGTAGCCCAGGCGGAACATGATCCCGACGCGCTGTGCATCTTCATAACAACTGCGCGCTCGTTAGCGACAAAAGTTCAGAAGGAGGTGCGGAAGCGCACGCGTGCAAACCCGATCGCCGCCCAATCACTCTCGCGGCGCGGCGCCATTCTTCTGGTCGCTTCGCTGGAACAGGCGGTCGAGACCTCGAATCGCATTGCGCCCGAGCATCTCACGCTGCCAGCGACGTTAGCGCCGACCGTGCAGCACGCAGGCTCGGTCTTCCTGGATGAGTTCACACCTCAGGCTGCAGGGGATTACGTCTCCGGACCAAACCATGTTCTGCCTACCGGCGGGATGGCCCGTGTGCGTGGGGGCCTCAGTGTGCTCGACTTCATCCGCGTTATTGCCTGCCAGCAAGTGTCCCCCGCAGGAATCCGCAGCATCGCGCCGCCGGGCATTACTCTGGCAAGCGCCGAAGGCTTAACGGGACACGCGGAGGCATTCCGCGTGAGGTGCTCCCATGCTTGAAGCTCGCGAGGCGGTAAGACATCTGCGCGCTTATCGGCCACCTTTGGCCGGACGGACGGGACTGCGTCTCGATTTCAACGAGAGCACAGTGGGATGTTCGCCGCGCGTGCTGGCGCGGTTGCGGTCGCTCGATTCGGAACTGCTGGCGCGCTATCCCGAGCGAGCGCCGGTTGAAAAAGAGGTCGCGGGCTTTCTCGGACTCGATCCGGCGCAGGTTCTGCTCACGAACGGAATCGACGAAGCGATTCACCTGCTGTGCTCCACGTATCTCGATCCGGGGGACGAAGCGCTCATCGCCGTGCCTACTTTTGCCATGTACGCGATCTTTGCGCAGGCCGAAGGCGCGCGCGTTGTCGAAGTGCGTGCCAGTGACAATTTCACCTTTCCCGCGCAAGACCTGCTCGCTCAACTCAGTCCGCGAACCAGACTGATCGCGGTGGCGAATCCCAACAATCCGACTGGAGCAGCGGTCGCGGGCGATGTCCTCATTCAGATTGCGCAGGCAGCGCCACAGGCCGCTTTGCTTGTCGATGAGGCATATTTCGAATTTCATGGAGAAACGCTGATTGACTGTGCGTTTATTGGCCAAACGTTTCTTGGCCAAACCAGGCAGATCGAGAATCTTTTCGTGGCGCGAACCTTTTCCAAGGCCTATGGCCTCGCTGGTTTGCGAATTGGCGTTCTTGCGGGACAAGCGCGGCAGATGGCGATGGTGCGGCGCGTTGCCTCGCCGTACAACGTCAACGCGGCGGCTCTCGCAGTTCTGCCCGAGGCTCTGCAAGATCAGGAGTATGTCGGCCGCTATGTCGCACAAGTGCTGAGTAACCGCGAGAGACTGCAGCAGGAACTTGGCAACCTCGGGTTGCACTACTGGACGAGTCACGCCAATTTCGTGCTGGTGCGGGTTGGCCCAGTGCACGCGGAGTTCGTTCAAGCCCTGCGCGATCGCGGGATTCTGGTGCGTGACCGCCACTCCGATCCAGGATGTGAAGGTTGCGTCCGTCTAACTGTTGGATCGGACGAACACGCGCAGACTCTCATCGGCGCTCTGCGCGACGTGGTCGAGAAGCTTGGTTTGCGAAATGGGTTGCGAAATGAGGTGCGGGCGTGAGGAAAGCCAAGCTGCATCGCAAGACCGCGGAAACAGAAATTCGAATTGCTCTCACCATTGAGGGGCGTGGAAAGTACGAGGTCTCCACGGGAATCCGTTTTCTCGACCACATGCTGGAGCTGTTCGCACGTCACGGCGGCTTTGACTTGAAACTCGCCGCTCTGGGCGACCTGGACGTGGATCAGCACCACACCGTGGAAGATGTCGGAATCGCCTTAGGCGAGGCCTTCGACCGCGCTCTCGGCAACCGGCGGGGCATCCTGAGGGCTGGATATTTTCTAATGCCCATGGACGAAACTCTCGGATTAGCCGCAGTGGACTTTGGCGGCCGCGCGGTAGCCGTGGTTCAGACTAAGGTCCGCGCGACGCGGGTCGGCGATCTGCAGACGGAACTGGTGTGCGACTTCTTTCAGGGCTTCGCACGCGGCGCGCGCGCGAACGTTCATGCCCGTGTGCTTTACGGGCGCTCCAGCCACCACAAGATCGAAGCGCTGTTCAAGGCTTTTGCGCGCGCGCTTCGTGTAGCCTGCTCCCGCGACCGGCGGCTGGGACGCATGCTGCCGAGCACCAAGGGGCTTCTGTGATCGCCATCGTGGATTACGGCGCCGGCAACCTGAATTCGGTGAAGAAGGCGTTCGACTACCTCGGCGCTAAAGTCGTCGTAACCACGCAGCCTGAAGCCGTCGCAGCCGCCGACAAAATCGTTCTGCCCGGCGTCGGCCACTTCTCCGCGCTCGGCGGCCTCGACAACACGGGATTGCGAGATGCCGTGCTGCAAGGCGCGAGAGCCGGCAAGCCCTTCCTGGGTATCTGCCTGGGAATGCAGTGGCTGTTTGAGGGCAGCGATGAGGCGCCCGAGTTCGTGGGAGCAGGAATTCTTGGCGGCAGATGCCGGCCGTTTCCGTCAGCGGTGAAATCGCCGCACGTCGGATGGAACTCGCTGTTGGCCCGGGAAAGCTCGATCCGGAAAAGCTCGCGGTTGCTGCGTAACGTCGCACCCGACTCCTTTGTTTACTACACCCACTCTTTTCAAGCGCCGGTGGTTGCCGCCACCACGGCCGCGAGCGAATACGGCTCGCAGTTTTCCGCCGTCGTTGAACAAGAAAACATTTTCGGGGTGCAATTCCATCCGGAAAAATCGTGGACCGTGGGGCTTCTCATTCTGAAGAATTTCTGTGAGGCCGATTTGTGAGGCCGACCTGCGGAGTTCGTTAAGTGCTGACCAAGCGCATCATCGCCTGTCTCGATGTGGACGACGGTCGGGTCGTGAAGGGCGTGCAGTTTCTTAATCTGCGCGACGCTGGTGACCCTGCGGAATGCGCCGCCGCTCACGCCAGCGATGGCGCGGACGAAATCGTTCTGCTCGACATCACGGCCACCAGCGATAAGCGCCGGACCATGGTCGACGTTGTCTCCCGCACGGCACGTCGTTTGTTTATTCCGTTCACGGTGGGCGGAGGAATCCGTACACTCGCCGACGCGGCGGCTGTGTTCGATGCGGGCGCGGACAAGATCGCCATCAACTCGGCCGCCGTGCAGGACCCGGCGCTGATCGGAGAAATCGCGGCTCGTTTTGGATCGCAGGCGGTGGTGGTAGCCATCGATGCCAGGCGGGTGAACGGTGGTTTCGAGGTGTTCGTTGCCGGAGGGCGCATTCCCACAGGCCGGGACGCGCTGCAATGGGCGCAGGAGGCGGCCGATTGCGGTGCAGGAGAAATCCTGCTCACGTCAATGGACCGCGATGGAACGCAATCCGGTTTTGATTGTGAGTTGGTGCGGATTGTGGCCAACGCAGTTTCCATTCCTGTGATCGCGTCGGGTGGGGCCGGGTCGGCGCAAGACTTCATTGACGTGTTCCGTGACGGGCACGCGGACGCGGCTCTGGCCGCTTCCATCTTCCATTTCGGTATCCAGAACATCGCACAGTTGAAGAGTGAACTGCACGCTGCCAACGTGCCGGTGAGGTGGCCATGCTGATTCCGTCGATCGACCTTATGGGCGGCAAGATCGTGCAGTTGATCCAGGGCGAGCAGAAGGCACTGGAGTTCGACAACTTCGATTACTGGATCGAGCGCTTTTCCAACTACCCGATCGTCCAACTCATCGACCTCGACGCGGCGCGCGGCGCCGGCGACAACCGGTCGTTGGTGAAACTGATCGTCGGCCAACTGAACTGCCAGGTTGGTGGCGGCATTCGCGACCTTGAAACCGCACAGGAACTTCTGAACCTGGGTGCGCACAAGGTCATCATCGGATCCGCGTTGTTGACTGAAGGCCGGATCAACCACGAGCACGCTCGCGCCCTGGCAGACACGCTCCCGAGGACGGCACTAATGTTTG
>Ga0099829_10001535_pt1 | contig 12806 bp, 10 predicted proteins | sample CZO8metaG_3_FD_79336 | JGI IMG/M metagenome (GOLD analysis project Ga0099829, IMG submission 79336) | Vadose zone soil microbial communities from the Eel River Critical Zone Observatory, Northern California, USA - CZOApr15con2H2.8 metaG | ecosystem: Environmental > Terrestrial > Soil > Vadose...
CTGGACCATTCGCACGTACCGCCCTGGCGATGAGCGTGAGCTGATCGCGCTCTTCCAACGGGTGTTTGGCCGTTCGATGACCGAAGCGCACTGGCAATGGAAACTCAAACAACTCCCCTCGCCTGTGGCAAACGTGTGGATGGCTGTGGATGAGCGTGATAAGCCCATCTTCCACTCTGCGGGCATCCCCCTGCGCTATCGCCTGCCCACCGGGGAGAAAATAGCCATGGTGTCAGTCGATACGATGACCGCTCCGGAATTTCGCCGCCGGGGTCTGCTCACGCAGGTGGGGCGAGTCATGTATGACACCTATCGCGCAGCCGGCATTCCGTTTGTCATCGGCTTAATCAACGAGCAGTGGGGGTCTCGCGCTCCCACGCTGGGCTGGGAGGAACTGTGTCCGCTGCAATGGATGATCCGCCCGCTCCGCCCCGAAGCCATACTGGCCCGGCGCGTCCGGCTGCCGGCCCTTGCCCGGTTCACCCCTGCGGGGGCTGTGTGGAACCGCTGGTGGGATCGTCACATGCAGATGGACGCGACCGTGCAAATTCGACGTGTTGCTCAGGCTGGGAAGGAATTTGATATTTTGTGGCAAACCTGCTCGGCGGATGCGCAAGTATCTATCGTTCGGGACAGCGCCTGGGTGAACTGGCGTTACCTCACGGCTCCTTCGTTTGAGTATCGTGTGTTACTGGCTGAACGGTCTGGGCAACCTGTAGGATACATTGCTTACCGGCTAGAAGAGACTGCTGGCCGCAAATTGGGGTTCATCGCCGAGTTGTTGACCACTCGGACTGATGTGAAAGGATACAGTACGCTCATCGGCCAGACGGTCAATCAGTTGAGAGCAGAGGGAGCCGAAGCCGCGATCACCCTAGCCATCCCGACTACATGGATTTCCCATGCCTTTCGGCGGGCCGGCTTTCTATTCAGTTGGGGCTCCTTTAGTGTGCAATTGGTTCCCCTTGACCCCAATCTCCCGATGGACACTGTGCGTAATCCGCAAAGCTGGTTTATGGCTGGAGGCGATTTTGACAGCATTTAGCCTATCGACCTGGAAAGCCAAAGACACGATTCTGTCACTTGTAGAAGGGGTGTGGGCACTTGGATTTGCCATCGCTGGCCGCTTCTGCCGCGCCCCGGTCAACAATTGGTCATCGCCGGGCCAACAGCGTGTCCTGGTCATCGCGCCTCATCCAGATGATGAGGTCGTTGGCTGTGCGGGAACCATTGTCCAGCACAAAAATTGCGGCGATGAGGTGTGCATCGTGTACATCACCGATGGTCGTAGGTCGCGGGCGCTAGGTTTGGGCCCTGAGGAAATGGCCTGTCGGCGCAGACAGGAAGCGGAAGCCGGGGCCAAGTCACTAGGAATCGATCGGTTTGAGTGGTTTGGTCTACCGGAGGGAGACTGGACTGCGGAGCAACTGCAACCCCCCTTGCAGGCTCTCATGAACCAGGTTGCTCCGCATCTCATTTATGCGCCTTCGCGGATCGACTTCCATCCCGAGCATCATAAGGTGGCTACCGTGCTGATGACGCTTTTGCCCGACCAGCCCGTGGAGTTGCCAGCCCCCCTCATACGGATTTATCAATCTCAAGTTCCTCTCACGCCCGTCTTAACCAACCTGGTGTTCGATACTTCTGGGGTGAGGAGAGAAAGGGCTGCTGCCTTCACGGTCTACACGACTCAACTGGACAATATCGGCCGCGCTCTCCGACAGCGGCGCTACGCCGCCCGCTTTTACGGAATCACGCAGGAAGCCGAAGAATTCTGGCAGATGACCGCTCATCAGTATTGCCTGCTTCACTGCCTCCCTCCGGACCCCTGGCCGGTACATACCTTCCGGAGTCTGCGGTCCCACTCGTTTAGTGATCCCCTGGCCTACCTACACGGTCTGTCTGAGCGGCGGCGGTTCGCTGGCCTGGTTCGCCAGCAGTCCTGCTAGAAGGGTCAAGCGGTTTGCTGCATGCTCATGCCTGCACCTGCAACCCGCCATCGACTTCCGTACGCGCTCTTCTTCGGGCTTCTCCTCTGCTACTTGGCGATCTCGCTGCACAACTTAACCATCGTCCCACCGGTCTACGAAGATGAACCCTGGCAGGCCTCGACTGGCTGGAAGCTAGCGACGCAAGGGGCCTTCGGGTCAGATATGTTCGCTGGCTTCTACGGCATGGAACTGCGTCACTACTGGTTCATGCCAGTTCACCCGATGTTTCTGGCGGTGACCTTCCAGGTAGCGGGTCTTGGCCTCTTCCAGACCCGTCTGGAGCCCGTGCTAATGGGGCTACTGACCCTGGTGTTCACGTACACGCTTGGCCGACGACTCTTTGACTCGACCGTCGGGCTCCTGGCCGTTGCCTTCCTGCTCTTTGTCCGACTCACCGGCTTGACGCGCAGCCAAGTCAGTGGCATTCTGCTCTTAGACATGGTGCGCCTCGCACGCTACGACATGGTCGTGTCGGTGTTCGGGCTGGCGTCGTTGCATGCGTACCTGTCAGCGTGTCAGCAGGGTCGCAACCGCTGGTATTTCATTGCCAGCATCCTGGCTGGCCTGTCTGGGCTGAGCCACCTGTACGGCGTCTTTTGGATCATTGCCCTTGGGCTCCTGGCGTTCTGGGACAGGGCTGGATGGGGGGACATGGCCGTAATGGCGCTCGGCTTTGCCGCCCCCTGGCTGCCCTATCTAGCGTACGTCCTGAGCGACCTGCCCGACTGGATCGGCCAGACTCGTGGCTACGCACCCCGGTTCGACCTGCTAAGCTTGCACTGGTACTGGAGCAATCTGCTGCACGAGTATCACCGCTACGGCCCGGGGTTGGGGCCGCTGGGCTGGCACTACCTGCTGCGCCCAGGCTACTGGGCAGCTCTGATTGCCTTGCCGAGTTCCCTACTCGCTCTAGCCAGACGAGCGGTTTGTTTGGGCGATCAAGCGGCACGAGTAATCGTGGTTCCAGCGCTGGTCTTTCCGACGTTGTTCGCCCTGTTGATCTCTCTGAAGCTTGCCAACTATCTGGTTACGGTTATACCGCTCGGCGCGCTAGCCGCGGCCTGGGGCGGCGTGTCGCTGTGGCGGTGGGCTGAGCGTGACAGGAGACGGCGCTGGGTGAGGGTGGCGTTGGCGGGGCTCTTTCTGGCGGCGACTGCAGAAGGTGCAACGCGTATCGCTGCTCTGGAGGCTGCTGCCGCGACGACGACACCTTACGCTGATTTCATCGCTCGTGTACGCGCTCATATCCCTCCCGGGTCTCGGGTTCTGGGCCTCCACAATTACTGGTTTGGGCTGCATGACTTGGACTACCGGGCCTGGCTCGTCCCGCTGTTGCAGGCTGATCCGACGTACTGGTCGCCTTCGCTCTCAATGGACGAGGCGCTGGACCAGATTGCTCCTGAGGTGATTTTGATTGATTCACGGCTCCAAGCTTACTTTGACAGCGCGGTAGCGACTGATCCAAAACCTCACGCAATCCGCGCCTGGATGAATGACCGGGGATATGTACGGGCGGCCGTGGTTACAGATCGAACGTATGGGCCAATGGAAATCTACCGGTTGAACCATTGAGATGACGTCCACCAATCGCTTCGCGCCATCCGGGCAGACTCACGCCCCTACATGGGCCAGGCGGGTGGCCCCAATTGCGTTCGCGCTAGCGCTGCTAACAGCTGCGGCGAAGTTCTCCGGTCAACTAGCGTTTATCTGGCCCAGCCTCCCGGTCGTCCGCCTGTGGCCCGACCCCGATGCTCAATACCGACTCCAGCTTGGAGATGTCCCGTACGACCTATTGCGGGCAGCCGATGCCGTTCTGCCGCGCGAGGCATCGGTGTTGCTGGTCACTCCCGGCCACGACGTCCGGCATCACGAGTATACGACATTTCACCGCGCTCTGTACTTTCTGACACCAAGACCGGTGTGGTGGATGACGCCTGCTCCACACGATGGCACCTGGGAGTCGCGTTGGTGGATTTCAGCTCCTGTTACACCAGAGACGATTCGCGCCATTGCTACCGAGAAACGCGCATCTTATGTGCTGGTTTACGATTTGCCGGAGTCTCTTTCGGTTGGGCGGCAAGTGGCGGCTCTGGGGAATGGCTATCTGCTCCAATTGGACGAGAGTATATGTCCTCCTGCCACCCAGCGTGTGAACCCAGCCTTTGCCGGCGCTGCCTGGCCAGTCCGGCTGATTTCAGCGCTAGCAACGGTTTTCTTGCTTGGCTCTTCGGCATTGGCGGTCGTCGCCCGGATGGGCTATCGTGCGCAGGGCATCGAAGCTGCAGCCCTGGCCTGGGTGTTGGGTGCCGGCCTTACCTCTATCGGCATGTTGTGGCTGAATGCCCTGGGCGTATCGTTGAACGGACAGATTGTTATGCTGACGTTATTAGTGGTTGGTGGGTGGGTGTGGAACTGGAAGTTCCGCGCGGCGCCGACACAATGCCCTCAAAGCACGGTGTCGAGCCGGTTGCGAGCCGATTTCTCAGACACCTCATGTGGCTTTGCCCTCTCCTTGCTCCTCCTGTCCTTCCTCTCCCTTCAGATCGTTTTCGTTACGGTTATGGCTGTCGGACGGCCACTTGATGTCTGGGATAGTTGGGCACTCTGGGGGATGAAAGCCCGCACGATCTTTCTGGACGGTTTCATCTCTCCGGCCGTCTACGCTGACCCGTCGCGTGTCATCACCCAACTAGACTATCCGCTTCTTATGCCCCTGGTGGAGGCCTGGCTCTACGGTTGGTTGGGCGTGCCAGACGACCGACTCGTGGGCGTAGTGTCCCTTCTCTTCTATCTTGCATTGGCCGGAATCTGCTACTCGGCTGTTCGACGACAGGGCGCCACCCAGGTATTTGCCCTCGGTGTGGCCGTCGTCGTGGCATCCATCCCGCACGTGGCTGAGCTGTCCGGCCTCGTCTTCGCTGACGTGCCGCTGGCAGTCTTCGTCACCATCGCAGCAGTGTACGTGGTCGAGTGGCTCGACGATGGACCGCCGGGCGCGCTCGCCATTGCTGCTCTGGCTGCCGGGCTGATGCCGTGGACGAAGCGGGAGGGCGTGGTACTCCTCACCGTGCTTTGCTTGGCAACTCTCAGCATCAGCAGGGGCGTTGCATGTAATGCCCATCCACGCCGTGCGTGGTTCGGTGTGGCTGCTCTTGCCTTTGCCGCCGTGCTCCTGTCCGGCTCGTGGTGGGCGTTCATCACCTGGAACGGTATCATCAACACCGCCTACCTGCCTGTGACCCTCGCAACGTGCGAAGCAAACTTCGGCCGGTTGCCGACCATCGCGTGGATGGAGCTGACCAACCTGTTGAGCGCCAATTGGAGCTATGTCTGGCCTCTGGCTGGGGTGCTCAGCCTGCTGGAGAGGTGGGCGGTCCCACGTGCGGCGGGATCGACGACCCGGCGAACAGTAGATCTACTGCCTGCGACAGCCTTGTTGTATCTCGGCGTTATGAGCCTGACGTACGTCTTCTCGGCATTTGTGCCCTATCAGCAGCACATCGCTAGTTCGGTCTTTCGTCTGATCGCCCAGGTCGTGCCGTTGCCTGTACTATGGATGGCCTACCGAGGCATTGAGCAGAGTTAGGAGATGGTGCACGGAGCTGCGCACTTCTGCTGTCAACACGAACGGGTGATCTTGGCTGCGATCCTGCTCTTTGGCTTGCTTGCCCGGCTGCCGTTCGCGGCAGTAGATTTTCACACCACCAACGATATAGACACCTACCGACGCTGGGCGCGAACGATCCACGTACGAGGCTTGGCGACGATTTACGACGGCACGGATGTGAACTATCCGCCGCTGTTGCTGTATGTGTTTGGCGGCGCGGCCTCGGTCGAGGTCCATCTGCCTGTTGTTCTCCGTGCTTGGCGACGGCGCACTGACAGGGCTGATCAAGCTATCTTCGATACTGGCTGATGTCCTCACTGCTTGGCTGATTGCCTGGGCGCTCCGTAGACAGGGGTCAGTTCGTCACATTCTCGCCTGCGGCCTCTACGCGTTCAATCCGGCGGTCTGGTACGTCTCGACTCACTGGGGCCAGACCGATTCGGTCTACACCCTGTTCCTCGTGGCTTCTGTTGTCGCCTTGGCGCAGAGTGCTATTCCCTTCGCCTGGCTGGTCTACACGCTGGCGCTGGGGACAAAGATCCAAAGCATCGCTCTCGCACCACTGCTCGTCGTTGTCACTCTGGTCAGGTATGGCGTGCGCGGGCTGGCTGGCGGACTCATTGTTAGCACCGTGACCGGGACACTTCTCGCCGCACCCTGGTTGATCACGGGACACCTCAGCGATGCCTTACGGGCATCTATCATTGTGCATAACAAAATACCCGGATCGACGTGAGCGCGTACAATTTGTGGTACCTCCTCCTTTTGGGGTGCGTCCATAATGTCAGCTCGGCATTGCACCCGGCCGGCCTGCCACTCTCGTATCAGCAGCTGGGCCACGGTTTGTTTTGTGCGTTCGTCCTGCTTGTCGTTGGCTTGGAGTGGCGTCAAAAGGGAGAGTTGCTGGCAGTGCCGGCGGCGCTGCTCAGTGCGGGCCTATTCATGTTGCTTACCGATGTGCATGAGCGCTATCTGTTCCCGGCCTTGGCGTTTCTTTTACTTGGTGCTGTGGGGTGGGACGGCCATCCCAGAGACCCAGCCTCGAAGCGCCCTGGTCTCTGGTCGGCTTACAGCGTGCTATCGCTGACGTTCCTGTTTAACCTCGTCACCATTGCGCCGTTCACTCCGGCGCTAGGAACGAACCTGGTGGCCATTCAGCCTCCCTATTCAGCCCGCGATCTCGTTCTCAAGGCGCTTTCCCTGCTGGCTGCGGCGGCTAACACCTTGGTGCTGGCCTGGCTGGTTACAAAGTTGGCGAGGGAACCTGCAAATTCACACGGAAACCAATGAACGCATCCCTTGGTCGGTTGCCGGACCGTGGGAGCTGGCATTGTGGACACGTCGCCAGGGAACAGCCTCAACTCCGGTGTCGATGAGACAGGTTAGCACATGGCGAGCTTTCTTGACCTGGAAGCCCATCTGGGTGGTGAATTCCTTCACCCCGATCGCTGTGCCGCTACCGATCGATGCCAGAACCTCAAAGTCAGGTGTGCGGATTGCTGGAAATCCGCACCGAATTCGTGTAATCCTTAACCAATTCTTTAAGGGGCTTATGACAGAGCAGATAGCCAACCAGCCTGAACCGCTACTATGGCAGAGTCCTTGCGGGTCGGTTTGATCACCCCCGGTTTCAGCGCCAGCGAGGAGGACTGGTGTATCCCGGCCCTGCTGCACCTGGTCCGGGAACTGGCCCGGCACAACGAGGTTCATGTGTTCACCCTGCGCTACCCTCACTGCCGAGACACTTACTCAGTATATGGGGCGACGGTCCATGCCTTTGGCGGTGCTCAGATTGTTGGGCGCGGCCGACTGCTACTAATGGGGCGAGCTCTGGTGAGCATCGTGGACCAGGGTCGCTGCCGACCGTTCGATGTGTTGCACAGTCTGTGGGCTGATGAGCCGGGCTTTCTGGCCGTGACCGCCGGCCGCCTGTTAGGGGTGCCGGCGATCGTATCGTTGCTGGGGGGTGAGCTGGTAGGCCTGCCGGACATCGGCTACGGCGGCCAGCTCAGCCGCAGCGGCCGGTGGCTGGTCCGATTAGCCCTGCACGGGGCAACCCGTGTTACGGTCGGCTCGACCTCCCTGCGTCGTCTGGCGCAGCCGCACGTCTCCCCTGACCGCCTGCTGCGTATTCCCCTCGGGGTGGATACCGGCTTGTTCCGCCCCGGGTCTGGGCCAGCCAATCCCACCCCCCTGGTTGAAGGGAAGATCAAGCTCTTGCACGTGGCCTCGTTAATTCCGGTGAAGGACCAGGCAACGCTCTTGCGGGCGCTGTCCCGGGTCGTTACCCAGGCACCCTGTGTTCACCTGCACGTCGTCGGCGAGGGCCCGTTGCGCGGCTATCTAGAAAGCCTGGCCGAGTCGCTGGGGGTTGCGGCGTACGTGACATTTCACGGGGCGGTGTCTCACGAGCGCCTGCCGGCCTACTACCGCGCCGCCGACCTGTGCGTGTTGACCTCCCGGTATGAAAGCCAGGGAATGGTGACGCTAGAGGCGGCGGCCTGCGCGCGGGCAACGGTGGGCACCGCGGTTGGCCTGCTGCCTGATCTGTCGCCGGCGACCCGCACTGTGCCGGTCGGGGATGCGCGTGCATTGGCTGAGGCGCTGCTCACAACACTCCAAGATCCCCAGGCTGCCGTCGCCATGAGCCAGGCGAGCCTGGAAACTGTTGAAGCCAAGTACAGGCTAGAGCGGATGCTGGAGGAGCTCTATGCAGTGTACGCGGAGCTGTCAGCGACGCGCTGGTAAGTGACCGACCACAACATGAAGATGAGAGAAACGTCTTATACCACAGATGAAAGGACCGGGCGGTGATCAGGGAAATCTCCTTTGTTATTCCGGCCTATAACGAGGAGGACAATATCGCCTCTGTAGTTGCGGCTTGCAAATCCGTCGCCGAGCGGATCAGTAGAAATTACGAAATTATCGTTGTCAATGATGGCAGCACCGATAGAACAAGGGAAACAGTTGAGAATCTTGTTGCTGAGGATCCGCACATTTTGCTTGTTAATCACGCTACAAATCGGGGTATCGCTGAGACAATGCGCACCGGGTTTGCCGCCACACGGTACCAGTATATCTTTTACACCGACGGAGACTGCCAGTTTGACGTCAGTGAGATCAAGATGCTGCTGCCTTATTGCCAGGATTGCGATTTTGTCGTTGGGTATCGGACACACCGTGCCGATCCAATTCACCGAAAGATAACCGCGTTTCTATATAATTTTCTGATCCGCCGATTCTTTCATATTTCTGTGCGCGATGTGAATTGCGCATTCAAGCTGGTCAAGCGCGAAAGCCTGTGCAAACTGACGGTTCGCGCAAATAGTGCTTTTTATTTTGCCGAACTTCTGACTCAAGCCATTCGGTCTGGAATGACAGTCTGTGAAGTTCCCGTCCGTCATTATCCACGACGGTTTGGCCGGCCAACCGGAAACAACATCGGCGTCGTTATAAAAGCATTGTACGATCTAGTTTCATATCTGTTGAGTGCCGACCAGCCAGGATTCTCAAGGAGAGCACAGCCGCAGCGACGTCAGCGTTGAACTTACTATCAACCCTAGGTCAATTCTCCAAGAGTGATTTTGCGAGACTGGTTGAACAGCGGTGAATGTTCGTAGGAAGCGAGCTGCAAAAGAGCTCTCGTAAGATTAACGATGCGCGTAGCTATTGTTCAAGACTGGTTTACTGTTTACGCAGGAGCAGAACGAGTATTAGAACAAATGCTGTACGTTTTTCCTGATGCCGATTTGTTTAGTCTGATAGATTTTTTACCTACGGATCAGCGAGGTTTCATTCAAAACAAGCCGGTAGCCACCTCTTTTATTCAAAAACTACCTTTTGCGAAAACTAGATACCGGCAGTACTTGCCACTTATGCCGCTCGCGATAGAACAGTTTGACCTTTCTAGCTATGACCTTGTGATTTCTAACTCGTACGCCGTCGCGAAAGGGGTACTAACTGGGCCTGATCAATTACATCTGTGTATGTGCTATTCACCTATTCGTTATGCATGGGATTTACAACACCAATACTTGACCCAGTCTAGATTGAACAAAGGGTTAAAAGGGTGGCTGGCCAGATGGATCCTACATTATATCAGATTGTGGGACATCCGTACGGCTAACTGCGTGGATTGGTTTATTGCTATCTCTCAGTTTGCTGCCAGACGTCTATGGAAGGTATACCGACGCGAAGCGACGGTGATTTATCCACCAGTTGATACGTATGCTTTCACTGTGCACAGGCAAAAAGACGATTTTTATCTGGTGGTTTCTCGTCTGGTTCCTTACAAAAAAGTTGATTTAATTGTCGAGGCCTTCTCACATATGCCTGACAAGAAATTGATCGTGATTGGCGATGGCCCGGACTTGAAGAAGGTGCGCACAAAAGCGGGGCCAAACATTGAAGTATTGGGATATCAACCGTTTGCGGTATTGAAAGATTATATGCAGCGGGCGCGTGCCTTTGTCTTCGTTGCCGAGGAGGATTTTGGTATTGCACCGGTTGAAGCTCAAGCGTGCGGCACACCTGTCATTGCCTATGGTAAAGGCGGAGTAACAGAAACTGTCATTGCGGAGGAAACTGGTCTCTTTTTCCCCGAACAGAGTGTCGACTGCTTGATAGGGGCGGTATATGCGTTTGAGTCAGGCAAATTCCACCTCGATCCAGGACGCATCAGAAAAAATGCCGAGCGCTTTAGTGCAGAGCGTTTTCGACACGAGTTTGCCGAATTGGTGCAGCGAGAGTGGGCGAAGTTTGCTCGCGGCTGAGCGGTACTATTCTATCCGACCTGTGTGGAAACTATTTAAGGAAAGTTCACTCTGGTGGATGATTTCAAAGTCATAATCAATCGAGCCCCACTCCAGTTCCAGGAATGTGGTATTAGCTACTACACGAGTTCCTTAATTAAAGCGCTTGAGCAGAGCGAGCTAAAAGAAAAGCTTGTTTACCATGATTTAGGTTTTAGCAACAAGACTGCTGCCCAGTTTGGGAGAATGCTGCTCAATAAACTGTCTGGTGATAAGTTCTACATAAAACTAAAAAGCGTATTGTACAAACGTGCACTTGACAAGACGCTTCTCCACTTTTCTGGTGAAAAAGCTCTCTACCACGAGACAAACAATGTACCTGCTATAGACTTGAGAGTTCCATATGTTACAACCATACATGATACGACAGTTTTCAAATTCCCCAGCGACCATCCATCATACCGTGTGAAGTTTTTCGAGAAGAATTTTAACCGTGCGCTCAACAGTAACATTATAGTTGTCCCGTCAAATTCGACGAAGCAAGACTTAATTGATGTTTTTGGCACCCCGGCAGAAAAGATAAAAGTCGTCGCTCATGGTAGGAACGAGTTTTATCGGCCAATCAATTTGCTTGAAGCGCAGAGAATCGCAAAGAAATATGTTGATAAGCCGTTCATTCTTTTCAGTGGTATTATTGAGCCGAGAAAGAATATCAGCAATTTGCTTATTGCTTTTGGCGAGATATGCAAGAGAAAGGATGTCGCGCTCGTACTCGCTGGAGATTTTGGCTGGCGTTATAAGCCAATAGTCAACTTACGCTGCAGGCTGGGTCTGAAAGATGTCTACTTCACGGGTTACATTTCAGCGGAAGATTTGCGCGGACTATACAACAGTGCTGAGCTTTTTGTGTACCCATCGTTGTACGAGGGATTTGGGTTCCCTCCGCTTGAGGCAATGGCATGCGGTTTGCCTGTAGTGTTGTCAAACGTTTCCTCTTTACCCGAGGTGGGTGGCGAAGCGGCAATCTATATTGACCCACATGCGGCGGAAAGCATCGTCGCAGGCACACTCCGCGTGCTTGAGGATGACCGATTGAGACGGTTGATGAGCCGGTGCGGTGTTGAGAGGTCCGCGCAATTTTCCTGGGACAAAACGGCCATGAAAATGATTGAAATCTACAGAGAATCAATATCTCGAGTTCTACCAAGGGAGTAGCCAAAAGCAGTCAGGGTCTGCGATGTTTGTGAGGTGTCAAAGCCTAACAATCCATCACTTCCCCCGACTGCCTCGCCAGTGTACCTGGCGGCCAACGCGGTTAACAACCTCGTGCGCGGTTTACCTCTTGGCACCGCGTACTTTATCGGCGTCGCGCTCATGACCATGTTCACCGGCCAACTCGTCCATCGTCAAGGGAGCCTCGCCCGCGCCGCCTTGCCCTTTGTCGTGCACTTGCGCTGGGGCTGGCATCGCGTCGAACGCGCCCTGGAGCGCGGGGCCTTTTGTCTCGATGTGGTGTTGGACCATGCTGCGGTGTGGTGTCTGGACCACTTGCCGATCGAACCCGTGCGCCTGGGCAGTGCACAGCGCACCGTGCATGCTATCGACTCCTCGACGATCGCGCGGTTGCGCTCGCACAAACCCAGCGCCCTGCTTGGCAAAGGCTATTGCCAGCAGGCGCAGCGCGCCGTGCCTGCCAACATTGTCGCTGCCGTGACTAGCGTCGTGCGGATCCGCGGCATGCGGGTCGGCTTGGTCCGCCGTACCCGCTGGGGCAAAAGCAGTGAGCAAGCAGTCGCCGCCCTCTTCCGTGCTCTGCCCGCCAGCGCTGAGAAACGCTTGTTCAGTGTGGATGCTGGCATTGCGACCATGGAGCAGTTCGCCGCGGCGACTGAGCACGACGCGCTGGTTGGTCGCCTGCGCAAAAACGTCGCGTTGGGCCGGGCTCCTGTCCCGCGCCGCCGTGGCCACTGGGGCCGTCCACCTGTGCACGGGCCGGTGCTGCACCCGGGGGCACGGCGACCAGAAGGCCGCGCCGATGAAGACACCACCGTCATGGTCGAGGACCGCCAAGTGCGCGTACGGCGCTGGAATGGGGTGCATTTTGCGCGCACGCCCAAGACTCTCCTCGACGTCGTGCGGGTCGATGACCCGGCCTACAAGCGGCCACTGCTCATCGACACCACCGCCCGGGAGTTGACGACGGACGAGATCCGCCAAGCTTATGGCCATCGGTGGCCCGTGGCGACTAACTTTTTTGTGCCCAGGGCACTTGCGCCATGGAGCAGCCAGAGGCCTGGACCGAGGCTTTGTTGTGCGGCTCGGTGCTCAAAGCGATCGCGGCGGCATGTACAGCGTTGCCGATGGGACCCTGGGATCGCAAAGCCATCGTTAAAACTAGTGCCCCTAAACAAACCAATAACTTGCAGCTCTCCGAGGCTGCGTGAATTGGTAAAACCC
>Ga0099829_10001541_pt1 | contig 12799 bp, 13 predicted proteins | sample CZO8metaG_3_FD_79336 | JGI IMG/M metagenome (GOLD analysis project Ga0099829, IMG submission 79336) | Vadose zone soil microbial communities from the Eel River Critical Zone Observatory, Northern California, USA - CZOApr15con2H2.8 metaG | ecosystem: Environmental > Terrestrial > Soil > Vadose...
CCTCGCGTTTTTCCTGAGGACGCCGCGTCGCGCTCAGAAGAAAGAAGAGACCACCACCTTTGGCGTGAGTGCACCGACCCCCGAAGCAGCCAGTGAGACTCGCTAATGGAACAGGTATGCTGACCCCGAGTGCAGGTCTTTCCTGGGGAAACCATGCTGCTCATAGCTCCCATTTATGCAGGTATCACCCATTCCCGGTGTAAATTTCGTCTGGAACTGCCACAGAGAAAGAGAACCAGGCCGTATTTCCCAGGGTTTCATGCCGGGTGGTGCGGCTACGACGCATGACTTCTTTGGGATTATCCGGCGCTCATGGCCACACTTGGGGCATACTGCTCGCTTGTCAAAAGGCATATTGACAGACAATGATAGAGTCTCTTCCATGAGAATCCTCTAGAAACTTGTTGTATTGCCAACAATGAGGTCGTGATGGAAGGGACTTCCTTGCTTTCCCTGCCGGAAGGGATGCTCATCGAGCAGATCCAGATCACCGAAAACGGCCTGGTCATCGTTCTCGTTGCCACTCATCCCACATCGGGTTGTCCGCTGTGTTCTGAACTGTCGTCGTCGATCCATAGCCACTATCGCCGCGTTTTGCGTGATGCGCCTTGCGCAGGACGCCGGGTGCAACTGGTGCTCACCGCGCGCAAATTCTACTGCCGCAATGCGTACTGCGAGCGGAGAGTCTTCACCGAGCGTCTCCCAGCCTTTGTCGAGCCTTGGGCGAGGACGACGATCCGGTACTGCGAGCAGATCACTGCTATCGGGCTCTCCACCAGTGGCAAGGGAGGAACCCGATTGGCCGCGCGGCTGGGGATACAGACCACGCGCCAGACGATCCTGCGCCGCATCATGGCTCTCCCTGATCTCCCCACGGCTTCCATCCTCTACCTGGGTATCGACGATTTTGCGTTCCGGCGCGGCTGCCAGTTCGGCACGATCCTGATCGACCTCGAGAGCAGCCGAGTCGTGGACCTCTTACCCGATCGGGAGGCAGCAACCTCCGCCGCCTGGATGCGCCAACAACCAGACCTGATGGCGGTCAGTCGGGATCGTGGAGGGGCATACGCATCCGCGGCTGCACAAGGCGCGCCTCAGGCGATTCAGTGTGCGGACCGGTTTCATCTTCAAAAAAATCTGGAAGAGGCGTTGGAGGGGCTCCTGGCGCATCATCTGGCGGCTCAGCGCAAAGAGCAGACACAAGCGAAACGTGATGAACACCCTCCCGTTTGGCGGCCCAAACGAGCGGCCAGACCCTCCCCAAAGCTGGAGCGTCTCCAACATGCCCGGCGAGAGGAGCGTCTGGCCCGATACGCGCAGGTGATGGCCTTGCGTAACCAGGGGCTGAGTCACCAAGCCATTGCTGAACTCGTGGGAGTGGGCCACAGCATGGTGAGCAATTGGTTAGCTGCCGGAACTTTTCTCGAACGCAAACCGCGCGAGCAAACCACTCGCCTGGATCCGTATCTCCCCTACCTGTTCGGGCGCTGGTCGGAAGGGTGCCACAATATGGCGTGCCTCTTTCGCGAACTGGTGGAGCGAGGCTACCAGGGTCCTATTCCTCCGTACGTGACCACCTGGTTCGTCTGCTGCCGGTCGGTCGCAAGCATGCACCAGACAAGAGACCTCCGGCCCCTTTCTCCCAACCCCACGTCAGGCGGCTTTCCTGTTGCTTCGTCGTCCAGACACGTTACGTGCCCAAGAGCAGCAGACCTTGATGAGGCTGCGTCAGATGAGTCCCGAAGTCGATTTGGCCTATGACCTGGTGCAGCAGTTTGGCCAGATGCTCTGCACGCGCACGGGAGAGCGCCTTGACGCCTGGCTTGCTCAGGTGGAACGCAGCCAGCTTCCCCAACTCCAGTCCTTTGCGGCTGGGATCGAGAAAGACAAGGACGCGGTGAGAGCTGGTCTCACCTGGTGGATCAACAACGGCAGAGTGGAGGGACACGTCACCAAGCTGAAATTGATCAAACGACAGGGATATGGGCGGGCCGGTTTTCCCTTACTCCGTAAGCGGGTACTTCACGCGCTGTAAGAAGGGGGCGGGAAAAGACAAGCGCTGGTCGTTTCCCCTTGCCTGACAGTGCTTTTCTCTGGCTGTCAGTTGTCACGGCTTCCGCCTGGTGCAGAGTTAGGGCTGATGGGAGGCATGTAGACTTCCTGGAGGCGTCGCGATATCGCCGCAAAGCGTTCAATGAAGCGGCGATATCGTTCGCTGGTGGTGGTTGCCAGCAGTTGGAGGCGATTGCGCGCCAGGATTGGGACCAGCACAGGAGCTGCGTCAAGGGGATAGGCTGCAAAATCTGCCCCGAGCAGGTGAGGGAGGTCTTCGACCACGAGCAGGATACGCTCCTGGCTTTGCAACAGCGTCGTACAGTACGCTTGAAACCGTCTCTCAAGAGGGGTTACTTGTCGGTGCTGGATGGTCGTCAGTTCAGCTTTGGAGAGATCCGCGCTCAGTTTCTCGTAATCCAACGCAATCACACGCCACGAGCACAGAGGTGCAGGCGCTTGACCATGAGCCAGACGATGAACGAGCGAGGCCACGACCTGCCATCGTGCCTCTTCGTCCCAGTCAAGCAAGATGGCGCTATTTTTATGGGGCCGAGTGAGGATCTGGAAGAGGCGCTCCACCGTCGTCAGAAAGGTCTCGCTTTCGCAGGAAAAGACGCTCTCTCTGGCCAGTGTGGTCAAATCGTGACCATAGAGGTCAAACGAAGCGATGCTTTGCATCATCGATCCTCCTCGTTGAGCTTGGTCCATCACCCAGGAGCGTGTGGCAGAGATCACACAGTTCTTCACCCTCTGTGCTCCAAGAATCTACATCTATTCTAGAATATCACATCGACCGACGATACTCGGGTCTCTTCTCGTTGCCAAAGTGATTACCACAGCAGTCTCAGCGTGATCTTGTGCTCCTCAAGCAGATCAACACAATGGAAGCAGGCAGTATACATCAAGAGTGGCCATGAGCCAAATAATGTTGGGATTTACACTCCTACCTGACGTACAATAGTAGATTCGGTCATTGGCCACTAATGAAGTGACATCCCCGACTGCTAGCTCTGCGGCTTGTCGTAGTTCATCAACCAGGTGACACCGAACTGGTCGGTGCAGTGGGCGATGATGGCACCCCAGCCGCTGTCGGCCGGCGCAAACACCTCTTTGCCGCCGTCCACCAGCTTGGCGTAGAAATCTCGCAGCTGTTCCTCGCTGTCACAATTCAGCACCAGACTGTAACCGTTACCGCGCTCCAACCCAGCCTGATCGCTTTGGAGGTTGCTGCCCATAAAGTGAATACCGCCGGCTTGGAAGTCCAGGTGTATAACGCGCTCGCCCTCAAACTGCACCTCGGCATCACCACCGAACACACCCTTGTAAAACTTGATCGCCTCCTGGCCATTATTCGCGAAATTGATGTACGGTACAATGTTTGCCATAGTCTTTCCTTCTCATTAGTTCTACCTATCACTGAATGCCGCCTGCACAGAACAGACGATTGGTTCTCAGTGTACGAATCAGTCTGGTCATTGGCAAGATGCTTTGCCAACTCGCTCTCCCCAACTACGTGCAGTGGTTTATGAGGAGCACTCGTATGAAGATCATCATAGCATGAAAGAATCTAAAAAACTTCTTCCATCTTGCTCTTCTCCACCTACAGTCAGCACCCATTCCCAGAAAAGGTGAGAGGCGCTTGCAAAGAGCATGCTCATTATGACCAGGGCATGCTCTTGCTCCATTGCCTCAGCAAACCATTGGAATCATCCTTTGTGTAACGCAGGCGAGCATCCGCCACCATAATGTCCTTCAACAGGCGTATGAAGAGCTGGGTAAATTCATGTTTATCACCTTCGTCCTGAAAATGCTCTCTCGTCATCAAAGACTCGATGTGGTATATGCGCGCCGAGAATCGCACTTCTGGATTCTCTTCGCGCCAGTCCCACGAATGTAAAGGGATTCGGATAATGGCGACCAGATTACAGAAGTGTGGATTATTAAGGATTTGCGTTATCTGCATATTATTTTTCACACGCACTTTTTAGCGTTGACGCTATATACTATTAGCGTCAACGCTAAAAAGTCAATACACTTTCCTCTATCTCATCGATCAAAAAGCGTATGTGTGAGACATTCTTACACGCACTCGTCGTAGTAAATAAGGGGTTCTCGTCTTCTTGGATGATGACGAACCCGAGAAAATCGCAGGATGCCATCTGTGAAGGCTTGGACCTCAACGACAACCGGGTGGTCAATATCCACCTGGTCAAGTACATCGACCCGCTGCACCCCCACCTGGAGGTCGAGCTAGAGGCCCTCGAAGATTGGCGCTTCGATCAAGAGTATGTGCTGCTTAAGTAGCTCTTTCAGCTTGCCCTGCGCCGCAACGTGCCCGTCCTCCAGCACGATTACCTGGTCGGCCCTTGCCAGCACTGCGCGGCGATGCGAGGCAACCAGGCACGTCGCACCCTGCGCAAATACCCGCTGCCACAGTATGTGCTCGGTTTCAACATCGAGCGCACTGGAGAGGTCATCGAAGATCAGCAGCTCCGGCTCGCGCACGAACATTCTTGCGGCAGCCGTGCGCTGCACCTGCCCGCCTGAGAGCCTGACGCCCCTGGCTCCGATCACCGTCTCGAGGCCGTCAGGGAACATTTCCAGGTCGCGCTCCAGCACAGCGCTGTGCAGGGCGCGTGCCAGCCTGTCGTCTTCGGGCAGCCCCAACAGGATGTTTTCCCTCAGCGTACCAGAGAGCAGCGTCGGGGCCTGGGCAGTATAGGCCGCGCGCGGCGGCGCGAGGAAGCTTGCGGGATGTTCGATCTTCCTCCCGTTCCAGTAGATCTCGCCATCCTGCGTTTCGAGCAATCCCATCAAGGCTCGCAGCAGTGTCGTCTTGCCCGCCCCGACGCGCCCCGTAATCACCGTGAAACTGCCGCGCTTGAGCTTGAAAGAGACGTTTTCGATCCCGCGCCCGGACCCGGGATACCGGAAGGTCAACCCAACTACCTCCAGAGTATCCAGGCGATCACCATCTTGCTTGACCGCCGGGATGAGCCTGGGCAATGGCTCTTTTAGGTACACGGGATGGTGTGCGACCAGGCTTGGGGCGGGTGCGCCTTGCAACAGCGCAACTGCCCGTCTGAAAGCCACCCCCGACTGCCGGTACATGTTGATGAGATACCCTAAAAAGCCGGTGTATTCCGAGACCTGCATGAGGTAAGTGGCAAACAGGGCAAAATCGCCCACGGTGAACTGCCCCGAGCGCATCTCGGAGGCCGCGACCAGCAGGGTCAGACCCGCGCCCAGGTTCGCCGTGTTCGCAAAGATTGCATCCAGCGCAAGCCCTTGCAGTCGATCGCGCAGCATCGCCCGCTGGCGCTCGTCGCCGAGGCGGCGCAGGTGCGCAATTACACTATCTTCCGCCCCCGCTACCTGAATCGCCAGTACCGCGCTAAAAATCTCGCCGATAGAACCCGTTACCTGCGCGGTCGCCTCACGGCTCTGCTCGCGTGCTCGCTTGAGTCGTGTGCGCGCCAGGTGCGAAAGCGCGATAACCGCGAGAATCGGCAGAAACACCAGCAGCGTCACGCGCACGTTTACCCACAGGAGAATCGCAATGCCGCCCCCAGCAAAGATCAACCCGGCCAGGGCGTCAAAGCCCCAGTCGGCCATGACGGCCATCGTGTCTACGTCATCGCGCATGGTGGAGATCGCCTCGCCCACGCTGCCCGGAACCGCCGTCGCGCCAGGGCGCTCGAGGATGCGCGCGAGTAGGTTGCGCTGGAGCAAACCCTGTACCCTGAAGTGCCAGGGCCAGGTTGAGAGTGTTGCCCCATAAATGATCCCGATCCGCGCCAGGCCTGCCGCCACTACCAATGCAACGATACTCTCCAGCGTGAGCCCTGCCGGAGCGTGACCCTCCAGCATGTCGAAAAACGCCTTGGCCAGCAGCCCCGGGAGCAAGGGCCAGCTATGAAAGAGAATCCAGCAAAGCGCCACGACTGCAAACTGCAGCGGCTGGTAGGCAATCAGTCGCACGACGAAAAACGCCGTCGCTGGTATGTTTTCATTGCGCTGCATATTCATACCAGTACCTCTCCCAGTCCTGCTCGCCTCAGCTCAGCAAACCGCGAATGCACCTCGGCGGCCAGCTTTTCACGAGGTCCGTGTTCAACGATACACCCACGTTCAAGGATGAGGATGTCGTCGACTCGCTCAACCGTTGCCATGCGGTGCGCGATGATGATCGCGCTACGACCCTCGAACAGCTTTCCCAGCGCCTGCTCAAGTAAGGCCTCTGTAGCGGGGTCAAGGCGGCTGGATGCCTCGTCGAGGATGACCAGGCCAGGATCTTTGATAAAGACCCGTGCCAGGGCCAGTAACTGCGCCTCCCCTGCCGAGAGACTTGAACCCGAGATGATGGTATCCAGCCCACGAGGTAGACGCGCCAGCCACGGCTTCGACCCTAGCGTCTCAAGCACTACGAACAGGCGCTCATCAGAGATGCCGGCGTTGAAGAAGGTGATGTTGTCTCGTAAGCTCGCCTCAAACAGTTGCACGTCCTGGGTGACTATGCCGACTCGCGCTCGCAGTGCCTCGATTTTGGCATGCCGCAGGTTGATATCGCCCAGGCATACCTCGCCTCGTTGCGCATCGTACAGGCGGAAGAGTAGACGCGCAATAGTCGTCTTGCCGCTCCCCGTGTGGCCCAACAGCCCCAGCGATCGACCCGCCTCGAGGCGGAAGGACAGGTCCTCAAGGGTACCCACTCGCTCCTCGTCCGCTCTGACCTCAGCAGGCCGCTCATCCTCGTACGCGAAATGTACTGCGCGAAACTCCACCGCAAGCGCGCCGGCCGGAATGATGTCTGTTCCATCCTCGAGCCTGGAACGAATCTCCATCAATTCACGCACGCGAGCAACGCCCGCGTCTGCCCGCTGCAGATCTTGAAGCTGCGTGCGGATGGTCTCGATGGGTGCTGCCAACATCACCGTATATGCGACCACCAGGTAGACTGCTCCAAGCGAGATTGCCCCACCCTTGAACAAGCTGCCGCCCAGCCCGTAGGCAATGGCATCCCCGGCGGCAAAGACACCGGCTGCGGCCATCCACACCGCGCTCCCCCATATTTCCGCTCGCATCCTCACAGGCAGCCATTGGCGCAGGTGCTCGAAAAAACGCAGCATGGCGTACTGCACTGCGCCACTTGAGCGGATATCCTCGGTTGTCGTGAGCACCTCGCCCACGTACCCGTAAAAGGCCGCGCTGCGTTCGCGATCTTCTTTCCAGTGTGATGCGCCGAACCGCCTCACCCAGCCGAGCAGCGCCAGCGCCAGTAGAGCGAAGACGGTAAAGGCCAGACCCATCCTGGTGTCTATGAGGTAAACTGCTACCAGGACGCCGACCAGCAGCAGCGCACTCCCGATAAGCTGGACCACAAAACTGGAGAAAAAGCCCGCCAGCGCGTTTACGTCGCCATCCACTCGCTCGATGAGTTCCCCCGGTGTGCGAGCCTTGTGGAAGCCCATGTCGAGTCGAACGAGGTGTGCCGCCAGTTCGGCCCGTAAAGCGTTGGTCGCCGTCCATGCTACTCGTTCGCTCCAATAGGTCGCCAGCGCATTCATTACCTGCTGTACGACAGACACGAGAATAAACACGAGTGCAGTTTGCATCAGGACACCTTCACTCGCGCGTGCCTGCGCCGCATCGATAAACGAACGCGCCACCTGTGGCCCCACCAGTTGCAGCCCAATGCTTGTGAGCAGCAGCGCGACCATAAGCAAAACCGCGCCGCTCTGGGGCTTCAGGTAACGCCGCAGTAATTGCCAGTATGCACTCAGTGAGATGTTCATACGTTCTTTCTCATTGTCCCAAGTTATCCCTTTGTTCTTTGGTGGCCGTGGTCCTCGAAACCGGCACGGAGATCACTCAGAAGAGCATCAAATAGTGGTTTAGCGTATAGGAGAAGTATACATAGCTCTTCTTGACATCCTATGTCATATTTCCTTCGCGTTTACTCCCCCAGAAAGGGAAAATCACATCAGGACAACTCTGGAAGAGACAGCATCTCCTGATGCTACTCTTCGTCCCGGGTACTCACCCCGGCTTGCGCGAAAGTCGCCATCTCGCGGTGAGCGTGTAACGCCGCCTCGATGATGTTCATCGCCAGTACGGCCCCTGTCCCTTCTCCGAGCCGCAGCCTGAGATCAAGCAGGGGAACAAGCCCGAGCTTAGCGAGAATCAGGCGGTGCCCTGGTTCTACTGAGCTATGCCCAGCAAAAAGATAAGCCCCAATCGCCGGTTGTAACTCGACGGCAACCAGCGCCGCGGCTCCTGAGATGAAGCCGTCGATGACGACGGGAATCCGGTGAGAAGCGGCCGCGACGATGACCCCAACCAGCCCTGCAATCTCCAGCCCGCCTACCTTCATCAAGACGTCGAGGGGATCGCGCGGATCAGGAGCATTCCGCGCAAGTGCGCGCTCGATCACCTGTACCTTGTGAGCAAGTTGCTCATCGTCGATGCCCGTCCCATGGCCGGTGACGAGCGCTACAGGCGCCTGTGCCAGCGCGGCGGTAATCGCACTCGAAGCCGTTGTGTTGCCGATCCCCATGTCACCGGTTACCACCAGGTCAATGCCCTGACCCACCAGCGTATCCAGGATGTCGATACCCACCTGGATGGCCTGCAACATCTGCTCCCGAGTCATGGCCGATCCCGCTGCCATATTGGCGGTGCCGGGGGCCACCTTGCGAGAGAGCAGGTCGGGATGCTGGATCGCAGCAGCCACTCCCACGTCGACGACAATTACGTCTGCTCCGGCGTGCCTTGCCAGCGCATTGATCGCTGCCCCGCCGCGCAAGAAATTGTGCACCATCTGCGCCGTCACCACGGAAGGATAGGCGCTCACCCCCTCGCTTGTGACGCCGTGATCCCCCGCCATCACTATCACCGCTTTTCGCTCTATCACCGGCACGGGATTTTGCCTGATGCCTGCTACCTGGATGGCCAGCTCTTCAAGCCTGCCCAGGCTTCCTGCCGGTTTGGTCAGTTGTTGCTGGCGAACCCTCGCCTGCTCCATCGCGTCAGTATCCAATGGCTGAATGCGCGCAGCCCTCTCGAGCACATCGTTCATAGTTGTTTCTCGCTTTCTTTAGTCGTTTGATAGTGAGGTTCCCAGGACAGCCCTTGCCATCACCTGGCAAACTCTACGCAAGTAGTCTCGCGAAGCTGCACCTAATATACCAGGACGACACAATCAAGTTCCACAACAAACGTGTAAGAAAGCTGAGAAAAAGCTTCTGATACCTCTTGACTTTCATTCATAGAACACGTATAATACGTATTAGTAATGCGTGTTATACGAGGAGAACTATGGCTCGCCTGAATCTCACGATTCCCGACTCGCTGTATGAACGCCTGGAACGAGTACGGGACCGAGTAAACATCTCGAAGATCTGCGCCACTGCGCTAGAGAAGGAATTGACCATGCTTGAAGGACGCCGACCGATTACCGATCCTAAGATTGCTCAACTGCTCCAGCGCCTCCAGAGCGCCCGTGAACGTTGGTATCAACGTGGTCACGACAATGGTACCCAATGGGCTGTCGAGACCGCGACGCGCGAGGAACTGCGCAGGATCGCTACTGAAACAGCGGATTGGGATGGGCCACATCTGATTGATGAGCTCCGTCTAGAGCAGCGGAGGGAACCGATGCTCCGCCCGCGACTCTTCCCCACCTCGTTCCGCATCGATGATCGCCTGGATGTCTGGGTGGCGAACGATTTGGAGGCAGGCGATGTCCTCATGCGAGAAGAAGCAGAGCGCGTCAGCCAGGCTCGTTCCCAGGTGGATGAAGCTGGCTACCTAGAGGGGTGGAGAGATGCTATCAAGGAGATCTGGCAGACAATCTCACCAGCCTTGCAGTAATCACCTTCGTCAGCGTAACCCTCAAGGCTCTTCGCCTTCCGTCATACACATTTCGTCTTAACGTCAACATCGAAAAAACAGCTCACTTACAGAAAGAGAGTAGCGTGATGAACCAGCCTGTAGCGCGCAGAGAAGTAGTACGTGATACCTACTTTGGCACAACCGTTGAAGATCCCTATCGTTGGATGGAAGATTGGCAGGGCGAGGAGGCCCAGTCATGGATCAGAGCGCAAGCAGCCTACACGAGAGCCTATTTGGACGCTCTGCCAGAACATGAGGCGCTGCTTACGCAGATCGCTGAGCTGCGTGATGCCAGCCCCTATCTCTCCGATTTTCAGGTCGCAGGAGGATGTACTTTCTATATCAAGCGCGACACCGGTGACAACCTTTCGAAGCTGATGGTACGTATTGGGCCAACGTGGTCAGAGAAGGTCCTGCTCGATCCCTCTACCGTAGAGGGCGAGGCACCGGCGGCGATAGATTGGTACTTTCCCTCGCGTGATGGGCGGTACGTGGCCTATGGTCTCTCGCAGGGTGGCTCAGAGAACAGCGTTCTCTATGTGTTGGAGGTTGAGAGTGGCGAGGTCCTCGATCTTGCTATCAGCCGCACCGCCTACACTCATGTCAACTGGCTAGAGGATAATCGTTCCTTCGTCTACCTGCGCTTTCCTGAACTCCCTGCCGGTGAGCCTGTAACCAATCGCTACAAGCACAGCAGGACCTATCTCCATCGCCTGGGCACCGATCCAGAGCAAGATCCGGTGGTTTTTGGGCATGGAGTAAGCGTCGGGGTAGAGATTGCTCCCGATGACTACCCTCAACTCATCACCTCATCGATGAGTGACTGGATGATTGGCCTGATCGTCCACGGTGATTTGAACGAGGTCAGTATCTATGCTGCGCCGCGTGCCAGCCTTGCCGACCCGGCCACCTGCAACTGGATAAAAATCGCGGATGTCGAAGATGCCGTCACAGGCTACGACCTGGTCGGGGATACGATTTATCTCAGGACGCACAAAGACGCGCCTCGTTATAAAATCATTGCCACCCCGGTCGAGCATCCTGATCTGGCCCACGCGACAGTGATCGTGCCGGAAAGCGAGGCGGTGATCGAAGATATACGGATTGCAGGCGACTACCTGCTCACGCGCGATCTCGACGCTGGCATTGGGCGCATACGGCGCTTCAAGCGCAGTGGTGGCGAACCGCAAAGCGTCCAGCTCCCCTTGGATGGCGCGATTCGCGAATGGACCAATGAGGCGGCTCACCCGGAGGTGCTGTTGCTGCTGTCTTCCTGGACAATATCACCACGTCTCTACCGCTATAACGCCACCTCGGGCGAGCTAGCGAACACCGGCTGGTATGCGCCATCACCACTTGACTTTAATGAAGTAGAAGCACACGAGGTTCATATACCGGCAAAAGATGGGATCTTGATCCCTTTATCGATCATCCATAAAAGAGGGCTAAGACTGGACGGGAATAACCCTACACTCCTCAGAGGCTACGGGTCCTACGGCATTAGTATCCGTCCTCTCTTTGCACCTAGCATGCTGGCATGGTACGAACGAGGCGGTATCATGGCCGTCGCCCATTTACGTGGTGGTGGCGAGTATGGAGACGCATGGCACAAAGCCGGGCAGAAGCTCAACAAGCAGAATACTATAAATGATTTCATTGCTTGCGCCGAATACCTGGTCGCGCAAAACTATACTCGCCCTCAGCGACTGGCAGGCGAAGGCGGGAGTGCCGGAGGTATTCCCACTGGTGGAGCTCTGGTGCAACGACCCGACTTGTGGGCGGTGATGGTGTTGCATGTCCCTCTTGTCAATGCCCTGCGCAATGAATTCACTGAGAATGGGCCGCCCAACATTCCGGAGTTCGGCAGCGTCACTACTGAGGACGGCTTTCGGGGCTTGCAGATCATTGACGCATACTCGAAGTTACAGGATGGGGTGAAATATCCGGCAGTCTTGCTCACGGCAGGGCTCAACGATCCTCGCCTTGTTGTCTGGCAGCCAGCAAAAATGGCCGCTCGCTTGCAAGCGGCCACAACATCAGGCAAGCCGGTCTTGCTGCGTGTGGAGTTTCAGGCCGGTCATGGTCTGAACTCCACGAAGCGGCAAGCCGATGAAGAGCTGGCAGATGTATTCGCGTTCCTGTTGCAGCAGATGAGCGCGTAGTCATCTCGCAACTGGTACCTCAAATGTGTCAGAGACGTTAAGAGGTGCCGTACATTTTTCTGCCTGTTCGCTTTTGCGCGAACGAAGAGCATGGCAACGATTCCTCAGGAGGCAATACAATGGGTCCCCACATGTACCTGTATGAGAGAGCACGTGAAGCCTATTACCACGATCTTCGGCGCGACATAGAAGAGAAGCGTAGGCTTTCTCTCCTCCCCCAGCGTCGGAGTGTGAGCAGGCGCACAACCGGGAGGCTGGGCATGCTGCTACTGAAGTTAGGTACGTGGCTGAAGCAGTTCGAACAGCCAGCTACCACATCTGTCGATCGAGTATGAGCCAAAAGGACTTTTCCGCACTTTCTTGATAAGCTCATCAATAAAGACGGAGAGATATAGGGCTGCTCCAGGATATCATCCTTGCCAGACCCTATGCCTTCCATGTGCATGTTGCTTGACTTCTTATTCTCCGCGTGTTATAGGCGTGTAGCCTTCATTGACACCTGCCATACTGCATCCTATAATGGCAAAGTAACATTAACCTAATATTGCACCGGTGAACTTCTCCATTATCCCATGTTTGCAGAGCAGCGTCATGAGTTCCTCCAGACAAAACAGAAGACTGGCCGCCGCTAGCGTACACTGGCTGTTAGACCAGTACATGGAATTAGTCGCGGCGGTACGCTTTCTTAC
>Ga0099829_10001542_pt1 | contig 12797 bp, 9 predicted proteins | sample CZO8metaG_3_FD_79336 | JGI IMG/M metagenome (GOLD analysis project Ga0099829, IMG submission 79336) | Vadose zone soil microbial communities from the Eel River Critical Zone Observatory, Northern California, USA - CZOApr15con2H2.8 metaG | ecosystem: Environmental > Terrestrial > Soil > Vadose...
AGCCAGATCGAGATCGGGTCGATGTTGAAGACGTAGTTGGAGTCGGCGCCGAGGCTGTCCTTCAGCTTGTCGTAGACGCCGTAGCCCGCGCCCTGGCCGACAAGAGCACCGAACTTCAGCCCCTGCTCGCGCGCCTGGCGCAGCAACAGGGTGATGTCGGGGTTGTAGCCGGTATGGAAGATCACATCGGGCCGGGCGCGCTTGAGCTTGGTGACCAACGCCGACAGGTCGGGCGCGGTCGCCGAATAGCCTTCCTTGAGCACGATATTGAAGCCCGCCTTCTTGGCGCCGGCCTCGTTGCCCTTGGCGACGTCGACGCCGTAGGCGCCGTCCTCGTGGATGATGGCGACGCGCAGGTCCTTCGGATCCTTGCCGAGCTTGGCCTTGGCGTTCTGGTTGATGAAGTCCATGGTCATGCTACCGAACTGCTGGCCGCTCGGCTGCGCGCGGAAGACGTATTTGAGATTGCGGTTCTCCAGCACGGCCGACGAGATGCAGGTGGTGATCCACATGAACTTCTTGAGCTGCTCGACCCGGGCCGCCACCGGCACGCACTGCGCCGAGGAGTAGAAGCCCAGCACCATGTCGACCTTTTCCTGCTCGATCAGGCGGACCGCCTCGTTGATGGCGACGTCCGGCTTGCTCTGGGCATCGGCATAGATCGCCTCGATCTTGTAGCCCTCGACTCCGGTCTTGGTGAACTGGTCGAGCACGATCTTGGCGCCGATGTATTGCAGCTCCGAACCGCCGCCGGCGAGCGGGCCGGTCAGGTCGTAGACGACGCCGATCTTGAGTTTCTTATCCTGGGCCTGGGCGGTGGCCACCAAGCCGAAAATTGCAAGCGCGGCGACTACAGGGCCCAGCAAACGTCCGATCCTGCCATTGGCCATGACGCTTCCTCCCGAGTTCGACGTTTATTTCACTTTTTTGATCGACCGCATCACACGGGCCACGCCGACTGATGTCAACTCGGATTTTCGTCGACCTCGGCAATGTCGAGAGTATTTGTGGAATCGAGTGCACGCAGTCGTTGCAAACTCCATCGAAATGCGCAATCTAGTCGCCGGGGAGGATTCGCCTCATGACAGACATTGCACAGCTGACACAACTCGGGCCACGCGTGCGGACGCTACGCGCGCTCGGCATCGATACGATCGAGCATTTCGTTGCCGCCACCCAAGTCGCCGGCCCCGAACTGGCCAGACTGCTCGGCGGCAATCTCGATGCCCTGGTCGCACCGGCGATGGCGATGGCGCAGGCCATGAGCGCCGAGGTCGAAACCGAGCTCGTCGCTCTTCCCTGTTCCCTCGGCGCGCGGACCGACGACATCACGCCAATCACCGAGACCGTTCCGGCACTCGCCCTCGATATTCCCGTCGGTGCGTGTGGACCGCCCCTCATCACGCCCGCCATTCCGATTCGCAATCAACAGTTCCGGGGCACCTGTGTGGCCCATTCCGTCGTCGCGGCCCTCGAATATTGGTTGGACAGCAGCGGCAGCTATCAGGATATGTCCGAACAGTTCCTTTATTGGAATTGCAAGAACAACGACGGCGCGCCGACGCAGCCCGGCACCTGGATTCGCGTCGCAGCGCCGCTGGTACAGCGCGACGGCGTCTGTCCCGAAGGCATCTGGCCGTACAATCCCAACCCGATTCCGGGCAACGAGGCGCAAAACCCGGTGGCGATGGGCGCCCAGCGGCAGGCACTGCCATATCGAGTGCCCGTGGTGACCGCGCTGCCGGCAACCTCGATCAGCGACTACAAGACCGCGCTTGCTTCGCAACGCTGGGTGCCGTTTTCCATCCCGGTCTATAATTCATGGTACCAGAGCAGCCAGGTCCGCCTCACGGGCGACATCACCAACCCGATTCCCGGCGAAACGCGGGTCGGCGGCCACGCCATGTGCATCGTCGGCTGCATCGACCAGCCAGAACGGCCAGAACTAGGGGGCGGCCGGTTCATCCTGCGCAATAGTTGGGGCACAGGCTGGGGGCAAACTTCGCCCTACGGCTCTGGCTACGGGACGATCCCGTACATATATATTCAGCGCTTCGGCATGGAGGCCTATACACTGGGCTAGCGCTGCCGGCGGACACGTCGGCCACGCGGGTTGAGGGCGACATCATGGCTGGCTCCGGTCCGCCGACCTACATTTCAGCGCTGCAGATCGGGCCCGAGGAGGCAGCGAAGCTGCGCGCGCTCGGCGCCGACACCCCGCAGCAATTGCTGGCGCAGATCAGGGCCGCTCCCGCCGCGTTCACCCGTTACCTCGGCACGGAGACTGCCCGGCGCATCGAACGGGCACTGAGCGCCATGGTGCCATCCGACGAACCGACGCAGCCGATCCCTCCACCCGGCCAACTCGGCGTTCCGCTGGGTCCCGCCCCATCCAACGTCGCCGATTCCAAGGTCGACCTCGCGCGTCGGGATGAACTCTTCAATCGCATCCAGCGGCTGAAGGCAGAGCACGCTCCAGCCCATCAAGTAGAGGCTGCCGAGCGCGCACTCGATGACTTGTTCCAGCGGTCGAGCTAACGGCCGGCGCCCGCCGTCAGCACGTCGAACATCAAGCCGGACGGCTGGTCGAACATCGCGAACAGCGCCGCCAGCCGCGACGGATCGCCCGCGATCCTGAGCGTGCCCGCGGTCATCGCTTCGGGGGCGGTGGTCTTGCCCAGCACCATCGCATCGAGCGTATCGCGCGTGGTGGTGATCGACGCCGCGGCCGCGTCCGACCATTCGCCCAGGCGGTGGCTCAAGGTGCAGCGCTTCAGGGTGAGCAGAAGCTTCTCGGCGCGGTCGGTGAAGTGCCAGTTGATGGTCATCGACTGGCCGGCCGCTTTCGCCGGATCGAGGCGGATCGCCAGCAGGTCGAAGAACATGTCGCTGGTGAGCCCGGCCAGGGTGTCGGCACCCATCGCCATCCGCGCCGCCAGCGGGAAGACACCATGGCGCAGCTCCTGGGCGCCGTACAGGAAGGCGTTGCGCCAGGTCGCCGACTCGGCCTGGTAGCCCATCTGCTCCAGCGCGTCGGCGCAGAGCGCGCGCGCCTCGATGTTGTTGGGCTCGGCGTAGACGACCTCCTTCATCACTTGCGCCACCCAGCGGTACTGGCCCTTGGCGAAATCGGACCGGGCGCGGGCGATGACGGCGGCCGCGCCGCCCATGTACTCGACGAACTTGGCGGCGGCCGGCGCCGGCGGCAGCGGATGGAGGTTGCATGGGTTGCCGTCGTACCAGCTGAGATAGCGCTGGTAGACCGCCTTCACGTTGTGGCTGACCGAGCCGTAGTAGCCGCGCGCCGACCAGCGCTCGGCCAGGCCCGGCGGCAGGTCGATCGCCTCGGCGATCTCGGCCGGCCGCCAGCCCTTGTTCATGTAGCGCAGGGTCTGGTCGTGGATGTGCTTGTAAAGGTCGCGCTGCGCCTCGAGATGGTCGAGCACCGCTTCCCTGCCCCAGGTCGGCCAATGGTGCTGGCCGATCAGGATCTCGGTATGCGGCGCGTAGAGCGCGATCGCATCGCCGATGTATTTCGCCCAGATGCGCGGATCGCGCGCCACCGCGCCACGCAGCGGGATGAAGTTGTGCAGCACCGGGCAGGCGTTCTCCGCCATGTTGAGCACGCCCAGCTCGGGATAGAACATATGCATCTCGGCCGGCGCCTCGGTCTCGGGCGCCAGCTGGAAGACGATCCGCACGCCGTCGATCGTGTGCTCCTCGACCGGCTGGACGATGCTGCGGGTCGGCGCGATCAGGCCCGGCGTGCCGCGCGCGATGCCTTTGCCCAGCCCGGCATCGACCTGGCCGCGCGCGCCGCGCGGCAGCAGGGTGCCGAACTGGAACTGGGCGCGGCGCGCCATCGGCAGGCCAGCCAGCACGTTCTCGCCCGACACCGCCTGCATGAATCCGTCCGGCGCGATGACCGGGATCCTGCCGGATTTGACGTCGGCCTCGTCGATCACGCCGCGCACGCCGCCATAGTGGTCGATGTGGCTGTGGGTGTAGATCACCGCGACGACCGGCTTGTTCGGCCGATGCGCGCGGTAGTGCGCGAGCGCGGCACGCGCCACTTCGGCGGTGGTCAGCGGATCGATCACGATCACGCCGCTGTCGCCCTCGATCACCGTCATGTTGGAGATGTCGAAGCCGCGCAGCTGGTAGAGACGGTCGGTGACCTTGAACAGGCCGTTGGCGAGGTTGAGCCGCGCCATGCGCCACAGGCTGGGATTGACCGTGGCCGGCGCCAGCTCGCCGTCGATGAAGGCGTACTCACCCAAATTCCACAGCACCGTGCCGTTGGCCGCGCGCACCATGCCGTCGGGCACCGGCGCAATCAGGCCGCGCTTGGCCGCCTGGAAATCGGCGACATTGCCGAACGGCAGCCGGGCGGCCATCGCCGCATGGGCCGCCTTGGTCGCAGGCTCGGCATCGCGCGCGACGTCGAGGTGCGACGCCGGCACCGGAACGGCTGATGCTGATGCCATTTTCTTTCCCTTCGTCCTCCCGTCGCGGCACTCTGCGGCTCGGCCATGGCCCCACGCAAGCTCTCCCTCACCGCGATCCGGCGCGCGGTCAGCACCCTGCCGGGCGTCGAAGAAGGCACGTCCTACGGCACGCCCGCTTGGCGTCACCGCGGCAAGCTATTGGCGCGCTTGCATCGGGACGGAGAGTCGATCGTGCTGAAAGTCGGCAACGAGACGCGCGATCACCTGCTGCAGGCCGATTCGCAGACCTTCTTCATCACCGATCACTACGTCGGCTATCCGACGGTGCTGGCTCGGCTCGACCGATTGAGTGCCGCCGACCTGAAAAAGCTTCTGGCTCGGGCGATGGTGACGAAGGCAAAGGTGTCATCCCGAGGCCGAAGGCCGAGGGACCTTTAAGGCCACAGGAAAGGTCCCTCGCTGCGCTCGGGATGACAGCGTTTGCTTGACGCCTACTGTGCGTCCTAACCCTCGACCTTGATGTTGTTGTCCTTGACCACCTTGGTCCAGCGCTCGGTCTCGAACTTGAGCTTGTCGAGGTAGGCCTCGGGCGTGCTGCCGGTGGTGAAGTAGCCGAGCTCGGCGAATTTCTTCTGCACCTCGGGGTCGCCGATGATTTGACGGGCGAGCGCGTTCAATCGATCGACCACCGGACGCGGCACGCCGGCCGGCGCCACCAGGCCGAAGAACACCGCGCTCTCCATGTCCGGCATGCCGAGTTCGATCACCGTCGGAACATCGGGGCACATCGGCGAGCGCTCGCGGGACGCAACGACCAGCCCCTTCATCCGGCCGGCCTTGACGTGGTTGCCGGTCGGCAAGACGACGTCGCAGATCATCGGCACGTGGCCGGCCAGCACGTCGCGGATCGCGTCGGCCGAACCCTTGTAGCCGACGACCTCCATGTTGAGCTTGTTGCGGGTCTTGAACAGCTCGCACCACAGGTGCGGCTGATTGCCGATGCCCGACGTCGCGAACCGCGTCTTCTGCGGCTGCTTGTTCACCCACTCGGCGAATTCGGCATAGCTGCGTGCCGGCACATCGTTGTTGTAGGCGATCAGGTCGGGAATGTCGGCCAGAGTCGAGATCGGCTGGAAGTCCTTCAGCGGATCGTAAGGCTGCTTCAGGCCGAGCGCGGCATTGGTCGCCAAGGTCGTGGTGCCGAGCAGCAAGGTGTGGCCATCGGGCTTGGACTTGGCGACCAGCTCCATGCCGATGATGGTGTTGCCACCGCCGCGGTTCTCGACGATCACCTGCTGGCCCAGCGGCGCGGTCATCTTCTCGGCGACGATGCGGCCCGCCGTGTCGGTGGCGCCGCCGGGAATGTAGGGCACCACGATCTTGATCGGCTGGCTGGGCCAGGTCTGGGCGCGTACCGCCTGTGCGCCAACGATGGTCCAGCCGGCGGCACCCGCCAGCACGCTGCGTCGCTTGAGCATGCTTCCTCCCGAAAGACCCGCAGTCTACTCCGCGGGCTTGAGGGAAGCCTTGCCCATCTCGTGTTCCGCCGGCAAGAGCGAGATGGCGGCGAAACCGCAGAACGCAACGCCCGCCAGCACCATCAGAACCACCGGGAAGCCCGCCGCCTTCACCATCGGGCCGATCAGCGCCACCACGATGGAGCTGACGCCGAAACCGATCGCCAGCCGCGCGCCGGTGACCCGGCTGCGCATGCGGTCGTCGATGTACTTCACGATCATGGCGTCGGTGAACGGGATGGCGCCGAACACCAGCAGCATGAAGCCGATCGCCGTCGCGAACAGCGCCCAGTCTTCGACCTGCGAGGCGATCAGGAACAACGGCACCTGCAGGAGCACGATGGGCAGGTAGATGTTCTTGAGCGGGAAGCGGTCTATCAGCTTGCCGACCACGAGCTGCGCCAGCGAGGCCAGCGAGAAGATCACGAACAGCATGGCTGCCAGCTCGGCCGGGTCCTGCACCGCGCCTTTCACCCGCTCGCGCAAAAGCTCGCCGTTCCCGTTGGTCGTGAAGTTGAAGATGATGCTGCCGGTCACGGCGGTGAAGGTCATGATGGCGAACACGCGCGCCATCACCCGTGGCGGCAGATCGATCATCTTGGGCTGGCGCTTGGCGGGCGCTTCGGCTTCGCGCGGCACCAGCAGGACGAAGGCCGCGGCGCAGACGAGAGAGATCACGCCGGGCAGGACGAACGCCATCTGCCAGCCGAAGCGCTGGGCGATATAGACCGAGACGCCGGCGGCAATGGCGATGCCCATGTTGCCGGCCAGCCCGTTGAGGCCAATGGTGAAGCCGAAATTCTTGGCCTTCTGCACCAGCATCGGGATGCCGACCGGATGGTAGATCGAGGCGAAGGCGCCCATCAGGGTGAGCGCCGCGCCGATCTGCCACTTGTTGGTGCAGAGCGCGATCACCAGCGCCGAGACGCCGAGGCCGGCGAAGAAGATCACCATCATGATCCAGCGGCCCCAATGATCGCCCAGCCGGCCGCTGACGATCGAGCCGGCGCCGAACATGAACAGCGCGCCGTAATTGAACGGCGTGAGCTCGGTCCATTCGACGCCCCAGACGCCGGCGATCACGCCCCAGCTGTAGGCGAACACCACCAGGATCCAGTGATCCATGGCATGGCCGATATTGAGCAGGATCGAGGTCGGGCTGCCGTGGCTCATGCGGGCTCTCGTGAATAAGTGCGCACCATCAGCGTACTTATTCCCTTTTTGTCCGTCTTGCGCTAGACTGCCAACTTATGTCGCAAATCAGCCAAAAATCCACCAATCCCGCCGATTATCAGCGCGTGCCGCGCGCGGTGGCGGCCATGCCCAAGGACTTTCCACAGGACTTCGTCATCGAGCCGCACAGCCATGAGCGAGCCCAGCTCATCTTCGCCACGGCCGGCACGATGCGGGTGGTGACCGGGCCGGCGATGTGGATCGTGCCGCCGCAGCGCGCGCTGTGGATGCCTGCCGGCGCTGTCCACGGCATCGAGATGCTGGACCAGGTCTCCATGCGCACCCTCTACCTGCGCGACGATGCAGCCGCCACCATGCCTGCGTCCTGCCGGGTGCTGCAGGTCTCGCCGCTCTTGCGCGAGCTGATCGTGCGGGCAACGGAGCTGCCCCTGCACTACGACGAAGAGGGCGCGGCGGGCCATCTTGTCGCCCTGCTGCTGGCCGAGCTGCACGGCTCGCAGACGCTCGGCCTGCATTTGCCGATGCCGCACTCACAGCGATTGGCGATGCTCTGCCGCGCGCTGCTCGACGACCCGGGCGACCGCCGCACCCTTGGCCAATGGGCGCAGACGTTGAACACCAGCGAGCGCACCTTGGCGCGGCTGTTCCAGAAGGAGACTTCGCTCAGTTTTGCCGCCTGGCGCCAGCAGGCGCGCGTGCTGGAAGCGATGGGCCGGCTGGGCGGCGGCGCGCCGGTCACCCAGGTCGCGCTCGATCTCGGCTACGACAGCGTGAGCGCCTTCAGCGCCATGTTCCGCCGCGCGGCGGGCGCGTCGCCCAGCACCTATCGTGCGTAGAGGTCGACCGATAGCCCTTGTAGGGCATGGGGAATTTTTGTGTTTCTGCAATCGCTTGCCTCATCGAAGCCTTGACGGAACGCCCTCAAATATCCCCAATGCGCGACCTATTTTCGGGTATTCTAAACTGTCATTTACCCGGCCCGTGACTGGCGCCTGGAGTTTGCGTTGAAGCCGACCGACATCACGAATCCGGACTATTTCCACAAGGTCGTCGACTGCCAGTGGGCTTGCCCCGCCCACACCCCGGTCCCCGAGTACATCCGGCTGATCGCCCACGGGCGCTACTCCGACGCCTACATGATCAACTGGAAGTCCAACGTCTTCCCGGGGATCCTGGGCCGCACCTGCGACCGCCCCTGCGAGCCGGCCTGCCGGCGCAGCCGGGTCGAGGACGAGACCCTGGTCAAGGGCAAGAAGGAGCCGGTCGCGATCTGCCGCCTGAAGCGCGTCGCCGCCGACTACAAGGACGACGAGGGCATCAAGGCCGCCATGCCCAAGGCGCCCGACAAGAACGGCAAGCGCGTCGCCTGCATCGGCGGCGGCCCCGCCTCGCTCACCGTGGCGCGCGACCTCGCGGTGCTGGGCTACGAGATCGTGATCTATGACCAGGATCCCAAGCTCGGCGGCTTCATCCGCACCCAGATCCCGCATTTCCGCCTGCCCGAGTCGGTGATCGACGAGGAAGTGGGCTACATCACCGCCATCGGCAACATCGAGTTCCGCCACAAGAAGATCGACTCGATGAAGGCGATCCTGGCCGAAGGCTACGACGCGGTGTTTGTCGGCTCAGGCGCGCCGCGCGGCCGCGATCTCGACGTGCCGGGCCGCCAGGAAGCGGCCAGCAACATCCATATCGGTCTCGACTGGCTGTCGTCGGTCTCGTTCGGCCACATCAGCAAAGTCGGCAAGCGGGTGATCGTGCTGGGCGGCGGCAACACCGCGATGGATTGCTGCCGCACCGCGCGGCGCCTGGGTGGCGAGGACGTCAAGGTGATCGTCCGCTCGGGCTTCGAGGAGATGAAGGCCTCGCCGTGGGAGAAGGAAGACGCGATGGGCGAGGATATCCCCATCCTGAACTTCCTGGTCCCCAAGGAAGTGACTCACAAGGACGGCAAGATCACCGGCGTCTTGTTCGAGAAGGTGCGCGCCGAGTACGACGCCAAGGGCCGCCGCAGCCTGGTGCCGTCGGGCGAGCCCGACCAGCATTTCGAGTGCGATGACGTGCTGGTGGCGATCGGCCAGGAGAACGCCTTTCCGTGGATCGAGAAGGATGCCGGCGTCGAGTTCGACAAGTGGGGCCTGCCCAAGCTCAACGAGCAGACCCTGCAGAGCACCGAGCCAAAGGTGTTCTTCGGCGGCGACGCGGCCTTCGGTCCCAAGAACATCATCTGGGCCGCCGCACACGGCCATGACGCCGCGATCTCCATCCACAAGATGCTCATTGGCGAGGATGTCACGGAACGGCCGGCGCCGGGCGTCAACATCGTCAGCCAGAAGATGGGCATCCACGAGTGGAGCTACGACAACGCGCCGACCATCGACCACCGCCTGAAAGTCCCGCACCGCGCCAAGCAGGAGGCGCTGAAGGACATCATGGCCGAGGTCGAGCTGGGCTTCGATCCCCAGCTCGCCTTCAAGGAGGCGCAGCGCTGCCTGAACTGCGACGTGCAGACGGTGTTTGCCGGCACGCTCTGCATCGAGTGCGACGCCTGCGTCGACATCTGCCCGATGGATTGCATCAGCTTCACCGAGAACGGCGAGGAGAAGGATCTGCGGGCTCGGCTGATGGCGCCGGCGCTCAATCCGACCCAGGACCTCTATATCGGCAACGACCTCAAGACCGGCCGCGTCATGGTCAAGGACGAGGACGTCTGCCTGCATTGCGGGCTGTGCGCCGAACGCTGCCCGACCGGCGCGTGGGACATGCGCAAGTACTACATGGAAATGACCAACGCGGAGCACGCATGCCGCAAGCACTAGCCGCCGTTAACGACTTCGTCGTCAAGTTCGCGAACGTCAACGGTTCCGGATCGGCCTCCGCCAACGAGCTGTTCGCGCGCGCCATCCTGCGGATGGGCGTGCCGGTCAGCCCGCGCAACATCTTTCCCTCCAACATCCAGGGCCTGCCGACCTGGTACGAGGTCAGGGTCACCGAGAAGGGTTATCTCGGCCGGCGCGGCGGCGTCGACCTGATGGTCGCCATGAACCCGCAGACCTGGGCCGAGGACGTCAAGGAGATCGAGCCCGGCGGTTACCTGTTCTACGACAGCACCAAGCCGATGCCGTCGTCGATGTTCCGCGAGGACATCAACATCGTCGGCGTGCCGCTGACCGCCATCACCAACGCCACTTACACCGACGCCCGCCAGCGCCAGCTGTTCAAGAACATCATCTATGTCGGCGCGCTGTCGGTGCTGCTCGACATCGACGACAACGAGATCAAGCGGCTGTTCGGCGAGCAGTTCAAGGGCAAGGAGAAGCTTTTAGACTCCAACGTCAAGGCGCTCAATCTCGGCCGCGACTGGGTCAAGCAGCACGTCGATCCTGACCTGGTGAGGCTGAAGGTGCGCCGCGCCGACACCGTGGGCGACCGCATCTTCGTCGAAGGCAACAACGCCGCGGCGTTGGGCGCGGTCTATGGCGGCGCCACGGTGTGCGCCTGGTATCCCATCACGCCCTCCTCCTCGCTCGCCGAGGCCTTCCAGGGCCATTGCATGCGGCTGCGGCACGACAAGGAGACCGGCAAGGCCAAGTACGCCATCGTCCAGGCCGAGGACGAGCTCGCCTCGATCGGCATCGTGATCGGCGCCGGCTGGAACGGCTCGCGCGCCTTCACCAGCACGTCCGGCCCCGGCATCTCGCTGATGACCGAGTTCATCGGGCTCGCCTCCTTCGCCGAGGTGCCGGCGGTGATCATCGACGTGCAGCGCGGCGGGCCGTCGACCGGCATGCCGACGCGCACCCAGCAGTCCGACCTGCTGTCCTGCGCCTACGCCTCCAACGGCGACACCAAGCACGTGCTGCTGTTCCCCGAGGACCCCAAGGAGTGCTTCGACTTCACCGCCGACGCGCTCGACCTCGCCGACCGGCTGCAGACGCCGGTGTTCGTCATGAGCGACCTCGACATCGGCATGAATCACCGACTGTGCCATCCCTTCCAGTGGGACGACAAGCGCGCCTACGACCGCGGCAAGGTGATGACCGCGGCCGACCTCGACGCCGGCAAGAATTTCGGCCGCTATCTCGACGTCGACGGCGACGGCATCCCGTTCCGCACCTATCCCGGCACGCATCCGACCCGCGGCTCGTACCTCACCCGCGGCACGACCAAGGACGAGTATGCGCGCTACTCCGAGGAAGGCCCGGTCTATGTCCGCAACATGGAGCGGCTGCAGAAGAAGTTCGACACCGCGCGCAAGATAGCGCCGCAGCCGCTGCGCTACTCCGCGCCCAAGCCGACGCGCTACGGTGTGATCTATTTCGGCTCGACCAGCCCGGCGATGGACGAGGCGCTCGACCATCTCGAGGCCGACGGCCATCACGTCAACGGCCTGCGCGTACGCGCTTTCCCGTTCGCCCAGGCGGTCGAGGATTTCATCCACGAGCACGACCGCGTGTTCGTGGTCGAGCAGAATCGTGACGGGCAACTGCGCTCCATGCTGATGACCGAGTTCACGCTCGATGCGCGCAAGCTCGTTCCGGTCCTGCACTACGACGGCACGCCGATCACGGCGCGCTTCATCGCGGCCGACATTGCTAAAAAGCTCGGCCAGCTAAAGGTGGTTTCGTTCGAAAAGGCGGCGTCATGACCTATATCGCCAAGCCCCGGCTGCATCATCCCTCGCTGGTCAAGAACAAGGCCGGCTACACCCGCCGCGACTATGAAGGCGCGGTCTCCACCCTGTGCGCCGGCTGCGGCCACGATTCGATCAGCGCCGCCATCATCCAGGCCTGCTACGAGCTCGACATCCTGCCGCATCGCGTCGCCAAGCTCTCCGGCATCGGCTGCTCGTCCAAGGCGCCGACTTATTTCGTCGGCGCCAGCCACGGCTTCAACACCGTGCACGGCCGCATGCCCTCGGTGGTGACCGGCGCCAACCTCGCCAACCGCGACCTCATATACATGGGCGTCTCAGGCGACGGCGATTCGGCCTCGATCGGGCTCGGCCAGTTCGCCCACATCATGCGCCGCGGCGTCAACATGACCTACATCGTCATGAACAACGGCGTCTACGGCCTGACCAAGGGCCAGTTCTCGGCCACCGCCGACAAGGGTTCGATCAGCAAGAAGGGCGTCGCCAATTCCGAGGAGTCGATCGACCTCGTGTCGCTCGCCATCCTGATGGGCGCCACCCTGGTCGCCCGCTCCTTCTCGGGCGACAAGCACCAGCTGGTGCCGCTGATCAAGGCGGCGATGGACCACAAGGGCGCGGCCTTCCTCGACGTCGTCAGCCCGTGCGTCGCCTTCAACAACCATTCCGGCTCGACCAAGAGCTACGACTACGTGCGCGAGCATAACGAGGCGATGAACCGCATCGATTTCATCGAGAGCCGCGAGGAGATCACCACCTCCTACGCACCCGGCACGCTCAGGACCGTGCAGCAGCACGACGGCTCGCTCCTGCGCCTGCGCAAGCTCGGCGAGGAGTACGATCCCTCCGACAAGATCGCGGCGATGAAACGCGTGCAGGAGGGCCTGGCGGCGGGCGAGGTCGTGACCGGTCTGCTGTACGTCGATCCGAGCCCGAAGGACCTGCACGATCATCTCAACACGGTCGCCGCGCCGCTCAACACGCTCG
>Ga0099829_10001544_pt1 | contig 12787 bp, 9 predicted proteins | sample CZO8metaG_3_FD_79336 | JGI IMG/M metagenome (GOLD analysis project Ga0099829, IMG submission 79336) | Vadose zone soil microbial communities from the Eel River Critical Zone Observatory, Northern California, USA - CZOApr15con2H2.8 metaG | ecosystem: Environmental > Terrestrial > Soil > Vadose...
GGAGGAAATGAGCCTCGATGAAGTCGAAAGGTATCTGATTCAACGCACGCTTTCCCGCCATGAAGGAAATGTCAGCCAGGCCGCAAAAGCGCTAGGATTAAGCCGCAGCGCCATGTACCGCAGGCTGCAAAAACACGGATTGGAATGAAGCAACTGTCTTATGAGCGCCGCATCCAGCTCCTCGCGCTGGCTGCAGGCCTTCCTGGCTCGCTGATTGCGCTCATTCTTCTGTGGACGGGAAATTTTTCTTCCGGCGCGTTTTGGACGCTGGCCTTTCTCATTGTTTCTCTCTGGCTGGGATTCGCCTTTTCCCTGCGCTCCCGGGTGGTCTTTTCCCTGCAAACACTTTCGAATCTGCTGGCGGCCCTGCGCGAAGAGGATTTTTCGTTGCGGGCGCGCGGTGCGCGCAGCGACGACGCCATGGGCGAAGTGATCATTGAAGTGAATGCGCTCAGCGAAACGCTGAGGCAGCAGCGTCTGGGCGCGCTGGAAGCCACCGCGCTCCTGCGTACGGTCATGGAGGAAATCGACCTGGCCATCTTTACGTTCGACAACCACGCGAAGCTGCGCCTCGTCAATCGCGCCGGCGAGCGATTGTTGGGACGGCCGATGGAGCGGCTCCTGGGTTTTACGGCGGAAGAGTTGGGACTCGGCGCCTGCCTGGATGGGGATCCTGCGCGCACCATGGAGCTGAATTTTCCCGGCGGTTCGGGGCGCTGGGGATTGCGGCGCGGGTCCTTCCGGCAGGGCGGCTTACCGCACCATCTTTTGGTCCTGAGCGATCTGAGCCGCACGTTGAGAGATGAAGAGCGCAAAGCGTGGCAGCGACTGATTCGCGTTCTGGGCCACGAACTGAATAACTCTCTCGCTCCCATTCAATCCGTGGCGCAGGGGCTCGAGAGCGGACTCGTCAGTGCTGCAAAGTCCTCTGAATTGCGAACCGAATCAACCGCGGCGCTCTTGGACGACTTGCGGCAGGGTCTCGGCATTATTCGATCTCGAACCGAGGCGCTGGCGCGCTTCATGGCGGCGTACTCGCACCTGGCACGGCTGCCGCAACCAAAATTGCTGCCGGTGAATGTGCCGGAGTGGATCAGCCGGACGGTGAAGCTCGAGACTCGCGTGAAGGTCAGCGTCGTGGAAGGCCCGAAAGTTGTAATCTCTGCGGATGCGGACCAGCTGGAGCAATTGCTGATCAATCTGGTTCGAAACGCGGCGGATGCCACGCAGGAAACAGGGGGCACCGTGCGGGTTGGCTGGTCGCGGCAGGGCTCGCAGCTTGATGTTTGGGTTTTGGACGATGGTCTGGGCCTGCCAAATACCGCCAATCTGTTTGTTCCGTTCTTTACGACCAAACCGGGTGGCTCAGGCATTGGACTCGTGCTTAGCCGTCAGATTGCCGAAGCACACGGCGGCGAACTCAGTTTGGCGAACCGCGCCGACGCGCGGGGCTGTGAAGCGCGACTGCGGCTGCCGATTTAGCGGTGGCAGTTCGTATCGGACCGTGGCCAGTTTCAAATTGGGAATAGAGGTTTGCTCTTAAGTTCGACAAACAGTTAAGCAACTTGTTTGCTGTCAGTCCTTTAAGAAGTAAGTGGGCCTCGGCTGCATTGGCCCCTCTCTTGCCGATGCCTCTGTGTGAACCCGCATCCTGCGCCAATAAGGAAGATTCAGGCGATCCATCGCGTGTGTTCCTCTGGACTCTTGTTGTTCTCAGGCCTGATCGCGTGGGCGACGCCAAGCGCGCTAGCGCAGAGTAGCTCGCAGGACACGGCCCGCGAAGACGTCCGACCGAAGACGGAGGACACCGGCAACCCAAGTACGAACACTAAGAAAGACATTGTGCCGGCGTCGAACGAGACGGCGGAAAACAAGCTGGGCTTGCAGCTCTTCAAAAACATCGCGCGAGATCAGCGGGACATCTGGACAAGCCCGGCGCATGTGCGCCTCGGGCATGCCGATTGGCTGGTGCCGTTCGCGGAAGTTGCTGCCGGGCTGATGGTCACGGATCGAGATACCAGCTTGCACCTCTCAAACAACCCGAACACGCTCAGGAACTACAGGAATTTTTCCAACTATGGCGCCGCGGGGATGGCCGGGGCGGTGGGTGGGCTCTATCTCTGGGGCTGCGCCACGAATGATCCGCACAAATAGGAAGCAGGAATTCTGAGCGGCGAAGCAGCCTTGGATGCCCTCCTCGTATCGACGGGGCTGAAGTATGCAACGGGACGAGAACGACCGGGCGCGAATGCATACCACGGCAGATTTGGGCAAGGCGGCGATTCGTTTCCGTCGAGCCATGCGGCTGGCGCATGGGCAGTGGCTAGCGTCCTCGCGCACGAGTACCCGGGGCCCTTGACGAAGATTTTGCCTACGGCGCGGCCACGCAATTTCCGTCGTCAGAATTCAGGGGAAGCAACATTTTCCGTCTGATGTTTTGGTCGGAAGCGGAATTGGGTGGCTGACGGGCTGGCAGGTTTATCGAGCGCACCACAAGGCTGATGTCGGAGGAGGAGTCGTAGAGGATCTATCAGACTCGCCGATGGTCGATACGGAACGCACACCGAGCGCAATGGGCTCGCCTTACGTTCCTCTCGATAGCTGGATCTATCCGCTTTTCGATCGCTTGGTGGCGATGGGCGCAATGAATGACGCAATTCTCGGAATCCGGCCGTGGACGCGGCTGGAATGTGCGCGCCTTGTGAATGAAGCGGGTGAGCGTTTGCAGGATGCCGGAGGGAAGAGTGAATCCTCGCGGCTTTACGATTCGTTGCGGCAGGAATTCGCGCCGGAGCTCAACCTTCTTGGCAGAGGGAGCAATCGCGCCATACGACTCGAGTCGGTCTACACGCGCTTTACCGGGATTTCCGGGCCGCCTCTTACCGACGGCTACCACTTTGGCCAGACCCTCTACAACGATTTTGGCCGGCCGTTTCAGGAAGGTTTCAATGCCATCGCTGGTTTTTCGGGCTGGGCCACTGCCGGGCGATGGGTAGTTTATGTTCGCGGAGAGTACCAGCGCGCACCATCCGGCCCGGCCATTCCCGTCGCGGCAGCAAATGCGATCGCCGCAATCGATATTACGCCTGTGGTTGCACCGTCTCCGACGCCCACGCGCAGTCAAGCGCGCCTGCTCGATACCTACGTCGGACTAAACCTGGGCAATTGGCAGCTTTCCTACGGTCAGCAGAGCAAATGGTGGGGCCCGGGGCGAGTGGGCCACTACTATTCAGCGATAATGCGCACCCAGTGCAGATGTTTCACGTCGACCGTGTATCTCCGCTTCGGCTTCCCTGGCCTTTCCAGCTTCTCGGGCCCATACGCTGGAATGCTTACTTCGGCAGGCTCCAGGGGCATCTGCTCTCACCCAGTCCTTTTTTCCATGGCGAGAAAATCAGCTTCAAACCCACTCGCAATCTCGAGTTTGGATTCACGCGCACGGTGGTGGTGGGCGGCGAGGGCCGTCCTCTGACTCCTTACCGGCTTTTCTTAACCTACTTCAGCGCCACAAGCTACTTCATCAAGCCTGCCAATAAAGATCCCGGCAAGCGAGACGGAGGATTCGATTTCAGTTACCGCGTTCCACTGCTCCGGGAGTGGCTGACCATTTATAACGATTCCATCTCCGCGGATGATCCTTCCCGGTTTGCAGCGCCGCGGCGCACAGGGTTCAGTCCCGGACTTTATCTTACTCATTTTCCGGGACTCCCGAAACTCGACCTGCGGGTCGAGGCTCCCTTGACCAATCCAGTTGTGACAAATGGGCCGGGCCGCTACATCTATTGGGACAACTACTATCGCGACCTCTACACCAATCGAAAGGTGTTGATGGGCAACTGGGTGGGGCGTGACGGCTCGGGAATTCAAGCGATGAGTCGCTACTGGCTGAGCGCACGGGACTCCATTCAATTCGGCTATCGTCACGTCAAGATCAATCCCCTGTTCATTCCCGGTGGAGGAACGATTAACGATGGCTCCGTTCGCGCGGAGTTCCAAGTGAAGCGCGACTGGAAGGCTTTCGCGCTGGTCCAATACGAACAGTGGAGATTTCCTATACTCACTCCCACGTTGCAGAAAAACGTGACGGCTTCGGTTCAACTCGTTTATTGGCCGTAGATTCACAGCCATTGAATCGGGCAGGTTCTTTGGCAAGCCAACTTTTCTCACAAAATCCTTAGGTACAATTCACCGCTTTTCTAAGCCTTCCTACACCAATATGGAACCGAAGGGTTTCGTGAGAGATGTCGTGCTGCTGTTGGTGACGATGCTTGTTTCTGGCGTTGCCATCCTCTACTTGCGCGCCTCATCGCCAAACACACGTTGGGCAGACAGTTCGGCATCCTGGGCGAGCCTCGCGTCAATGCTCTTGACCTGAATTTGGAACTGGATGCCGTACGTCCAAAGCGCTAGCAATTAGGCTTTGCGAGAAGAGTTTTTCGCGGCGCTCACTCGCGGCGGCTGAAACCGGTAACCCACCCACGGCTCGGTTCGAATGAACTTCGGATGCGCCGGATCCGATTCAATCTTTTTTCGCAGCTGATTGATCACCACTCGCAGATTCTCCGTTTCCTCACCGTAGTCCGGCCCCCAGACGGATTGCAGAATTCGACGATGCGACAGCGGCTTGCCCTGATTCGCAATCAGATGTTTCAGGACGTCAAATTCTTTCGGCGTCAGGTGCACTTCCTCGCCCCGCACCGTCAATTGGCGGCGTTCAAAATCCAGCGTTAGCTCCTTGGAAACGAAAGGCGGCAGCGCATCGCCTGGCGCATAACGCCGCAAGGCAGAGCGGATGCGTGCCAGCAATTCGTCGATTCCAAAAGGCTTGACGACGTAGTCGTCCGCGCCGGCATCCAGCGCGAGAACCTTGTCGCGTTCCGCGTTTCGCACCGTAAGCATGATGATCGGCGCATCCGACGAGCGCCGTATTTCGCGGCACGCTTCGATCCCGCCCATGCCCGGCATGTTCACGTCGAGAAGCACCAGGTCAGGCTTGTTCTTCCGCACGGATTCCACGCCTTCCTCGCCCGTTTTCGCGTCTAAGATCACGTACCCCTGGCTAGTGAGCGTCGAGCGCAGCACGCGGCGGATTTGCGGCTCGTCGTCCACAACCAGGATGGTGGGGGCAACCATGTCTACGCTCCCGCTCCTCTCGCCACCGGCAACGTGAAAGAAAAGACGGAACCGTGGCCGAGCTGGCTCGTCACGCTGATCGTCCCTTTGTGCGCCGCCACGATGGCCTTTGCGATCGGCAATCCCATTCCCGTTCCTCGCACAAGATAGCGCTGATCCTTCCCCCGGTAGAATTTGTCGAAGATCATTCCTTGTTCGAAATCGTCGATGCCCGGACCACGGTCCGCCACACTGATTGTCACGTAATCGCCCGCAAGTTCCGCCGAAATGACAATGGGCTCATCCTTTGGCGAATACAGGTTCGCATTGTCGATCAGATTCACCAGGATGTCTTTCGTCCGTTCGGCATCTGCCTCGACACGCGGCAAACCCGGGATCACTCTCACATCCACGGTCCGGCTTCCCAGTGACGACTTCATATGCGCAAGGGCCTCCTGGATAATTTCCTCGACCGGCGTGGGTGCAAAGTGCAACTCGATCTCGCCGGCATCCAGCCGCGCCATTTCTGAGGCCTCCTCGACCAAGTGGTTCAAGCGGTCGCATTCTTCGTTGATGATGCTGAGCAATTCCTGGCGCTGCGACGCGTCTCCCTTCTGGCTGGCCAGCAGGCTCGTCACCGCCGCTTTCATGGATGTCAGCGGTGTGCGGAAATCATGCGTTACGGAATCCAGTAGCGCGGATTTCAGCCGTTCGCCCTGCCTTTCCGCCTCCGTTTGGCCAAGCTGCTCCACAGCCCGCGCGCGTTCAATCGCGATCGCTACGAGGCTGCCCACGGCATCCAGCGTCTGGCGCGAGAGCCGCGCCCCGGAAATACCGAGACTCCCGATCGCACGGACTCCGAGGCGCACTGGAATAAAATAGAGACTCTGTTGCGATTCGATCGTCATCTCATCCAGGAGGAACGCCGTCTTCATTCTTTCTTCGTCTAAGTGAGATGAACCGTAACCGGACCGGTAGAATTTATCCTTTTGCGGCAAGAACAACTCGGCAGCTCCTGCTTCGAAGCTCTCGACCACGTAGTTCGGAATGGCGTTCATCAATTGAATGACGTTGCCTTCTCCCAGCAATTTCTGGCTGAACTTGTAGAGCCGCTCGATCTCGCGGCGGCGGCTGTGCGCTTCATCTGCTTCTTTTCGAATCCGTGCGGATAGCTGGCTCCCCATGATGGAAGTGAAGAGAAATGCGCCAAGCGCCACCCAATTCTGCGGGTCCGCGATCGTAAAAGTCCCAATCGGCGGCAGAAACAGATAATTGAACGTCAGCATCGCCACCACGGACATGAAGACGGAGACCGCCATTCCCCACACCGCCGAAACTGCTAGAATTGCCAGCAGGAAAGAAAGCGCAACAGTGGTTTGATTTGCGGGAATGATCTTGCGGTAGAGAAACGCGATGCCGGCGACCGTCAAGATTGAGAGCAGGAAGCCGAACGTCCGGCCGGCTAGGAATCTTTGCATTAGCTTATTCTAGCGCAGGCGTCCGATTTGCCGCGGAGAAGATACTCCCTTGCCGAAGAAGCCGGAAGATTGGTTGGAGGTTGCCTCCCCGCTACAAAAGTCCCGCGGAATCTTCAAGCTTTTCCTGGGCTACGCGCCCGGCGTTGGAAAAACGTTCAGCATGCTGAGCGAGGCCCTTCGCCGGCAGAGCCGCGGAGAAGATGTGGTTATCGGGGTCGTGGAAAGCCACGGCCGCAAAGGCATCGAAGAACTCGTCACGCAGATTGAGGCTGTTCCCCGAAAAAAGATCGAATACAAAGGCACGGTTTTCGAAGAAATGGACGTCGACGCCATTCTGGCGCGCCGCCCCGCCGTAGTCCTGGTCGATGAGCTGGCGCACACCAATATCCCCGGCAGCAAACATCGTAAACGTTACGAAGATATCCAGGAAATTCTGGCGGCAAAGATCGACGTTATCTCGACGCTCAACATCCAGCACATCGAGAGCATAGCTCCGGTTGTGCGCTCCATCACTGGCATCACGGTGCGCGAAACCGTCCCAGATTGGGTGCCTCTCACGGCGTCCGAAACCGTGATGGTCGATCTCACACCGGAAGCTCTGCACAATCGCATGAAGCGCGGGGACGTCTACAGTTCCGACAAAGTCGAACGCTCGCTCAAGAATTTCTTTCGCCGCGGCAATCTCATCGCCCTGCGCGAGCTTGCCTTGCGCCAAGTCGCTGAACAGGTCGATCGCAGCCTCGAATCCTACATGGAAGCTCAGGACATCCGGAAAAACTGGGCGGTGCGGGAACGCATCGCGGTGTGCATCTCATCCAATTCATCGGGACAGTATCTGGTCGCCCGCGCCGCCCGCATGGCGCGCCGCATGGACGCGGAGCTCTACGTGGTCCATGTGGATCGCGACTTCGGCCCGAAAGAATCGAATCAGAGTACGCTAGCCGCGAATCTACGTTTTGCCGAGAGCCTCGGTGCGCAGGTGGTTCGCCTGAAAGGCCGAAGCGTTGCGGATGCCGTGGCGGAGTTCGTGCGTTCGAAACACATTACCCAGGTGATTTTCGGCCGCGCCCCAGTCCACGACTGGCGCAAATATCTCTACCTCTCCGCCGTCCATCGGTTCTTACGCGAATCACCTGCCGTAGACGTTCACATCGTGACGCAGGAATCGGAAGAGTAGTTATGAGCTAAGGTGTTGCGGCGCAGAATGGCGAGCCCGACGACGATGGCGCAAATTCATGCAGCGCTTTTCTACTTCATGCCGCTAGGAATTGACGGCCGAAGCGCAGACTCGCCGCGGCGAGCTCCAGCGCCGAGGATCTTCCCACGTGTCCCGCAAGAAGCCTGGCAAAGAGCCCGGGATCTCTAGCCAGCACCTGCAAGGCACGCTGTCTCAGCTTTCCATATCGCCCAAGCCGAACAAGCAGGCAGCTCATAAGGTAGGTCGCCCTCGACAGGCGTCTGTGCGCTGCTTGATAAGTCTCGATTCTGCCCGACGCGAGACTATCGGCAAGCGCGATGGCCTGCCGAAAACTCAGGCAAAGCCCTTCTCCCGTGATCGCATCCACGCTTCCCGACGCATCTCCTGTCAAAATGACGTTTCCGACGTGCACGCTTCTCAACCTGCTTATCACCGTCACTCCACCTCGATCAACGCCGCTCAGCTCTGCATTTTGAACGCGCGCGGCAAGCTCTGGAAATTCTTCCCAGGTATCTTCAAGCCGCATTCGCGGATCGTCGGAAATCAACGCCACGCAGGTCTCTTCGCCGCCAAGCGGCGTGACATATGCCTGCATCATCCGCCCCCAGTAAATCTCCACGTGCTCCGTCCATGGCCGGATTCGATAGTGCCGTCTCTGCGCGAATCGTACCTTGTGCCGCGCAGCGAAATCCAATCCGCTCCAATGCCTCACCCTCGAGCGGATCCCGTCCGCACCGATCAACCACTTCGATCGCATCTCTCTTCCGCGGAGAACTACTCCCGCTTCCGTCAATCCTGAAACCGGCGTGTTCCACAGCAGAGATACTCCACACGCCTCGGCTCGCTCCAGCATTTTCCTGTGTAAGACGGTCCGGGCAACGCCAATCCCGTTCTCTCCAGGAAAGTTCGCCTCAGCTTCGGTTTTTCCCTCGATGAAGCGGAGGCCGCGGAAGATCCGCCCGTCACTCGGATGAATTGGAATACCGAGTTCACGGAGGGCCGCGAGGGTGTTCGGCATCAAGCCTTCGCCGCAAGCTTTGTCGATAGGTGGCTTAGCTCCATCCGCAACGGTGACTTCAAATCCTTTTTTTCGTGCGGCAATGGCAGCGGCCAATCCTGCCGGACCTCCGCCAATGACCAGTATCTCCGTCTCCCGTTCCATGTAGCCCCCGATGATCCTGTCAGATCCTTTGATTCCCTGAAGACTCCACCTGTTAGATGTCCGCAGGCAATAGGGGATGCCAACTTGCCTCAGCTATTCGCGTCCCGCATCTCATTCGCGCACCTTCGGCGCCTCCCGGAACGACAGAATTACGTATAATCTGTATTTATTTGATTCAGCATAAGTATTAATTTGACTGATTGACTTCGCAACCCTCATACTGCTACTTTGATGGCGAACTCCTATGATGCCTGTTGCCATCATGAAATATCGGATTCCCTCGGCGGGTATTGCTGGTCATCTGCTAGACCGCGCCGTGGTCCGGATTATTCCCCTCCGCGTAGGGGAATCCCCCAGCGGATGATGGCGGTCTGACAAAGGATTCCTGGAAGCTTTCGGGGCCATCATCCAGACCAGGGTGATGGCCCCAGGTTCTTGCGAGGCGCTAAATCTCCGGATGGCGGCAATCAATCGCCATCGAAGGGACAAAGCAGTGAGCGATTCTTCTCTCAAGCCGCGCAGCAGCGCTCTGACGGACGGTGCAAGCCGCGCAGGCGCGCGCGCCATGCTTCGCGCCTGCGGCCTTGGCGATGAGGACTTCAAAAAACCACTCGTGGGCGTCGCGAATACCTGGATTGAGATTGGCCCTTGCAACTATCACCTTCGCGAGCTTGCCCAGCACGTGAAGGAAGGCATTCGCGCCGCGGGGGGAACTCCGCTCGAGTTCAACACCGTCTCCATTTCCGATGGCATCACCATGGGTACGGAGGGCATGCGGACCTCTCTCGTCAGCCGCGAGGTGATCGCGGACTCGATCGAGTTAGTTACCCGCGGCAATCTCTTCGACGCTCTGGTCGTCCTGGTCGGCTGCGACAAAACCATTCCCGGCGGCGTGATGGCCCTGGCTCGCCTGAATATTCCAGGCCTGGTTCTCTATGGCGGTTCCATTGCCCCTGGCCAGTTTGAGGGTCACTCCGTCACCATTCAGGATGTCTACGAAGCCATCGGCAAGCACGCGCGCGGTGGAATGACCGACGCGCAGCTCAAGTCTCTCGAAGGCGCGGCATGTCCAGGGGCGGGCGCCTGCGGCGGACAATTTACTGCGAACACGATGGCACTAGTCTGCGAATTCCTTGGCATCGCGCCGATGGGCCTCTCCAGCGTTCCTGCAACCAACGCCGCAAAGGGCCATGCCGGTCATCGCGCTGGTGAACTGGTTCTGGATCTTCTCCGTCGCAACATCACGCCGTCGAAAATCATGACCAAAGCGGCCATCGAAAACGCTATCACCGGTGTCGCTGCAACGGGCGGTTCGACGAACGCCGTCCTGCATTTGCTCGCTATCGCCAGCGAATTGAAAATCGCTCTTTCCATTGACGATTTCGATCGCATTAGTTCGCGCGTGCCTATTCTCGCCGACCTCAAACCCGGCGGTCGTTTTGTTGCCACCGATCTCTACGCCGCTGGTGGCACGGCGCTCGTCGCAAAGCGCCTGGTCGAAGCGGGTCTCCTCCGAGGTGATTCCATCACCGTCACCGGCCGCACGCTTGGCGACGAAGCGGCCGCCGCAAAAGAAACGCCCGCCCAGGAAGTCGTTCGCAAACTCAATGCGCCCCTCAAGCCCACCGGCGGACTCGTCATCCTGAAAGGAAATCTCGCGCCGGACGGCTGCGTCGTAAAAGTGGCAGGCCACAATGTGCAGAATTTCCGGGGCCCCGCGCGCGTGTTCGAGACGGAAGAAGCCGCCTTCGCGGGCGTTGAAAAAGGCCTCATCAAGGCAGGAGATGTCGTCGTCATTCGTTACGAGGGTCCGAAAGGCGGTCCCGGCATGCGTGAAATGCTTGCAGTAACCGCCGCGCTCGTCGGCGCGGGCCTCGGCGATTCCGTCGCGTTGCTCACTGACGGCCGTTTCTCCGGCGCGACGCACGGTCTCATGGCCGGACACGTCGCTCCCGAAGCTGCCAACGGTGGCCCCATCGCGGCTATCGCTGACGGAGACACGATCGTTTTCGACATTCCCAATCGCCAGCTAAACGTCGAGTTGAGCGCGCCTGAAATGCAAAAACGCCTGTCCACATGGAAACCGCCGGCGCCGCGTTATTCCAGCGGCGTCATGGCCAAGTACGCTTTGCTGGTTTCCTCTTCTTCTCTGGGCGCGGTTACGGCCGTTCCTGCGACTTTTTCAATGCCAGTGCGACCTGGCTCTCCTGCGAGGACGCTATGAAGCTCACCGGTGCGGAAATCCTTTGCGAATCGCTGACGCGACTGGGCGTCCGGGAAATCTTCGGCTATCCCGGCGGCGCGATTCTTCCGGTCTACGACGCGCTCGGCAAATCGAAGCTGCATCACGTCCTTGTGCGCCACGAGCAGGGCGCGACGCACATGGCGGACGGCTACGCCCGCGCCAGCGGCGGCGTTGGGGTTGCCATGGCCACTTCCGGCCCCGGCGCCACGAATATGGTCACGGGCATCGCTACGGCCATGCTGGATTCTTCCCCGGTCGTCTGCATCACCGGTCAGGTCAGCAGCAAAGTCCTTGGCTCGGATGCGTTTCAGGAAATCGACATTACCGGCATCACCATGCCCATCACGAAACACAACGTCGTGGTCTCCCGCGCCGAAGACATCGCGCGCACCATTCGCGAAGCCTTCGTCATCGCCAGCAGCGGCCGTCCCGGCCCGGTCCTCGTAGACGTTACCAAGGACGCGCAACAGGCCTCGGCGGAGTTCGACTGGGAAGCATCCGCGCCGCAACTTCCTCCGAAGCGCCAGCGCACGAATCACGATCCAGCGGAATTCGATCGCGCTGTAGAGTTACTAAATTCAGCGAAACGCCCGCTGATCCTCGCCGGACACGGCATCATGGTTTCCGGCGCGATGCGTGCCTTCGAACAGTTTGTCCGCGCCGGAAACTATCCCGTCGCCATGACCCTTCTCGGCATCGGCTGCTTCCCTGCCAGCGACCCGCTGAATCTCGGCATGATGGGCATGCACGGCGAAGCCTGGGTCAACAATGCCATTCAGGAAGCGGACCTGCTCATCGCCGTCGGCATGCGCTTCGACGACCGTGTCACCGGCGACCTTCGCACCTACGCAAAGTCCGCGCGCAAAATTCACATCGAGATCGATCGCGCCGAAATCAACAAGAACGTAAAGGTGGACGCCGCTCTCGTCGGCGACGCGCGCGAAGTCCTCGAAAAACTCACGCCGCACATCGTGACGCGCGACCATGACGCTTGGATTCGCCACATCACCGAACTCAAGGGCGATTCCGCCGTCCGCGACATTCAGACCCTCCCGGACACCGGACATCTCTACGCCGCTCACGTCATCAACGATATTTGGAAAGAAACTCACGGCGAAGCCATTGTCGTCACCGACGTCGGCCAGCACCAGATGTGGGAAGCGCAGTATTACCATCACAATCGCCCGCGCACGCTCATCACTTCCGGCGGCCTCGGCACCATGGGTTTCGCGCTTCCCGCGGCCATCGGCGCAAAATTTGCCAAGCCCGATGCAGAGGTCTGGGTCGTCGTCGGCGACGGCGGCTTCCAGATGACCATGAGCGAGCTCGCCACTATCGTCCAGGAAAAAATCAACATCAAGATCGCCATCATCAATAACGGCTTTCTCGGGATGGTTCGGCAGTGGCAGGAATTTTTCTATGACAAGCGCTACGTTGCTACTCCCCTGGTCGCGCCGGATTTTGCAGCCCTGGCCAACGCCTTCGGCATCCGCGGCGAGCGCATCACCAAGCGCGCGGAAGTGGTTCCCGTGATTCGCTCCGCGCGTGAATCCACCGAAACGGTGCTCGTTGATTTCCGTGTCGAACAGGAA
>Ga0099829_10001554_pt1 | contig 12766 bp, 12 predicted proteins | sample CZO8metaG_3_FD_79336 | JGI IMG/M metagenome (GOLD analysis project Ga0099829, IMG submission 79336) | Vadose zone soil microbial communities from the Eel River Critical Zone Observatory, Northern California, USA - CZOApr15con2H2.8 metaG | ecosystem: Environmental > Terrestrial > Soil > Vadose...
CTCGGGCTCTCCAAGGATTTCCAGATCACAGAGAGGGTTAAGTTGAAGTTCCAGAGCAGCTTTACCAACCTCCCCAACCACCCAAACTGGGATGATCCACGCAACAATCTGACCGAAGCTGACAACAATGGCATCGGCACATTCGGACAGGTTCAAGCCACTCGCATCGGTGACGCCGGAGGGAACCGCGTTGGGCAGTTTGCGCTGAGGATTGAATTCTAGCTCTAAGAAATCTGGAAATTTAATGGCCGCGTCTTGGAAGACGCGGCCATTGTTTTCTGCCTTTAGGGTAGCCGCGAGAAGCAGTGTCTGGGCTGCCACATAGACCGTTCAGGCCTTCATTTGCGTCCTGGCTCGCGGCCGGTACTGCGAACCGCGAAACCAAAGGTCGATCGGTTTCTGCACGTCTTTTGCAGTGAAAGGCATTTGTATTTTTTGTCCTTCGCCAGCCGATGCGTAAGCCGCATATAAAACCTTCATGACGACCAGCCCATCTTCCCCAGTTGTCTGGGGTTCCTCTTGGCCCCGCACACAACGCGCGAAATGCGTCATCTCCTGAGGGAAGCCATAGTTCCACAACTCCTCGAAAACCGGATAGCTCCAGCCTTTGGTGCTCGGCGCCTTCTCCACCGCGTAGCCATAACCGTTCTCGCTGTACGTGGGGAGCGCGTTGCCCATATGGAGATTGGCGTAGGTCACGCCGTCTGAGCCGTACACCTCAATCCGGTCGTCCATGCCTCCACGCCGCCCCCAGCTGTTCTCGACAATACCCATCGCCTTGTTTTCGAATTCCAGGATGCAATAGGCTTCGTCATCTCCTCGAGTCTTGTCGGCGTGAACGTATGTGCCCATCTGGCAGTAGACGGATTGAATCGCAGGACGCCCGAGGAACCAATAGCAGAATGCAATTCCGTGGCAGCCAAGATCCATCAGTGCGCCACCGCCGCAGCGATCCACATCCCAGAACCACTCGGCGTGCGGTCCGAAATGCTTTTCGCTCTGTTTCACTACATGGATTTTTCCAAATGCGCCATCGTCGGCCATTTCTTTCGCCTTTAAATACTTGGGCGTGAAGAAAAGCTCTTCCGCATAGAGAAGCAGGACTCCGGCCTGACGGGTGACATGAATCATTTGCTCGCACTCTTCAATCGTCATCGCGAGTGGCTTTTCACACACAACATGCTTGCCCGCCTGAGCGCAGTCGGCAGTCATCTGTGCATGTAGTTTGTTCGGCGCGGCGATGGTGATCATCTCGATGTCGCGCTCCTTGAGCATCTCCCGGTAATCGGTAAAGACCCGCGGAATACCGTACCTCTTCGCGAGCGCCGCAGCATTTCCGGGCGTGGGCGAAGCCACGGCTGCTACTTCTACCTCCTCCGAGGCCATTTTTATAGATGCAGCGTGGATGTCAGCCTCGAATTGTGAGCCGATAATCCCAACTTTTACTCTTCCGCTATTGGACATGTGTCTGTTTCCTCACCCAAAGGGAGGGATTACCAAACAGCTAAAGTTATGCAGCGCGACTATTAGAAGTTGCGAGCCCGCGAGCGAAGGCATGAATGTACGCCGCATTGCATCCACAGCATCCGCCTAGAAACTGAATGCCCTCCGCCTTCGCCTGTTTGGCAAAGGCTTCGAATGCGCTTCGTGGAAGCTGAATAGCTTCCATTTCATCTGGAAATTGAGGAAGCTTGGTGAAGCAAGGTATCGCGTCGGTGGTACGAAAGGTCGCAGGCTGCGCGGCGATGGGAACGCTCACCGCCTTGCGCATTTCCCGGATGATCGACAACATTCTTTCGGGTTCCTGTTCGCAATTGGCGCCCACGGAGCTGGCGCCCGCATCCACCATGGTCCGAGCGCAATCGGCAGGAGAGTGCCCGTCGGAACATTCGGTTAGTTTGGGACGGAAAGTCATGGTGGCCATAATCGGTAGGCCGCTCGCGCGCGCACACTCGATCGCAATCAGCATCTCTTGCAGATGAAAGAAAGTTTCCAGGATTAGGAAGTCCACCCCGGCATCCGAGAGCAACCGAATCTGTTCAGAGATCAGATCGCGCACATGACCAGCCGCGGACGGACCTTCCCGCTCAAAAAGTTGCGTTCGCGACACCGAACCGGCTATCAGCGCGCTATTTCCCGCTACTTCGCGCGCGATGCGCACGGCGGCCACATTAATGGCTTCCGTTTGCTCCCCGAACCCGGCCCGATTTAACTTTTCTCTCGTTCCGAAAAAAGTAAGCGCCTGCAATACCTGCGATCCGGCATTGAGGAATTCGCGGTGCAATTCGCGCAAGGCATCAGGATGCTCGATGGCAACTTCGGGCGTGAATTGTCCGCTGCCTTTGCCTGTCCCGACCTTTTCGCGTCCCGACCCGCTGTCCACCCAGCCACGGCGCTCCAGTTCGATGAGGTATCCCCCATCCCCCAGTACAATGCCTTGCTTTTCGATTCGCTCTAGTATGTTTTCAGTTTGTCTCATAGACGTAATTTGTTTTGCTGCCGTGCTGTGGCGCGAAGACAACAGCCGCGGCTCCGACCAATCCGGCATCAACTCCTAATGTCGCGGTGACGATCGGCAACCCACGGCTGTTATCCGCGAAGATGTGTTCGCGGCAACTCCGTTCGAATGCATCCCAATACAAACCGCCAGCTGTACCCAGACCTCCACCCACGACAATCATTTCAGGGTCGAGCACATTCACCAGGAACGCCGCGCTGACTCCTAACGCCTCGCCAGCCGAGGTCAATATTGCGATAGCGTCCTTGTCCGCGTTTGATGCGGCCCGGAATACCTCCTCGCACGTTTCGCGAGGCTCTCCGTTCGTGCTTTCCGCGAACCGCTTAGCGATGGCAGGACCTGAGGCAAACTCCTCCAGCACCGGACGCAGCTTCACTCCACAATGGGTGCAAACCGTGCTCAGCGGACTGCTCGCCATCGTAATTGCGTTGCCATTCGCGCCTCTAAACGGTTGGCCGTTCTGCATCAGGCAGTAACTGATCCCGGTGCCGACCGTGACATACACAAAAATACGATGTCCCCGACCTGCACCGAAAATGGCTTCGCCCACAGCCGCCGCGCGAACGTCAGATTCCACTTGCGCGGGCGCAATTTCGGACAACCTCCGCTGAACCGGGCGGTCGCGCCAGTCAATTGTGCAACTGCTGGTTACATTGCCCTCACAGTCCACCAGTTCCGCAACGCCGGCTCCGATGCCAGCCACTACAATTCGCTCTCCTCGCGCCCACGCGTGCAGTTGCCCGGCAAGGTCGTGGGTGTCTTTTAGGACCGCCTCGCCACCTCGCGTGGGCTTCGTGGGAATAACCGTGCGTTGGAGAATTTCGCCCGACGGCCACAAGACCACTCCCGCCGCGATCTTCGTGCCGCCGATGTCCAATCCGATGGCTCCGAGTTGTTGCTTATTGTTCATCTGCGGGTCGCGTGTGATCGTGAAGATGGTGACGGTTCTGCCGCTCCTCCATCCGAAGATCGAGAGTACGAAAGCGTGATTGCACAGCGACGGCTCGCTTCTCCTTCGCCGCCTTGGTGCTGGCTTCGATGACTTCCAGCAAGTGAAGGTCATGCTCGAGGCTGTGCAACGGCTGACGTTCTTCTGTTAGCGCATGCACCATCTCGGCCAGGCCGTCTGCCCACAGCCACGTCGGATCGACCGGTTCAAACTCTTCCCAGCATCCCGCGCTGTTTCGCCATATTTCGAAGCCTCGCGGGTCCCAGTCATCCCCAAGCAAGTTTGCGGTCCCTTCGGTGCCATAGAATTCGAGCCCCGGACGCCGGTAGCGCTGAATGCAATGACCAGAGATCACGGAAGACAATCCGCCATCCGCATGCCTCAAAAGGACGTGCGAAACGTCCGCACCCGCCGTTCTGACGGTCTTGCCAGAGATCTCCCTGTCGGGCACAACCAGAGTTTCGGCGCTCTGAACTTCAGCCACTGGTCCGAGAACCGCCGTCAGGCTTTTGAGATTGTAAATCCCAACTTCGGCCAGCGGACCAACACTGCCGTCGTGATACCAGCGCGACCAGGTGGAACCTGCGTTACCGTACAAGCCGCGAGCGGAGTGCACTTTGCCGATTGCGCCCTCTTGGATCCGCTGCCAAAGCGCACGAAACGTTGGTGCAAGTTGCACGAAAGGTGCGCACATCAAATGCAGATCCCGCTCCTGCGCCTGCATGGCAAGTTGTTGGGCTTCGCAGCGGGTCGCGGCTGAAGGCTTCTCTACCACGACGTGTTTCCCATGTTCCAGCGCCAATCGCACGAGCGACGAATGGCTTTCAGGAGGAGTGATGATGAGCACGACATCGACGTCCGACTGAAGAACCTCGGCTGGATTCGCAACGAGTTGAATGCCCGGACGACGAGTTTGAAAGTCTTGCCATGTCTCCTGCCGGCGGGCGCACACCGGTCCCATCCGCGCCAGACCGCGAGGAAGTAAGCGATCCAGCACCTGAAAATAGGCCCAGATCACATTGCCAGCTCCGATAATTCCAACCGTTACTGGACGCATGTGACCTGCTCCTCCGTAGCTGTGACCGGCGCAGGTTCGTAAGACAACATCGCACCTCCCGCCACTGCCAGCGCAATGCCGATCCATTGGAGCGCGGTCGGACGTTCCTTAAGAAAGGCCGTAGCGAGAGCTACCGTGCAAAGTGGATAGAGCGCCGTAAGCGGAATCGCGACGCTCGCCTTTGCCCCTTTCTCGAGACATGCAAATACTGCCCAGTTTCCCAGTCCATTCACAGTTCCAGCGATAAGGCCAACGAAAATCATTGTTGCGCTAAGACCGGATAACGTTGTTGTCGTCCACAGGAATGGAAGCAGAGCAACAAACCCTGCAGTGACCCAGATCACCATCGAGCGAGCTGAAACCCGGTTCGTACCAAGCTTCATGAACAAGCCATTGACTCCCCAGAGCACAATGGCGACGCTGGCATAAACGACCCAGTGGATCACAAGTTCCTCAGATCGAAAGAATTATGATGGACGCCAGGGCCAGAAGCATGCCGCCCATCTGCACCTTGTTCAGACGCTCCCGCAATACCACGAACGCCAGCAGCACCGTGAGCACGGGAAATACGCCAGTGAGTGGAGTGACTACAGAAGCATTTTGATCACGCAGGGCCGCATAGTATCCGAGAGTGCCGAGTCCAGTAGCAATGCCGCTCAAGAGACCATACGTAATACCGCCGCGGTCTCGATCCAGCTTCCCTCGCATCTGCACCAGCATTCCGAGCGCCACTGGCAGCATGCCCAAGGTAAACAAGATTTGCATCTGCATTGGGCTGGCTTTTTCTGATCCAATCTTGGATAACCCCCCCCACAGCCCCCACCAGAAAATGCACAGAAGTGCGTACCAAAGCCAGACCGGGAAGTGCCAACGGTCAGTCTGCATTCGGAGATGCCTCGGCTTTCTTCCCCAGGAGGCCGTGCTCATCTTCGACCACATAGGAGCAAATCCGAAACGAGTCGCAGTCCACTCCTGCTAGCCTCGACAACCGTTCAGCCGCAAGCTGGATCGGCAGCACATCAATCACAAACTGCCAGTGCGGAGGAGAAGTCGGTAGCTGACATACCAGGTCCGCCGCATCTCGCGGAAGCTTCTCCCCGATGAGCATCACCGATGCCCCCAATTCCCTGAGATCGTGAGCCACCGACAAATCTTGATCACGCATTTGCGCTTGATCAATCCACAGACAAAACCGCATCCCTTCCCGAACAATCTCTTGAGGCCCGTGGCGGAAGCCGCTCGTGCTCATTGCGGTAGCGGGCATTTTCACCCCTTCCTCCCACAACAATCGCGCCTCATGACAAGTTCCCAGACTGCCGCCACGTGCGAGGAAATAGTACGGTGCTCCACTCGTAAGCCAGCTGGACTCCTCCAGCTGCGCCTGCCAGAGCTCCAGGCATTGTCCGGCCTCCGCTACCGCGCGGAGTAAAGGGTCGGCAACAGATGCAAAGCCAGTTGTAGCCGAGCTAGCCAACGTACCGGCGGCGATCAACAGAGTGGAGTAGGCATTTACTGAAATCGCGTGGTCAAGCATGGCCGGAACCACGACGGCTACCGCAGACTCCCGTGCGAGTGGACTGTCAGCCGAATTCGTGATGCCGATGATGGTCGCGCCACTTGCTTCTGCTTTGGCAAGCAACTGAACAATCTCTATGCTGCGGCCGGTTCGGGAAAGCGCGACAATGACGGACCCGGAGGGAATGACCGTGAAATGCAGCAACTCGCCGGCTTCCTGCATGTGCACCGGCCGTCCGCCCAGATCAAACAGGGTACCAGCGGAGAGCGCAGCATTCCAACTGGCGCCGATGCCGGTGATAAAGACATCGCGCGCCGTCCGAATCAAAGAACTGGCCTGCTCCAGGGCGGCGTGCCCCGGTCCCATGAGATAGTCGATCGTTCGCCGCATTTCGGTTCGTTGACGGATTATGTCTTGCAGAAAACGAGTGGTCACGCTTGCCCTTCTCCAGGAACGCGGGTTCCGCACGATCTTGCGCGATTGCATGCAGCGAAAAAAGGAGAGCAGCGGCCGGGAGGGATAGGTAAGAAACGAATCGCAAACATCGTCAGAAGTTATGTGAAATCCAAGTTGTATGAAACCGGTTCCAGAAGCGCGGTCTACACTATCCGAGGGGGTCGACCTTGTCAAGCCGCGTGGCCTTTCCGCCAGAGTCGTGATAGTTTTCCCATTCAAGTAGGTACGAGAACGACGATATGGCCCACACCATGCGTGAAGTCGCCAGACGAGCCGGAGTATCGCTGGCGACGGTTTCTCGCGTGCTCAACAATACTCAATACATCTCTGAAGAAACCCGCCGACGGGTGCTCGATGCGGTTCGTGAGTTCAACTACTTCAAGAACGTGCATGCCAGGCGTCTGGCAACCGGACGCAGTGATTTATTTGGCCTCGTCATTTCCGAGATTGCCAATCCATTCTTTCCCGAGATCATAAGGGGCTATCAGGCAATGGCGTGGAACCGTGGATTTGACGTGCTGATTTGCAACACTGAATACGACCGGGAGCGAACCAAGGCAGTCATGCGAAAGCTGAGGGAGAGTGACGTTCGCGGCGTCGCGATTGTTACCTCTTCGGTGGACCGCAGCATGGCTTCCGAACTCACAGCCGCTGGCATACCGTTGGTGTTCTGCAATTCCGATCCTGCGGGCAAACTGGTCGGGAACATCTGCATCGAGTATGAACATGGAATCAACAAAGCGATCCAGCACGTTGTTGATCTGGGCCATCGCCGCTCGGCAGTTATTGCCGGTCCGGCCGACAACCGCACAGCGGTGACTATCAAGAATGCTCTGGTGTCCGGCCTCACGGCTCGCGGTCTGAAGCCAGTTTGTGTCCTGGAAAGCAACTATCGGGTTGATGCTGGCGCGGCGGCAGTTCGAGAAGTTTTATCAAGGCCCGAAATACCGACCATCGTGTTCTGCGGAAACGATCTGATTGCCATGGGTGCGATGAGTGCACTGGAAGAGTCTGGAGTGCGAGTGCCGGAGGATGTCTCTGTCATCGGAATTGACGATATCTTCTTTGCGTTTCTGGCGCGGCCTCCCCTGACAACGATCAGCGTGCCTCGCGAACAGCTCGGGGTGAAGGCCTTTGAAGCGCTGGACAGGATGCTGAAGCTCAAACGCCATAAGGGGTCGAACTACATGTTGGAAACGGATCTTGTCGTGCGCAGGTCTACCGCACCGGTGCGACGGCAAAGCCTGAAAGTGAATTCTTAGCATTCGGATCAATCGGTGATGTCATCACGTAGCATCGGCCCCCTCCCTTTGGTCGTCCCCTTCTTGTTGGCGACGCTTCTCATGGTGCAGAAGATCACAGCACAGAACGTGCCCGCTAAGGATCACGCAAGCCTCGGGATTTCGTTCGCCAAAGAAGGGAAGTTGTCGGAGGCGGAGCAGGAACTACGAGAAGCGGTACGTGCCGCGCCTGCAGTAGCACCTTACCGCGCTCAGTTAGGATCCATACTCGGGCTGCAAGGGAAATGGAAAGAGGCACTGGAAAGTTTCCGGAACGCGATTGAACTCGCTCCAGAAAACCTCGATTTTCGGCGAGAGACCGCGGCTGTGGAGTGGCAACTCGGCATGCTGTCTTCGGCCGAGAAGAATCTTCAGTATGTCCTGGCAAGACATCCCGCCGACTCTGGAGCAACCCTGTTGCTCGGCCTGGTCAGGGAAAAAAGTGGGGACTACACAAACGCTACCCAGTTACTGGATTCACAATTTGATTTGGTTATTTCGCAACCCGATCGCACGGTTGCCCTGTTCCATTCCCTTGTCCAGAGTGGCCAGCGCGACAAGATTCCAAGGATCGTTGACGTTCTGAAACTGCGCGCGAACGATAAGCAATGGGGGAATGCCATCAGCCGGTGCACACAAATTGCCGCGATGGGCGGAGACGTGCAAACTTCGGGAGCGCTGTTTGCCTTAATCCCCGACGACGATCCGGGGCGGCCAGCTGCTGGCCTTCAACTGGCGCAGCTTCTCTACCACCGTGCTCAGGTGTCTCAGGCAAAGGAACTTCTATTGCAACTGGCAGAGCGCGGTGCGGTGAGCGCCGATTTAGAGGCTCTTCTCGGGAACTGTTTCGAATCGGAGCGCCGGCCTGACCTTGCCCTGCAGGCCTACCAGCGTGCGATCAAGGTCGACCCTTCGCGAGTTGACCATTACGAAGACCTGATTTCCCTGCTGTTGTACTTGCATAGGACGAACGATGCACTCTCCCTGGCGAATCATGCGATCCAGATCGCGCCTAATGATGCCCGGCCCTGGGTGTGGAAAGGGAACGTGAGCGTTCGTACCAACTCATCCAAAGATGCAATGGAAAGTTACAGGCACGCGGCTAAGTTAGATAGCTCCAATGCCGACGCAATTTTGGGCGTGGCCGTCGTCGATTTCATCGCTGGTGAGAGCGATGCCGCGATTGCCGAGTACAAATCTGGAATTGCCCGATTTCCCAACGACGCGCGCTTCTATGTGGCGTGCGCGGAAATGTTGATGGCTTCTCCCGAGTCGCTGAAACTGCAGACACAGGCGGAAAGTCTGCTACAAAAAGCGGTGAAGTTGGCTCCACAATCGGCGGAAGCTCACTATCAGCTGGCTCAATTGGCCATGCAGCAGAGTCGATTGAAAGATGCAGAAGCAGAATTTTCACTCTCTCTCCAATCGGATCCTGATCGGAGCAAGACGCATTTTGCATTGTCAGTTTTGTACCGAAGAATGGGGCGGACCGAAGACGCGACTAAGGAATTTGCAGTCTATCAGGACTTAAAGCACGCGGAAGAAGGTGGCACGACATCTGCAATGGTGCCCGACAGGTAAACCGTGAAACCTTCCCGAATCTCACATAGCAGAGGTGATAGCCCAGACCGGCTGGCTGCGGCTTGTTCACGACGCCACTTTCTTTCTGCGCTCTCAGCTGCCGCAATTGGTCAGTGCTTTGCTCCCACACTGATTCGAGCCGATACACGTCCGAAGCCCATATTTTCGGATGTCACTGCCGAAGCCGGCATCACGTGGCGGCAGTTTAACGGTTTTTCCCCCGATCGCTACCTGATCGAAACCATGGGTGGCGGACTCGGGCTGTTCGATTTTGATGATGACGGCTGGTTGGATATTTTTCTGTTGAATGGCGGTGAGACGCCTCGGGGCAAAAGCGAAGAGCCGCTTCAAAACGCGCTGTATCGCAATTTGGGCAACGGAAAGTTTGTCGATTGTGCTGCGGAAGCGGGACTGAACCGGGTCAAACACTACCAGATGGGTGTCGCGGCTGCGGACTTCGACAACGACGGCCATCAGGATATTTTCATTAGCGGATTTCCAAACTGCACGCTCTACCACAACAACGGCAATGGCACATTCACGGATATCACGGCGGAGGCAGGGCTTCAGAACGCGGGACGATGGGCCTCCGGAGCTGCCTGGTTTGATTACGATCGCGATGGATTTCTCGATCTTGTCGTCTGTAATTATGCGGAGTTTTCGTTCGAGGGCGTCGCCCCGAAATGCGAGTACGTCAATGTTCGAACCTACTGCGAGCAGCGTGCGTACAAAGGAATGCCTCTAACCATCTACCACAACAATCGCAACGGTACCTTCACGGACGTCAGCCGATCTTCGGGACTGGATCGATTCGTCGGGCGAGCGCTCGGGGTTGTCGCGATTGATATCGATGATGATGGATGGCCGGATCTAGTCGTGGCGCGCGACGCCTCACCCAACCTCCTTCTCCTAAACAAGCATAACGGAACCTTTGTGGACGCCGGGTTAGAGGCGGAAATCGCATTCGATGCTAACGGCAATGCTAAGGCCGGCATGGGCCTGGATGCAGGCGATGTAAATGGCGACGGGCGTCCGGATGTTGTAGTCACGAATTTCAGTTTCGAGTTTCATTCCCTATTTCTCAATCGTGGGCGTTTTCCTTTCGAAGACTGGACGCGGGCTTCACACTTAGCCGGCTTTACGAGACCCGACGTAGGATGGGGCGTGCACTTTGTCGACTTTGATAATGATGGACTTCTCGACCTCATGATCGTGAACGGCCATGTCATTGAGGTGATCGAATCATTGCAGCCCCAGGTGAAGTATAAGGAACAACCCTTGCTTCTGCACAATCTGGGCAACGCTGTCTTCGAAGATGTGAGTTCCAAGGCAGGAACCGCATTTTCACAAAGTTATCTCGCACGCGGACTGGCAATCGGAGATTGGGACAACGACGGTGCGCCGGACGCAATATTCACGTGCGTCGGTGACCGCCCCGTGTTGTTGCGCAATAACGTGGGCCAGAAAAACTCATGGATCGGCCTGCGGCTGGAGGGCGTCAAGAGCAATCGGGACGCAATCGGAACGAAATTGACGCTTCGAGTCGGTGACCGAAAGCTGGTCCGTTGGCTGACTGGAGGTTCGAGCTATCTTTCCTCACACGACAAACGCGTTCTATTTGGCTTAGGAAATTTGACCGCGAGCCAGCGTGTGGATGTTGAGATCGTCTGGCCAAATGGCGGAACACAAGTCGCATCCGGGTTGGAGATCAACCGTTATCACCGAATCCTGGAGCAGGTTACGAAATAAAGTTGCTATCGGAATTACCGCGGCAACGGCGTAACCGACACTTCCTTGAAGTAAACCTCGGATCCAGGATGATTTTGCAGGCCGATGAAACCTGAGTCCTGTCGCGGCCCTCTATCAGGATCGATCGAGCCGGGATGTTTCGGTGGCACCGGTTGGCCTTCTGTGAAGTCAGTGACCTTTGCGCTGTTCAGGTAGACGACCGTGTGTGGGCCATCAATCGTGATGTCCATCGTGTTCCATTCGCCGATCCGTTTGATCGGACGTGCCAAAGCTTTTGTAAATGTGTAGAGCACGCCTGTGCACGAATAGTCGTCGGGCCAGTCGCCAATTTCAACCTCGTACCCTCGATTGATGGGCATCCACGGCTCGGTTGGTTTCTCTGGAATGCGGATGAAAACCCCAGAGTCGGATTCCTTCGCCATGAGCTTGAAGACGACTCGAATGGTGGCATGGGCAATCTTTTCGCGAGCGTACCAAAGCATGCCCATTCCACCCTCTGTCTTCATCATTCCGTCCTTCACGACAAACGAGCCCGGACCGATTTGTTGCCAGCCGTCGAGATCCTTTCCATTAAACAGAGCACGGCTCGACTGTTGAGCAGCCAGGGAATTGGCAATTGTCACGACAAACAAACACACTGCAATTGTATAGAGCTCAGGCTTATGTGGATTGTGGAGTGACCGATTCATGGTTCCTTCGCGATGGCCTGATACAAGACAATTCCTTGATCTCTAACACGGGTGACGGTAACGGTCAAATTGACCTCGACCAGGTAAATCGGAGCGGGCTGGGTTTAGTTTTTTAGTGCTTGACACTCTATTTCGAGCGGTGCTAAAAACGCAGCCTATGAAACCGCTATCAGAAAACGGTTTCAGGAACCGAGGGGGCGTGTGGGTGGGCAGGGAGTAGAACGCCGGGAAATTCTCCGCTACATCGGAATCGCAGCGGTAGCGAGCTCGTTCCCCGGCTTCAGCCAATGGGTATTCGCCTGCCCGCAGGACCATCCCCAGTCGTCTTCCCACGTCGCGGCGGGTTCCTACAAACCCCTGTTCTTTTCTCCGCAGCAGTACCAGATGGTGGAGCACCTCGCCGAAATGATCATCCCGGAAGATGAAACCCCGGGAGCTAAACAGGCAGGGGTAGCTGAGTTCATTGACTTCATGGTTGCAAATCGTGTTCCGGTCAGCACATCCCGCGACATTCGCTCGACCGACGACGCGATTGCGGCGGGAAATGAAGCCCAAAACAGATTCCTCGCAGGGCTCGATTGGATGAACGCGCGAAGCCACTCGGAGTTCAAACGAGATTTCATGGACTGCACGCCCGAACAGCAAAACAGTCTGCTCGATGAACTCGCCTACAAAGCGAAATTCACGCCGACGACGGAAAGCGGCCGCGTATTTTTCCAGATGATGCGGGACTACACCGTTGTCGGTTACTACACGACCAAGATCGGACTCGAGAGCCTCGGCTATCCAGGACTACGAACAGTATGGCCCAGCATGCCGGGTTGTCCTCATCCCGACGATCCGGAACATGCGCACCTTCGCAAGCCGGCAAGCTCAGACAGTTCGACTAAGACGAACAGGAATTAGCGAGGACCTCTCCTTTGGCCACCAAACTCTACGACGTGATTGTGGTGGGAACGGGCGCCGGCGGC
>Ga0099829_10001564_pt1 | contig 12740 bp, 8 predicted proteins | sample CZO8metaG_3_FD_79336 | JGI IMG/M metagenome (GOLD analysis project Ga0099829, IMG submission 79336) | Vadose zone soil microbial communities from the Eel River Critical Zone Observatory, Northern California, USA - CZOApr15con2H2.8 metaG | ecosystem: Environmental > Terrestrial > Soil > Vadose...
GACTTGGAGGCCGCATGCCAGCAATACATACAGACTTTGAAAACGATCGTGGGTTCGCCGCCGGTGCTTGATCTTGTTCACTTGGGACTTGGGCCCGATGGTCACACGGCATCGCTGGTGCCCGGAGATTCTGTCCTCGAAGTAAAGGATGTAGATGTAGCGCTCGCGGGACCCTATCAGGGAAGGCGGCGCATGACACTGACGTACCCGATCCTCAATCGCTCCCGCTGCGTGCTGTGGCTCGTGACTGGGAGCGATAAAGTTGGAATGCTTGCGCGCCTGGTCGCGGGAGACTCTTCGATCCCGGCAGGCCGAGTTCAAAGAAATCATGCCCTCGTGTTGGCGGATCGCGCAGCTGCAGAGCGACTAGGCTACGATTCGAAAGCAGTGGTGGCTTGATTGATGCGAATCCGCCGAAGGATCCGGGCGATGAACATGGTACAAGGAGGCAGTCATGGGTACCGCACGAGCCAGCGTTGGTAATTTGACAGCGGCACAACTCGACCAGTTGTGCGTGAATACCATCCGCACGCTCTCGATGGATGCGGTACAGCAGGCCAACTCCGGACATCCCGGGACGCCCATGGCGCTTGCACCACTCGTCTATACGATCTGGAATCGCGTTCTCCGGTTCGATCCAAAAAATCCGATTTGGCCGAATCGTGATCGTTTCGTGCTCTCGAACGGTCATGCCTCGATGTTGCTTTGGTGTGCGCTTCATCTCAGTGGTGTCCAGGCCGTCAACACCAGCTACGAAACGGTGGGGAAGGCTTCGGTCACGCTCGACGATATTCGCCATTTCCGCCAGCTCGATAGCAAGGCTCCTGGCCATCCTGAGTACCACTGGGTATCGGGCGTCGAAACCACGACTGGCCCACTTGGTCAAGGCGTAGCAACGAGCGTTGGCTTGGCGATCGGCGAGAAGTGGCTGGCCAATCGCTACAATCGCCCTGATTTCGAGATTTTCGACTACAACATTTATGTCGTTTGTGGCGACGGCTGCCTAATGGAGGGCGTTGCATCCGAAGCGGCGTCACTCGCCGGGCACCTGGGCCTCGACAATCTCTGCTGGGTTTACGATAACAATCACATCACGATTGAAGGGAGCACGCGCCTCGCTTTTACAGAAGACGTCGAGACGCGGTTCCTGGCATACGGCTGGAACGTTTTGCGAGTCGGCGATGCAAATGACCTCGATCGCATCGAAAACGCCCTGGACATTTTCCGGAAGACGGAAGGCCGTCCCACGTTCATTGTGTTGGACAGCCACATCGGTTACGGCGCACCGCATAAGCAGGACACCTCCGCCGCTCACGGTGAGCCACTGGGCGATGATGAAATCCGGCTAGCCAAACGCAGCTACGGATGGCCGGAAGATGCAAAGTTCCTCGTTCCTGAAGGAGTGTACGATTGCTTCGGTAGCGGAATTGGCGCACGTGGTGCCGAAGCGCGGCAAAAGTGGAACCAGCTTTTCGATGCGTATCGTGCGAAATTTCCAGAACTTGCCAATGAGATCGACTTGCTGGAGCGGCGCGATCTCCCGTCCGGGTGGGATCGCAACCTTCCTGTATTTCCGGCTGACCCGAAGGGCGTCGCGGGGCGCGACGCCTCGGGCAAAGTGCTCAACGTACTCGCACAGAATATTCCTTGGTTTTTAGGCGGCTCCGCGGATCTCGGTCCTTCGAACAAGACAACACTCACCTACACGGGTGCCGGAGATTTCCAAGCGGATAACCCGGGAGGAAAGAATTTGCATTTCGGTATTCGCGAGCACGCGATGGCCACGATTGTCAACGGACTCGCTCTCTCGAAGCTGCGGCCGTTTGGCGCCACATTCTTCATATTCAGTGACTACGCGCGCCCCGCGATTCGACTTGCGGCGCTCATGGAATTGCCCTCCCTCTTCATCTTTACGCACGACGCCATGGGCGATGGGGAGGACGGTCCCACCCACCAACCTGTCGAGCACCTCGCATCGCTGCGTGCAATACCGGGACTCATCACCTTGCGTCCCGGTGACGCAAACGAGGTAGTCGAGGCATATCGCTACGTTTTGCAACTGCGCCATCAACCTGCGGTGCTGGCGCTTTCGCGGCAGCCGCTCCCCACTCTCGATCGCACGAAATACGCGCCCGCGTCTGGTGTCGCGAAGGGAGCTTACGTTCTGGCAGATGCGCCCGGCGGGAATCCAGAAGTAATACTCATCGCTTCGGGCAGTGAGATGAGCCTCGCAGTACAGGCCCATGAGAATCTCATCGCCCAAGGCTTTCATTCGCGCGTGGTGTCGATGCCCTCCTGGGAGATTTTTGAGCACCAACCGCAGGAGTACCGCGACAGCGTCCTTCCGCCAAGTGTGAAGGCAAGGGTCGCAGTCGAACAGGCCTCGACTTTCGGATGGGAACGATACGTCGGCAACGCCGGTCATGTCGTCGGAATGAAGACTTTCGGAGCTTCGGCGCCGCTCAAGGAATTACAAAAAAAGTTTGGCTTCGAACCAGACCAGGTGGTGATAGCAGCCAAGCGGCAACTCGGGAGGGCGTAGTTAAGCGGGGACGGCGTGTAAACGACCCAAGAATGCGATCCATATGTTCAACGCTGGAAGGAACTCAAATGAATTCGGTGGCTTCGGCAGAGTCCCCCAAAGTTTCGACCCCTACCCAGCGCGCGGCCACGAGTGAAAAAGCGAGCCCGATGAGGGTTGTCATCGTCGGTGGAGGATTTGCGGTAGTTCAATGCGCAAAGACTCTTTGCAAGACTCTGCGCCCTGCCGAATGCGAGATTCTTCTGTTCAACCGCGAAAATCACATGGTGTTTCATCCGCTCTTGGCAGATGTCGCGGGAGCGTCGATTAACGTGGACGCAGCCGCAGCCCCGCTGCGCTAGATGCTCCCCAGTGTCCATTGTCGCACCGAGCGCGTCCAGAGAATTGACCTTGCTGCTTCCCAAATTGAATTCGACGACGGATGGGGCACGCTGACGCGCTTGCATTATGACCACGTCGTAATTGCCTGTGGTGCGGAAAGCAATCTGGGGATTATCCCCGGAATGACGGAGCATGCGTTTGGCTTCAAGGTCATGCGTGACGCCATTGAGCTTCGGCAGCATATCGTGCACTAGATGGAACAAGCCGAAGCTTCGAGCGATCCGGATCGCCGGCGCTGGCACCTCAGCTTTATTGTCGTAGGAGCGGGCTTCAGCGGCACGGAGGTCGCAGGAGAAATTAACGAGCTTGTTTGCAGCAGCACTCGCTTTTACCGGAATTTTCGCAAGGACGATATCACCGTCACTTTGGTCCACTCCCAGGACCAAATTTTGCCTGAAGTAGCTCCGGCGCTCCGAGAGTTCGCCAGAAAAAAGATGGAGAAGGCGGGCATCACCATCCTTCTGAATACCCGCGCCGTCGCGGCAACTCACGAAGGAGTCGAGCTGAACAATGGACGCATGCTCACGGGAGCCACCATTGTCTGCACAATCGGCACCGCGATGTCTCACCTCGTCCAATACCTCGACGTTCCCAAAGAGCATGGGCGCATTCGGACGGCACCGGAAATGCGAATCGAAGGGCAGACAAACGCTTGGGCTGTGGGGGATTGCGCCCTGATCGTCAATGCCTTCGACAACAAACCATCGGCGACGACCGGTCAATTCGCAGAACGCCAGGGCCGTCAAGCGGCGCTCAACCTCGTTCGAGTCCTGAAAGGCGAGCCTACCCAACCGTTTCGCTTCAAGGTCCTTGGGCAACTTTGCTCCATCGGGGGCTATCAAGCCGTTGCCGAAATGCTGGGCGTGCGCGTTTCCGGTATTCTCGCCTGGTTCCTGTGGCGCGGTGTCTACCTCTTCAAGCTGCCCACGTGGTCACGCCGGACGAAAGTCACTCTGGACTGGGCGTGGGATGTAGTCTTTCCACGCGATCTCGGTTTCCTCAATACCGATGCGGCCCAACAAATCAATCACGCTTATTATCGCCTGGGCGATTTCATTCACAGGCAAGGAGACTTGGCCCGTGTCTTCAGCGTCATCGAAGAAGGCGAGGTAGAAATTCTTCAGACGACCGAGCCGAATCCTGAACGAAAAGTTCTCGCTGTTTTGGGCAAGGGTGATTTTTTTGGCGAGGCCGCTCTGCTGGGAAACCGTCCCCATGAAACAAGCGTCCGTGCCCGCACTGCTGTTCGTCTTCGACAAGCTGGAAGCGCCCTTTTCTTTCAAATCGCCGGAACCTTCACACCGTTTCGCGAAGTGCTGGCCGGGGCTATCATTCGCCGTTCGGGCGATTTCTGGAATCGGCTGCCGGACGTCAAGCGACTTCTAGACCGCGAGCCAATTGCTCCCCTCCTTGACCCGCTGCCTGCGGAACTCCTGAGTAAAGACGCTACCGTCGCCGATGCGATCAAAGCGCTGAACCAAAGCCCCACCGGTGAGCTTCCAGTCCTTGATGAGACCAGGCATCTGTGGGGAACTCTCGACCGCAACGACCTCCATCAGATTGTGGCGCGCATCGCTGTGATTCCTGCAGACAAGCGAGGAGACATCCGTCAGCGCAAGCTGAGTGAACTTCTGCCCGGAGCTCCCCTGTATGTGGCTCTCGAGGATTCGGCTCTCGTGGCATATGCCACCATGCTCGATCATGAACTGTCTTGGTTGCCGGTTGTGCAGGGTAAAAGTGATTCACGACCAGTCGGTTGTCTTCGGCAAGAAAAGATCAGCAATCTGATAATCGAGAAGATGGGCCAATAAGAGTCAGTGCGCGCCCGAGCCGCGAACTGAAACTATGCTCTTGGGTATTGTTCACTGTTGGGTTTGCATCTACTCAGCGCATAAAACAAAATATACAGGTAGCAATTCACGGTCAAGATGCGAGTCGTAACTGAGTTCCTTGCCGGGTCTTATGTCAGGTACGGGCTGGATGTAGCCCGCTCGGCCGAGTTGCAAGTGATTGAAAAAGTTGGCTGGGAGGCCTGGACTCGAACCAGGATAAGGAGATCCAGAGTTTGAAAGGACAACACTAAGTCTCGTTGGTTCTGCTGCCCTTACCCTTTGAAAAGTCTGAAAATGCGCGAGAAGGCTCGAGTTTTGGACCTATTTTGGACCCACCCTCTGGCATGAACCCCTAAGCTCACCCGCGATCTTAATCTGAGCTTGGCGGGAAATTCATTCCATCCGTATTCAGCTCGCGAGGTTTAGTCACTTACTGCCTGTGGTCCGGACACAATAGGCGATGGAAATTAGCCATCGGGGCAAGCTGATTGAGGCTCAATCGTCGCAGCCCGCCTCCACCCTCATCGCTAGCAGGGTTACATCGTCGCGTTGCGGCTGCCCGTTCGCGAATGCGGACACTTGCTCCAAGATCGCATTGATTATCTCTTTCGGACTCTTGTGGCTGCAAGACCTTAAGAGTGCTTCAAGGCTTTGCTGACCCCAGATTTCGTGTTGGCGGTTTTCCGCCTCTGTGATTCCATCGGTGTAGGCAATGAGGACATCATCAATCTCGAATTGAAAAGTCGTGGAGGCAAACTGAGAATCCGCCGAAATCCCCACGGGGATGCCAGTGGCAGGCAGTTGGAAGATTTCGCATGACCCATTTTTCGGACGAAGGATGAGCGGCGGATTGTGGCCCGCATTAACGTAATTCAACAGGCGTTTGGCCGGCTCATACTCTGCATAGAAAAGCGTCGCGAAAATGTTGGTCGGCGAGGATTCATAAACAAGCCGGTTGACGTCGCCAATCAGCGTCGAAGGTTTCAAATGCGGTTGCAAGGCCTGGAATTTAAGAGAGGCTTGGAGACTAGCCATAATCAGAGCGGCACCAATTCCTTTTCCGGATACGTCGCCAATGGCAATCCCCCACCGACCTCTTTGCAAAGCAAGTAAATCGTAATAGTCCCCGCCGATCCCTCTGGCCGGTTGGTAGAAGGTTTCGCAAGAGATGCAGGGAATCGAGATGGTCTGCCGGGGGAAAAAGGCCTGTTGAACTTCCTCCGCGGTTTCTAGATCTCTGCGGAACGCCCCCTGGACCCTGGAGTCGGATTCGGATCTCTTGAGATACTCCAAGATAGTTTCGACGTGATTCCGCAGCAGGAGACCCGCTTCCCGTCCTCTCCCTTCTTCGAGAGCCTTCGCAATTGGCCTGTGTGATTCTGCGCTATCAAGCAGGTCACGGGTAACCCTGGGTATCGCCGCGCGCATGAGAAGGTCAATAGCTAGCGTGTCCCAGACCCGACGGAGGACGCCGTTCTGAGACGCTTCCAGAATGATCCTGTGAAATTTGATGTCATGCTCGGCGTAAGCGTCTAGGTCATCACTGCGGACGGCTGCGAGCATCGCATCTACTTCCCCCTGAAGGTCGCCCGTGTTTCTTTCGAGGAAAGCAGCGGCGGTTCGTCCTGCGATTTCCTCCAGACCAGCACGAATCTCATAGGCCTCCATCATCTCTTTCAGGCTCGGTGAAAGCACGGTGGCGGAACCGTTTCCTAAGAGCTTGACCACCCCGAGTGATTCCAAGTCAGCGAAAGCATTCCGAAGCGTGTCTTCGCCCAATTCATACCTTTCTCCAATCTCGCGCAGCTTTAGGACTTGCCCAGGACGATAGACTCCACTAAAGAGTTCCCTGGCTAATCGCGCCCGTCCGCGGCCTTTTGGTTGGCCGATTACGCCTGCGATCCCGTCCGTTTCTTGCATTAGTGATTCAGCATAGCCAGTATTCACTGTTCAAGCCTCACTAATCCGGGCGGGGCACGCGAAGCAGTGTGCCCGCAGTCGATGGCAATACGTACCGGAAGCCCGCATACACCATACTCAAATGGGCATTTTTCGGGGTGCCTGGGGCCACAAACCAAAGAGCGCGAGTCAGGTAAGAGTACTGAACGTACGATTGCACCGCTCCGTACCCTGGCGCGCTCCAGAAGGTCAGGATCCAATCGAACGTGGCCTGCTGGATAGCCCGGTTGTTGTTATTGGGTGAGCCGGGTCCGCCAAACCCGATAATCGTTCCGGGATGGGTGGTATTGGTCGTGTCAGGGAAGAAATTCCGCCCGAAATAATCTGCGCCGTAATAGACCGCGAACGCTTCTTTCGAGGACGCTCTCCATTCGAGACCTGCAGAGCCCGCTCCCGCATGTACCATAGAAAGGTTGACATCGGTACCGGCTGGGTTAGGTCGCACCACCAATTCCGGTCCCGTTGCGACCAGATAGTGAGCCCCACCGTCGCTCCAAAAGGTGTTGGCGAGCACGACGAGCTTGTGGGGCACCAATTCATAATTCGCGGCAATCTGACCGCCGCCGCCCAAGGCCGTGTGCGTCTTGAAAGAAGTTGACCGGACGGGCATCGTTGAGGCGTGCGCGCCGGTAAATAAACCCGTGACTTCCGCATGGAATTTTCTGCCAGAAAATTGTTTGTCATAGGTGATCTTGGAAAGGATGTCCGGCATCAGATTGGCCGCTCCCGCGTTGGTGTTGTTATCGATCTGCGCGCCAAGGTTGGTGAAGCCCGTCGGAAGCGCCACGTAGTTGCCGACGTATTGGTTGGGATCTTCGATGCCGACGCCAAGAGCCAGATGTTCATTCGCGTGATAGGCGACACGGAACTCAGCAGCCCGGGTATAAGGCAGTCCGACACCTATGTTTTGATCCTCATTGTAGGTGATTGCCAAGTCCACAGGCATTGGTCCGATCCCGTTGCGGTTGGGCGTCAGCCAACCCCACGTTTGTCCTCCAAGGATCTCCCACTTGCCGTGCTTTATGTCCGCAAAGTAGAGGCGCAGCCGGTTGGTATGGCCGTTCACACTTTGATAGACATTCGCAGCGTCGTTGCCGCTGAAATCGCCTTCAATGTAGCCGGTAATGTCGTTCCCGCGAAGACTTTCTTTGACCATCCAGCTCAGGCGAGAGAACTGCGCTGTGCTACGGAACTCGGTTACCCGTCCCTGTGCCGAGTTGTTGAACGGTATGGTGCCGAACGCCGTGGCAATATTGTCCTGGGTGTTAGTCGTACGGAAAACGTTTTCGAGGTCGACGAACCCGCCGAGAGTCATCACTGCCTCTCCGACTTTGAACGAGCCCAACGGCGCCTCTTCTGATTTGACTTTATGTTGAGTTCCTTGAGCCGGTGATTGCAGCTCAATATTTGTGCCAGCATACCCATCTGTCGCTTGAAGCGACGAAGAAGCCGAATCATGCGTGGTTTTCTCGCCTCCAGGTGGCGGCGGCTCATTCGTGGCAGCGCTGGCCGGGCCGGCCTTCAATTGAGCTCTCAAGGTTTCAATATCCTGTTGCTGGGCGGCCAACTGCTTCTGGGTCTGCGAGAGAGCTTCGCGTAGAGCCTTCACTTCGGCAGCTAAGTTTGCATCGTTGGTCGAGGGATCAGAGTTCTGGCCATGGGATTGCGCCAGTGCCAGACTAGGGAAGAGCAGCCACACAAAAAGCAAAAAGTGAGTCGCCCTCATAAATTTTCGACCTCCGCCTGTAATCGGGCAGGTCTCAGAACTGATTGCTTCAGCGCATCTGCCAATCTGCGCCGGGCTCGCAAGATTCTGGATTTGAGCGCGCCCTTGGGAATGCCCAGGGCCTGGACTGATTCCATTGTTGAATATCCTGCAATCTCACGAAGTCGAAATGCAGCCTCAACCCCTGGACTAAGTTCACGGAGTTGCTGTTCGATGAGAGAGTTCATTTCGGTAGCCACGCAGATTTCCTCGGGATTCGGCCCCTCCGCCACGATTCCATCGAGGAGCGATCCTGATTGAGAGTCCAGAATCTCGTCCAAGGAAGATTCCGTGCGGACGCCTTTCCTTCGGCGGAGCATTAAAGCTGAATTGATCGCGATCCGGGTAAGCCAGGTCGAGAAAGCTGATCGACCCTCAAAAGAGTCCAGATTCGTGTAAGCCTTGTACCAACTCTCTTGCACCGCATCTTCTGCGTCTTCTCTATTCCGCAATACGGCATACGCCGTCTTATAAAGCCTGGGTGTGTACGTCTTGAAAAGTCGTTCCTGCGCGTCCGCGTTACCCGCAATGGCCAGCTGGACCACATCCCAATCTTTTCCGATGAGAGTTGAAGCGGCCTTCCCATCAGACGCCTGGGATTTTCGAATCTGCGAGACCGGTCTGGTTACCGTGCGGCTGCGGCGTGGTGCACGGAAAAGCGCTCCGACCGTCCGTGTCGACACGCCCTCTAGCGAAGTTTGCAATGCACCCATCGAAGCTCCCTTTCGAGAACTGCTTCACTTGAGGGCAGTGCACTCTCGATGCCAATTCACTTTTGAGCGAGATCACTCCGTAAGTAGTCGAGCGCAAAGGTTTTGCAGCATCGGGAGGATTCGAGTGAATTGTCTTTGCAACGTTCATGGTGGCAGCCGGGCAACATCTGTGAGCCGAGTGTCACTCGTGGATTCAAATTTAACCCTGCCGATGCTACGCATTTGTGCCACACGGCGCGCACAACCACCACGCCGGAATCGAAAGATACCATGCGACCACTTTTCTTCGAACTAGGGTGCACTCATCGCGCCCAGGTCCGGAGCGTGAGTTGCGAACCTGCGCCAGACAACGCGCAAGGCAGCGACCACTGGCAGGGCGAGATAGACTCCGACGAATCCCCCGACCGCGGCCCCGGCCATCAACGTGAAAATCGCGAGAAGCGGATGGATCTCGAGTTCGTGCCCCATTACTCGCGGTGCGATCCCATAGTCCATGAGCATTCGCCAAAGGCCGAGAAGCACGGCCATCCAGATCCAGTGGGCGTGGATGAGAGCGCCCAGGCTGACGATCGTTGTCGCGGCGATCATCCACCCCGCGATTGGGATGAATTCCAGGGTTCCCGCCAAGACGCCGAGCGCCAGAGGATGGGGAAAACGCAGGGTCAGAGACGCGATGGACACATACGCCAGAGAAAGCGCGCCGAGCGTCACCTTGGCTCTGATGTAGTGCCGCAGCATCGTATTGAGCTCAGCGGCCAGCGAGCAAAAGTCTTCGTAATTCTCCTTGGTCGAAACGAGGTGAATGACCTGGTCTGCCAGGCTCTCGCCGGCGCTGAGGAAAAAGATCGCGAGGATGGGAATTACGACGACGGCTCCAATCCCCGTCGTCGCCAATCGCTCTGCAGTCCCGGTCATCTTCTCAATGTTTGCGCGATGCTGGATGAGAAGTGTTTTCAAACGAAGAGTCTGATTGTCGTTCCAGCCGTACTGGTTACCTATATCCGCCGCAATTTCGCCCGTGGCCAGCCGATCGCTCAGTGTCGGGAGCCGCTGTAACAGTTTGACGCTACGGCCGAGGGAGCCTGGCGCAAGAACATGAAAAATGAGCCCGATGAAAATGAGCAGCGCGAGATAAGCCTCAGCGACGTGAGGTCCCCGCAAGCGCTTGAAAAGCAGAGAATGGCGCTGGATAAATCGGACGACCGGGTCAATCAAATAGGCGAACAGGATGGCGAAGCAGAAGATGATGATGACCGTACGAGCGACGTAGACAAAAGCGAGGGCGAGGGCGAACAAAAGAATTGTCGACAATATTCTTGCGGTACGACGATCAAAAATCGACATTACGCACCTGCTGGCGAACCCGCTTGCCAGCTATTTGCTCTCCAGCTTTTCTTTGATGGAAACGAGGGCTCGTTCAAGCGACGAGCGGGTCTTATCGACTGCAATTTTCCGCACTATGCCGCCTTTGAACCCGGTCAGCCCTGCTTGTTGAGAGCCCTTCAGGGTAATGAGATAAAAGCCGCGCCTCGCCGGCTGTTCGGAGTCATTTACACAGATAGATAGATCCAGAGCCGTTTCGAAGTAGTGGCTTGCGTAGAGCTGCTTTTCTGCAACCGCGTACGCCGGCTCATTGGGATTTTTGCCGCGGTACACGATGGTTTGGACAAGCCGGAGAGTCGGTTTCAATCCGAAATTCACCTTCTCCCAATAAAACTGCGTCTGAACATTGTCCAAATGGATATCCGGATACTCGAGCAGGTAACGATCGAAATCCGGAAGATAAACAGGGAGAGCCTTGGACCGGCTCAAGAGAGATTGAAATGTCTCGGCCACTGCGGCAGGGTGCTTCTTATCGCGGTAGGTTCCGAGCGCCGAATTGCCTCCCTGAATGTATTTCTGGAGAGCCACCAGCGCCATCTGCTGGCCGAGATGGTTCACCTGGTCGGCCACGTCCGGCGCCGACCAATTCACCGACTGTTGGAACGCCTCCATCGTTTCAGCCGGCAGTTGCACCTCGCAATGTTCTGGCTTGCAATCCTTCAATTTCTTGATGTCTTCCGCTTCCAGAGTGAAACCGTGGAGGTCGGCAAGCTGCGGCGGGTCGCTAAATCCTCGAATCGCGAGGTAGCTGGGAAGCTTGCGCAGAGAGTCCAGGTCCAGGGCAAATTTCAGGTACTGCTCCGGGGCCGCCTTGATATAAACGGAGCCGAAGACGAAGACCTCATCCGGCGTCCGCGACTCGATGATTTTCGCGATCGCGTTTCCGCTTCGAATCTGTTTGATCTGATCGTCGCTCAGGCCGACGTACTCGCGAAAGAAGTTGTGTGGTTCGGCAGGCTGGTCCGTAGCGTGCACCAACCCCTTGGCGAGGGAGAGGAGACAAAGCACGAATATGGCTACGGCTGATTTTCTGATAGTCATATGCCACCCTCGGCTACACAACTTCGAGCATAGGAATCTCGGCGTCGTTCTTGGTCTGCTCTATGCTCGCGCTAAGACTCCTGTAAATCCCAAGCTTCTTCATCCGGAAATACAGGGTCGAGCGATTCAATCCCAAGCGGCTCGCTGCGCCGTATGGTCCAGAAAGAACCCATCGGGTCTCTTTCAGGGTCGCGAGGATATGGTTGCGCTCGACTTCTTCCAGGGTTCGGTAGCGTTCCGTATTTTGACCAGGAGTGATTCGCGAGTTTAAGTCCCGGGGCGAAAGCCGCAAGACAGGACCGGGACTTAAAATCACCGCGCGTTCGACCACATTTTCCAGCTCCCGGATGTTTCCAGGCCACCGGTACCGAATCAAGGCGCCCATTGTTTCCGATGGTATCGTATCGATCGTCTTGCGCATGCGTTGAGTGGCTTGCTGCACAAAATGTTGCACCAGGAGCGGAATATCCTCCGAACGTTCCCGCAAGGGAGGGATCCGGATGGGAAAAACATTCAGGCGATAGTAAAGGTCGCTGCGAAACTGCTTCTCCAGGATCATCCCCTCCAGGTCGCGATGAGTGGCGGCCACAATGCGGACGTCAACTTTCTGTGTCCGCGTGCTTCCCAAGCGCTCGAATTCCCGCTCCTGCAAGACACGAAGAAGCTTCGGCTGGAGCTCGAGAGAGATGTCGCCAATTTCATCCAGGAACAGCGAACCTTGATGTGCAAGCTCGATCCGGCCGATCTTCTGTGCGATCGCGCCGGTGAATGATCCCCGCTCATGCCCAAACAGTTCGCTTTCGAGCAGTCCGGTAGGTATGGCGGCGCAGTTGAGCTTGACAAATGGTCGATCCCTGCGAGGACTGTGACTGTGAATGGCGCGCGCGATGAGTTCTTTGCCCGTGCCGGTCTCGCCCAGCAAGAGCACTGTCGAATCTCCGCTGGCCACGGTTTCGATCATCTGGAGCACACGTCGAAGTACCGAACTTCTTCCAATAATTCCTTCGAAGCGGGTCTCCGAGTTCACTGGTTCGTCGATTCGGTCGATATCAAGCGTGATCTCCGGATCGGTCTTAGGCCTTAGGTCCTCGTACTGCAGTGGATAGGTGAGACTATTCAAGCCC
>Ga0099829_10001566_pt1 | contig 12735 bp, 11 predicted proteins | sample CZO8metaG_3_FD_79336 | JGI IMG/M metagenome (GOLD analysis project Ga0099829, IMG submission 79336) | Vadose zone soil microbial communities from the Eel River Critical Zone Observatory, Northern California, USA - CZOApr15con2H2.8 metaG | ecosystem: Environmental > Terrestrial > Soil > Vadose...
CGGATCGACCACGCTGGTCGCGGCCACGGTCACGTCGGCAGGGTTGGGCGCCAGCGCCGGAGCCGTGTACATGCCCGTCGCGGAAACCATTCCAACCGTACTGTTGCCGCCCGGGGTACCATTCACCGACCAAGTTACTGAGGTGTTGGTTGAACCCGTGACTAGGGCGTTCAGGGTTACGACCCCACCGGTCTGCACCGTGGTCGCGGAAGGAGTGAGACTGACTTGGATCGTGGCAGGCGACTGCGTGATCACCACCAGCGCCGAAGCGGACTTGGTGGGGTCCTGCTGGCTGGTGGCTGTGAGCGTGACTGTGCTCGGCACTGGCACCGCGCCAGGCGCAGTATATTGTCCCGAGACGTCAATCGTTCCCACCGTCGAGTTGCCGCCCATGATGCCGTTCACGGTCCAGGTGACGCTCGTATTGGTAGCATTGGAGACTATCGCCCCAAACTTTTGCGTACTTCCGATGAACAGCGAGACGGTGTTGGGAGTCACCGTCACGGAGAGCTGCGGCGGGGGCACCGTGATCGTGCCGCCTCCTCCGCCTCCGCTGCTGCTGCTGGCCGTCCCGCCGACCCCGGTGACGCAATTGGTCAGCGAAACGGTTAAGAACAAGGTCAGCAGGAAGCTCGCCGCTTTCGAGGCGGAAACCACCCGGGAGAGCCGATCAAGGAGGAAGAAGATACCGAATCGTTGGCGCTGGGCTATGGTGTCACCAGAGAAGGATAACCATTGCTTTGTTCTATCAAGGGCAGGACGCATATTTGTGTGTGACCCAAGCCCACGCCGCCTCTCTGGGTCAACAACAGCTTATTGTCTTCGGCCTGCGATGCGCAACCTAAACAAACGTCGCTCCGCTTTATGCTTAGAACACGAAGCGTACTAGCTTGAATATTCGACGGCAAATGAAATTTCCTTTACAACCGGCGCCGGCAGGAACTGGTAGTGGAAGCCTCGAATCCGACTCAAACGGGAAGAAATCGGGCCCGGCGACAAGTCTGGAGGATCGTAGTGTAGGATGGGAAGAAACTCTCCGAGGGGAAGAAAGGGGGAAACCTGGCGCACCGCCGCCGGGTGGGAGTCAGCTCCGCTTCTTGGGGGGCAGACCGGCTTCCTTGATCTTGTAGAGAAGCGCGCGGTAGCTGATGCCCAAAAGCTCTGCGGCGCGCTTGCGGTTCCAGCGCGTCTGCTTTAAGGCTTCCAGTATCAGGTAATGTTCGGCCTGCTGGCTGGCCTGTTTGCTGAATTTCTTCAGCGAGAATTCGGTGATCGCGGGCATCTGGAATCCGCCTACCACCGGCCCTCGCGAGCGCTCTTCGAGTTCCTCAATAATGGAATCCGAGGAGTCTAGGATTACGTAGCGCTTCACGTAGTTTTCCAGTTCGCGTATGTTCCCAGGCCACTTGTGCTGGCGGAAACGCTCAATCACTTCTGACGGCATGGCCTGCACGCGCCGGTCATAGCGCTCGCCGTAGTAGTGCTGGAAGTGTTCGACCAACACGGGCAAGTCCTCCAGCCGGCGGCGCAGCGGCGGAACCTGCAGGTTCACCACGTTGATGCGGTAGTAGAGATCTTCGCGGAAGGTTCCGCGCTGGATTTCTCCCTCGATCTCCCGGTTGGTGATGGAAATAATGCGCACATCCGCGCGGCGTTCTTCCAGGTCTCCCAGCCGGCTGAAGCAGCCGTCCTGCAAAACCTGCAGCAGTTTGGCCTGTAGACCGGAATCGATGTCGGCAATCTCGTCCAGCACCATCGATCCGCCGTGGGCGAGTTCGAACTTCCCCGGACGGCTGTTGTATGCCCCGGTGAAAGAACCCTTCTCGTATCCAAACAGCTCGGACTCAAGCAGCGAGCCTGGAATTGCCGCGCAGTTCACCTTCATCAGCGGCTTGTCCTTCCAGGGGCCGATGCGATGCAAGTAGTTGGCGATCACTTCCTTTCCGCACCCGCTTTCGCCGCGCAGAAGGACCGGAACGCGGATGGCAGCCACCCTCTCAATGGTGTGGCGGATGCGCTGCATCTCTTCGGTGACTCCGAAGAGAACGTCGGGAGAGAAGCCATTTCGAGAGGCTTCAGCAACGGATGCAATCTGTTGTACTTTGGCCACGTTTCTCCAGCCTTCCTAATTTCCTGCTACCCCTAGGAGAGCACGTAATCAACCAAGCTTTTGGGGACTCTTTGCCAGCCGTAGATTTTTAATAAATAGTCATTTTTCAATAAGTTAGAGAAAACTTCCCATCACCAAGGGTGCCTTCAGTCGAACTGGCTCAGAGGCAAGCCAGAGTTCCTCGATGTGCAAGAGTTTTCACACTCTATCAAGAATTTGCAACTCTGGCCAGAATATGAGGAAAAGCGGTTGTTCAGATCGTTAACGGCGTGCTCAGGGCATGAAGGCGCAGCCAACTCGAAACTTGTCGCCCTCGGCTGCGGCCACGTAGGCGCGGCGGAGACTTACTTTGACCGGAGGCAAAATGGGGACGTGGAGCACAGCAGGAAACACGGTGGGGAGATCGTCGGCACGATCCACCAGAAGCGCCACGCCGCCGTAGCTCATGTCCAGAACGCGAGCAGTCATTTGTTCATTTTCCCCGATCACCGCGTGGGCGCGAGTGCCCACCAGTGAAACCCGCTCCCACTTGCGGCGCTCCCCGGTGCGCGGCGCCGCTGTCGGGGTCAGGTGCGAGGCCAAGGGAATCACCGGGGCCCCAGCGGGCGGAGCGCTCGCAGGCGGCGGTTCGCGAATGGCGGCCGGTTCGATGGGGATCACCCGGGAGGCCGGCGAGGCCGCCGGAGCGCGCGTCGAGTTCTTGAGCTCGTAGAGCCGCTCGTCGGCAAGCCGAATCAGGATCTCTTTCGTTTCTCCGTCGCTCGGATATACCGAGACGCCATAATCGAGAGCCAGGGAAAGACTCAGCTTGAGGGGATCAAGGGCCGCTTGGTAGTTGGTCCGCAGCCGGCGACCGAGCGTGGTCGCCTGCGTGGGATCGGCGGACGGCAGAAGCACTGCGAACTCATCGCCTCCAATGCGAAATGCGAAGTCGGAAGTGCGCAGAGTTTTTCGCAATGTGCTGGCCGCAATCTGCAGCACGTGGTCGCCCTGCGGGTGCCCGTGCCGGTCATTCACTTCCTTGAAGGCGTGAAGGTCTATAATCACCAGGGCCAGCGGCTGGTTGTAACGCTTGGCGCGGTTGAGTTCCTTGGCGAAGTACTCTTCGAACAGTCGCCGATTGTAAAGCCCGGTAAGAGCATCGGTGGCCGCATTGATCTGCAGCTTCTTCAGCTCTTCATACTCCATGAGGATGGGCATGCGCAGGAAATTGTTAGAGGCCAGGACGTCGACCAGCAGCGTTTGCAGCGATACCGGCTTGCCCAGACTTTCCGTCAACTCCCGCCGCCGGGTCAAGACCTGGTCCCAGAACTCCAGGCTCATCGAATCCGAGAGTTCCACTTGGGCCATGGTCTTGAAAAATTTTTGCAGGAATTGACCGCGCACCCCGCGGTCGAGGTTCTGCAGAGTTTCAATCAACATGTCCAGGAAGGCGTCTTCGGCGCTCATGTGGAGGCGCTGCAGCTCCGGAGAATTCGGGATGGGCGCCGTTTGGCTCACACTCGTTGCTCTGGCTCAGGAAGACAGACTGATACTTTACTCACTACCTGGGAGAGCACTCCGAATACCACTTCGCAAGCTCTTGGCAGGCCATGCCGCAACGAATGCTAAGTGCCGAGTTATCCGATGTCAACGGCCAGAATGCCTCCTCAGCCTGTGGATTTTGGTGGATGATCTGCGGCAGTTTTGCCACAGAGAGGAAAAGATATTCACTTTACAGGCAGCTTTGCATCGGGTTGACAGGTCAGTCCAGCGGCTTCAAAAACTCCACCGCAACCAGATTCACGTCCCCGGCGACATGAGAGCGTCGGACCACTGCCGTGATGGGGGAAGTGGCTTCGGGGACCAAGCCGGTGGAAGAGGCCGAAGGAGCGGGGATCTTAAGCGAGATGACGTCACCCTGCACCAATGACCGCGGGCTGGCCAAATATGCCCCTCGAGCACTGATGTTCAGGGTCTTGGTGAGATCCAGGAACTCCTCACCGTAAGCGTCTACACCCTTGATAAACATTGGGATTTGCAGTCGAATCCGATGTGATCGTCGCCGCTCTGTCACCGTCAGCGTCATGGCCGCGGCCCTCTATAGGCTACCCAGGTCGAACCGATGACCCGATAGTACTTGGGGACTAGTACCAATATCTACCGCAATTCAAGTGCAAAGCCATCCAGGCGCGGGGTTGTTCGTAAGACACTTATTATGAGTATCTTACAGACATATTTTCCCATGCCAATTCTTGAATTGAGAATGTGCTTCCTCTCTTGCTCCAACTCTTTTCCATTTATGTGCAACATAGGACTCCTTTCCCATTGACGCGGTCTGGGGCATCTGCAAGCATTCGCGAAGACACCCCCGTCGACGAACCGGGGCTTTGTCGGGTTTTCCCAACCTGGGAGCAAACGCGGCGCGAAACCTGAGGGAGACGAGTGGATCAGAGCATAACAGTCGGGCCCAAACTCGCAACTTCCCTGCGACCATCCGTGGTCACCGGGATTCTGGATGCCGTCGAGCGCCCCTTGATAATCGCCGAGTGTTCTGGCCGCATCTGCTTGACCAATCAGCGAGCGGACAGTTTCCTGTCTGCCCTGGGTAACGACTCCCCGGCGGACGCCAATTTGTTTCGTGATGTCCTGAAAGTCGAGTCAAGGGAGATTCTCGACCAGATCCATGGCGGCGAACACGAGGTGGACCTCCCGTTGCAATGCGACCCAGCCTCGCACAGCACCGCGCGGGCGCGGGTGCGCTGGCTGCCCGAACCGGATTGGGTGATTGTCACCGTGGAAATGACCCCGGCAGTCACCGGCGCGGAAGATACCCAGATGCGGCAGACCCTGGAAGACCTGCTGCAGGAACGGGAGATCACCTACCGCAACCTGCTGGCCGCGTATCTTCGGCTGCAAGAGGTCAACCGGCAGAAGACCGTATTCCTGGCTTCGGCCGCGCATGAATTGAAGACGCCACTGGCGGTGATGAAAGGCTACTACGATTTATTGCTGACCGGCTCGCTTGGCCGCCTGAGTGAAAAGCAGCGCGACATCCTGCAGGAATCGCGTGAGAGCTGCGAGCGCTTGGTGCGGCTGGTCTCCATGTTCCTGAACTATTCGGCGTTGGAGAGCGGCCGCTTGGTGCTGCATCTGCGGGAAAACGATCTGCGCGATTGCCTGGGCGAGTTGGCAGCGCGCTGGCACGATGCCTTTGCCCGCAAGCAGGTGCGCATTGAAACGCGCCTTTCCAATGATCTGCCCATGTTTAAGTTTGACTACCAGAAAGTGCAGCAGACTGTGGCCAACTTGCTGGACAACGGCTTGAAGCATACGCCGGCAGGCGGCGAAGTGCTGCTTGCCGCGCTGCCGTATTTCTGGGAGCGTCGCGCCAGCAGCCTTTCCCCCAATCACGAACGCCGCAAACTCTTGGAGTCGGTGCCCAACTGCGTGCAGATCTCGGTATCGGATTCCGGAACGGGGATCGCCCCGGAGCATCACCAGGAAATTTTCGAGGATTTCGTGCGCGTGGACCGGTCCTCTTCAGGCATGGGTCTGGGGCTGGCCATCAGCAAGCGGCTGATCCAAGCCCACCGCGGAAAGATCTGGGTAGACAGCGAAATCGGGCGTGGTTGCACGTTCCATTTCCTGCTGCCTACGGATCTCGAGTGACCAACAGAAGCGATCACGGTTATCCTCCATTTGGGGAGAATATGAGCGAAAGCGAGAAAATACTGGTGGTAGACGACGAGCCGAGCATCCGCAAATACCTGCAGACTCTGCTCGAAGTGGACGGCCACGAAGTCACCGCGGTGAGCTCCGGCAAAGAGGCGCTGGAACGCATCGGCGCGGGCGAACAGCCCGACCTGGTCATTCTCGACCTGATCATGCCGGAGATGGATGGCCTGGAAACTCTCCGTCAGCTTCTGCAGGTCGAGCGGACACTGAACGTGGTCATGCTCTCGTGCTCCAACGAGGTCAGCAACGTCGTTGAAGCCATCCGGCTCGGGGCCCAGGACTATCTGACCAAGCCGTTTGAGAAGTCGGAGCTGGAAGCGGCCATGCTCAAGTGCCGCCAGAAGCGCCAACTGCGCGAAGAAAACCAGGCGCTGCGAGACTATGTCGAGCATCTGACCGAGGACCTCACTTTTTTGGCGGCCAGCCCGCAGATGGTGAAGATCCGCCAGCAGATCCTGCAGATCGCCCCGGTGGACGTGCCTGTCTTTATCCACGGCGAAAGCGGGGTGGGCAAGGAAGTAGTCGCTCGCATGCTCCACCTGCGCTCGGCGCGTGCTTCGCAGACTTTTATCAAGGTCAATTGCGCCGCCCTGCCCAGCGAGCTGCTGGAGTCCGAGCTGTTTGGCTACGAGCAGGGCGCTTTCACCGGCGCCATCCGCTCCAAGCCGGGAAAATTTGAGCTGGCCAACAAGGGGACCATCTTCCTCGACGAAATCGCGGAGATGAGCCCGCAATTGCAGGCTAAACTTCTTCACGTGTTGCAGGACCAGCAGTACTCCCGCCTGGGCGGCCGCGCCCTAGTGCAGGTTAACGTCCGGGTGCTCGCGGCCACCAACGTCCATGTCCGCGACGCCATCCAGTCGGGACGATTCCGGGAAGATCTCTATTACCGGCTGAACGTTTTCTCCATTCACGTTCCGCCCCTGCGCGAACGCACGCGGGAGATCCCGCTGCTGTTCCGCCATTTCCTGGAGAAGTACAGCGAGAAATTTCAGAAGCAGCCGCCCGATCCGTCCCAGCACCTGCTCGAGGCGGCCATGCGCTACCCGTGGCCGGGCAACTTGCGCGAGCTGGAGAATTTCGTCAAGCGCTACGTAATCCTGGAAGATGACGAATCCAGTTTCCGCGAGCTGCTGGAGATGGCTGCCAGCCGCCAGCGCACTTCGCCCGGCGAAGAACCGCCTCAGAGGGCGCAGGGCCTCAAGGCGCTGGTGCGCAGCTTGAAAGAAGAGGCGGAGATGGAAGCCATCGCCGATGCGCTGGAAAAAACCAACTGGAGCCGCAAGGAGGCGGCCCGGATGCTGGGCATCAGCTACAAAGCGCTGCTTTATAAAATGCGCCAGTTCAAGCTCGACGTCCCCAAGGCGCCTCGCCCCGGGGACGCTGCGGTGGGCACGCGAAACGTCTAGCTGCATGAACGGCCTTGCACATTTAAGGCACGCGCATGCGTATCCGGATGCGCCGGAAGCGGCGGGAGCGGGAGCCGTGAGGCGGAATGCGGTGGCCAGGGGATCTTTACCGAATTGGCGATATACTCTCTTTTTTCAGTCAGATTGGGTGAAACAGCAGCTTGAGTTCGCCTGGTATCGGTGGGGGCCGAATTGCGGTAATTTGTGAGGGGGCCACTGTCCGGCATATCCAGTTTTTTAGAACGGGGATTGCTCCCCTCCTGCCTGTAGAGGGGGAAAATACTGTGGAATAAGGGGGGACGGCAGAATGACGGATCGGCGGGTAGCGCGGCGTTACGAACTCTCGTTGCCGGTTCTAGTCCGGGCCGGGGCTAGGCAGACCGGGGATGCACGTAATGGCCAGACCCGGGATATCTCCACTCGCGGTGTTTATTTTATGATTGATCAGGATCTCTCACCCGGCAGCGCCCTCGACTTCATGCTGACCCTCCCTGCGGACATCACCCGGGGGACAGAAGTGTTCATCCACGCGCAGGGCAAAGTAGTCCGGGTGGAAGGACCGCCCCAGCAGGGCGAAAGGAATATCGGCATTGCCGCAGTGATCGAAGAATACGATATCATTCGCGCCGACCCGGTGACCACCTGATCGACGGATCGTTCGGCATTTCTCGAAGTTGAGCGAAACTACTTCCAGCCCGGAGATAGCGGCTTCTCCCCCTTCCGGCCGCTCCGGCGGCCTTTTCCGGGAGCCATTGTTCCTCATTCTCGCGCTGCACGGCGCGATCATTGCCCTGCACATCCAGCGCGGCGAATTCCACTACGAGGGCGACGAAATGCGCCACGCTGTGACCGGCATGTTCTTCCGCGATGTGCTGGTGGACATGCCCTGGCGCGATCCCCTGCGCTATGTGAACGAGTACTACGCCAAGTATCCGGCTCTGGGTTTGCCGCACTGGCCACCCCTGTTCTACTTGATCGAAGGGATTTACTTCCTGGTGTTTGGATTCTCGCCCTGGGCTAGCCGGCTGTGCGTGCTGAGCTTTGCGCTGCTGGGCGTCTATTGCTGGTACCGCATCGCCGAGCGGCAAGGACCGCGGCGGCTGGCCATCTTGTCGTCGCTGATTTTTCCGCTGCTCCCCTTCATCCTGGTGTTCGAGCGCGTCACCATGCTGGAAATTCCCATGATGGCGCTGTCGCTCGCGGCCATCCTCTTCTGGCTCAAATTCCTGGAAAGCGATTGCGCTCGCGACGTCTGGCTGATGGCTTTGTTCTCTGCCATGGCCTTCTTGACCAGCCAGAAGGCGTTGTTCCTCCCCGTCTTCCTCGGCGTCCATTTTTTGATGGTGCGTCCCTGGCGCGTCTTGCGGCGGGTTCATTTATGGGCGGCACTCCTGGTCAGCGGGCTGGCCGTTGTTCCCTGGTACCTGATGAGCTTTGACACCTTGTCGCTCAGCTACGAGCGTGTCGCTGGACAATCCTTTCATCATCTCTATCACTGGCAGACCGAGCTTCCTTTCTATCCACAGCGACTGTTCCATCAGGTCGGGATCTTCTGGGTGATCCTGGGAGGGGCGGGGATCGTCTGGGCTTTAGTTCGCCAGCCGCGGAAATACGGTTTTTTCCTGGCCTGGGTGGTGAGTTGTTATGCGGTCTTTGCCGCGATTCAGGAAAAAGACACGCGGCATACCATGATTTGGGTCCCCGCCGTGATTTACTTCGGCCTGATTTTACTGGAAGAGTTATTCGCCGGGCGGCGGTGGGTTTATGTGGCCTACGGGGCCCTGCTCCTGCAGGCTTTGTTGGTCGCGCTGAACACCGACCGGCCACGCCTGTGGGGCGTGGAAGCGGCAGCGCGCTACGTCACTTCCCTGCCCGAGTCTGACCTGGTCTATTACCAGGGCACGCTGAACGGCGACTTCATCTTTTACGTGCGGAAGTTTGACCCCGAAAAAGAGAAGATGGTGGCCCGCGAAAAACAGGTAGTAGCCACCAAGATCCTGGGGGAGTTCGGGAAGCGCGAGATACTGACCACCCCTGCGCAGGTACTGGACTTCTTTCAATCCTGGGGCATCCGCTACGCCGTGGTGGAGAACCATGACTTCTTACCCGAACTGGCTGTCGTGCGCAAGGTCCTGAACTCGGATGCGTTCGAAAAAGTTCAAACTTTCACCGTGGAAGCGAATGACAACAAGGCCGAGGGCCGGTGGCTGACCGTTTACCGTTACCGCGGGCCGATAAAACGCACCATCCAAACAGTCACCTTGCCGATGATGACTATCCGCCGCGATATCACCGCGGACGTGAACCGCATTGTAGGGCGTCCGTGGCCCAACAACTGATCGCCCCTCAGTGCCCGGCCACATAGAGGCATTTCAATTTGATATATGCTGCGACCTCCGGCGCCACCAACCCTTCCAGAGAATTCCCCGCGCCTGCCTGCACGCGCACGCGCGAGGAAGAAATTGTGCCCGCTTCGGGTGGAAGCCACAGCGCGTGGATCTTCCCGCTATAACGCGCCGCGGGGAGACCCGCAGGAAGGGCAAAGCGCCCGTTGCGGTCCGCAACACCCATCTCGAACCTCGAAAACATTTCTGCCATGGCCTGTTTCGGATCCGGGTACGGCCATCTTACCAGGATGCGTTCGGCGGCATCCCGGCCCAGCAGAAAAATCGTCCGCAAGGACGAGGCATAGTGCGGGGCCAGGGCCTGATGGATTTCCGTCAGCAGGCCACGGTCACAGACGGCGGCGGAAAACCGCGGCTCGGCGGCGATCGCGCACAATAACATTTCCGCGCGGTCTTCCAGCGGCGCCTCGATTTTTCCCTTGTGCGGCGGCGTCTCCGGCAGAACGAAGAGAATTTCATCCAGAGCGAGCTGCCGGGCGGCTTCCGCAGCCAGTAAGAAATGGGCGCAGGTCGGCGGATTGAAAGTGCCGCTGAGCACTCCCAGCGCGCCGGCTTGGGACTGGCCCGCAGGGGGCAGAAACAATCCCCCCGGAGCGCGCCGCAGCCAGCGCCACCCCATCTGTTTTTCGCCTTCCCGGCTGTGCATACCTCTCGTCCGGCCCGCGGCGCGGAACTCCCGTGGCCGCTGCGCGCCAGGGGTCACGATTCTAGATGCTGCCATTGACCGCGGCAACCGGGGCGCCAGGCGGCGAAGGAATCCCGTTGCACCCCGCCGCCAATCGTCCTAACATTCCGCCACTCCCCTTCCAGGAGGGGCTATGAACGTCAAAGACTTGATTGCTTCGCGGCGCGAAGTCTTTTCAATTAACGAGGAGACCACGGTCCATGACGCCGCGCGCTTTCTGCGCGAAAAACAGGTGCGTGCCGTGGGAGTGGTAAACGCCTCGGGCAAGCTGGTCGGGGCGGTCTCACAGAGCGACATTTCCGACAAAGTGGCGGCGGAAAACAAGTGTCCCGCCTGGATGCGCGTGGCCGAGATCATGACCCGCGAGCTGGTGACCGTTCCGCCGGATACGCCGCTCGAAGCCTGCATCCTGCTGATGGAGAAGAATGGGATCTTGCACTTGCTGGTGGTGGACGAAAACAGCGGCTTCCGCGGAATGATTTCGGTGCAAGACCTGTTGCGGGTCATCGCCCTGGACGAAAAGGCCCGCGCCGACCTTATGGAAGCTCTGATTTTCCCCCAGCGCTGAGAAACACCTGCATTGCGCGGCGGCTGCGCAACATCAGGGAAAGAAGCCGCAGGACTTGGATCAAGAAGGTGGATTCTGCTCTGCGGTCAACCGCTTCATCAATTGGAAGAGATGCTCCCGCTGGAAGCGGTCATCCTTCGTGCGCCGCACATCCACCGCCGCGCTCACCAATGAGATTGCATAGCTGGCTTCACTTCTTTGCCGTGTACTCGACGACATAAACGTCCGTAGCGCAATCTGACTTGACCTTGCCGTTTTCCGTAGCCGGCCATTCCGGATGGCTCATGGTGGAATCAAACATGAAGCGCGTACCGGTATGGTCCTCGGCAGCACGCGGTTGTGACCAGTAGTCGCAGGACCGGCCCGCCCACTGGGCCCGCGGGCCGGTGGCGCTGCGGTGATAAGCCAAAGGCTCGATGGTCACTCCTGAGGGATTCTGCCCCAGATAATGGACCACCGCTCGCAAGATGGCTTCGTCGGCTGGATAAAATTTCTGCAGGGAAGGCGCAAAAGTGAAGCGGTCTGTGGAAATGCCGAAAACATCGGGGGCGCCCAGACTACGGGAAATGTGATTTGAGTCGAACTGTCCGGCCACGTCGCAACCAAAGATCAGGACCCGTTTCCCCGTTTCGTCATCGTAGATCGCGTGCTCCGGCTTCCACGGCGGGATCATCTCTCCGTTTGTGTCCTTGCATCCGATCTGCCCGGCGCGTCCATCGGGCATGGTTTCGTTCCTGATAGACACCTTGTAGCACCGCCCGGTCGACCCGCAGAAGTAACCTAGGTGGCCATGATTATCGTCGTATTTGACGCGGGAGGAAAGGTCTGCGCTGTAACTGAAATTCGGAGCATCTCCGTAGACCAGCGTCATGCGGCCTTTGGGGTTCTGGCTGAAATGGACTTCGTCAAACCCCTTGGGAGCCTTGTCTCCTGGAACTGGTACATACATCACCGCGATCTTTCCGGTGGCCGGGTCATAGGTGGCCACGCCAACCTGGGCATAGCCATTGGTCTGGAGGTGCACCGTCATCCTGTCCTTGGCCCCCACGATGAACTGCCAGATCCCGATCAGCGGGACTTTCTTGCCCCGCGGGTCCTTGAGTTCGACTTTGGAGAAGTCCACGACCATTTTTGATTTTTTGGCCACTGGGTCGAACTCGAAGATGCGGAAGGAGTCGCGCCCGTAAATCACTTCCCTTTCTTCGCTCCACTGCATCTCGCCGTACAAGGGGCCGGAAAAGTGTGTCAGGCCTAGCAGGTCCTTGGTGAGCAGCGTGTAATCGCTGTTGTAAACGGGAAAAATCGACTCACTATAGTTCGCCACCCTGATGTCGCACTGGAACACCATGCGCCCCGCAGGCGAGAACTGCGGCGTGTAACTGTAGAGGTGCGTGGCGCTCTTCGAGCAGAGCTGGCGGTCGGAAAGCCGGTAGACCTTCTGGCCGGTGATGGGATCGACGTAGAACCCCGCCTTCTCGCCCACGCGGTGCGCGGCAGACGGCAGGGGAATGGTGTTGTGGACCTCGAGCTGGCGAGTAGGGGGTTGCTGCGGGCCCGCACGCAACGGCAGCAGCGCAAGCAGAGTGCAAAGTAGCCTCGGGCGATACCTGGGTGCCAAGACTCTTTCTTCCTCTCGCCGCTGGATGCGCGCGCCCATCGGCGCGAAACAAAGCACCGTCGCCGCAGATCCTGTTGCCAAAGGCGCGCACCGCGCGCTCGCGCTGCCGGGGTGAGAGCCAGTCGCATTCCCTCCGCTACGCGGAGAGGATGGTTACGCTCAACCGCCCTTGGCGGTGATGGCCAGGATAAAAAACAAAACGGTCATGCCGACCAGGAAACCG
>Ga0099829_10001576_pt1 | contig 12703 bp, 10 predicted proteins | sample CZO8metaG_3_FD_79336 | JGI IMG/M metagenome (GOLD analysis project Ga0099829, IMG submission 79336) | Vadose zone soil microbial communities from the Eel River Critical Zone Observatory, Northern California, USA - CZOApr15con2H2.8 metaG | ecosystem: Environmental > Terrestrial > Soil > Vadose...
ACACCGGTCAGTGGCTCGCCTACTGCGGTGCCTGCCCACTGCCGGAGATGGCCAACGCCTTCCTGCGCTGCGGCATCCCGTTCCGCTCGGTGTCGGGCTACGTCGAGGACGAGCGGGCCTGGGTGAAGATCGGCCGCTGGATCAAGGCCGCCGGTGTGCGGGGCGCGCTGCGGCACGGACGGCACGGGCTGATGGGCCACCTGTACCCGGGCATGCTCGACGTCTCCACCGACCTCACCCTCGTACCAGCCAACTTCGGCGGGCACATGGAGGTCATCGAGTTCGATGACCTGCGGGTGCGGGTCAACGCCGTCACTGACGCGCAGGTCGCGGCGCGGGTCGCGCTGGCCCGCGAGGTGTTCGAGATCGACCCGTCCGTCCAAGACGAGGACTTCGCCTGGGCGGCCCAGGTGTCGGTCGGCCTGGACCGCCTGGCCGAGGACTTCGCCCTGGACAGCCTCGCCTACTACCACCGCGGCCTGGAGGGCGAGCAGCACGAGCGCCTCGGCGCCGGCATGATTCTCGGCGCCTCACTGCTGACCGCCCGCGGCATTCCCGCCGCAGGCGAGTACGAGCTGCGCACCTCGCTGGCCATGCTGATCGTCGACCGGCTCGGCGGCGGCGGCTCGTTCACCGAACTGCAGGCGCTGAACTTCCGTGATGATGTGGTCGAGATGGGCCACGACGGCCCGGCGCACCTGGCGATCAGCCAACGGCGCCCGCTCCTGCGCGGCCTCGGCGTTTACCACGGGAAACGCGGCTGGGGCATCTCCGTCGAGTTCGACGTCACCCACGGCCCGGTCACCACGTTCGGCATCTCCCAGCAGCGTGACGGCAGCTTCCGCTTCGTCGCCTCGCAGGGCCAGGTCGTCCCCGGCCCGCTGCTCAAGATCGGAAACACTACCTCCCGGGTGAGCTTCGGCTGCGATCCGGGTGAGTGGGCCGACGCCTGGAGCGCCACCGGCGTCTCACACCACTGGGCCCTCGGCACCGGCCACCTTATGGCCGAGCTACGCGCGACCGCCGAGCTTCTCGGCGTCGATCTGATCGAGGTGAATCCCTGACCGTGCCGCCGCCACTTCGCTCTGGTCACCACCACATCGAAAGCGAGTCCCATCATGGCCGATCGTGAGGCCGTCAAGCAGGCCCTCCGCGCACAGAAGATCGAGCTGCCTTCGTGGGCGTTCGGCAATACCGGGACCCGGTTCAAGGTGTTCGCCCAGCCGGGGGTGCCCCGCACGCCGCAGGAAAAGATCGCGGACGCGGCGCAGGTGCACAAGTACACCGGGGTCGCCCCCAGCGTGGCGGTGCACATCCCGTGGGACAAGGTCGATGACTACCGTGAGCTGGCCGCGTTCGCGGTGGACGCGGGGACCGCGATCGGCACGGTCAACGCGAACGTGTTCCAGGACAATGACTACAAGCTGGGCAGCGTCGCCAACCCCGACCCGGCCGTGCGCCGCAAGGCCCTCGATCACCTGCTGGATTGCGTCGACATCATGGACGCCACCGGATCGCGGGATCTGAAGCTGTGGTTCGCTGATGGCACCAATTACCCCGGCCAGGACGACATCCGGGCCCGCCAGGACCGGCTCGCCGAAGCGCTGCACACCGTGTACCAGCGGCTGGGCCCCGACCAGCGGATGCTGCTGGAGTACAAGCTGTTCGAACCGTCCTTCTACACCACCGACGTGCCCGACTGGGGTACCTCCCTGCTGCACTGCCTCGCACTGGGCCCGCAGGCCGCGGTCGTCGTCGACACCGGCCACCACGCTCCCGGCACCAACATCGAGTTCATCGTCGCCATCTTGCTGCGCGCCGGGCGGCTCGGCGGGTTCGACTTCAACAGCCGCTTCTACGCCGACGACGACCTCATGGTCGGCGCCGCCGACCCGTTCCAGCTGTTCCGCATCCTGTACGAAGTCACCGCCGCCGGCGCCCTCGGGCCCGAGGCCGGGATCGCGTTCATGCTCGATCAGTGCCACAACATCGAACCCAAGATCCCCGCGCAAATCCGGTCGGTCATGAACGTCCAGGAAGCCACGGCCAAAGCACTCCTCATCGACACCGAGGCCCTGGCCACCGCCCAGCAAAACGGGGACGTGCTGGGCGCGAACGCGGTCCTGATGGACGCCTACAACACCGACGTGCGGCCGCTCCTCGCGCAACTGCGCGAAGACATGGGCCTGGAACCCGACCCCATCGCCGCCTACCACCGCTCCGGTTACGGGGAGAAGATCACCGCCGACCGCATCGGCGGCACCCCGGCCAGCTGGGGCAGCTAGGGACATAAGGAGTACGCCATGACCCCGCAGGCACCACCCGAGGTCGCCGCGCTGCTGGCCCGCAGCAACCGGCTCGGGTCGGATCCCCGCAACACCAACTACGCCGGCGGTAACACCTCAGCGAAGGGCGAGGTCACCGACCCGGTGACGGGCCGGCCCGCCGGGGTGCTGTGGGTGAAGGGATCCGGCGGTGACCTGGGCACGCTCACCGAGGATGGGCTGGCCGTGCTGCGGCTCGACCGGCTCCGCGCGCTGACCGGCGTCTACCCCGGCGTCGAGCGCGAGGACGAGATGGTCGCCGCCTTCGACTACTGCCTGCATGGCCTGGGCGGGGCGGTGGGGTCAGAACTAGCAGAGCGCGGGGCGGCGCCGTCCATCGACACGGCCATGCACGGGCTCGTCGGCGCGGCGCACGTCGACCATCTGCACCCCGACTCCGGGATCGCCTTCGCGACCGCCGCCGATGGGCCGGCGCTGACCAATGACTGCTTCGGAGACCGGGTCGGCTGGATTCCCTGGCGGCGCCCGGGCTTCCAGCTCGGCCTGGACATCGCCGAGTTCTCCCGCGGCAACCCCCGCGCCATCGGGGTCATTCTCGGCGGGCACGGGATCACGGCCTGGGGCGATACCAGTGAAGAATGCGAAGAGCGCTCCCTGGAGATCATCGCCACGGCCCAGAAGTACCTGGATGAGCATGGGCGCACGGAGCCGTTCGGCGATATTGTTCTTGAATTTCAGCCGCTGCCGGACGCGCAGCGCCGCGAGCGGGCGGCGGCACTGGCCCCCGTGCTGCGCGGGCTGGCGGCCACCGACCACCCGCAGGTCGGGCACTTCACCGACAGCCCGGTGGTGCTGGATTTCCTGGCCCGGCGCAAGCACCCCGCGCTGGCCGCGCTCGGCACCTCCTGCCCCGACCACTTCCTGCGCACCAAGGTGCGGCCGCTCGTCCTCGACCTGCCGCCATCCGCCGCACTGCCCCAGATTTCCGAACGTTTCCATGAGCTGCATGCCGCATACCGTGACGAGTACCGCGCGTACTACGAACGGCACGCGGACGCCACCACGCCGCCGATGCGCGGCGCCGACCCGGCGATCGTCCTGGTGTCGGGCATCGGGATGTTCAGCTTCGGCGCCGACAAGCAGACCGCGCGGGTCGCCGGGGAGTTCTACGTCAACGCGATCAACGTGATGCGCGGCGCGGAAGCGGTCTCCAGCTACTCCCCCATCCCGGAGAGCGAGAAATTCCGGATCGAGTACTGGCCGCTGGAGGAAGCCAAGCTCAGGCGGCGCCCGAAGCCCAGGCCGCTGGCCACCCGGGTGGCCCTGGTGACCGGCGGCGGGTCGGGGATCGGGCGGGCCACCGCGCGGCGGCTGGCCGCCGAGGGGGCGTGCGTGGTGGTCGCCGACCGGGACGGCGAGGCGGCCGAGCGGGTCGCCAAGTCGCTGGGCTCGGCGGATGTCGCCGCCGCCGTCACGTCGGATGTGACGGACGAGGCCAGCGTGATCGAGGCGTTCCGGGTCGCGGCCCTGGCCTTCGGCGGCGTGGATCTCGTGGTCAACAACGCCGGGCTGTCCATCTCCCGGCCGCTGCTCGAGACCACTGTGGCCGACTGGGACGTGCAGCACGACGTGATGGCGCGAGGCTCGTTCCTGGTCTCCCGCGAGGCGGCCCGGATCATGCTGGCCCAGCGGATGGGCGGCGACATCGTCTACGTGTGCAGCAAGAACTCGGTCGCCGCGGGGCCGAGCAACCTCGCCTACGGCGCCGCCAAGGCCGACCAGGCCCACCAGGTACGCCTGCTCGCCGCGGAACTCGGCGAGCACGGCATCCGGGTCAACGGGATCAACCCGGACGGCGTGGTCCGCGGCTCCGGCATCTTCGCCGGCGGCTGGGGGGCCCAGCGGGCCGCGGTCTACGGCGTGCCCGAGGACGAACTCGGCGCGTTCTACGCCCAGCGGACCCTGCTCAAGCGCGAGGTGCTCCCCGAGCACGTCGCGGCCGCGGTCGTCGTGCTGACCGCCGGTGACCTGCCCCTGACGACCGGGCTGCACATCCCGGTCGACGCCGGAGTGGCGGCGGCGTTCCTCCGGTGAGCGAGCCTAGGGCCACCGCGGTCGCCGCGGTCGATCTGGGCGCGTCGGGCGGGCGGGTCATGGTCGGCCAGGTCGGCCCCGGCCAGCTGGAGCTGCACGAAACGCACAGATTCCGCAACGTTCCGCTGCCCGTGCTCGGCACGCTGTACTGGGACATTCTGCGGCTCTACCGGGGCGTTCTGGACGGCCTGCGCGCCGCGGCCAGGGACTTCGACCTGGCCAGCCTCGGGATCGACTCCTGGGGAGTGGACTACGGCCTGATCGACGGGAGCGGTGCGCTGCTCGGCAACCCGGTGCACTACCGGGACGCCCGGACCGACGGCATGGTCGCGGAGGTACACGCCACGATCCCGGCGCAGGAACTGTACGCGGCCACCGGCATCCAGCAGCTTCCGATCAACACGATCTACCAGCTCGCCGCGGCGGCCCGGACGCCGCAGCTGGACGCGGCCCGGACCCTGCTGCTGATCCCCGACCTGCTCGGCTACTGGCTGACCGGGGAGGTGGGCGCGGAGGTGACGAACGCGTCCACCACCCAGCTCTACGACATCCGGGCCCGGTCCTGGGCGGTAGATCTCATGGACCGGGCCGGCATCCCGGCGCGGCTGTTCCCGGCGCTCCGCCAGCCCGGCACCGTCATCGGTGACCTGCTGCCCGAGGTCGCCGGTCTCGTCACCGCGGGTGGCGCGCGCGCGCCGTTTCCCGTGGTGGCGGTCGGCTCGCATGACACGGCGTCGGCCGTGGTCAGCGTGCCGGCGTCCGGTCCCGGCTTCGGCTACATCTCTTGCGGCACCTGGTCCCTGGTCGGCGTGGAGCTGGATGAGCCGGTGCTGACCGAGGCCAGCCGGATCGCCAACTTCACCAACGAGGCGGGAGTCGACGGCACCATCCGCTACCTGCGCAACGTGATGGGCCTCTGGCTGATCCAGGAATCGGTCCGGACGTGGTCGGACGCTGGGCGGCCGGCCGACCTGGAGACCCTGCTGGACGAGGCGGCGCGGCTGCCGCCGTTGCGGGCCGTGGTCGACGCCGATGATCCGGTGTTCCTGCCGCCCGGTGACGTCCCGGCCCGCATCGCCGAGGCGTGCCGCCGGACCGGCCAGCGCCCGCCACAGGACCCGGCGGAAACGGTCCGGTGCATCATCGACAGCCTGGCGCTGGCCTTCCGGCGAGCGATCGGCCAGGTCCAGGAGCTGTCCGGCCGTCAGGTGGAGACCATGCACATGGTCGGCGGCGGGGCGCGCAACGCGCTGCTGTGCCAGCTCACCGCGGATGCCTGCGGGCTGCCCGTGGTGGCCGGGCCCGCGGAGGCTGCGGCCCTCGGCAACATCCTGATCCAGGCCCGCTCGCTCGGCGCGGGCCCGGCCGACCTCGAAGGGATGCGCGCGCTGCTCCGGTCCACCCAGCGGCTGCGGCGCTTCGAGCCAGCCGGCGATCCCCTGGCATGGGACGCCGCCGCGCGCCGGGCCGACCTCCGCTAGTCCTGATCGGCTGGCTATGACTTCCCGATATAGCTGGTGCTCACGGCGAAGTCAGCGAAGTAGGCGTTCTCGTCCTTCGAGGGTCCCCAGGTGGTGTCGTGCCCGCCGAAGAACGTGGAGAACATGATGCCGGAAAACGGCACGCTGGCGGCACCGCCCAGCGCGCCGGTGGTGGACAGCACCTGAACGCCGTCGTACCACACCGTGATGTCGCCGTTGGCCCGGTCCACCCGCTGCTCGATCATGTGCCAGCGGTCGTCGCCCGGCCAGTTCCACGTGCCTCCAACGTCTAGCCCATAACCCTGACTGATCTGCGGGCCGTACACGTAGACCTCCGCGCAGGCTACGGCTGAGGAGCAGTTGCTGAGGCTCCCGGCGGGATGGTTCCGCCACATGCACCTGGTGCTGAACGCCTGCCCGTGGTGACCACCGCTGGCCTGGCCGGGCGATCCGCCGTACAGACCGGGCAGCTTCCCGCCGCGGCCGAAATCGAAGCCGGCCGGGAACTTGACGTAGTAGCGCAGATACAGCACGCTCGCGACGGCCAGGCCCGGCTGCCCTGCGCTGGCGAACGAGGTGTAGAACTGCCCGCCGCCGGGCTTGGGGCGGACAAGGAGCCCGGTCGCGGCGACGGGGAGCCCGATGCCAGGGACGGGGATCCTGACCGGGACGGGTAGCTCGGTGACAGGGACGGGTAGCCCGGGGACGCGGACAGTGAGCCACACCGACGGCGCGGTCCATCTCTTCGTCGCCGGGGTCGGCACTGGCGGCACGATCACCGGCGTGGGCGAGGTGCTCAAGGAGCGTAAGCCGTCGGTGCGGCTGGTCGCGGTCGAGCCGGCGCGGTCCTCGGTCCTGGGCTGTTCATCGACCATGGCACCGGAGTGGTCATCGGGGAGACCGCCGAGGTCGGCACCGACGTGACGCTCTACCATGGCGTCACTCTCGGCGGTAACAGGCTGGAGCGCGGCAAGCGACATCCGACCGTGGGCGACCGGGTGGCCATCGGGGCCGGCGCCAAGGTGCTCGGCCCGATCACGATCGGTCATGACAGCCGCATTGGCGCCAACGCCGTCGTAATCAGGCCGGTGCCGCCCGACTCGGTCGTCATCGGCGTGCCCGGCCAGGTCATCTCGCGCGAGCGGTACGAGCAGGACTTCTCGATCTGACCGGACATCGAGCCGACGCCAAGGAATTATTTGGCATTGGACCGCTGTTGCGGTATATAGTCGCCACAAGTGATGCTTCCCGCCGCGACGGGCCAGCGTCCTCCCTGAGAAGGGTCTTCGGCTCCAGCCTTCCCGGCAAGATCCGGGTACGGATGTAGAGCGTTCCCAAAGTGCCGGATCTGCTTTCCCGGGCAATGTTCTTTTCTCAGCCGCCGCGCGCATGCGTATTTTCGCCGCGCCGCGCCGGCACCTCTATTTGGCGTACCCAGATTTACCCCGTTCCATGAAAGGAACTCCCATATGACAACGACAACCACCACCCGGCGGCGCTCGCGACCGGCCGCCGCCGAGGTCAGGGACAACCCCCGGATCCGGGACAACCCCCCGATCCAGGACAAGCACCTGATCCAGGACAGGCCCCCGATCCAGGACAACCCGCCGATCACGGTGTCGGGCATCCTTGATGTCGGCGGCAGCACAGCGTTCCTCCGTTCTGGTTACGAGCGGGGTTCCGGCGACATCTCCCTGTCCGTCGCCCAGGTCCGCCAGTACGGGCTGCGCAAGGGCGACCACATCGAGGGCGCCATCCAGGCCCCCCGCCAGGGCCGGACGCGGGACAAATACGCCGTGCTGGCCCGCCTCGACACCGTCAACGGCCTCGAACCCCAGCAGGCCATCCAGCGCCCCGACTTCGCCGCGCTGACACCCCTTCACCCACAGGAGCGCCTGCGCCTCGAGTCTGCGGGCGGCTCGCCGATAGCGCGGATCATCGACCTGGTGAGCCCGATCGGCAAGGGCCAGCGCGGTCTCATCGTGTCTCCGCCCAAGGCCGGCAAGACCATGGTGCTCCAGGCGATCGCCGCGGCGATCGCCGCGAACCATCCGGAAGTCCACCTGATGGTCGTGCTCGTCGGGGAACGGCCGGAAGAGGTCACCGACCTGGAGCGGACGGTACACGGCGAGGTCATCTCCGCCACCTTCGATCAAGCCGCCGAGGAGCACATCGCGCGGGCGGAACTCGCCATCGAGCGGGCCAAGCGGCTGGTGGAAATGGGCCGCGACGTCGTCGTGCTGCTCGACTCCATCACCCGGCTCGGCCGTGCCTACAACATCGCCGCACCGCCCAGCAGCCGCATCCTGGCCGGCGGAGTAGCGGTGAGCGCGCTCTACCCGCCCCGCAAATTCCTCGGCGCCGCCCGCAACATCGAGCACGGTGGTTCCCTGACCATCCTGTCCACCGCGCTGGTGGAGACCGGATCCCGGATGGACGACGTGTTCTTCGAGGAGTTCAAGGGCACCGGGAACATGGAACTGCGGCTCCGCCGCGACCTCGCTGAGAAGCGCATATTCCCCGCTATCGACGTGACGCCGTCAAGCACCCGCCGGGACGACCTGCTGATGTCACCGGAAGAACACGCCGTCACCGCCAAGCTGCGACGGGTCCTGGCCGAACTCGACTCCCAGCAGGCCATCGAACTGCTGTTGAGCAAGACCCGTTCAACCTCCTCGAACGCTGAGTTCCTGCTCCAGATCCAGCGCAGCTCACCCGCCGGAGGCTGACCCGACCGGGCCGCCCGCAGCCGGGCCGCCCGCAGCCGGGCCGCCCGGCGCCGGTCGGCTGAGAGCCAGGGTCAGCAGGGGCCGTCGTTGTTCCAGGCGCCCGATGCGCCGCCCGGAACCTCGTTGTAGTTCCACTGGTTGGCGGTCCACTTGACGCCGCCGTAAGACACCACATCACCGCTGACATACGCGATGTTCGAGACCCAGGCGGCCGCCGTGCAGCCCCCCGTGGTCGGGGTGGGAGTCGGGGTTGGCGTCGGAGTCGGAGTCGGGCTTGGCGTCGGCGGCGGGGTCGGGGTCGGCGGCGTCACCGGTGCGTGATTGGCGAACGCCACCGTGTACGCGGCGAAATCCCAGGAATTCTGCGCGACGCTGCTGCACTCGCTGGAGGTCACGCCATTGTTGTTGACCGGGTTGCATTGACGGTCCCGGTTGACCGACCAGAACGTGTACCGGCTCAGGCCGGAACTCTCCGCGAAGGACAGTACCTTCTGGAAATCGTTCTGGTAAAAGTATTCGCCTATGTCTGTCCGGCCGTTCATTCCGGAGAAGCCTTCGCGGGCATAGGCCTGCGCGCTGGTCCAGCCGAACGTGCTCACCAGCTGGGCGTTGAAATCCTGCAACGCGGTGACCTGCGAGGAGCCGCCGCTGAAGCCGCCGTCGAACGGCATGATCGTGTAGTCGTTCGGGGTGAATCCCAGGCTCTTAGCCTCGTTGAGCAGTTGCTGGCCGAAGTAGTTCGCGCCGGTGGTGGTGGACGGCATGGTGATCGAGATGAACAGCCCCGGATCCTGTCACTGCAGGATCTGCGCGGCGCCCAGCTCGTTGGCGATGGCCGTCGCGTTCTCGATCTCCGGTTCCTCGAGGTCGAAGTCGATCGCGTGCAGGCCGTACGTGGTGATCACCTGCTGGTAGGCGGCCGCCGTGGCCGAGGCCGAACTGCACACCTGGCCCAGCTTCGTGCCGTTGTAGCCGCCCGCCGAGACGATCACGTCGCCCCCAGCGGAACGGATCCCGCTGATGACGCCGGCCACCTGGGTGTCAGCGGACACTGGGTCGGTCCCGTCCCACGCCGGTGCGCACGAACCGCCGCTGGCCAGGATGAAGGCCATGTCGAACGCCTTCTGCCCGGTCGCGGCCATCACCTGGCCGAGGTCAGGGCCGGCCGAGTCTAACGTGCTGTAGTACGGCGCCGATTCGTACCAGCCGGCGGCCAGGGCAGCGGTGGCCGAGGCTGGCCCGGCGGCGACCACGGCCACGGCCGCCGCGGCGCCGGCCAGCGGGATGGCCGCGAGTGCGGCCGTCACCGGCCGCCATGGAAGACGAGCCCGCGCCGTGCGGCGCGGCGAGCGGAGCGGGGACTGATGCACGTTCCCTCCAGGTGAAGATCGGGGACCCTCCAGGTGGAGATCGGCCATTAATTAATAGGAAAGTTTCCTATTAATTAATGCCAGAATTATCCCTCTCTCGCCGCCCACAGGTCAACGGCGCCGATCAAAAAACCCGTTCCGGGTCCGGGCTCCGGAGATGGGCCGGGCGTGCACTCGCCCGGCCCCTACCGCGCGCCCGGCCGCGAACCCGCTCCCAACGTGCCCGGCGCGGATTCGGTGTCGTTGAGACGTGCCCGGTTTGGATTTGGGCACGTTGTCGCCAGCGAGGCCTTGACTCCTGCCTGGCCATCACCATCTGCTCAGCAGACGTTCCGCGCCGGCCGCCAGCTCGGCCACCACTTCAGTAGCCGAACGCTCCTCGTCAACCAGGCCGACACCCTGTCCGGCGTAGATGAAGGCGGTGTCATAGTCCTCGCGCGTTCTCGCGGTGGCCAGCTGCTGGCGGGCCGGTTCGTCGCTGGCCAGGCCCCGCTCGTGGCCGGCCCAGCGGCGGGTGAAATCGTTCTGCAACGCGCGGCCACCGAATTCCGGCGGCCAGGCGAGTCCCAGTGCGACGTCGAAGACGCGCGTGTATATCGTGTCCGTTTCGCGGGCCGCGCGGATGCGGGCCCGGGCCGCCGGGCTGCTGGCTGCTTCCCGGCAGCACAGCAGGGCGGTGCCCACCCAGGCGCCGGCCGCACCCGCGGCCAGGACGGCCGCGAGCCCCCGGGGCGTGCCGATGCCGCCGGCCGCGAGGACCGGCAGATCCACGGCGTCGAGCACGGCTTGGAGCAACGGCAGGGTCCCTACCGAGTCCCGGCCGTGGCCGCCGGCTTCAGCGCCGCGGGCGACGAGCACGTCGACACCGCAGTCGGCGGCGGCCCGGGCCGCCTCGACGTCACCGACCTGGGTAGCAGCCATGATCCCGACCTGGTGCAGCCGGTCCACCCATGGCGCGTAGCCGCCGAAGCTGACCGATACCAGCGCCGGGCCGACCGCGATCGCCGCATCGAACAGATCCGGCCGCTGCTCCAGGGCCCACGCCATCAAGCCGATGCCGAACCGGGCACCCGCGAGGCGAGCCCGATCGGCCTCGGCCCGGATCAAGTCGGGGGGCCCGGAACTGCCCACGCCGATCATGCCGAGCCCGCCTGCGGCCGACACCGCCGCGGCTAGTGCGCCCCCCGCAACCCCGGCCATCGGCGCGCCCACCACCGGGACATCGAGCGACAGCAGATCCGTCAGCGGAGTGCGCAGCATGACACCCATTCTGGCATCGCGCGACACCGCGTCTACTGAGGCTGGACGCCGCGCCCCTCCGGCAACGCGGCCGGTGATCGGCCCGGGCACGCCGGATGGGGCATGCCCGGGTCAGCAGGCGTGTGGGCGTGTCCCGGCCCGCTATCCAGCCGGCTGGATGATGGTCAGATAGGCGGTCCGTTGCGCGACTACCGTGGCGCCCTGCAGGAACTCCACCGTGGCCTGGAGCTGGGTGGCCGTACAGCCGGGGGGCACGAGGGTGCCGGACGCTGACCGGGCCTGCCCGTACGGGGCGAAGGTGACCGGCCGTGGGGGCAGCGGGTCGATGGCCGGGCAGCCGGGCGGGATGCCGCTACCTGGGCCGATAAATCTCTCCAGCCAAAACACCGACGCCTGCTGGCTGGTGCCCGTGCAGTTACGCGCCACCGCGTTCGCGGTGGCTATCTGGCCGGGCGTGACCGCGCACAACAGGCATCCGCGGCGGCCGTAGATTCCCCGCTCGCGGCCGTACCGCCGACCGCGGGTCGGCCCGGGAAATACTAGGTGCTCAACCTGGTCAGGAGCGTGCGGGGCCACCGCCGGGCCGGCCGGCCCGCGGCCAGCGGGGACGATGCCGGCCCGGTCGGCGTGAACTGTATCTTTCATGCCCGCGATCAGCTGGCCGTGTAGCGCAGTTCGAGTTGATCGTGATGCCCTGACCAGCTCAGGCTCAGGGACCAGCACCCGGCCGCCGGAAGGTTCACGTAGGACGGCCCCGGGCCCTGGGCCAGTTCCCGTGTGACCGTCCGTCCGGTGCCATTGAGCGTGGCCCGGATCCAGAGCGGCGCACCGGCCCGGACGTCAACCTTCGACACCCAGAGGATCTTGTTCTGGCGGTCAGCAAGCGCAGGTACGCGCAACGGGTCGCGATCGGCCCACAGCACGGCGACGATGCTTCCCCGCGCACCCAGCACATACGGCATCGCCGTCGTCGGTGGGGTGAAGCCGGAACGGGCCCAGGCAGGAAGAGGGCGGGGGGTTATCGTGGCCGAGCAGACTCCCGTGGCCGCTGGCCCAACGGCCGGGCTCGCACCCGAGCCGGCCATCCGGCTCGGCGAGGTCGCAGGACCAGGTGCGCGACCGGTGGAGCACCCGGCCCCGGCCACGATCGCCAGCAGGACAAGGACGCAGCGGCGCCACATGCCCCTGACCGTATCCCGTTCCTGGGACCATCTGAAGTCACGATGCGGGAACGCAGGTCAGATGGCGACGACGTCGCGGACGATGTCGTCGCTGCCGACCCGGGTGTAGGGCCTTCCAACCTCGGCCACCCGGCCGGTGTGGCCGCTGAGGTACTTGCCGGTGAGCCGTCCTTCGGCAAGCGGGCCCCAGGCGAACACCGGCAGGTCAAACGCGGCGGCCATGGGCAGCAGTTCCCGTTCCGGGGAGCGGTCGAGCAGGTTGTAGCGCAGCTGGACCGCGGTGAATGGTGACCAGTCCCGCAG
>Ga0099829_10001578_pt1 | contig 12698 bp, 13 predicted proteins | sample CZO8metaG_3_FD_79336 | JGI IMG/M metagenome (GOLD analysis project Ga0099829, IMG submission 79336) | Vadose zone soil microbial communities from the Eel River Critical Zone Observatory, Northern California, USA - CZOApr15con2H2.8 metaG | ecosystem: Environmental > Terrestrial > Soil > Vadose...
CAAAAAGAAGAAGGCCTTGCTGGTGGAGTCCAACAAGCCCTTGTGAATCAGTAAGAATTGGTTGCGAGGGTCAGATTTGAACTGACAACCTTCGGGTTATGAGCCGGATAAAACACTAGCCCGTCTTTGCTTCTCAATGACTTACGTACGTGCTGATCGAACTATTTCACGGGTGTTTTTCGGTAGTTTGTTCCCAATTTGTTCTCGATTTGTTCCCAGTTCTTTCGACTGCACCCCTTCAGTGAGACAGTTTTCGATGGGCACACTTGCAGCTTTTGGAATTTCCTTCCCGTCTCCAACGAAGACCAGGAAGAATTTGTGCGCATCCTCTTCACCAATTTTTTGTTTGCGAAAGCGCGGTTATACTCCAGTCGGAGATGCCCTATGGACCTCGATGCTGACGAGCTGCGAGAAGAAATCCACAGTATTTTTCACCCGGAGCCGGTAGTCGGTAGCGAAGGCGAAGAATGGCACGAGTGAGATCGGCGCTGTAACCTGCAAGAACTTGCCGCCTTCTTTATTAACAGTTCGAACGCTGCTCTACGCCATTCACGGGTGCGATAAGGATCAGATCATGCGCCTCACGTACATAGTCGACGAGGAATTCGTTGTCACAAGTCAACCGTCACAGCCTAGGATCGAAAAAACTCGATACGAACTTACGCCTGACGGAAAGCTGCTGCTGGCTTTCGACGGCCAAACGTCGCGATACGTACGCGCAATCTGACGCTACAAAAACCGGAAGGCCCGATCCTCGAAACGTCCTTAGTTCCTTGCATCCTTTGCCTTCGACAGGGCAGAAGCGAACGCTTACGATGTTTTGCACTTGGCTACTTTCTCGACTTTTCTGTGATCAATGAGCCCGCGGATCTGATATGCTTTCTGCAATTCGGGCAACCCTTTCGATTCAATCAGGTTCCTATATTCACAAACGTAGCATCTGCCGCCACAAGGGTTCAAAGGCGCGGACGGAGAATCACAACGATTGTGTGGTATATCGGGCTATACGCACCGCCGCGGCGTATTTGACCCAGCGGTCATTCGGCGTTCCACAGCAAGTTTGATCCATCGCGGTCCTGATCAGCAGGCCGTCCATGAGTCGCGTCTGGTATCGTTGGGCGCGGTGCGCTTGCAGATCATCGATCTCGAGGGCGGCGCGCAGCCATGCCGGAGTCCCGACGGCGACACCGTTCTAATTTTCAACGGGGAAATTTATAATTACCGCGAACTGCGCGCCGAACTTGCCGGCACAGGCCACCAATTTCGTAGCAACAGCGACACGGAAGTCCTGCTGCACGCGTTTCTGGAATGGGATAAAGATTGTTTTCGCCGGCTGCGGGGGATGTTCGCGATAGCTATCTGGTCGGAGCGCGAGCGCCGTCTGATACTGGCGCGCGACCGCGTAGGAATCAAGCCGCTGTACTTTCACACCACCGGAGAGGACATTGTTTTTGGTTCGGAAATCAAAGCTTTATTCGCGCATCCTGCGGTGCCGCGTCGCCTGGATGCCGCCGCACTTCCGCATTATTTATCGCTGAACTATTCGCCCTACCCGTACACGATGCTCGAAGGGATCGACAAGCTGAAGCCCGGCCATTTACTAGAATGGCGAAACGGAGAAAGCAGCACCGAGCGGTTCGCAGGTTTTTCGTTCGACACCAAAACAGACTGGACGGCCGATTCCGCAGAGGAGATGCTGGACGGCCTAATGCAAGATTCGATTCGCGAGCACTTGGCTTCGGACGTGCCGGTAGGAATCTGGCTTAGCGGTGGTATAGATTCATCGGCGCTGTTACATTACGCGCAACAAACATCGACGCGGCCGTTGAAAACATTTTCAATTCGATTTCCTGGGCGCAGTTTCGATGAGACCTCCTACATTCGCGAAATTGTAGACAGGTACGGCACCGAACATGATGAGCTGGATGTAAGCCCGGGTAGCGTCGCACTCTCCGACGCTATCGAATCGATGGCCCATCATGCAGATGAACCGGTGGCCGATGCGGGAGCGCTGCCCGTATGGTTTCTTTCGAAACTGACCAGCAAAAGCGCGAAAGTGGCACTAAGCGGAGAAGGCGCTGATGAACTCTTCGGAGGATACGTTACTTACCGCGCGGATCGGCTGGCTAGCCGCGCGCAAAGGGTTCCTAAACTTTTGCGCCGCTCCTTGTTGCGATTGTTGCGGCACTGGCCGGTTTCCGACGACAAAATCAGCTTTGAATACAAGATGAAGCGATTTCTGGAAGGCTCGCTGCTTCCCGCCGATGAAGCGCATGTCTACTGGAACGGGACGTTTTCCAGTGACCAGCAGAAAGATTTGCTAGCGAACGCGAGCGGCACCACCTACAGGCGGCTTTTTGAATCTGATCTGCCGTGCCTGAAGTGCGAAGGTTACGTGCGGCGCTATCTGGCATTCGACCAACGCTACTACCTGGTCGACGATCTGCTGCAGAAAGTGGACCGGATGAGCATGGCGCATTCAGTTGAAGTGCGTCCGCCATATCTGGATCACCGCATTATTGAATTTGCTGCGACCCTTCCGGATGAGTTGAGAATTCAGGGCCGGACGCAAAAAGTGATTTTGAAACGCTTAATGAAAGGGAAACTGCCAGAATCGGTGCTTCGGCGCGCGAAGACCGGGCTGGATATTCCAACGCATGATTGGCTGCGCGGGCCTTTGCGGGCGCTTTTGCTCGATACCCTTACAGACCGCGCTGTCGAGGAATCTGGATTGTTCCGCACCGGCGCGGTGCAGCAATTGGTCAAGGAACATATGGAAAGGCGGGTGAATATCGGGTACCACCTGTGGGGACTACTCACACTTTTTCTATGGATGAAACACTGGAATATTCAAAGCGCCGGGGACACAATCCTGCAAACGGAAGGGATGGACGGGGTTCAGAGCTTGGCCTGATCCCGCTGCTGTTCGCGGCCGCCATTTTTATCGGCTGCATCATTTCTCCACCGTCGCTGATGGACGACGTGGACGCGGTACAGGCGCAGATTGCGCGGAACATGGTCACTTCGGGCGACTGGGTGATCGCGCGACTCGATGGCGTACCTTACCTGGAAAAGTCGCCGATGATTTATTGGCTGATCGGCTTCTCCTACAAGATTTTCGGATTTCACGATTGGGCTGCGCGAATCCCAGTGGCACTGGCAGCCGTGCTTCTGGCCTGGGTTGTTTTCCTCTATGGCCGATGGGCATTTGGCGCGAAGGCCGGTTGCTACGCGGGGATGGTGGTCGGGACATGCATCGGGCTCTTTCTTTTCACGCGTATCCAGATTCCTGATGTGATGTTGACGCTCGTGATTTGCGCGGGATTTTTTGCGTTTCAGCGCACCATTGATATTGACGAAGCCACGCCGCGGCGGTGGGCGGCGTCGCTCTTCTGGGTCTTTCTGGGCTTGGGCCTGCTGCTCAAAGGACTCATTGCAGTTGTGGTTCCCGCTGGTGGAATTTTTGTCTATCTTCTGGCGACACGGCAACTTTTCGAGAGGCTGATCTGGAGGCGGCTCCATGTTTTTACCGGCATTTTAGTCTGCCTGGCAATTGCGGCACCCTGGCACGTGATTGCAGCGATGCGCATGCCGCCTGTCTTTAACTTTACGATGCACAGCGGGCCGGGGGAATATCACGGCTTCTTCTGGTTTTACTTCATCAACGAACACGTCTTGCGGTTTTTGAATCTACGTTATCCGCGCGACTATAACACCGTGCCCCGGCTAGCCTTTTGGGGGCTGCATCTGTTGTGGTTGTTTCCGTGGACAGTTTATCTTCCAGCGGTCGCGAAGCTGAATTTCAGGCCGGCGGACCGCGCGGGACAGACTCGGTTGCTTGCAGTTTGCTGGATCGGATTCCTCTTGGTGTTTTTCACTTTCTCCACCACGCAGGAATATTATTCGATGCCGATTTATCCCGCGCTGGCCTTGCTGATTGGCGGCGCAATGGACACAGACTCTAAATGGAGCAGGTTCGGCACGCGGGTCCTGGGCGGAATCGCCGCACTCTGCACTGTCATGATCGGGATATTGGTGTTTCTGGTGCACGGGCTTCCTGCGCCCGGGGATATCTCTCGGGCTTTGCAGCAGCATCCGGAAGACTATACGCTTTCGCTCGGGCATATGGGCGATCTCACTATTCGGTCGTTTGCTTATTTACGCGCTCCGCTGGTGCTGGCCGGGGTTGCTTTTGCATTTGGCGCGGCCGCTTGCTGGCTGATGCGCAATAGGCGCGCGTATCTTGCGATCGCGGTCATGATGGTGCTTTTCTTTCATGCCGCCCGGATGGCGCTAGTGGTATTCGATCCGTATCTTTCGTCGCGTCCGCTGGCAGAAGCTTTGCGCAAGGCTCCTGACGGTCGCTTGATATTGAACGGTGCGTATTATTCTTTTTCTTCCGTTTTTTTCTATGCCAATCGCGAAGCGTTGTTGTGGAATGGGCGGTTTAACAATCTGGATTACGGATCTTACTCACCGGGGAGTCCTCCGGTGTTTATCGATGATCGGGAATTTGTGCGCCTGTGGAATACGGGCGAGCGATTTTTTGTGTTGTCCGACGGCGACGGGATAGTCCATCTTAAGCAAACCGGCGGAGAGAGGTTGTTTTTGGTCGCTGAAAGCGGGGGTAAGACACTGTATTCAAATCTGTCGGCCGCGCCGTGATCCCCTTCCGCAACGGTCAAAAAATTCAAAGGCCTCTCCGATTGCTCGGAGCGACCTTTTGTTTTTGCTGCCCGCGATTTTCCCGGCCAACCGAAAATCTAACTGGGCGAAAGTCAGTTTGAAATTTTCAGGACTGGCTTCGATTTCGGCCTGTCGGATTTTTCCGTTTTGCCGTGTCAATTCAGAGCACTCGAGTTCGTCGGCGACGCCTCGCTAAAGGTCACGCTGACGCCGAGCTCGGAGTTGAGCTGAGTTGTTCGTACGAGATCCAGTTCGTTCAGACCGCAAGCGCCACAATTTCCGCTGGGCAAGAGATGGTCTAGGCGTTCGCCATCGAGCCAATAGGCTGTGACCGCATAGATTGTTTCGCTGCGCAGCGCGAGCAGTGTCAGTGTTTTCGGAGCAAGAGTTGTTACGGCTCAACTCGTAACTATAAATAAGAAGGCGCTTAGAGGATTTTCCTCATGGTTGCGGGGGGGGCAGATTTGAACTGACGACCTTCGGGTTATGAGTTGAAGGTCAAACTCTAAGTCCCATTGATTCGGTTGCCCTTATAGCAATGGGACCCCCGAAAGAGCCACAAAAACGCCGAGTTTTGGACCCCAGTTGGAGTGCGCCGGGATAAACCGGCGTGAAGTCGCGAATGCAAGAGTCGTACAGGTAAGGCGTAGCGAGCCAACCTGGCCCCGAGTCATGCGCGGGCAGTCGCAAGGCTGCACGTGAAGCGTTGACAGGGGGACATGCAGGCAGGGTTATTGAGCCGTGAAAGGGGTCGGAAATCAGAGCGCCGACGCTGTTCCAATGTGCGGAAGGCAACACCGATGAGTGCGAAATCGCGAGCATTGATCGGGCTCTGCGCGGTCGAAGACCCCTAGCATGCATGGAAACTTCACGCGCGAGAACCGGGAGGTCCCGTCAATGCCCGACATGCAGTTGTGTAGGGCCGGTTGGAGAAGGGCATGATCCAGAAGTCCAACATGCACGTTGACGGGAAGTCGGACGGTCGTGCAGTAGCGACGAAGTGCCTGAACAAAAGCGGGAATCCGCCGGCGGAGGGCGCGGAGGGAAGCCGACCGACCAAGGAGAACACCGAGCAGACGACCGCGTCTCAGACACAGAGCTGGGGTGACGCGTTGAGCGGCCTGCGCGGTGTGCGCGAAGCAGCAAAGAGGGACAAGCGGTTACGGTTCACGGCGCTACTGCACCATGTATCCGTTCTGCTGCTGGAGAACAGCTTCTACGCTTTGAAGCGAGATGCGGCTCCCGGAGTTGACGGAGTAACGTGGACGGAGTACGAGACGGGCCTTGGCGAACGGCTGAAGGATCTACACAGCCGCGTGCATAAAAGGAACGTATCGGGCGCAACCTTCGAAGAGAACCTACATTCCCAAGGCGGACGGACGTCAACGTCCGTTAGGGATCGCTGCGCTGGAGGACAAGATCGTCCAGCATGCAGTGATGACGGTCCTGAATCAGATTTACGAAGAGGACTTTCTGGGGTTCTCTTATGGCTTCCGACCTGGGCGACGCCAGCACGATGCGCTGGATGCGCTCTGGGTGGGAATCATGAGGAGGAAAGTGAACTGGATTCTTGATGCGGACATCCGGAGCTTTTTCGACGAAATTCGACACGATTGGCTCCTGAAGTTCGTCAAGCATCGCATCGCTGATCGACGGATACTTCGCCTCATCGGTAAGTGGTTGAGAGCGGGAGTATCGGAAGAAGGGCAATGGTCAAAGACGGAACGGGGAACTCCGCAAGGTTCGGTGGCATCACCGTTGCTCGCGAATGTTTACCTTCACTACGCCTTTGATCTATGGGCTCAGCACTGGCGGCAACAGCGGGCGACAGGAGAGATGATCGTCGTCCGATACGCCGACGATGCTGTGCTGGGATTTCAGCACCGCGCCGACGCAGAGCAGTTCCTCCGAGACTGGAAGGAACGGCTCGGCCGGTTCGGTCTAGAGCTGCACCCGGACAAGACGCGACTGATCGAGTTCGGGCGCTACGCAGTCGCAAACCGAAAAGAGCGTGGAGAAGGGAAGCTGGAGACGTTCAACTTCCTCGGATTCACCCACATCTGTGGGCAAACGTGGAAGACCGGCAAGTTCCTCGTTCTACGCAAGACCATCCACAAGCGGCTCTCCGCCAAATTGAGAGCGCTGAAGGAGGAGCTTCGGAGACGCAAACATCTGTCCATGGCGGAGCTCGGGAAATGGTTGAGGTCTGTTGTACAGGGATACTTCAACTATCATGCAGTCCCCGGGAATCTGGCCAGCCTTCGAAGTTTTCGGTTACAGGTGATCCGGCGCTGGCTACGCGCGCTACAGCGACGCAGCCAGAAAGATCGGATGACTTGGCCACGACTCGTGGCTATTGCAGAGCGCTGGCTCCCCAAACCTAGCATCCTTCATCCCTATCCCAATCTGCGCTTCGACGCCACACATCTGCGGTAAGAGCCGCATGCAGCAATCCTGCACGTGCGGATCCGTGCGGGGGGCGTCAGGTCAACCGGCGTCCCTACCGCGACCCCTGGAACAAGATCGGCTGTTTGATCGCTTCGTTCCTCGGATAAGATCATCCGCGGAGCTTATAGCAATGAACAGCCGCATGCGTGATCAGGACAATATTCAAGAGCGCCTGAAAACAGTGCAAGAGGAATGCCGACGGCTTCGTGAAGAGAACGCGCATCTCCGTGCGATGCTCGGGATTAGTCAATCGCCCCCCAAAGAACCCGTTCCACAAGCCGTCCTGGTCCCAAACCCTTTGTCCATCACGAGAAAAGAAGTTTCCACACCAGAGGAGAAGATATCGCTCTTTCGAAATCTGTTTCGCGGGCGAGAAGATGTATTCGCCACCCGCTGGGAAAGCAAGGGCGGCAAATCTGGCTATTCACCTGCCGGCATCATGGACTGGCGTGCCATCCATGTCGCGAGACCAGAAGAGCGAAAGAAGGTTGCCCACAAAACCAGGAAGCTCCAGCCACTGACGGATGACGCTATTCGAAATCGTCTAACTGGAAAGCAGACGGTCGGCATTTATCCACTTCTGCCTGACGACACTTGCTGGTTTCTTGCGGTGGATTTCGACAAGAAGTCCTGGCTAGCTGATGCCGCCGCGTTTGTTGCAACATGCAAGCGTTTTAAGGTTCCCTCGGCTGTTGAGCGCTCACGGTCCGGAAATGGCGCACATGTGTGGATATTCTTTGATCGGCCGGTATCCGCTGCCGATGCGCGAAGGTTGGGATGTTCCCTGTTGACACGCACTATGGAAAATAGGCATGAGATCGGCCTTGATTCATACGACCGTCTTTTCCCCAACCAGGACACTATGCCCAAAGGCGGTTTCGGAAATTTGATTGCATTGCCATTGCAAAAGCGTCCCTGAGAACAAGGCAACACCGTCTTCTTGGATGAACTGAGGTCTCACAACTCGCACAGGAGAAAAGGCCGGAATCCTGGATTCCTGCCTTATGAGCTCGACAGTTCCGTTATTAGGCGCGTCTTTGTAGGAGTAACGCCGGTTTTTCTTTCGCAATAGCTAATAGTCGGAGTGCCGAACTTTGTGGTTTGCGGGAGCCTTGTTCCCAACTTCTGAGAGTTCCGACGCGAGTACAAAGGAATTCCGCAAATTCTGGCTGGCTAAATCTCAGCCGAGTTCTGACGCGGCGAATTTCAGCAGGTTTCATTGAGACGGGCTCAAAAGCCACACGCGATACACGCATTTTCGCTTTTTTCCCTGCACGATACTTCTTAGCCTCAACAAAACCGGAGATCATTTCGTTGAATAGATTGTTGTTCATTGCCCTTCCTCCCTCAGTCCACGAATGAGATTAGATAGTGTCTTTTTCTGATTTTTGGTCAGGTTGTCCTGCTCATTCTTGTTAAACACCATCAACAGAAAAATCTGCCCATCGCGCTCAATGTAGTAGTACATATACCGAAATCCGCCGCTCTTTCCTTTGCCCCTAGTAGGGTCGGCGGCCCGAGACTTCCGGACACCCGAAGTCCCCTCTATCACGGGACCGCGCTTGGGGTTTTCAAGCAGGTCGTTCTGAATTTCCAGCAATACGTCATCAGCGCGTCCTTTCGCAAGAGCCATTAGGCGCGTCGTAAACGCCGGAAACTCTATGAACTCTAACACACTGTTATACTACGACAGAGTAGTACCTCTGTCAATGGGCTCCTTGCGTTGTATCGTCAGTGACGGGCGCTGGCAAAGCCGCGCAGTTTGGAGACTTTCGGACGCTAATTGGACGGAAAAGCGAAACGGCGCAGAGGGAGCATCCTCTAAGCCGTTTCTTATCAACTGACAAATGGTTGTGGGGGGCAGATTTGAACTGACGACCTTCGGGTTATGAGAACAAACAAAAACACACGGCCCGTTGATTCTGTGCGACTTAGCCGGTGTTTTGAGATTTTGACTTCTTTCCCAAATCTTTCCCAAAATTTTTGCTGGGGGGCACTGCATCCATTCGGTAGTGATAAATCCCGTTGTCGAACCTGGAAGCACGCCAGTTTTCGACAGCCCTGCGGAGCAATTCCACCTTCAGACTGACTTTAGGCAGCGGGGGCAACCGGCCTGTGTGGAATGAATCTTCATCGAATTCCGCAAAGATTGACAATCAGGGGAACGTGATCGCTCAACTTTGCCCACTTACCATATTCGCCCACTTCTACGTCTCTAATTCTGGTAGCCCAATCCTCGGAGAGAAACAAGTAGTCGATGTGGAAGCCACGATTTTTGTGGTGCCAGAAGTAATGAGTAGGCCGTGTTTCACGTCCGTGTTCTTCGGAAAAAGCGGTGATAGGCGCTTACTATCTTTCGGTCAGCCAGGAACTTCACCACGGCGGAATGGTTGCCCTCCTTCCTCATCGTGTCCCAAATGGCGTTGCTGTTGAAGTCGCCGCAAAGAATAATCGGTTGCCCATTGAACCATTCTGGATTGGTTTCGACCGCCCTGTGAACCTGAACGATATAACTGTCTTTGATATTCTTGCCAACCCGTGAAGCCCACACAGCAATAAGAAGGAATTGGCTGGGCCACCAATTTGCAGCGGCACAATCCACTTGTTCTGTGGTTCCTTGCTCTCGACGATACCCCATGGCTTTGCTACCAAGACCCCAAGCCCCTTCTGGGGTTTGTCACCGAACCAGCGGCCGTCAAAGCCATATTTGACGGCGCCGTCGATCGAGTTCTTGGAGCACTCAGGAATAACCGCAATATCCGGCGAGAGGCTCTCGAAGAACTGCCATTTCCGCGAAAATGCCATCTTGCAGTTCCATACCACGATTCGCATAGAGGCCGCAGTTGTCATTCTTTTTTCAATCGTATGATCGGCCTAAGGATTTGGTCCAGGAAAAACGAGAGAGCCCTTAACCCAATGCCCCCATCGTTGCGAATAGCCGATTGAGCGCGTACTAAAATATGGGCCAATTGATTTTTGTAACTTATGCGGTGTCTAAGGATTTGGGTTTCCTTCCCAAATCTTTCCCGATTATCTACCAAACGAACTCCAACATGTGACAGGCGGTCGAGCAAACCAATGCTTAGTCTTCGCTGGCGATACGTAACGTCGGTGGATGAGAAGGGATTCGAGTTCTCGGCCTCCTTGTTGCGAACGATGCGAAAAAATTCATAAGGCGCGGTGCTGGAACCACTTACGTCTTTTGAATATCACCTCAAATGGGCAACTTGGGCAACTTCGTTCGCGAGTGATTGTGAAACACCAAACTCCTGCAGGTCGTCGTGCCGCGGGGAGCGAAGATTCTGTGCGACTTAATTCAATTTTTGGAGTATGGAGTTCTTTCCCAAATCTTTCCCAAGCTCATTACTGGATTCTTGCTAGCTTCCGCTGACGTGATCCTTCCCCGTTTTGCGGTAGAGTCGCAAGGCTCATTCATGGGCGAGGCGAGACGGCCTGACGGGCTTCTGTTTGATTCACTTGTTGCAACATGTTCCTCCTCGTGCGGGCAGTATACACCTGTCAATCGCGGAGGGCTCCAGAGGGAGATTGCCCTCCTAAGTATTTGCATAATCGTAAACTACATTTGGCAGGACGCTTCGTAAGTCGCAGTGCTCTGATTGACTCTTCCGATTGGCATCAATTCGGCGGCAACCGACCCTTGAAGTCAAATTCAAGCGAGCGTACGATTCTTGCATCTTTGCTCCTCGCAGGACCTTCCTAGCCTATCCCCGAGGTGTACCAGAAGGAGGTTCCCAACATGCCCATCATCAAGGAGTTCACCATCCGCTTAGAGGACCGGCCCGGAACACTTGGCAAGCTCTGCCAAACTCTCGCCGAGCAAGACGTCAACATTATCGCGTATCAACAGTTCCCTCACGAGAAGGGCACGGGCTCCGTCCGTCTCGTGGTGGACAATCCGGACAAGACCAAGACGACGCTGGATCGCCAGCGCGCTGATTACAGCGAGACCGAAGTCGCGAAGGTGATGCTAACTAATCGACCTGGAGAGCTCGCTCGTGTCGCGTCACGGCTCGGTGATCAGGGAATCAACATCAACTATGGCTACTGCGGAACTGAACCGGGCGCCAGCGCATCGTTCCTAATCCTCGGGGTCGCGGAGGCGGGCAAAGTGGTAAGGCTCCTCGAACAAGCGGCCGCCGCGGGCGGGAAGACCTAAATTGACCGTCGTTGAGATTCAACCCTACCAACATTTTCGCCACGGGCACCCTGCATTTCAGTCGCGCCTACCTTGGATGGGAATCGCTAACGACTCCTTCTTCTGGGGTGCCCAACTCATCGAACTCGGTTCGGCCAACCTTCGCGCTACCAGTAAGCGCGGGCAAAAGACGCAAACTTCCATCGGCAGATGAAGACCATGTCCAGACGAGTTTCAATTCGATGGTCAGAGAAGTGTCGGTATCAGGAAGGATGAGAAGAGCAGCGCCCTCAATTCTGTCTGACGTGATGCGGAGCTCCGGCGAACCTCCATCGAGCTGAAGCGGCTTATTGCCGCCATCCTCCATGACAATGCAATTGAATGTTCCGCTACCACACTGGTTCCCTTCTGGAAGTCGATCATCCGTCGCTGGCTGATTTGGCACGAAACGCAGGCGCACCTGACGATAGACGCCTGCAGGAAATGGTGCGATTTCTCCCAATGACTCTCGAACGCCCCGATCGGCCTCCCCTCTCACGAGATCGACCTGGAGTGGTCTTGTAACGAGCTCGGGGGGCAACAGTTCCTGCCAATCAGACGAATCGTCGTCCGCAGTCGCGCTCGGATTGACTTGTAGACTTCGAATACTAACGAAGATGTGCTGCACCTGACCCGGTCCATTGCATCGGCTACACGCCGGCTCAGTCTCCAGCTCAAGGCGGACGGCACCGTTAGCCTTTCCCAGCGTGCAGGTAGAGCCCGGATCGCTCGCCTTAATGCCGATCGTGCCCATAGACGGATTTGAAGTGAACGTGAAGCACGTGCTGCAGCCGGTGAGCCCGACAACAAACAGCAACGCGACATGAAACCGAAGGTTCCAACACTTGCGGTAAACCGGCCGAGTCTTCTCGAGAAGGGTTAGCCCCATCCGACACCTCCGGATAGGCGGAAGTTCTAGGTGAATTATATTCTACTCCGAAGCGGGCGCCCCAGCGACTGCGAACGCCATCGCAAGAACCGTTGGGCCAGAAAGCAGAAACCTTCGCCATCCTGAATACCGACACCCGTCCTGAATGGCGGGTGGCTCAAAGATTAGCCGGTGAAAGGACACTTTGGTGCCACACCCTTGTTTTCACAAAGGTGTGGGTTCTGACTTTTTCATCCGCTGGGTCTCCACTCCCGATTCGCGATCAGTTGGAAAACAAAAGGCCGAGCGCCTGTGCTCGGCCTGTGAATCTCAAATTGGTTGCGGGGGTCAGATTTGAACTGACGACCTTCGGGTTACGAGGGCAATTTTGGCCTACACGCCGTACAAGTACGCGCGACCAACTGCAAGAAAACCCTGCACATGGGCCGCATCTGAGTTGGACCGTTTTGGTTGCTGTTGCGCCGCGTTTAGCCATAGAAA
>Ga0099829_10001580_pt1 | contig 12693 bp, 13 predicted proteins | sample CZO8metaG_3_FD_79336 | JGI IMG/M metagenome (GOLD analysis project Ga0099829, IMG submission 79336) | Vadose zone soil microbial communities from the Eel River Critical Zone Observatory, Northern California, USA - CZOApr15con2H2.8 metaG | ecosystem: Environmental > Terrestrial > Soil > Vadose...
ATCGGGGTGGTTACCCTGCTCGCCGCAGCCGGGGCCGCGGCGGCCACCGGACTAAAGCTCGATGCCGGCAACCTGGCGGCCGCCACGCTGGGCATGATCCCGCTGGGTCTTTTGATCGCCGCCATCGGCTATCTGGCGTCGGGCTGGCTGCGGACGGCGGCCGACACGGGGCTGCTCAGCTTCGTGCTGGTGACCTGGTTCTTCATCAGCTTCATCGGCCCGGAACTCAAGTGGCCAGACGCCACGCTCCGCCTGTCGGCCTTCTACTACTACGGCACGCCGTTGTTGCACGGGCTCCAACTGACGTCCGTGTTGGGAGTTATCGCGGTCAGCGCCGTGGCCGTAGGCCTTGGCGCGCTGCGATTCGTCCGCAAAGACATCGGCGTGTAGGCTCGGGAGAAGTCGAGTAGCCCGTGGCGGACTCTCTCGAACGATCAAACCGACTAAACCGGTCGTTTCGTGGGCGGTGCTTTATTGGAGAATCTTCAGCTGGGCGGCCGAGTTCCGTGCCTTCCGGCGGTGCGCGCGTAGTCGAAGAGCGAGCAGGACGATCTCGTTGACCCGGCGCTCATATTCGGCGACGGTCACGCCCTCGATGGATTTGCAGATCTCGCTGGCTGCCGTTTCGAGCTGGTACCAGATGTCGCCCTTGCGCTCGCGAAAGAGCGGGTGCTGTGAGTTGATCACGACGATCTTCACCGCGTCTTCGATGACCGTCTGGCTTCTGATGGACGGACCAAGTGGCCGGATCACGATATCCCCGAAGCCTCGGCGCTTCGGACTGGCCTCTGACGCTGCAACCGGCACCGGCGGTCGCCGCTCCGGAGCGAGGACCTCTGGGAACGAGCCCTCGCCATTGGTGGGATGCGAGACCCGCGTGCGTGCTGGTGCGGTGCCGAGGAAGAGTTCCGGGCGGTCCGCCCAGCGAAGGGCCTGGCTCAATAACCGGCGTACCTGCTGAGCGACCTTGACTGCGGACGGAGGAGGCGGACTTTCAGTCTGCTTCGACAGCTGCCGGACGAGGGGCTTGAGCAGCCGATGGAGACGCCGCTCGATATCCACCCACGGTGCGCTGTCGCGATCGAAGTCGCTCTTGTTGATGGTCAGCGGAACCCGAGGGATCTCAACCTCGCCGATGAGCTGGCTCATTCCCGGCTCCTGGGCCGGTGTGGGATGTCCGAAGAACTCACCATCTTTGACGAGGCGTCCCAACCGATAGCACCGCACGCCGGGAACAAAATCTGCGGTCCTTTGGGCTGGGTCGACGGGTCCGACCCAGCCGCTCATGATCGTGGCCGCAGCCCGCACCCGGAAGTCCTTGCGTGCAATTTCCCCAAGCGCCCGTGGCTTCAGAGGCGTCCCGTTTACGATGACCTGCAGATCCCCGCGCTCCAGAAGCAGGCGATAGGTGTCGGCCAGCCGCTGCCGAAGCCGCTTCAGATCGATCCGCTTATCGACCTCGTCGATCCGGATCCGGACGTAACCAACCTCCTGCGGAACACGCTTGGAGACCTCCTGTAACTCGTAGGTCTTCAATCGGCTCCGGTCACGGTAATTCGGGTCTGTGAAACGCCACCCCAGGGGATCGCCAGGACGGCTGGACTCGACCGAGAAGCGGCCGCCCAGGTGACCGATGGCTGCCTTGCCACCCTGACCATACTGTCCGAGCAGCTCCCTGCCGCGCTTGGCGGACTTGCCCCAACGGAGGTAGCGGCGCTCGAGGTCCTTGGGGCCCATGCCTTCGCCGCCCTCGCTCATCACAGTGACCGCATCGGCGTGATAGGCGACGTCTACCTTCATCGATTGTCCCGGAAGGCGCGAATCGAGGGCGTTATCGATCAACTCCATCAGAGCATCCGCGGAAGACCGGTAGTTAGCGAAAAGGGTGGCTGTGAGCTCTGGATCGATCCGCTCTCGAACCGTTATTCGACCCGAGTCCCCGCCCATTGTGCAAGCATCCGGGAGCCGCCCGGCGGCGTCAAGTGACTGGCACCGAAACGGGCCGCAGGTTGAGATGTTACACCAGCATCAAGAAGATGATGTATACTCATTTGGTGAAGCGACTGCAGATCATGATCGAAGAGGACGTCGACGCCGAGTTGGAGCGCGCCGCGCTGGAAGCCCGGACGTCGAAGGCCGCCTTGATCCGGCTCTTTGTTCGGGAGCGCCTTAAGCCGCTCCCACCGCTGTCGGCGGACCCAATCGGCCGGATGGCCGGCGCTGACGACTTCGAGCCCGCCGCGATCGACGACGTCGTGTATCGGTGATCTTCGTCGATACGTCGTTCTGGATAGCGCTTCGCAACCGCCGCGACAATTCTCACGACCTCGCACGAACCCTCCTGGCGAGCCACGCAGGGGAGCCGCTCCTGACCAGTAATCACGTCCGCGGGGAAACGTGGACATTCCTCCGCCGCCGCGCTGGACACCGATCGGCGGTCGACTTTCTCGATTCCATCGACCGGTCGCCGCGACTCCGACTGCTTACGGTCTCCGAGGATGTAGAGACTACGGCTCTTCGTTGGCTGCGCCGCCATGACGAACGCGAATATTCCTTTGTGGATGCTACGAGCTTCGCCCTCATGCGATCGCTACGAATCCGGGAAGCACTTGCCTTTGACGGCGACTTCACGGCCGCCGGATTCCGGGAGCTCCGCGACTAAGCATTCCGGCCTGTTCGGTGGTGGCGGATCGGACAAGTCTCGGCCCCGGTGGGGGCGGTCGGGCTGGCCACCCGCTGCCTCATCAAGTGCTAGGTTGGGGTCGACGCCACTAGTTCAAAGGAGACTAAGGAAGTGATCAGTGGGGCTCACGCCATCATCTTCAGCAGCAACGCCGACGCAGATCGGAGCTTCTTCAAGGATGTGCTCGGCCTTGGCTCGGTTGACGCCGGAGGCGGTTGGCTGATCTTTGCGCTTCCGCCGGCCGAGCTCGCCGTGCATCCGACTGAGGCCGGAAAGCCAGGCCAGGAGATCTATCTGCTCTGCAAAGACATCGAGACCACGATGAAGGAACTTGAAAGCCGCGGAATCACTGTCGAGCGGCCGTTGTACGATCAAGATTGGGGGCACTTGGGCTTCATCCATCTGCCGGGCGGCGGGCAGCTCGGGATTTACCAGCCACGCCACCCCCAGCCGGACCACGTTTCGGGTTAGCCAGGGCTGGGGCCCCGGAAACCGGCGCAGTGCCGCTCCCGACGGCGGCCGGCTGTTCGGGTAGCCGCTGGCGGACCCAAATCGAACAAATTGCCCTGCTTCCAGGAGGCGCTGCATGGCCAAGCTGACCTACTCGGCGATCACGTCGCTCGATGGCTACGTCGCCGACGAGGCCGGAAACTTCGACTGGGCTGCGCCGGATGAGGAGGTGCACGCGTTCGTTAACGACCTCGAGCGGCCGACCGGCACCTACCTCTACGGGCGCCGGCTGTATGAGGTGATGGTCGCCTGGGAGAACATGCGCATCCTCGACCAGCCGCCCGTCATCCAGGACTATGCCGAGATTTGGCGGGCCGCCTATAAGATCGTGTACTCCAAGACGCTGAGCGCGGCATCCAGCGCCAGGACACGGATCGAGCGAGACTTCGATCCCGAAGCGGTTCGGCGGATGAAGGCGACAGCCGGACGCGACATCAGCGTCGGCGGTCCCGACCTCGCCGCCCAGGCGATGAAGGCCGGGTTGGTCGATGAGTGCCACTTCTTCGTCACGCCCATTGTGGTCGGAGGCGGCAAACCGTCCCTCCCCGACAAGGTCCGCCTGAAGCTCGAGCTGCTGGACGAACGTCGCTTCGGCAATGGCGTGGTTCACCTCCACTACCGTGCGGGCGTGTGAGGAGACGGCAATGCGTCGCGGTCTCGGTTTGTTACCGGGGCTTGCGCAATGCGCCCGACGGTAGACTGTTGGCGTTCCTTCCGCCCATCTGAGGTAACCCATGACCAGGTTCGTCCTCGACGCCGGCGCGATCATCCACCTGGCGAGCGCGGGGGTCAAGGTCAAAGCCGCACACAAGCTCCTGGCACCCACGCTGCTTCGTTCCCAAACGCTGTCGGCTCTGCACGAGGCCGTCCGGCGGGGCGAGATCCCGGCCGACGTCGCGCGCGAGCGCCTCACCCGCATCGGGCGGATGCCGATCAGGCTCCTGGGCGACGCCGTGCTCCGGCGCCGGGCCTGGGAGCTGGCGGATCAGTTCGGATGGGCCTCGACCTACAACGCCGAGTACGTTGCACTCACTCAGCTGCAGGCAGACGCGTTCGTAACCCTGGACGCGGCACTGGCACGCAGCGTCAAAGGGATCGTGGCGACCGCATCGATCGACGCGCTGCGCTAGGAAGGCAGGTCCGGCCGTCGACCTACGCCGTGCAAGTCGGACGATCGCCGACTCGACGACCGAGAACAACCTCTCCGAGCGTGCCACGTTAGGGCCGGTGTGTCGATTTGGTCCTGGCCTGTTCGACGTATGAGTGACGAGCGCTAACGCCAGTGACAGGAGGCAGACATGAGGCTGGTCGCAACGGAGTACCTATCGCTCGACGGAGTCTTCGAGGAGCCGGGCCGGTGGTCATTCCCGTTCTTCAACGACGAAGCCAGGGAATTCAAGTGGAATGAGCTGCAGGCAAGTGACGCATTGCTGCTCGGCCGCAAGACCTACGAAGGGTTCGCGGCAGCCTGGCCCACCATGCCGAATACCGGCGAGTTCGGCCAAAAGATGAACACCATGACGAAGTACGTGGTCTCGTCCACCCTGGACAAGGTCGAATGGACTGGTTCGAAGCTGGTCAAGGGCGAGGTGGCGGCGGAGATGCTCAAGCTCAAGAAGGAGCCTGGCCATGACCTCTTGCTATCCGGCAGCGGGCAGCTCTTCAACGCGCTGATGCGCGAGAACCTGATCGACCTGTATCGGTTCATGCTGCACCCGATCGTCCTCGGAAAGGGCAAGCGCCTATTCGCCAACGGGGTTGACCAAAGAGTCCTCGAATTGGCCGAGACGAAGACGTTCGGCTCGGGCATCGTCGCCCTCGAGTACCGTCCGGCGAAACGCTCCTAACGGCACGGACTGGCTTGGGTGCCGCGTCGGAAGAGCCGGCACCAGTCGAAACGCCCCAGACGGTGGAAGCAGTGGTGAACACCGATCGGACAATGGGAAGAAGAGCCCGGCCGTCGCCGAGCCCTTCTTCAACCTGACCGAGGTCAGCGGGCGGGCACGGCCCCCGGTGCCGGGATGAAGCCCAGCTGCTGGAGCATGCCGAGCTGATCCTGCACCTGCCAGTGCTCGACGATCTTGCCGTCCTTGATCCGGGTGATGTGGATCGCCTCCCAGTTCGCGGTCTTGCCGCTAGGGGGCATTCCAGCAAATTCGCCCTTCATCGTGCCGGTGGTGGTGACATGCTGGACCACGAGGTCACCTTCGGCGACCTGAAGACCGATCGTGATCTTGAAATCTGGAAAAGCGCTGCGCAGCGCCTTGACCAAGAGCTTGACCCCTTCGTTGCCGGGCGGCATACCCGGCGGCAGTTCGGCGTGGTCGATGGAGTTAGCCGCGATCACCTCATCGATGACCTCGAGCTTGCCCTGATTGAAGGCTTCCAAGGGGATGCGTGCGGCGAGTGCCTTGTTCTTGTCCGACATGTCCTGTCCTCCCTCGTTCTTGACGGTGGCCTCCTACACTACGCCCTTGGTCACCGGTTGTGGGATCAAGAGCGGCCCTCTCTTGTTAAGTGGCAGAGAGAAGATGGCGAAACGATTACGGAGTGATGGTAGCCCGTGGCGGACACTATTCGAACATCTGAATTCAGCCGACGGTAAAATGCCGTCGTCCAAAGGGAGTCGGGTCAGAAGAGGCCAGGGATCAAGCGCCACGTCCGCTGCTGATACATCTGGTAGGGTGCTCCGAACTCCGCGCGCAGCATGCACTCCTCGGCCGCGATCCGATACAAGTAGGCGCCTCCCAAGACAAGGCTGATGATGATCGCCGCGGCCCAACTTCCTGCACCGAGCGCGTATCCGATCCACACCAGCAGGCTTCCCGCATAGCCCGGGTGACGGATGAGGCGGTAGGGACCCGCGGTGACCAGCTCTTGGCGTTTCATGACCTGGAGGCCGCGGGTGTACCTGGTTCCGAGAATCGCCATAGACCACGCCCGCAGGCCGAGGCCGCAGCCAAGGAGGGTACAGCCTGCCCAGCGGATTGGCATCGGTGCTAGTGCTATCCGAAATCCGGAAAGAAGCAGGCTGATTACAAGGGAGATGAGGAAGGACACGAGCAAGACCCGAGTGCTGTATCCGACATCCGCGGGGCCCACCCACTGCCTGGCTTCTCCGTGCCCTCTCAGGAGGAACTCGAAGCTCACCCAGACCAAGAGTCCGGCGACGGCAACCCAAAAGACCATCAGAGCGATTGTCGATGGCTGGAGAGTGGCACCTGACTAGTCGAACAACGCCGGGACGAATTCAGCGCCGCGACGGCCCGAATTCCATGGCGGCCTGCTCCGGGGCCAGGACCCAGGCCAAGTGTTCCAGCCGGTGTCGGAGTGCTTCGTCTGCGGTGATCAACTGGGTCGTGGTGCGCTCCGCGAGGGCGACGTAGATCATGTCATAGATTGGATGGTTGTCGTGACGACGGGCGAGCTCCCATGCGCGGCCGAGGTCACGCTGGTCGTCAGCGATGCGAACCGGCAGGCTCATCAGCAGCCGGTGTGAGACGTCGGCGGCCGCTCCGCTCCAACGATGTCGGCGAACCCCGGTGACCAGTGCGTTGGAAACCTCTTCGAATAGCAGGCGCGGTCCGACAATCTCTAGGGAAGCTTGAGCCAAACGGTCGAACAGCTTCAAGGCGGGAGCTGTGGCAGGGACGCCGGGCGCTACCCAATCGATCACGACGCTCGCGTCAACTACCGGCATCGCCCGAACGCTCCCTGCGATCTGCCAAGATCAGATCGCCGGCTGATCGGCCTGTCGCGGACCGTCTGAGGACTTTGTTGGCCATAGCCCGCCATTCGCTGAGAGAGAGACGCTTGGCTGCCTGGGCGCCAGCCAACGCCTCTACATCGCCACGCAAGACGAGGAGGCGCTTGCCGCGCTTCCGTGCTCGCAGTCTTCCGGACCAGACCCAGCGGCGCACCGTCTCCGCAGACCGGCCGGTCAGTAGCGCCGCAGCCCTAATGTCCAGTTCGTCGCGTGCCATCTCGGCCATGCGGATATTCTACTACATCACTGATGACGTTGTAGAAATAAGCGCACCGGACCGCCATCGCCTTGGGTCGGGCGAAAGACTTGATGGCGCACGAAGCAGAGCCGAGGAGCGAGGCCGCTGTTGGAAGTGGTAGCCCCTGGCGGACACTATTCGAACGGCTGAATATGGCCTAAGGTGGGAGAGATGCGTCGCGTGGTCCTCGCGGTACTGGCAGCCTGCATGCTCTTCGCCATCGGGGCGTGGGCTGTAGGGCTCGTGGTTAGTGCCGCTGGACCGGCGATATCAGAGGGGGTGGCGGCCAGGCTGGCCCTCCACAAGGTGGCCCAGGAGCATCCAGAATTGAGCGGTTTGGTGATCGTTCGTATCAACTACGAGCCGGTCCCCTGGACGGTCCGGGACAGCCGAGGAACGATGCAGTTTTCAGAGTCCAAGAGCGGCTGCCCCTTTTTGATGGTCCAGCTGCCGAGGTGGTTCTGCCCCCCGGCACCAGTGTGGGCTGTTGAATTAACAGCTCCACCCCAGGGCCAATGGGTCCACTACGAAGGTCTTTTCCTCGTCGACGCGAAAACAGGAGACATCGGTTCCCAAAGCTTTAGTAGCTCGATCTAACGTGGCACCCTTCATGTAACGGCTGGAGGGCAGCCTGTCGCGCGGGGCTCTGAGGTGAGTGGTAGCCCGTAGCGGATTCGAACCGCTGATTTCTGCCTTGAGAGGGCAGCGTCCTGGGCCAGCTAGACGAACGGGCCACGCAGGTCAGGCCGGCAGCGACATCCTATTATATGTGGGCTGCATGGCCTGATCCGAGGAGGGTGCCCGTGATTTTCGACCCCACCAGCGTCAACTTCGTGATGAGCACGCTGCAGGCTGCCAACTATCTCGGCGTCCCGCCTGAAACGGTGGACGATCTGGTCACGCGGAAGCTGATCCCGTTCAGCCGCCTGGGCGAGCGCGTCGTCTTCTCCAAGGCCGCCATCGACGCCTGGCTGTACGCCAAATCGATGGAGAACCTCACCGAGGACCTGCGTGGCCTCGGGTTTCATGGGGAGCGCCCACCCGCATGATGAAGCCCGGCCGGCTGATCCGCACCGCCGTCCTGCTGCTGGCAGCCGCCGCCCTGGCCCAGGAGCTGGGCAAGCCGGAGGCAGAGCGCAGCTGGCATGGACGCGTGCTGGGCGTCCCCTATGACTTTCGCTGGCCTACCTGGCAGCGAATCCGGGACGCCTACTGGAACCCGGCCGATCAGCGGATCCTGACGGACCGGGTGGTGGGGGTGGGCTGGTCGGTCAATTTCGCCCAGCTGATCCCCCGGCTCCGGGAGGCTTACGTCACCCTGTCTCATCGCTAGCGCCGGTCCGACCGTTACGGTCCCGTAACGCCAGCAGCTTCAGGGTGACAGCCTTTTTCCCCGGCGTACGTTCTATTTAACGTGCCCGCTGGCAGGTCCTCCTCATGATCGACACCGTGCGGACACTGGCCGAGCCGTACTCCCACTACCTGATGTCCCATCGCGACCTGGTGATCGTGCTGATGGGCCTGGTGGTGATGTGGACGGTGGGCCACGACCTGCTTACCCGCTGGCGAATCCAACGACTCCATCGGGACGAGGCTGGCGGTCGGACCGACAGCCGCTCGGTGGTGCGCCGCACCTATGCGACGACCGCGCCGGGCGAGAAGGCGGCTGAGCCCGAACCGGCCGGCGGGCTTCCACCCATCCGCGGTGGCCGCACCTACGCGCGCAACCTGGGGAATGCGCTGCAAAAGGCCGGGATCGGGCCAACCCCCGTCTACACCCCGCCCGCCCCCGCCGGCTGGGGAGCTGGCCCGACGGCGTCGCCCGGCCGAGGCGCTCCGCCACCCACCTACGCCCCGCCGCCCAGCCCGCCCTGGGCGACGCCGGGACCGCCGATGCAGCAGCCGGCCGGCCCACGGCCCGCTCCAGCCCCGGCCGGAGCCGGTCCGTGGCCAACCTACGTCCCACCCGCCGGGCCGGCGCCAGCGCCGCCGTCTCACCCGTTCTTCCAACCGCCGTTCCAGTTGCCATTCCAGCAGGCGGCCTCTACCGCGCCGCCGGCGATGCCGCCCATCGCGGCTCCGGCACCCGCGCCCAGCGTGCCCCTGTCGGAACCGGTCCCACCGCCTCTTCCCACCTATGTGCCCACTCCGGTGGCGATGACGGCTGCGCCCGCTCCCGCTCCGGTGGAGCCGCCACCAGCCAAGGCCAAGCCCAAGCGCAAGCGGTTCTCGCTGTCGGTCCTGCAGAACCTGGAGAAGACCCTGCAACGATCGACCGGGTTCGGCGAAGCCGCGCCCGTAGCCGAACCGCCCCCAGCGTGGACACCCCCGCCCGCATCCGTTGCCGCGCTGACGCCCAGCGCCGTCATGGCGCCGCCCCCGGGGGCCGAGCCCGGCGAGGCGCCTGCCGCCGAGGACGAGCCGGTCGTCTCGGCCTCACAAGACGAGGAGGCCAGCCCGGCCCCCGACGCGGAAGAGACCGCTGTCGCGCCACACGAAGAGGCAGCGCCCGCCTCGCCCGCCGCGGATTATTCCAGGGTGTGGGAGCAACCACGGCCGGCAGTCTCGGACTCACGCGCCGCCATGCGGGCGATGCTCTTCGGCGAGGACGAGAAGGCGTCGCCCCCGGCTGCCGACGAGAAGCCGGCATCGCTCACAGAGCCAGCGGCTGAGCCTGAGGAGGCCGTGTTTCGCTTCGAGCCGGTGGTCGCCGAACCGGCTCCCTCCAGCCATGGCGACCTGACGCATGAGGCGACGGGCGTGTCGCCCGAGCCGGTGGAGGCCGCCGCTGAAGCGGTCGAAACCCCGGCGGAGAGCACCGCAGAACCTTGGGCCGATCCCTGGCGAACCGAACCGCCCGCCGAAACCGCCGAGAAGGCTGAGCCGGCCGAGTCCCAGGCCTCGGGCTCGTCCGCCCCCGACGAATCCGAAACTCAGGTCGAGGAGCCCCTGTTCAGCTCGGTAGCCGCTGAGCCTGCCCCGGTCGAGAGCCACGGGTGGACGCCGCCGGAGGGATCCGAAATGCCCACCGGGGGTGATCGGGGCACTCTGGTGATCATCGAGGACGACCAGACGGTGGCCGAGTATTACGCGACGCTATTTCGGGGGAACGGCTACACGGTGCACGTCGCCAGCGATGGCATTTCCGGAGTCGACGTCTGCGCCAAAGTGAAGCCCAGCGTGATCCTCCTGGACGTGATGATGCCTCGCCAGAACGGGATGCTGGTGCTGCAAACGTTGCGCGCCTCGGATGAGACGAAAGAAACGCCGGTGGTGGTCCTCTCCAACTTCAGCGAGCCAACGCTGGTCAAGCGCGCCCTGCAGCTGGGAGCGCTCGAGTACGTGATCAAGACCCAGGTCGAAGGGGCGGCGTTGCTGGAAGCTGTGCCTCGGTGGATGAACCGCGAGAAGGCGTTCGCGGCCGCCTAAGAACCCCCGCGCTTAGGCGCTGATGCGCAGGGTCGCAATCTCCCAGGGCCGGACATCGAACCGGGCGGTGTCACCCTCGAGCGTGACCGGCTCCGATGGGGCGCCATCGAGCGTGACCCGCAGCACTCGGCTCGGTGTGGGCTTGAATCGGACTCGGGCCTCGTGTGCCTGGTCCGCGGCGTTCAGCAGCCGCAGCAGGTAGCCGTCGCCGTCGGGGATGCACGCCGTGAGCTGGATGGTCGCCGGCTCCAGGGTGATGGACGCCCCGCCGCGCTGCGGGTCACCGGCTCCACCGAAGATGCCCGCCACCTGGAGCGGCAGGAGGGTTGCCTCGGCCAGCCGCCAGACGGCCTCTGGTGTCCACTCGTCGTCGTGGAAGATCAGGCTGTACTGGAAGCGGTGCGGTCCGAACGCCTGGGCGCCCGGGGTCCGAAGCGGCGGTCCAGCGTGGCCGCGCCGGAAGCGCAGGTCTTCTCGGGAGAGCCAGCCGACCGCCCGGATCAGGGTCAGGGCCAGCACCGGCGGCGGTCCGGGCAGGACCTCGTACTCGTGCAGGCCATGGGTCACCAGGGTCACGCCGCGCCGGCCGTCGGACAGGTGCACAAAGCTGCGCATCGGATAGGTGGGCAGTTCCCATTCCGACGCGCCCTCTTCGAGCTGGGCCCGGATCACCGGCCGGCGGGTCACGTGATAGGCGGTATCGGCGTGCGACCAAGCGACGTCGAACGGGATCGGAAAGTGAACCCGGAGGCGATGGTCAGGGGCCTGGTTGTCCAGCTCCAGGGTGAAGTCCAGCCGCGCCTCGGCGCGTTCCAGCGTCACGCGCTCCCGGACCGGAACCTCGATCACCGTGTCCGACCGCCGGCCCCGGTCCGGGCTCAGGCCGTCCGGTAGACGGTAGATCAGCTCTCGCTCCAGGGCGCCGCGGAGGGGACCGCCTTCCGCCGTCCAGGCCAGGCCGACGCGTTCCGGCTGGGTGAGCGGGGGTTCGTCCACCGGCGAGAAGTTGTACTCGTCGCCGGCATCGCCCTCGTCCACCAGGCGGTGCAGTCCCGGATAGGCCATGTCCCGCTGCTGCACCGTGATCGTGCCATCCGATTCGAGCTGGACCGCCAGGCGATCGTTCTCCAGTCGCTCGTCGGCGACGGCCACCCCGGCGTGGCCCCGCGGCCCGGCTCGGGGCGTGAGCCGCAGCCGGCTCCAGCCGAGGCCGTCGACCCTGCCTGCCGGGACGAGGAGGCGCTGGACAGGTAGGGGCTCGACCTGGATCTGGAAGCGCTGCACGCCCGGCGTGGTGGCAAACGACTCGGCCGTGCGACTGACCTGGTCGAGGTCGATCCCGGTCGCGCCTCGCCCCAGATGCACTCGCACCCGGACCTCGGCGCCGGCCGCCTGGAAGTCGACCGCCCGAACGGCCTGGTTCAGGATGGGGCGCTCGCGCAGCCAACCGAGTAGCCCATGCACGTCCTCGGCTCGCAGCTCGAAGGATTGCTGCGCACTCGACTGGGCAACGGCCAGCGATTGGACAGCCTGGCGCCCGTCGGGGGTTTCGACGGTCCAGTGCGGGTGGTCGCCGCTGACCTCCAGTTCCACCAGGCCGGCTCGGGTGAACGGACTCGGGTTCCAGACGACGGCCTCGTAGCGCCCGGCGTCGACGTCGCTGCCTCCTGCCTGGGCAGCGACCCGAGCCAGCCCGCGGGAGACAACCGCGTCCGCCAGCTGCTGCGCCGCATCGCTTCGACCGCGTGCCTCGACGGCTACCGCATCGATGCCGCTGCCGCAGGCGGTGTCGTGGGCGGCGTTCTGCAAGACGTCGGTCCAGGCCTCCCGCAGAAATCCCTGGGCCGGCAGGCCGGTCAGCGCCGCCAGCGGTTCGGCCAGCCGCTCCAGCGTCAGGCCGGCGCGGAAGTAGGCTTGCTTGTCGCGACCGCGGATGGAGAGCGTCCCCATCAGGACGTTGGCGCGCGATGACGCGCGCAGCTCTCCAGCCCAGCGGGGCCAGCCCGATGGCGGGAGCCGGTCCAGGTACTCGGCCAGTCGGGCCAGGCGCACCGTGACGCCGTCGAG
>Ga0099829_10001584_pt1 | contig 12673 bp, 14 predicted proteins | sample CZO8metaG_3_FD_79336 | JGI IMG/M metagenome (GOLD analysis project Ga0099829, IMG submission 79336) | Vadose zone soil microbial communities from the Eel River Critical Zone Observatory, Northern California, USA - CZOApr15con2H2.8 metaG | ecosystem: Environmental > Terrestrial > Soil > Vadose...
TACTGGGAGCGCGAGCGCGGCGACTGCCTGCGCGTGGTGCAGTCGGACTGGGAAACGCCGCAGCGGAGCGACTGGGTGGCGACCCTGGAGCGCGCGGTGAGCGACGCCCGCGAGCCGGTGGTGCTCGCGGCGCACAGCCTGGGCTGCTGCCTGGTGGCGCACTGGGCGGGCGGGAAGGGAGCGTCGGTGGCGAAGGTGCGCGGGGCGCTCCTGGTCGCGCCGAGCGACGTGGAAGCGCCGAGCTATCCGGCGGGCCCCGTCGGCTTCGGGCCCATGCCCCGGCAGCGCCTGCCCTTCGCGGCGGTGGTGGTGGCGAGCAGCGACGACCGGTTTGTGAGCCTCGATCGCGCGCGCGAGTTCGCGGCGGCGTGGGGCGCGCGGCTGGTCGAGGCGGGAGCGCTCGGGCACATCAACTCCGACTCGGAGTTGGGCAACTGGCCACAGGGCCAGGAGCTCCTCGCAGCGCTGCTCTGAAAATGCGAAGGCCCGCGAGATCGCTCCCGCGGGCCTCCGCTTTTTCCTGAGGTCTGGGGCCTGAGGCCCGAGGCCTGCACTTACATGCCCATGCCGTGGCCGCCGCCGGGCATCGACGCCTCTTCCTTGTCCTTCGGCTTCTCGGCCACCATCGCCTCGGTGGTGAGCATCAGCGACGCGACGCTGCTGGCGTTCTGCAGCGCGAAGCGCGACACCTTGGTCGGGTCGATCACGCCGGCCGCCAGCAGATCCTCGTACTGGCCGGTGGCCGAGGTGCGGGGTCTAGCCCCTTCGTGACCTCGAACTCCAGCACCGCAATCTTCTGCTTCTCCGCACGGGCGGACGAGGCCAGAAGAACCAGGACAGCAAGTACAATGCGCAAGGGCCCCTCGCTCCTTGGGAGAACACGATCTCCTACCATGACCTCGATCAATCAGCTTCGGCCAAGCCGTGTCGCGAGAGAGCCTCTTCTCCGCGGCGGGCGTACTCGGCCAGGACGCGCAGGATTTCAAACGCGCCCGCGGGCAATTGGGGGATCGTGTCAGGTGAGATGGGGTAGATGGGCAGGGCCTTCTGCGCGCTGGTCAACGCGGCGAGCGAGCTGCGCAGCACTTTCTCGAAGTTGACGAGCTGCTCGCCGCAGACGGAAACCCGGTCTTGGCGGGCTCGTGGAGTTCAACAAGCTTGAGCAGCAGCGAGATTGGCAAGGTCGCGACCGCTTCGCGCACGGCGGCGACACGCACCACCGATTGAGTAAGAAAGGTCCCGCAGCACTCAGCCCGATCAAGAGGATGGACGTTTCGGACGGAAGCCTCCACACACCGTAGGCGGCGATAACCAGGCAGCCGACCAGAATGATGACCCGAGTGCTCCGCCAGCCTCTGTGCTGAACCCTCAACCAACCCGAAGCACGGTCCGCATACTCGAACGATCCGCGTCCTGACGCACTATGAAGAATCTCGCGTCGTTGTTGGTGCCCAGGGGCGGAATCGAACCACCTACACGGGGATTTTCAGTCCCCGTGTCTAGTTCGGGTTCACCGAAGTTAGCCGGGCTCCGGCGGGCCAAAACGCTCTCGCAATTGTTCGCGCCTGTCAATGGCGCGGGGGTCAGGTCGACTGCTTCGCTTTCCAGGCGTCACGCGCCGCCTGCTGTTCCTTCTTGCTCAGCTTCTTGCGATGGCTCTCGCAGATGAAGCCCCAGCGCGGGCCGCCCGAGCGATTGGGACCAAGCCGTTCTCGACCAAGGAACTGGTGGCGCTGGTCAAGCAGTTGCTCGGCGCCGGGGTCAGCTCAGCTTGAGGACCATCTGCTCCACCTCGTCCTGGTCGTCGTGTAGAACCGGGCTGAAGCCGAGCTTGAAGCAGAGGCTGAGCATGGCGACGTTGTTTTTCAGCACCATGCCGTAGAGCATCCCCGTGCCGCGCTGGCGGCTGTAGCGGATCATCTTCTCCATCAGCGCGCGGCCGAGGCCGGTGCGCTTCAGATCGGTGCGCACGAAGATCGAGTACTCGGCCTCGCGATTGTCGGGAGCGGTCATGCTGTCGACCACCCCGACGATCTCGGTCTCGCCGCCTTCGCCCGGACGGGTGACCACGAAGCTCATCTCGCGGTCATAGTCGATGTGGATCAGCTGCAGGGCCATCTCGCGCGGCACCGGACCCGCCCTGCAGAAGCGGTTGTAGAGATCCTCCGCGCTGAGGCGCGAGACCAACCGCCAGTAGGCGGGCTCGTCTTCCGGCCGCACCGGGCGCGCCAGCACCTTGCTGCCATCTTTGAGCACCAGCTCTTCCTCCAACTCGCTGGGATAGGGACGGATGGCGAGGGCGGGCCGGCCAGGCCGCGACCGCTCGATCGCCAGATGGACCTGCTCGGCTAGGACGCCGTCGCGATCGGCGAGGAGCGGATTGATCTGCAGCAGCGTCACCTCCGGCAGGTCCACCGCCATCTCCGAGAGGCGCACCAGGAGAGACCGCAGGCACAGCTCGTCCAGCCCGGATCGATTGAAGGTCTGCGCGATCAAGTAGGCGATGCGCGTGCGCGAGACCATCTCCTCGGCCAGGGCCATGTTGAGCGGCGGCAGGGAGAGCGCGCCGCCCTCGCCGATCCGCTTCTGCAGGCCGCCGGGGCCGAGATGGATGACGCGGCCGAAGACGGGGTCGCTGGCGATGCCCGCCATCAGGATCAGCGCCTCGGGCCGGGAGCGCGCGGCCTGCACGACGACGCGCGGGTCCGGCATGCCCGGCAGGGCCGGGCCCGGCTGCGCGAAGAGCGCGGCGGCCACCTCGCGAACCGCGTGCTCGGAGCCCAGCTCCACGCGCAGTCCCAGCGCCCGCATCGAGAGGCGCAAGGTCACCGGGAAGCCCAGCTCCCGCGCCAGGCGCACGGCATCCTCGGGTCCGGTCGCGAGCCGCGCGGGCTGCGCCTGGATGCCGTAGCACTCGAGCAGGAGGAATGCTTCCTCCTCGTGCAGCCAGCGCCGCCCTTCCTCGAGGGCGCTGCCGACGATGGCCCGCGCTCGCTCGCGCATCCCGCTCGTCGCCTTGTCCGGCGCCGGCGTCGAGGGCGTCTGATGCAGCAGGTACTGGTTGCGCTGGTAGTGCACCATGTGCAGGAACGCCCGGGTGGCCTTCTCGGGAGTCATGTAGTTGGCGATCCCCGCCTGGGTGAAGCGCCGCTGGGCGCTACCGGCGGGGTCGGTGCCAAGCCAGCAAGCAAGGATGAAGCGCTCGCTACCCTTCGCCGCCTCGACCACCTCGGCGGCGCAGGCCTCGTCCGGCGACAGGGCGGCGGCGGTGTGCATGACCAGGAGCCCATGGACGGCGGGATCGGCCAGGAGGAGCGACACCACTTCGCCGTAACGCCGGGGGGTCGCGTCGCGGCCGATGTCCACCACGGGGCTTACGCTCCGCCCGGGTACCATGGCGACGAGCCTTGCCAGGGTCTCGGTCGACAGCGGCGCGATCTTCCCGCCGCCTTCGACCAGCGTGCCCATGGCCATGTCGCCCGGCCCCAGTCCGTTGCTGACGATGGCCAGGTGCTCGCCGCTCGGGCGCCGTCCGTGGGTCAGCGTCTCGGCGGCGTCGAACAGCTCGTCGATGTCGCGCACCCGCAGCATGCCGGCGCGCTGGATGGCCACGTCATAGACCGCATCGCCGTCGACTCCCGGCAGCCCCTGGCCGCCGGGGAAGACGATTGCGGTCTCGCCCCCGCCGCGACTCGGTTTGATGGCGATCACCGGCCTGATGCGGGCCAGCGCGCGCGCTGCCGAAAGGAACTTGCGGCTGTCGTTCAGCGCCTTCAGATATAAGAGCAGCGCGTGCGCGTGAGTGTCGGTGGCCAAGTAGTCGAGGAGGTCGCCCAGATCGACGTCGATCCCCTCGCCGTCCGAGACGACGTGGGAGAAGCCGATGGAGCGGGACTCCGCCCACGACAGCATCCCGGCGATCAGCGATCCCGACTGGGAGATCAAGGCGACGTTGCCGGGGCGGGCGCGGCTGACCATCCAGCTCGCGTTGAGATGGGCGCTGGGTACCTGGATCCCGTTGGAGTCGGGCCCCAGGATGCGCAGGCCGTGGGACTGCGATGACTTCTGCAGAGCGGAGCGCAGGGCCGCGGCCCCGCCGGGGTCGCGCGCGGCGGACATGATGATCGCCGCCTGCGTGCCGCGCCTGCCCAGCGCCTCGACGAGGTGGGGCAGGGTCTCCGGCGGCGTGCAGAGGACCGCCAGCTGGGGGGCGAGCGGCAGGTCTTCGACGGACCGATGACAGCGCACGCCGAGCACCGAATCGTGCTTCGGATTGACCGGCAGGATGGGCCCGTCGAACTCCGCCTGGAGCAGGTTGCGCAGCACCGCAGTGCCCAGGCTGTCCGGGAGCTTCGATGCGCCGATGACGGCCACGGAACGCGGCCGGAAGAATGCCTTGAGGCTCGCCAGGCTCACGCGCGTTGTCCTCCCCAGCCTGAACGCGCTGTCTGCTGTGCGGCGCCTCCACCGCCTCCGGGCGGCGCCTGCTGGTCTGGACCAGTGTACACCCTCCAGTCGAACCAGCAGAACGTGATGCACACGGCGACGATCAGCTTCACCGCCGCGAGCGACACCGCTCGACCAGTTCCCCACGGGATGACTGAGCGGAACGCCTTGCCAGCATCGCCTTCCTGCAGAACCACGACTGCCTTCGCCTGGATGTCCTTGGCAAGCGCGTTGGCGTCCTGAAGCAGCCGGCGCGAGAGCGCCTTCATTCAGGCCCCCGCGGCGACCGGCGGTTCGAGCTCCCGCTCGGCGTCCGCCAGGCGTTGGTAGATGGCGGCTGCGTCTGCCGCGTCGAGGAGCGACCGCACCGCGCCCGGCTGCGCGAGCATCTGGACGAGCTTGGCGAGCCAGGGCAGGTGGAGTTCGCCGTACTTGAGGCCGAGCAGGAAGAAGAGGTGCACGGGCTTGGCGTCGAGCGTGTCGAAGTCGACGCCCTCCCGCGAGCGGCCGAGCACGACGAAGGGCTTGACCACTTGCTCGGGGTTGCGCCGAAGCGTGTGGAGGAAGGCGAGCCCGTTGCCCATCGCGCTGGGCATGACGTTCTCGCGCTGGATGAGCGCACCGACGAACCACGTCTCGTCGCGCACCAGCCCCAGCCGCTGCGCCAGGCCCGCGAGCTCGACGATCACCGAGGTCTTGGTCCTGCCTTGGAGCTCCGGGATGACGTGGCCCGGCTCGAAGCAGTTCGCCAGCGCGAGCATCCGCTGCGGCGACCCGCCGCGGGGCGGCTCGACGTAGCGCGGCGTCACGCCCAGCATCTGGTCTCGTCAAGCCAGGTGTCGATCATCGCCTTCCGGAAACGCCACTGGTTGCCGACCTTCATGCCGGGCAGCGCGCCGCCGGCGTGGGTGCTGCGCGAGCTTGCCCGCCGTCTCGACGTGCACGATTTCTTTCCCTGGACCGAAGGAGGCCGGGCCGCTCGACGCGATCCTCGACCGTCCGGCCACCGGCCACGCCACGGCCGCCGCGCTCGCCGCCGAGGGAGGGATCCGCGCGCTGCGCGTCTCGCATGTCGCACATGCCGATCTCGCCTTCGACACTCCGTCGGGAAAGGTGGAGTTCGTCTCCGAGCGGGCGCCGAGCTTCGGGCTTCCCGCGTTGCCGGTGTTCGAGACGGCAAAGGCTTCGGCGTATCCGCTCGCGCTGCGCACCGGTCGCACGCTCACGCACTTCCACGGCTTCTACGATCACGGCCGCGCGCTGCCGTCGCTCGCTGCGGCCGATCCCGAGCCGCGACTCTGGGTCTCGCCCGCCGACGCCGCGCGCCGCGCGCTCGCTGACGGCGACGACATCCGCGTCTTCAACGAGCGCGGCGAAATGCGGGCCCGGGCGTTCGTCACAGGCCGTGTCCCGCCCGGCACCGTCTGGATGCACGACGGTTGGGCCGGGCTCAACACGCTCACCTCGGGCGCGCCGGTCCTGCCGGACGCCGCCGTCGACTTGTTCGGTTTCTCCGGCGGTCAGGCCGAGTTCGAGGCCAGCGCCGACGTCGCGCGTCCGTGAGCGCGTCTCGGTCGAAGATTGGATGCTGCGAGCTGTTGCACCGGCCTTCCCCGCGCACCGACATGCGTTCATACTGATCGGCTCCGGCGGAGGATCGCCCATGCCATTATCCATCCCAGCGGCCGTAGCCACCCCCCTCGTCACCCGGAGCGACAAGGGCGGCATAGCGACGCTGACCCTGAATCGCGGCGAGCGCTTCAACCCCCTCTCCCTGGAGATGATTGCGGCGCTGGAGGTGGCGCTCGCCGAGGTGGGTGCCGACCCGGCGGCGCGGGTGGTGGTGCTCGCCGGCACCGGCCGGGGATTCTGCGCGGGCCACGACCTTAAGGAGATGCGCGCACACTCCGACGACCAGGCCTGGCAGACGAGGCTCTTCGAGGACTGCGGCCGGATGATGATGAAGATCACCGAGATCCCGCAGCCGGTCATCGCCCGGGTGCACGGCATCGCCACCGCCGCCGGCTGCCAGCTCGTCTCCATGTGCGACCTCGCGGTGGCAACGGAGGAGGCCCGCTTCGCGCTCCCCGGCGTGAACATCGGTGTCTTCTGTTCCACCCCGGCGGTGGGCGTGGCCCGGAACGTCGGGCGCAAGCGTGCCATGGAACTGCTCCTCACCGGCGAGATCGTGGACGCGCGCACCGCGCTCTCCTGGGGGCTGGTGAACCGGGTGGTCCCAGCTATGGATCTCGACGCCGAGATCGCGCGGTTCACAGGCATCATCGTGGCCCGCAGCGGCGCGGTGGTGGCGCGCGGAAAGCGGGCCTTCTACCGCCAGATCGACCAGCCCATCGCGAGTGCCTACGCCATGACGAACGAGGCGATGGCCTGCAGCGTGCTCGAGCCGGACGCCGCGGAGGGCATCGACGCCTTCCTGGGCAAGCGGCCGGCGCGCTGGGTCAAGGGCTGATCCCCTCGCCCGGGTGGATAGGCGGAACGTGCGTCACGAAGCTGCAGCGAACCAGCGGGTGCAAGTCCCGTCCGGGTAAGTGGTCGGAGCGCCCGGTAGCAGGCCCTGAGCTTGCGGAAGAGATTCCGCGGGCCGAGCGGGGCGTCAGAAGCCTCTTTGGAGGAAGCAAGTGCGTGGGCCGCAACATCAAGTGAATCCTGCCGCCTCGTCATATCGAAATGCCGGAGCCGAGCCGAAAACAGGTTGAAGAGAGCAGAAGCGGGGGACCGACATCGACGAGTGGGCAAACCAACAAGGGCGGTTGCGCTCCGCTCACCACCCGCACCAACACTACAGCTGAGAGGATGACGGACGACCGGCGCGGTCCAGCGTAGACTTGTCCCTGTGCGACACCGCTCATCGGAGAATATCGTCGGAGTCGACTTCGGCGCACCTCGCTGGGCACGCGACCAGCGACGGAAGATCATCGCAATCGAAGCCCGGCCGACCGACGTGCGGCGCTACCGGATCGAGGCCACCGGCCTGAACGAGCGCCTTCTGGCAACCGATCCGCTTGGCTGGTCCGCCGCCGAGTTGCTCGACGAGCTACTCACTCGGCCAGTTCATGTTGTCGGTTTTGACTTCCCGTTCTCCGTTCCCGAAGCCCTGTTGTGGGACCAAGACTTCGCGTGCGACGTCGGTGAGCGCTTCGGGCCATTCAGGGGCTGGCGCCGCTTCAGCAGCTTCGTCGCCCAAACCCTGAAGCTTACCGATCCGCTCGACTTCGGTCCGTTCGAGGCTTGGCGCAGCCGTGATGACCGCGCCCGCCTCTGGACGAAGCGTGCAACGAACGTCGCCGCCCGCGGCCAGCCACCGCTCAAGGACAAGTTCCAGTCGGTCTTCCAGATGACGCTGCTCGGGAACGCCCTTTTGTCACGAATGTGGGACTCGAAGCGCTATCGTGTAATGCCGTTCGGCGGCCCGAGCGAGGAAAACGAGGCGATCGAGGTCTACCCGGCCGCGACCCTGCGCTGCATGGGCTTGACGAGTTACAAGTCACGTCCGGAGGAAGCGATCCGCCTCGCTATCGGAGCCTGCCGTGCTGCCGGCGTGATGCTCGATGTCGACCTTCGCGTGATCGCCTTCTGCTGTCGCTACGACTCGGGCGGCAGAACGCCGGACCACGACGGCGCCGATGCATTCGTTGCGCTCTGCACGGCGATTCTCTACCGAGACGGGCATGTCGAGTGGCGATCGACGGCGACCGGATGCCGATTCGATCCGAGGGAGCTATCTGGGTGCCCCACCTCGACGTCACGCCCGATGAGAAGACTGGCACGTTGCCAACGTCGATTTCGCGACGAAGCAGGCGGCGATGAAGACGTGTCTGGACATGGGATGAGATCGTCGAATTTCGCACGTTGGTTTTGTCCGTACTCAACGCGCGCGGCGTCATGGGGTCGTTAGGCTGAAGTTCCCCCGGACGATCGTTAAGTGATCGAAATGACTCGAGTCGGCACATGACTTCAAACGAGGGCCGCGCCGCGTAAGTGATCGAAATGATTCGAGTCCATTTTCACGGCGGGGGAACTTCGGGTTAGGGCGAAACCCCTCCGCAGAACCGGGAGGCTCGCGGGCAGCAAGCTCGCCCTTACGCGACTGACCCAGCTGCCGCCAGCACCCCGAGACGCGCGGCCATGCGCACGAGGTCAGTGGTCAATGCGCCCCATCTTTCGCACGGTCCGCGCTCGGCGAGGCTCGACGGGGCCACTTCCGACGCCGCCGAAATCACTCTGGTCGAGCACCAAGAGCAGCGGCCACGAGCCGGAGGGGGCGCTCCATTGCAGGGTCCCAGTTGAGCGGCTGGGCGACCTGTCCCGGCTGCCGTGGCTCGGGTCGACGAGCCGAGACGTCCTCCGGATTCCACGACGTCACCAAGACGGAAGCCGTCGCGCAATCGCTCCGCGGTCGGGGTTTCCACGGGACCGAAGGGCCCGACGACATCAGAAGGTGTGCAGCTCGCTCTTGAGGTTAGCGCTTGCGCGATCCTTGCCGAGAACGCGAAAACGCGGCTGCTCGCGGAGATCTCGACGGCGCCAACCACTTGTCGTGGGCTGCCCATTCCCAAGCGGCGCTTAGTCGGGTTATCCTCCTTTCGTGCTTCTCTTGGACATCCTCGCTGACGTCGCTTCCGACACACTCGCTGGAGAGGGACTCCTTGCGGCCTTGAGGCGGCAATTCGTCGAGGATAGGCGCACGGCCTCGCTAGACGTGCGCCACGCACTAGAACGGCGACGAAAGCGTGAGGCTGCTGCTCGGAAAGTAGCTGGTCAGTAAAGGCAGCTGGAACGCCGGCCCACCGGTCGCCGCAGCGACGGTCTCGTGGACTCAGCGCGACGCCAGCGTTGTTCGCGGCCACCGGGAAGGCCGAGGCAATGCCCACCTCTTCGCGCTGGTATTTCGGACCGCCGACGAGCGGCGGCGGTCCGTCGCGCATACCAAGGCGAGGGGAATCTCGACGCGGCCCCATTACGTGGCGTTGCACACGTCGCCGGTAGGCCGCCGCCTGCACGACGGGCGCCCTCGCGATCTCCTCCTGCACCGCGAAGATGTCGCTCAAGTCGCGCTCGTAGGTCTGCGACCAGAGCTGGAATCCATCCGCCCGGCCCCTGGGCACCACTAATCCAGCTTCTCGACCTGCAACTACGTGCGCTGGTTTGACGAGAAATACGGGAAGGAGCGCTCCGAAAAAACGTGGCTCAAGTGTCACCTCATGGTGGGCGTCAAGACCAACGTGGTCACGTCCGTTGAAGTGACCGACGCCTACGCGAAACGACTGCCCGCATCTGCCCGCGCTCGTTGCTTCTACCGCCAAACGTTTTCAGCTGGCGGAAGTCTCAGCCGACAAGGGGTACACCTCGAAGGCGAACATGGAAGCCATCGCGCAGACTGGCGCGGTCCCATACATCCCCTTCAAGATCAATTCGACTGGCGAAGGCCCCGAGCTTTGGCAGCGGCTCTGGCACTTCTATCAGTTCAAGCGGAGCGAGTTTTTGCCGCACTACCACAAGCGCTCTAACGTCGAGACGACCTTCTCCATGATCAAGGCGAAGTTTGGCAGCGCTCTCCGCTCCAAGACGCCCGTGCGCAGATGAACGAGATTCTCTGCAAGGTGCTCGCGCACAACCTCTGCTGTCTCGTGCAATCGATCTACGAGTTGGGCATCGAGCCGTCCTTCTGGCAGCCGCAGAGCGTGGCGGTGGCGGTGACGCCGTGAGCGCTCTCGCCGCAGCCATCGCCCTCGCCAACCTTCCGCTCGCAGGCATGACGCTTGCGCAGATTGAGGAGGCGGCAATACGCGCGGCCTTCGCTCGTCACGGCGGGAATCGGCGGAAGATGATGGACGAGCTTGGTATCAGCAAGTCGACGCTCTTGCACCACCTCGACACGCTCGAGCGGCGCCGCCACGAGCAGGAGATGCAGCAGCTCCGCGACGAGTGGGTGTCTCTAATCGCCCACGACTTGCGGCATCCGCTGAACATCATCTCAGTCGCGGCAGCCGCGCTGGTCCGCCATCCGGCAGACAAGTCCGCCGTGATCTCCAGCGCCGAGCACATCGTGCGCTCCGCTCGCAATCTGGATCGCCTGATCGCGGACCTGAGCGACTTTTCGGTGCTGGAGGCTAAGCGCCTGAAGCTCGTCTGCCGCGCTTGCGACGTCCCGAAGATGGCGCGGGAGGCAGTCGAGCGCATCCGAGCCACGGCTTCCGATCGCGCCATCGTGCTCCATTGCTCCGGCGAATGCGTGATCGAAGCGGACGACGGTCTGTTGAACCAGGTCTTCGACAACCTCCTCTCGAACGCCGTCAAGTATGGAGACCCGCAGTCCCCGATCGATGTGTTTATTTCCGAGGGCGACGACGCGGTCGAGGTAACGGTCACCAACCGCGGCGTCGGGATTTCTGCGAGCGAGCTGCCGTTTCTCTTCAGGAGGTTCAGCCGGCTCGGCAACCGTGTTCTACGGCCGGGCCTCGGGCTGGGCCTGTATATCTGCAAGGGCCTTGTCGAAGCGAACGGCGGATCGATCCGTGCGGACAGCACGCCGGGTCGAGGACGGCGATCAAGTTGTCGCTTCCGCTGCGCGCAGCGGTGCAGTCCGCGCGCGCCGCGCAGACAGGGTGATCCGTTCTCTCAGGCAATACGCGCGTGCCCGATTCGGGAAAGGATGATCCGAAGTCCGCGCGCATCGCGCGCGACTTCGACGGCGACGCGAGCGCCAGCGCGAGCTCGACGATCCGTCTCGTCGTGCCCTGCGAGTTGCAGTCGGTACACGGAGCGCGAAACACGGACGCGCACCGAGAGGGGTGCTTCCGACACGACCGTTTCGACATCCATTCGTTGCCTCGCTGCTCGGCTAGACGGGGCATTTGCCGGGCCAAACTAAAGACGCTTTGGACGGCCTGCCGCTTCAGCAAGCCAGCATGCGGAATCCGCACGCAGCCGTTTCGCCTCATCTCAGCGGCACGATCTTCGGCGGCCCGCTCGACCCCACGCCAGCGACGACTCGCCTCAGGAGTTGAGGAAGACGGAGCAAGATCTCTGCGATGCGGCCGCGAGCCCGTGCGCAACCTCTCCGCAGCGGATGGACAGCCGCACCTCGGGAAGTTCGGGCAGGCGCCGGCGGCGAGTCGACCCGCCGGACGACGAGGACAGGCTTCGAGCAGATCTGGACGAGCCGGATGGCCACGCTCCCTCCGAAGGCGCGGGCCAGCGCGCTGCGGTCGCGGTGTCCGACGACGACGAGAGCGACGTCCCGCTCGGCTGCGATCGCGGCGAGTTCGTCGGCGGGATCTCCCCGCCCCACGCGCGTCTCGGCGCACAGGACTTCGGCGGCCTGGACGCGCAGCGCCGCTTCGGCCCTGGAGCGCTCCTCCTCGTTGATCGCCTGGAGCGCAGCGTTCTGTTCCGACAGCGGGGAGTTCGGCCAAGGCTCGGGAATCACGTTCACCAGCAGGAGCCTCGCACGCTGCGCGACTGCGAGTTGCGCGGCGAACCGTGCAGCGGAGCGCGCCTCGGGAGTTCCATCGAACCCTACGAGGAGTCGCGTGGTCATTGCGTCCCTCCAGCAATCGGACCAATCGCCTGCTGGGTGAGCAGCGCGATCTGGTGCGCGATCTGGAACGCGCGGCTCCGCGTGGGGAGCACGGCGCGCGCGAGCGCCGGGTTCGTCGTCACCAGCTCGCGCATCTCCACAGCGGTGAGGCCGTACGCCTCGAAGAGCGGATCCGAGAACGCCTCGAGGAGATCGGAGATGACGTGCGCGTCCTCGTCGGTCGCGAAGGCGTGTACGTCGACGTCGAACACTTGCGCGAGCTTGATGAGGAGCGTCGCCGGAAGCGGCCGGCGGTTCGACTCGATCAGGTTCAGGTAGCTCGGCGAGATGCCGATCCGCTCGGCGAGCTGGACCTGGGTGAGCTGCTCGCGCCGGCGCAGCGCCCGCACCTTCGCGCCGAGCCGAGAGGATTCCCGCGTGACCTCAGCCATCTTCTTCGCGCTCCCGGTTTTACAACGTGTGACAACCTTACAGCCAATCATTGACTTTTCGCAACACGTTGCGCCAACCCGATGGTCCTTTCCGCTTGAAACTCCGCTGCGGCCTCTTCATTGTCACACCAGTGATGTCGCCGTCTGGTGGTCCCACGAATCGGCGAGTCAAAGGGGAGGTCCCGTCCATGTCCTACGCAACTTTGTCCGTGCTGGACCGCACCGCACGCGAAGA
>Ga0099829_10001593_pt1 | contig 12647 bp, 16 predicted proteins | sample CZO8metaG_3_FD_79336 | JGI IMG/M metagenome (GOLD analysis project Ga0099829, IMG submission 79336) | Vadose zone soil microbial communities from the Eel River Critical Zone Observatory, Northern California, USA - CZOApr15con2H2.8 metaG | ecosystem: Environmental > Terrestrial > Soil > Vadose...
GACCCCTTCCTAGAATTTACAAAAAAATTCTTTCCCGCGACACAAAACTCGCAGTTGGGAGTGAATTAACAAAGAGTAACCCTCCCTTGGCTTCACAGAGGAAATCGCAGACTCTTCTATTTCCCACTTGACAGGCGCAGAACTAGCCCTGATCCGGAATCGGGGCACGCAATTTCTGACCTCCGAGATCTTCACGCTTGATGACCCGGAGAAATCCACCCTTGTAAAATGCTTGGCTTGCCCGTTCTAAGCCCTAAACCAGAAGACCCACCCAGAACAGTTTCAGCTGGCGAGAGGCCTCTAGAAAAAAGGGGGGTAGGAAGTATTTTCTCACGACACGGATGCGGTATCATGAATACACCCTTGCCTAGGTCTTGCGACTTTTCAAGCTTTTCAATCCTCGAATCTTGTCACTCATCATCCGCCGCTTATCTAGCCGCTCATCTATTCGGAGACTAGACGAGATCCGTCTTGCACCCATTGAACGCAGTGCGCGGTGTGAAACCTCAACCGCCTCAAGTATGGTCCCGATACTCTCAGCCTCTAAAACACTCGACATGGGAGTAACATCAACTGTCAATCCGGGAATCCCCGACATCGCCCGTACCGCGGCTTTAACGTACCGGCCGACACTCGTCCCCATTCCTATAGGATGAATGCTGAACTCAGCGACGAGAACAATCCGTCTTTTTGCCTTCGGCTGCACAGAAAACCGATAAGCAACGGAGGAGAGTTTAGTCTTTACGGACTAGCTGACCAGCCGGTTCTCGCGAACGCCCGGCTTCTGCCTCAGACCATGAGACTCTTCATACTTCGAGGTCTTGTCGATATCAAGCTCCATCAGCTGCACCGTCGCCTTTTTGATTATTCCGAAGATCTCCTCTAGCTCCCGCTGCTCAAAATCTTTCAGCGACAGGTTTCCGATCCACTGCATCCACCCTTGCATACTCTTCGCTAGAGTAGAGCAGCAGAGGCCTATCCCATACACAATGTCTAGCCTGTCTCTCGGGTCTAGATCGGAGATGCGTTTCACTCTATTCCGGGCTTCTTCAACCCACGACTTCGGTTCATCAGACAATTCCATATTTTGTTTTCACACTCTCTTTTTGGACTAGCGACCCGCCGCAACCGGCCCTAACGATGCCAGAACCGACCTACAAGTGATCGCGTTAAGAATCCACTCAAGAGTCAATATTAACGTTACCAGAACCTCTTGGGGCAGATAACTAGTAACAAAATCGGCTAGATTGCGTGTTTAACGCTAGGTTCGCGTAACAGCAGTCGCTTGACGAAACTCACATGACTCGCAGTCGTGCAAGCCTCTTCCTCAGGACCTTGGGCCTTGCGCCAAATGTGGTGTGGCAGAAACATCTGCAAGTCCCTCGCTGACCCTCGCCGTATTGCCCATAACATTCCGGCGGCGAGGCATTCTCTTCATTAGTTCAGCTTGCCAAGGACCTCTTGTGATAATGGTAGGTTGCGCCTGACTTGATGGTGGGAACCAGGATCTTTTCAGCCGATTGACTCGGAGGATTATGTTCCCTGATAAGCCCTGTCTGACGAGTGGTCCTGGATGCAGGATCAAACGACGTCGTTCATCCTTGGAGTAGATCTTGTACCCGGAGAGTTCTCCAACTCTCCTTGCAAATGTAAGCAAGCTTACTAGAGGGAGGCGGCTCCTGCCATTTGATCGCCCGAGAAAAAGATAGGGCACATCCTCATTGAAACCGATTTCTGCTTCATCATTTCGTCTCGCAACCCTTTCTGTTCGTAGAAACCGCGCTATGCCACTAAGAGTGTCCTGCAACAGATTCGTTCGTCCCGATCGCCATACATTCTCTACAAACTGCATCACACCCGCTCCCGTAATTGAGTAAACCGTCCGGTCTTTCTTGATCCATCCACTCTGCTCTAAACCTTGGAGGATTTTTCTCATGACACGGCGCAGTCGCGCGGTCTTGTAAGACAAAAGCTGGTTGAGCTTCTCTTCGTCAAGATGCCCCTCTGCCTCGTCGTTCCAGATGGCAGCAAGCAAAGCGGCCAGGATGGTCTCCCTAGCTTCTCCCCAAGCCCTCCGCACAGGAACTAACTCTCACGGTTTTCGAAGTAGGTTAGTTACTATTTACCGCTTCGCAAGCCTTCACACCACCATGACTCAGCCTCAACGGTCCGAGTTTGTCACGTTTAAGCTAAAGGCGCGAGACAAGCGCCTTGCACGGGAATTAGCCGAAAACCGCGGCGAAGACATCTCAAGCCTCTGCCGACGCTTGCTCTTAGCTGAACTGGCGCGCGCGTCTCTTCTCCCGTCATCACAGGCCAGGATATTGAGAGGAGTTACGGATCGGTGAATCCCAACAGAGACATTACAGTATCGAGATCCGAGGTCAAAAAAATTCTCCGCGAGATTCGTAGAGTCAAGCGAGAACTGACAAAGATAGCTGCGGAGAAATACAGGTGAAATGAGAATCAAGAGGGCCGCGCGTTGCCGCACGCGGCCGTTTAGCTCAGGCCGAACGTATGCCGCTGTTCAGAGGCGAGAGCCAAATGAGTAGTGTAGCTTCCGAGAATAAAAAAGTTGAGGAAGCCGTCTCTCTCGACCTCCACGCACTGACTAGTAACCATGTTAGAGCATCACTTGCAGTACCTATCAGGTTCGACGATGGTCGCACTACAGTTCCAACACTTGAGCTTCTTGGACCGCGGCCCAACGGAACCAACTTCGTAGACATCGGTAGCCTCGAATTAGAAGCCCTTGCTGAAGGGATCAGCGTTGCGTGTCCAGCCGTCAAGAGAGTTCTGGGAACGTCGCCTCTGATGCAGGTTACGTCATCTTCCACATCAACTCAGCTTCGACCATCGCCGACTCCAACACCTTCCTCGTCGTCTTCTTCGACACCGCCTAAGTCCAAAGATGCTGCGCCAGTAGCTTCTCAATCATCTACGCCGCCGCCTGCACCACTAGCCTCGTCGACAAATAACGCGACGCAACCAACCTCGCCAACTCCTCTGTCCTCTTCGACTCCGGTTACTGATTCCAGAGAGATCGCGGTGGCGACCTTGCGCGATCAGACTAAGGGTGGCCAATATTGTCTCGGCGATGATGTACCATCGTTGGTGCGTCAGCTACTAAGGACACCAAAGAATACTCTCGACCTCGACGGTTATGTTTACAGGCTATGGACTGGCAGCGATGGGAATCATCGTGTTACACGCTGGGCTCACCGGGGGGCTAAACCATGAGCACGAATGCGCCGCTACCAAAGACAAGTACGATCTTCGAGACCGACTATCAGGCCCAGGAGATTATCGACGGCGAACTATGGATCCAACTGCGAGACGGACGCTGGGGCACCTTCGGACCTGGCAAGCCTCGGACTGGGTCATGTACCTATTGTAGACATACGAAGAACGACTCCTGCTTCAGACCTAATGAGACACTTGAAAGCCACGAGTCCCGATGCTCAGGTCTGAGCCTCTGTCCAGCAACTCGACCCATGTGGTGTGGTCGACATCACTACTTTGAGCCCGATCAACATTGGGGCGTCACAAAGAAAGCTCTCTGTGTCAAGTGTTACGCGAAAAAATACGTGAGCTTCGGACTGACAGTCAAACCACTCGATGAGCCACGTCAATGTGAAGACTGTGGGGGCCAAGCGACAGAGATTGTACTCTTGGCGACGGATCCGTACACGTCGCTCGTAGACTGTGAAATCTTCTCCCCATTTGACGAGGGACTCTTCAGGGTCTCTGGTTTTCTTGGACTACCGGGGACCAAGGTACAGTTCTTCCATGCTCTCCGCGTGGAAGCCGATCGTAGGGTAAGGTTGTCGCGAATAAAGGAGTAAGATCACAATGGCAGCCAAGAACACCGAGAACCCGTCTCCTCAACATGACGATGAAGAACAGGAAGTCCATGTGATGCGACCAACAGTCATAACGGACACGTTCATTGCTGAACAGGTCTGGGATAAAAGCGGACTACCTGAATACTGTGTGCGATACTTCGGCGAAGACACGTTCAGACGGGTAGGGGCGCTAGAGTCTGTACGGACTGATAAGAAAGGCCGCAAGATTATCTGGGTCCCTGTTGACAATGATCATCTGCGCAAAGGCCTTGTCACAGTTCCTGAATGGCCGCAGCCATCAACCTTCGATAAAGTATACGACGCGGGTTGCGATCTGGCCGTAAAGATCTATGACTGCGAGTCCAAGAAACTGCCAGGCTTCAAGCTGAACATCGCGATCGCTCAAGCCTCATGGTTCCTCGATCGGTTCCACACCGATCCCAAGATGATCATCGCTGGAATGGGAAGATTCGCACCCATACTACCCTACCGAGGACCAAGCGGAAGTGGAAAGAATCGCGCTCTTAATGCAACTCGACTAAATTCATATCGCCCATTCTTCGACCAGTCAACGAAACGCATTCCAAGTCTCTTTCGACCACTCGACCTATGGGGTGGAACTCTCTGCATTGATGAATGTGACCTTGGGCAAAGCGACGAGGCAGCCGACGTTACCCACTACCTAAACTGCCGCTCGTACGGAACCCCTGTGGCGAGGCAAAACCCCGAAAGCCCTGGACGAGGCGACGCATTCGATAATTTTGGACTAACAGAGGTAACCCAACGGCGAGCCTGGAACGATGATGCGACAGAAGACAGATCACTTCCACACTACTGCGAAAAGAGCCAGCGGGAACTGGCTACGACAGAACTCGACGAGTGGATCACAGAAGGTCTTACGCTACAGAACCAACTACTTTACCTTCGGCTCATGTTTTACGATAAGGTCCGCATTGACAAAGCAGCTCGAATACCCGGCGTGAAGGACCACAGACTCACAGCCTCAGTCCTTCCATTACTAGCGTTGAAGTCCGAGGCCCCAGCGATGGTCGAGAATCTGGCTGCCCTCTTATTAGAGCTGGAGAAGAGACGACGCGAGGTTAAAGCTCACAGTAAAGACGGAACAGTGACCAACGCACTGTGGGACCTAGTCTCGGAAGGCGAGATCGGGACCCATAACGGGGACTGGTTTATCGGTAGGAACACCGCCAAGACAGGAGCTTCTCCCAGGATCGTCCCTCTCACGACGAGCGACTTGGCGGACGCCTTGAAATGGAAGAGCACCCAAGTCCGCACAGTTCTAAATTCTCTGAACCTATTCGACGGTAACGCGCCTAGGGCCGCTAAGTTCGCTGGGAAAACCTACCGTCCGATATGGTTCTCCCAAGACCATTTCGAAACGCGTCTCCAGGACTTTGTCGTCGATTATGAGACCGGGGACCTTGGCAGGGCCATCCAGAAGGTTACAGAGGTTACAGAGGTTACGGACTACGTCGTTGGGGGGGTATCCGATGCCCTAGAGGAACCTAGTGGGGGTACAGTGGCCAGAAGTGGAACCTCTGTAACTAGTGTAACCGGCAGAGAAGAGACAAACGAGAACGAAAGGAATGGCTCAAGGACCCGGCATTGCGAAGTATGTGGGAGTGGCCAAAACGTGACGCCGATTGTTCGGCTCGGAGAATCAAACGCCCGCTACTTCTGCCAAGAACACATGAAAGACTATCGAGGCGACCTATGACAGCCGTCGCCTCTGCGTCTACTAACATAGCTCGGCCTAAGCGAAGAGACAGTCCAAACTCAACGCATGAAAAAAGGTCGCAAGAACCTTGTTGCACCAAAGCAAAGCATAATGGTGGCATAATGGTGGCCCAGTACTCAACTACACAGGACTCATCAGATAGTCAGACTCGTGCAGGTACATTTCGCATTAACAAGGGTGAGAAGAAGCCTCGCCGGACTTTCCAGGAAATCTGCGATGAGGTCTTCATGCTCATGTCTGGTGGTAAGCGAAGGTCAACATCAGAGATTGCAAAAGACCAATGATGCCTCACATCCTGGCCGACCTAGTAAGAGCGGGCCTGATCGTTGTTCCGCCATTCCCTCGGTGCTGGAGGCGGAAGCAAGCCTGACAAACACTGAACTATCCGCCGTTATCACTGCTCATTCACAAGTCTCGCAGGGCAATAGAGATGTAAGGCTGTTACATCACGACGCTTCACAAAACGGTGATCTCAAACACTCCTACGTTAATGTCCGAGTCAGCCGATACGCTCGTCAAGAAATCGCACACATACAATCAGAAACAGCGTTTCGAACTGCGGGTCAGGTGATCGATCATCTCATCGAGACCGCTGTGACTAAGAGTCCTATTCCGACGGCAAGTCTGGAGAATATTTTCAGCGATGACCGGCCAGTCCAACTTTGCGGAGGCAGCGGCACTGGCAAGAGCCTATGGCTCAAACAGATCATCCCTGCCATCACTTCCCGCTTGTTCTTGATCGACTTGGCGAATGAATACACCTTGCCAAGGATCGGTCTAGAATCTCTCTTCGCTCTCAAATGGGTCCGGCCCGGCAACAGTCGCGTACGGTTCGTTCCATCGCCCAACGTTGAAGTCGCAAGAGTCGAGTTGCGTACCTTGTTCTCTATCCTGAACACCGTTCGTCATCAGGGCTACCGTCCCGGTCGGACTCCGAGTGGCCGTCTCTCAACTTGGTGTGTTATCGTTGAAGAAGGGCATAGGGTTTCGACTGAATCCGAGTTTCTGACGTTTTTGAACGAAGCGCGCAAGCATCTTCACAAGCTGATCATCGTAGCCTCGGACCCCGAGCTATTTGGAAAGATTGCACGAACCGTGAAGCCCCCGGCACTTCAGGAACTTCTATAGAAATGAGAAATAATAAGAGGAGACTCCGGCCATCCCCGCTCTCAGACCGAGCTGCCACCCGACCAGCTAGCGTTACATCTCAGACGGAATAGCGCGGACGATGTCGCTTCTCAAGGCGTTCGCGAGAGGATTGACATGACCAGCGCGAAACCGACAGACCGAATCGGTCGAGCTAATTCCAGCCTGCTCTGTCTGCGGCGTCCGCTGCTCAGTCTGCCACCAGAATGGCAAATGCTGTTTGATCGATAGGTCTCGGAGCAAGTCCTGAATACTCTAGAAATCGCGCGGACCGAAGTTGACGACACCAGAGATCATTCTCATCCAGCGAGTCCAAGTACATGAGCTAAACACAGACAGCAACTCTCAGATATCTGGTGCCCCAGCCTTCAACTAAGCTTAGCGTTTTATACTTCTACGCCTGCATGTAAGTGCAGAAAAGGCTGCGCCGTCTACACCACACGTGGCGAGCCGGAGAAAAAGAAACTCAAGTGGCCACAAAAAACGGAAGACGGCAGTACCAGACGGTACTAGACGATTGCGAGGACGACAGAGTCCAAGCGGTCGGGCTCAAACTTGTTGCAGAGAAAGTTCTCAGTGACAAATTCGGGAGACCCATCAAAACGATCCGGGGTCGCGTCCCAGCGTATTCTTTGACGAAATATGCCCTCTTGCACCTTGCTACGAACGGAGCTAATTCTGATCAGCATCTAGGGAGGGAAACATCCTGAAACCGTCGAAGCATCCTACGACGCGGAGCAGAAAACCGAACGACATCCAGACGGCTGAACTTCCTAACAATGAGCCTTATCCCGATCGAACGGGTCGTTCAGAGCACACAGGCCGAAACCCCAAGACAGACCGACCAGCGAATTCTCCAAGAGCGTCGAGTGAACGGCGTTCACAAGGCAAAAGGGCCTCTCCGAGACTTCAGAACGGGGGATCCTCTGGACTTGAGCACGAAAACTCGGGATTAGAACCTGGCCGTGAGGAGAAGGCCCAAGCACCGAACGCTGAAAATCAGCTTACGGGTACGAGCGAACGCCAAGGCCCGGCGCAAGTCATACCCGAGCGTGGATCTGAAGGAGGTCAAAACCCCGAGTTCGTTCAGTCCGCCAAAACGTTCGTTCACCAAGCAGAGATTCCGACAGAGTATGCCGATGCCAAGGCCGAAAGCAGAACGGCATTCGAGGCGAAGGCACAGGGATTGATGGAGGCAATGCGGTCAGCGAACATGAGCATCGCTGAGATAGCAACAATGTGGAAAATGTCCAAGGCTGGAGTGTGGAACCGGGTCGGACACGTGCAACCGAGGTCCACCACTCAGCCTACGGTCCAGGAGACTCCAACTAACCGTACGACCACCACATTGCCTTCCCGGCCCGCAAATAGCGAATATTCTGGTAACGGAGACACTTTCGCGAGCCAACGTCAACTTCCGCGTGTCGGCTCTGAGGTCTTTGCCGACAGGCCGAGAATAGTTGATGGCGATCAGGGTTACGACGGCAACGATAGTGACGGCGACGATGCTGGAGCGGCTCAGATCATCTCGCCCCAGCCTGTCGACGTCGATATCCTTCGTCTTCTCTTCCAAAGGGAACCCCGATGGCTTGAGATTTTCCTCCGAATCAAAGCTCTGGCAACCCAAGCAGGATATCCAGATGCGATTCAATACTTCAACCAGCAACTCGCGCGGGATCTTGAGCTTGCGGAATTTTTCCGAGCTGCTGTTCCCCATGAGGAAGGAGATTGGGAAAGTTTGAGAGAAAACTTCTCGATGATCGTCAAACACGCGAGCGCGTACGTCGAAACTGCACGGAAGAATGGCCTCGAACCGAGGAAAGGAGTGGAGCTATCGTGACAACCGGTCCAAGCGATAGCGAGCTGGCCAAGTTGTACTGGAGGCGGCAGGCTCAACAGCTCAGAGCGCAGCTTGAGGAGTCGAATCCTTCGATGAAACCGACAGGTGGTTCTGGTACGAAGCCATGGAAACCAGTTGAGGAAGCCGCCATCGCTGGCGCATCATCTCGCGCTTTCCTCACTGCATTTGGCAACAGTGGCAGCGAAACCGTCACACCCAAGGTCAGCCCATCCGACGTCGCCGCCGCGAAAGGCCGGATCATCGAAGCCATGGTGGCAGCAGGCCGCGACACAAAGTACATTGAAGACGCGATGCTGAAAATTTCGCCCCATCTGGACCTCTTCGCACTCAGCAGCGACCCCGCAGTCCAATCAGTCTTGCTACAACGAATCATGAACAATAACCCTCCGCAGAACTTAGGAATGCGGGACCTCATAGACGCTGTAAAACTGGTCACGGATCTACGGAACACTACCCCGCTGACATCACAGTCAGATCCTGCGAGTGTGATGAACGCCGCGGGAAACTTGTTCAGAACGGGCGTCGAAACAGCAAGAGGCCGCAACGACGGGATTGACATGAGTCAAGTGCTACAAATGCAACAACAGAGTCATGATCGAATGATCCAGGCACAGCAGGAACACTTCAAGGAGATACGGGAACTGCAATCCCAAACGCCGACACTGGTTGACTCGCTCAAACAGTATCGGGAATTGCAGGGCCTCGTTGGCACCGCTCCTGATAAGCCCGAGGTCATGATGAAGCGGTTGGACCTTCAAGCCGCTGCCGACCAGAGAGAGCATGAGTACCGTCTGGAATCAGCGAAGGAAAAACGACAATCCGAAATGATCAAGGGCATCGGCGGCACCATCGGTAAAGCCTTGGAAAGCCCGATTCTGCGAGAAGCTGGCCGAAAAATGGCTGAAACTGTTCCAGGCGTAGGGAAGGTTGCAGGAGCGGTCAGCGGAGTCCAAACATCAGCAGCAAGAGCAACACTCAACGAGCCTCTCCAGGAAATATTCGGCCTCAAGTGTTCCCAGTGCGGCACGGACCATCGGTTCACCCGAGGACAACTTACAATCATCGAATCGTCCCCGACGAAAATGTGGGCCTGTCCAAACTGTGGCGCAAGCTACAGCCTAAAGCCCCAAGGCGGAACAGACACGATGGCAGGCAAGAACGATGAACCAGGGGCATCGTAAACGGCACTATCAGCTTCAAAATTCTTCGTGAGAGTAAAAGCGCCCTACATTGCTGTCCCACGAGGCGCTCGGAAAGTTGCGGCCCGAGCTGCGCGCGATCTGGTGAGCATGATCGAAGGGTTCGCTGAACGGTACAATGAGCTTCACGCGACTGAACTCACCCCCGCCCAGGGACTGATCACTCTTCTCGACTCCAACGTCTCGCCTCGGTCGCTTTTCAGCGACTTCCGCCACGTAGCAGAACAAAGTAGAGGAGCCCTTTCGGCCTGGACCGTGGAAAAAAACTTCGATCAGGGATACAAGTGGCTTACGCCGGAGTTTGGGGACTGGTTTGTCCAGGTTATCGTGCCGCGTCCCTGCAAGATCGACGACTTCCACGAGTTCGAGGGAGCACCCTGGTTGACGAAAGTCATACTTGAACACGCAAGGGGAAAACAGTGGATGCGCGAGTTCGTTCAAGAACTCATGCGATTCCTCTACCCTGACGCGCCCAGAGGAGACATCGAGCTGAGATGAAACGCAAAAAATCAGATAGTTCTGAGAACGAAATTGACAAGCTAATTCACACAATCTTCTGGAACAGGACGCTTCTGAGAATTATTCGTGCAAAGAGAAATCCTAGACCCAGAAGGCCGAGTAACCAGCCACAATTCATCCGTGAGGCGAACTTCGTGCCGCTCGACCACTCGGATCAGCCAGGCCCAAACTCTCAGAACGACTAAGCTTAGACTTTTAACGGCGACGATGATGGATCGTTGTGGAGAGAAAGATGTCTGACCAAGTTCCTTACCCAGCCCCGGCAGGCTTCATGTGGACAAGAGGTTTTCTCGGGCTCGGTCCGTGGCGATTGGCTGAGGATCCGCAATGGCCATTACCGCCTAAAGGGTACAGATACCGGCCAAACCCTATCACCGCCAAACCGGAGCTGGTAGCAGTCGTCGGGAAAGGCGTTGACTTTTTTTCGGACGGGAACTCGCACCCGGCACCCGCGACTCAACATCCCTACCTAATGGGAACCGTGGACAAGCCACGCTACGTTCTGCCCGCGCCGATTCCACCAGAAAAAATAGGAAAGGGCGTCAACTTCCTCGAAGGCACCTCTACACCCAAGCCCGGCTCGGACAAGTTCAAACGGGACCAAGCGATCTTCGGCTGAACATCGACAGAAGGTTTCGCGCTCAACACTAGGAAGCGAATGTTTTCCGGTGTGAAGCTCAACAGTTTTCGACAGTTCGGGCACGACCCGGTCAGGTTCGCCACTAGGGTCCTAGCTTCGCGTTTGTCGAAGTTGTTGCAATGGAGCAGGGTCTGCCCGCAGTCGCCGCAGACATATTTTGTATGAAGGCCCTCCAAGCCCTGAAGCATCTGTCCCATGAGCGGTCTGATTCCACCATTGTTGCTGGTGGCTAGCCTCTTGGGTCCTATCACGACGGAATCTCCGAGTCCGAGCTTTTTCCCGGAACTTCAGTTAACACTTTCGAGTCGGATCAATCAAACTTGTTAAAAGCTGATGAGGCTGGTTCTGTATGTCGGAACCGGCTATGGCAGGAGTACGCATGGTCACGTTGGAAATGCGATTTGACGAACTCGGCGAATATGGGAATGAAATATGGAAGGTCTTAGTGCTTCTTCGAGAGAATCGGTTCGAACTCAAGCAGAACGCAGCCGAGTTACGAGAGGATAGAAAGATGAAGAAGAATCTACTTTTCATCAGGGCAGCCGAGCGGGTCCGGCGGCGGCTCATCTACGCTCGAAAGTGTCTGCAAGCACGGCTCGAACTCCTGGAGCGAGACAACGAAGAGAAGCGGCAAGAGGTACTCGGGCTTCATGCCTGGTCGATCACACAGAAAAAAGTACCGGCCGGCGGTGTGTCTGAAAGACGACGAAACGGAGCGCAGCCGCCTTTGACGATGGAGGACTTTGGGAGTTTGAAGAAGGCGTTAGATTCGAAAACTTCTCTGACAGCCGTTCAGTTCTTCACCGTCGCCTTTGGGGGCCCGATAGTCATGCTGTTCTTTGGGTTCCTCGGGATCTTCTTCATCGGTGAGTTCTGGGGGAGCATCTTTGCCTCGGTATTGTCTGCCCTGGCAATAGTTGGTATGGTGGGAGAAATGAGGGGCAGCAACTTAAGGAATCATGTGAAGCGAGAAAGCGAAGTGGAAGGTGAAGCGAACCGGAAACATCCATGCCGTGATATTGACCTGACTAGAGAACCTCAACCGATAAGCATTTAACGTTAATACTCGCGGAAAAGCATTCTTGAAGATAATTTGAATAATCTGTCTACAATTCGTCTAGCCCTTGTCTTCGCAGTTGCCGTTTCACTGATGGCTCTTCCTGGTCCTCTAAATTCTGGCTTCCATCTTCCCAGCATACAACTAGGACACGCTTCCACTGGAACAGTGGTGCCTAACCAACCATGGGTTCCCGCTGGAGCCGCAACCAACACTGAACTGGTCAACGTCTACACTAGCCCCGGCACACAGTTTAACGCACTCTGCGCTGGCAGCGTCACCACGGAAGACTGGCCTCTATCGAGAGCGCAGATAGACCAGATACTTAGCCCGACTGGATGTGGTAGTAACAGCTTCTCGCTGTCCCAGCCTATCGGGGAGCATGGATACTTCGAGGTAGAGTTCAACCAGGCAGCCAACTTCTGGGGCTGCTTCTTCAACTATGGCAACAATCTTAGTCCTACCAACAATTGCGGTCAAGAGATCCGTCAGGCTATTGCTCACCTTATCAACAAGGACACGTTCGCAAGAACGAACGCCTGTACTGCCGACGCTACCACTGGCCCTGTCTGTGGTGCCCTGGACAACGCGCCGCCCCGAGGCGACGAGCTTGTCACACCA
>Ga0099829_10001596_pt1 | contig 12643 bp, 10 predicted proteins | sample CZO8metaG_3_FD_79336 | JGI IMG/M metagenome (GOLD analysis project Ga0099829, IMG submission 79336) | Vadose zone soil microbial communities from the Eel River Critical Zone Observatory, Northern California, USA - CZOApr15con2H2.8 metaG | ecosystem: Environmental > Terrestrial > Soil > Vadose...
ATGATTGGGTGCGGGCGAACTCAAGCAGCAGCGCCGTCGCCACTCCCTGAAGTGAGAGTTGCTCCCCCTATCCAGCAAGATGTCCCGGTGTACAGCGACTGGGTAGCGACGTTGGTCGGTTACGTGAACGCCCAGGTGCGACCCCAGGTCTCAGGCTACATAATCAAGCAAAACTACAAAGAAGGTTCGCTGGTCCGCAAAGGCCAGATATTGTTCGAAATAGATCCGAGGCCCTTCAAGGCGGCGCTCGACCGCGCGAAGGGCGACCTTGCGCAAGCAGAAGCACAACTTGGCAAGAGCACTCTGGATGTGGAGCGCGACACACCTCTTGCGAAGGCCAGGGCTATCGCTCAGAGTCAATTAGATAACGAGATTCAAGCCAAACTCGGAGCCCAGGCCGCCGTCGAATCGAACAAGGCAACCGTGGAGCAGGCGGAACTCAACCTTGAGTGGACAAAAGTCACCTCGCTGGTAGATGGGATTGCGGGAATTGCACAAGTTCAGATCGGCAACCTCGTGGGATCCAATTCTATCTTGACTTCTGTTTCGCAAGTGGACCCCATCAAAGCCTACTTCCCGATTAGTGAACAGGCGTATGTCCTCGCACAAAAACAGAGCAGCGCCGTTTCTTCCAAGCACGCCCTCAGTTTTTTCGGAAACTCGCTCGACCTGATTCTGACTGACGGCAGTATCTTCCCTCAAAAAGGCAAAATCCTGCTGGCCGACCGGCAGGTGGATCCAAACACGGGAACGATCCGCATCGTCGCTGCCTTCCCGAATCCCGGCAACATTCTGCGTCCCGGCCAATATGGACGTGTGCATGTCGAAACCAACATGAAAAGAGGTGCTCTGCTGATACCTCAGAACGCCGTTGCGCAATCACAAGGAAGCTATCAGGTGGCGGTTGTCGGCGGCGACCACAAAGTCAGTATGCGCACCGTGAAGCCCGGCGAGACGGTCGGGACGATGTGGGTGATTGACAGTGGCCTAAAGCCGGGTGAGCAAGTTGTAGCCGAAGGGATGCAAAGGCTCAAGGAAGGAACTCTGGTTACTCCCAAGCCAGCACATATTTCCGGGGGAGGAAACTGAGCTATGTCGAAGTTCTTCATCAACCGTCCGATCGTCGCGATGGTGATCTCCATCCTGATGGTTATTGTGGGCACGGTTACCATCGCCAGCCTGCCGATAGCGCAGTTTCCTAACATTGTGCCGCCCGAGATTAGATTGCAAGCCACGTTCGTGGGTGCGGACGCAAAGACCCTCGAGCAAGCTGTGGCCACGCCGATCGAGCAGCAGGTTAACGGTGTGGACAACATGGATTACATGTATTCCTTGAACGCCACGGGCAATTCGCAGACCACTCTATTTGCTGACTTTGATCTCAAAACGGACCCCAACATAGACCTGATTCTCCTGCAGTCGCGCGAGCAACTGGCCGCTGCTCAGCTTCCGCCCGAAGTTAACAACTATGGGGTCACCATTAAAAAATCGACGACCGCCCCGCTCATGCTGCTCGCCTTATCCTCGCCGCAGGGTACTCATGACGAGAAATACCTAGCCAACTACGCCAACATCAACCTCAACGATCCCATCGCGCGCTTGTACGGTGTCGGTCAGACGCAGGTTTTCGGAGCAGGCGATTATGCCATGAGGCTGTGGGTAAAGCCTGACCAATTGGCAAAACTGGGGATTACAGTCACTGAGATCGTCAACGCAATCCAGACGCAGAACAGAGTGAACCCGGCTGGTCAACTAGGCGGCGAACCCGCTCCCAAGAACCAGCAATTCACATATTCCGTTCTTGCTCAGGGTCGTCTGACGTCTCCGAAGCAATTTGAGGACGTGATCGTCCGTGAAGCTCCGGATGGCGGAATCGTCCGAGTGAAAGACGTAGCCCGAGTCGAAATGGGCACGAAGGATTACAGCATTGTCAGTCGCTTGAACGGTCAGCCCTCTGCAATTATCGCCGTCTATCAGTTGCCGGGTTCCAACGCGGTCCAAACGGCAGCCGGCGTTCGAAAGCTGATGGCGGAGATGAAGCAGCGCTTCCCGCAAGACATGGACTACGCCATAGCGCTTGACCAGACGAGCGCCGTGACGGAAGGCATGAAGGAGATTATTGAGACCCTCGTGATCGCCATCGTGCTGGTGATCCTTGTGGTCTACCTCTTCCTGCAAGACTGGCGCGCTACTCTGATCCCGATGCTTGCCGTGCCCGTGTCGCTGGTGGGCACGTTTATTCTCTTTCCGCTGTTCGGCTTCTCCATTAATACCCTTTCGATGTTCGGACTGGTGCTCGCCATCGGCTTAGTGGTGGACGATGCCATTGTCGTGGTCGAAGGTGTACAACGCCACATCGAGGAGGGGTTGGCTCCCAAGGATGCGGCTCGAAGAGCGATGGAAGAGCTTTCTGGTCCGGTCATTGGTATCGCCCTTGTTCTCTCGGCGGTCTTCGTGCCCACAGTCTTTATCCCAGGCATTACGGGACGGCTCTACCAGCAATTCGCCTTGACCATCGCGATCTCAGTGATCCTCTCAGCTTTTAATGCTCTTACGCTGAGCCCGGCGCTGGCCGCGTTGCTGCTCCGGCCAAAGCAGGAGAGCCGCGGGCCGCTGCGAAAGTTCTTTGACTGGTTCAATCGTGTTTTCCAGCGCGCCACGGAGGGCTATGTCCGACTGTCCGGCGCGCTAATCCGGAAAAGCGTTTTGGCGCTGGTGGTGCTCGCGATTTTTGGCATTGCCGGGCTTGTCTTTTCCCACTTCCTGCCATCAAGCTTCCTGCCCGATGAAGACCAGGGCTATGTCTTCATCAACATGCAACTTCCGAATGCGGCTTCGCAGGAGCGTACAGCAGCAGCAGCGAGAGACGTTGAGACAATCCTGAGCAACACCCCCGGGGTTCAGTACTACAGCAGCGTGGTTGGCTACAGCTTATTGAGCTCTGTCCGGACCAGTTACAACGCCTTCTATTTCGTGACTTTTAAGCCCTGGAGCGACCGCAAAACCAGAGCGGAACAGTATCAGGAAATCAAGGCGCGCCTGAACCAGCAGCTCAGTAAGCTCCCGCAAGGGACCGCTTTCAGCTTCTCGCCGCCAGCCATCCCTGGAGTCGGTACTTCCGGCGGATTTCAGTTCGTGCTGGAAGATCGCGCAGGACGGGACGTTCAGTTCTTGTCCGACAACCTGGACAAGTTCCTCGGGGCAGCTCGCAAGCGTCCCGAAATCGGCGCGATCAGCACCACATTTCTACCGAGCGTGCCGCAAAAATTCGTGCAGGTGGATCAAGAAAAAGTGCTGAAGCAAGGTGTGGCCATCAACGATGTTTACCAAGCCATCCAGACTTTCATGGGCGGCCTGTTCATTAACTACTTCAACGATTTCGGCCGGACCTGGCAGGTGTACGTGGAAGCGGAAGCAGCTTACCGATCGGATCTAGCGAACCTGGGACAGTTCTATGTGCGCAACAACAGGGGGGAAATGGTTCCGCTGACCGCGCTCACGAAGTTCGAGTCGCGTGACGGACCCGAATTTACGATGCGCTATAACGAATACCGGTCAGCGCAGATCAATGGCAGCGCCGCGCCCGGATACAGCTCAGAGCAAGCCACGGCGGCCCTGGAAGACGTCTTCAAGCAGACGATGCCGGGCGAAATGGGCTTTGATTATATGGGCATGTCTTATCAAGAGCAGAAGGCACGACAAGGGATTCCGGCTTCGGTCATCTTCGGGTTCTCGCTGCTGTTCGTGTTTTTGATTCTTGCGGCCCTCTACGAAAGCTGGTCATTGCCTTTCAGCGTGTTGCTGAGCACGCCGGTCGCGGTCTTCGGCGCCTTTGGAGTGTTGTGGCTGCGCCGGTCGCTGCTCAGCGTTTTCTATCCGGCGTACATGGTGCAAATCGATAATGACGTCTATTCCCAGATCGGCTTGGTGATGCTAATCGGCTTGGCGGCCAAGAACGCGATTCTCATCGTCGAGTTCGCTAAGGAGGAATACGAGAAGGGTAAGCCGTTGGTGGATGCTGCTCTGGAAGGAGCCAGACTCCGGCTGCGACCTATCCTGATGACCTCGTTGGCATTCATTCTGGGCTGCGTGCCGCTATGGATTGCAACTGGCGCCGGCTCTGTGGCTCGCCAGATCATGGGTACAACCGTAATCGGTGGCATGGTGGCCGCCACCGGCATTGCCATATTCATCATTCCGGCACTATTCGTCTTGGTCGAGCGTCTGGCGAGCCGTCGCAGCGGCGAAGCACCCGGCCATGCGAGTGTTCCGCAGCTAAGCCCGTCGGAAGGAGACTAAGGTGACAAAACTAAGAGCCCTGTTGATGGGCCTCTCGCTAACGATGCTCCTGAGTGCGGGCTGTGCTGTGGGACCGAACTATAAGCGGCCGACCGCAGACGTTCCTGGTATGTACCGTGGAACTACGCCGCAAGACGCAGTGCAGCCGGCGGCGGAATCGCTCGGAGAGCGAAAATGGTGGGAGGTGTTTCAAGACAAGCAGCTTCAAGACCTGATCCACACCGCTCTTCAACAGAATTACGATATTAGCATTGCGGCAACGCGAATCCTGCAAGCCCAGGCGCAACTCGGCATCACGCGCGCCGACCAGTTGCCTACGATCAGCGCGGGGGCTCAGGCTGTCAATGAACGCAATCCGCGCACAAAATTTTTCCCTCAATACGAAACCAGTGCGAACCAGGTGGATCTCTCGCTAGCGTGGGAGCTGGATTTCTGGGGGAAGTATCGCCGCGCCACCGAGTCCGCGCGGGCAACCCTGTTAACCACCCAGTGGGCGCGTGAAGCGATTGTTAGCACACTGGTGAGTAACGTTGCCACCGCCTACTTCCAGCTTCGTTCGCTCGACCTGCAGCTCGAAATCTCGCGGCGAACGCTGGCTTCGCGCCAAGACTCGTTGCAACTCACGCAATTGTTAGCAAACGGTGGGGCTACGTCCATGCTCGACGTCCGCCAGGCGGAGCAGTTGGTGTTTACCGCGGCTGAAACCATCCCCGATCTGGAGCGGCAAATTGAGCAGCAAGAGAATTTCCTCAGCACGCTTCTGGGCAATAATCCTGGTCCCATCGCGCGGGGATTGACGTTGACCGAGCAACCGCATGTGCCGGACATTCCGGCGGGGCTTCCCTCCAGCCTGCTGGAGCGACGGCCCGACATTCGCGAGGCAGAAGCTCAGTTGATCGCAGCCAACGCTCAAATTGGAGTCGACAAAGCGGCGTACTTCCCACAAATTAACTTGACCGCGGCCGCTGGATATCAGAGCTCAGCACTTACGAGTTTGTTCACCGGTCCGGCTGGGCTATGGAGTTTCGGAGGATCGTTGGTACAGCCCATTTTCACCGGGGGAAGGATTCGTTCCAACGTCAGGTTCACTGAGGCACGGCAACAGGAGGCACTGCTGACTTATCGGCAGACCATCCAGCAGGCTTTTCGTGGGGTCTCGGACTCGCTGGTTGAGTACCGCAAGGACCGGGAGTTCCGGGAGTTCCAGCAGCAACTGGCGCTCTCGGCCCAAGACGCTGCGCAACTTTCTGAGATGCGCTATCGAGGCGGGGCCGCCAGTTACCTGGAGGTGCTGACCAACGAAACCAATTACTTTGATGCCCAGCTGGGACTCGCTCAAGCACAGTTGAATGAGCTTGCAGGTCTGGTTCGCATTTACAGAAACCTCGGTGGTGGCTGGCAGCAATAGGACGCGGCTGGAATTGACTGGCTTTGGCTGGAGACTTGACTTGAGGTAAGGGTTCCCGAATTCCAGAGCTTATGCAGTGACTGTGGGGCGCGAATTGCGGTGCACATTGGCCACCGCTCTTCCCCGTTTGTTGGCCAGGTGCATCGCGCCCCGCCAGAATCTGGCCATAGGAGCGAGTGGAAAAGAGCCAGTCGCAGTGTGGAGCGAAACTTCGGCTGAAGACCAACCGCAGTACCAGAACGATAGCCACGGATTTGGAGGATGAAAATGAGTCAGAAGACTGACGAGAAGAACAAGGCGCTTGCCCTTGAAGTGAACTCACGACGAGAAGGAGGAGTAGGTATGGCCAGCGTGCAATTGCCGCGGTCTCCGCAGTCTGAGCCCGCCCCTTTGAGCACTGGGAAGGGCACCGTTGAGCTCGCGGAAATGGTGGTCTTCGTCGATGGGCGGACCGACAGTGCAGGCATTCTCGAGTTCGCCGGCATGCTCGCCCAGGAGCATGGTGCGCACTTGATCGCCGTATTTATGCAGCCGGGGCCCGCTATTAGCCCGTCGGAGACGTTTGCCCGGGGCGAGGGCATCTTTAACGTGATCGAGGCGCACCGAGCACAACTCGAGAGGATCGAGGGGGCCCACCACGCCCAGTTCGAGGACATCGTCCGTCGTTGCGGAATTCGGTCGGAGTGGAGATCGTTGCCCTACTTGAGCAATGAGGTCGGTGTGCATGCCTACTACGCGGATCTGGTGATCGTTGCCCGCCCGGACCCTGCAGGCCAGACGGCCGGCCCTCCTGGTCTCGCGGAGTCCCTCGTGTTGAGCTCCGGCCGACCGATCGTTATGTTCCCTCCAGGCAACACGGTGTCCCGGGTCAACCGAATCGTGGTGGCCTGGAACTCTAGGCGCGAGGCCATCAGGGCGGTGGCGGACGCCCTGCCGCTGCTTGTGAAGGCCGAGGCGGTCGAAGTCTTGGTCGTCGACCATGAACGCCACGCGACGGATCATGGCCAGGAACCAGGTGCGGACATCGCGCGCCACTTGGCACGTCATGGCGCGCAAGTGGAGGTGCGACGTGTGTCGTCCGGCGGAGAAGAAGTGGGCAGGCTTCTGCTGTCGCAGGCTGCAGCTTTTGGCGCCGATCTCGTCGTCATGGGCGCCTATGGCCACTCCAATCTGAGCGAGTGGGTTTTCGGTAGCGTCACACGTACGGTGCTGCGCGAGGCGGCCCTCCCGGTCTTGATGTCTCGATGAGCGTTGGCTTTGCTGATGGTTGCTGACTTGGCGAACGGCTTGCACTTCCCGGTCTCGTGAAATCAGCGCCGTCTGCATGGCCCGGCGCATGCGGCGTTTAGCGTGTCCGCGTGTCCTGTCAAGAAATGAGGAGCAGAAAAGAGTTCCACGCAAACGTTCCGGAGTTCTTAGGGGGCTCGAAATCTGGGTCCAATAAGGGTCCAATAAGATTTCCCAAGGAGTGCTTTAACGGGCGTCAAACTGGCAGTGAGTGCCGTTAAAGATTAATAGGTTACGGTTGATTGATGCTTTGACACGGTAGAGGTCTGGGGTTCGAGTCCCCACGTGCCTACCATTCTCTCCCGAGCATTTACGCAATACAGCCGTGATGACAGAATCACTCCACTGAACGGAGCACGTGGCTCGGTGACACCCCCAGTAGCCTCTTCATGTGCATAGCCAAATGGCTCTGGTGAGCAAAGCCGACGTCCAGGGCGATCTGGCTGATTGACAGCATGCCTTCTCGCAGCAGCAGAGTCGCGCGCTCCACACGGCGGTGAATCACGTATTGATGCACTGGTATCCCTGTCGCCTCGCGGAACGTGACTTTAAGGTGCGAGGCGCTCATCCCGACCGCGTCCGCAACGGCACGCAGCGAGAGACTGGCGGAGAGGTTCTCTTCGATGTAGGACTGCACTTGACGCAGCTTGTGCCGAGGCATGCCGCCCTCCGCCAATGAACGGCTCCCTGCCACCGAACTGTAGTTCCGCAACAATTGCACGGCCAGCGCCGTGGCCATGCAATCCAAGTACAGACGCCCGCTGGGGTAGCCGTGCTGCGCCTCGGCCAGGAGCGCCCACCCGATGTGCTCGATCTGTGAATCCCGTAGCCGAAACCGGCTGCGGATCTCAATGTGGTCTTCGAAGCCGGACTCTTCGGCAACCTGGCGCAACAGGTCCGCTCCAACCTTGAGCACCAGGGCCGTATCGGCTTCCTTCATCTCCCAACGGGAGGGAATTCCGTCCGGAATAATGTCGATGTCTCCGTGGATGGCAAGACCGGAATGGCTCCGTAGGCCATGCCTGCAGTCCATTCTGACCGGCCTCCCTAGGTGAATTGCGATACGCGGGACATCCAGCTCGGGTACGTCGAGTACGCCGGGGCCATCAGACTGCAAAATCACACGCAATACATCGGACCGCTCCCGGGAGTCCAGAAATCGTACCTGCGTCATTGGCTTGGGTGGAAATGCGAGAGTTGGGGCAATCATTTTGCTGTTCACCTCACGCTGAGAGACCGTTCAGCCATCTTGACGATCCCGGCTTTGGTCGGAAGCACCGCCGCGAGCGGCTTCCACGGTTGCAGCAGCCGAGGTGGAGATCGGATGCTTCGCCCCCGAGATGTTCGTCGCAGAATACATATTTAGCCGCTTTATGTTCGTCTTTGATTCGGGTAGCCGGATGTATTCCAGGGCCAGCCCGACTCAGTGGCACAGGTTTTCCTCCGAACCCGCTCAAAATTGTCCGATTTTGCGCGGCGTTCCAGCGTGACGAGACTAGCATCGCCAATAATAGGTGACTCTGCACGTTCCGGCACCTGTGATGAAGAATCCAGACGCGGACTCTGTACCCGTGAGTGTTATGGGTTATCGAATTCGCCATTGCGTGGAATGTCCGAAGTGCCTCACTCGATATTTGGTCGCTTGCAGTCCCTACCGCAACGGGTCTTACCTCGTTCCCACTATAGCTGGCTCACGGGAGGAATACACGCTGTATTGCTCCTGCGGGAGATCAGCAATCGCCAGATGGAGGTGGGGCGAGGTGAAAACTTATGAAGTCTCGAAAATAGCCTATGATCGCGGTTACGGCACACCCGACGAAGTCTTCCCTGTTAGACGACCAGCCACTTCAGCCAGTGGGCGCCAGGGCATAGGTTGTTGGCTGTGATGGTAGATGTGGCGGACAAAGAAGGTGCTGATTGCGACCGGGACTTAGACCCGTAACCGGGAGGTGATCACGTACCCCGACCAATAATCATTGACTGCAACTCCTCTTAAACTGTACAGTTCAGATAGCTGAAATGGAGAGTTTGTGGCCACCACAACCCCTGGCAAGAACGGCACCATAGTGGTTTCTGCTTTGCGCGCCCGCGCGAATTTCGGCAAGCTTCTGCGCCGCGTCGATGACGAGCGCCGGTCCCTGGTGATCGAGAAGCGCGGGACACCCAAAGCCGTGCTGCTCAGCATCCGTGATTACGTCAAGCTTGCCGCCCCCGAGCCCGAGGTCTTAAGGGTCATCGGTGAAGAGTCGGAGCGGAACGGGACGAGCACATTGACCTCGCGTCAGATTGACCAGATCATAAAGACTTCCCGGTCCCAAAAGCCGAAGCGGTAATGCTTCCGCTCCGTCTCGTAATCGATACAAATATCCTGATTTCCGCAGCAATTAAGCCAGCAGGGCTGCAGCGCACTGTTTTGCTGCTCGCCATTACCCGACCGGCCCGCTTATATGTGTCCCGACCCATCCTGGAGGAATACAGCGAAGTCCTTGGCCGTCCGGAACTGCGAATTCGCAAGGGTCTCAGGCAGCAATTGCTGCAGCTCATCAAAAACCACAGCTATACGGTCGTCCCGACCCGCCGCCTGGATGTCACAAGCGACCCCGACGACAACATGTTCCTTGAGTGCGCCGATGCTGCCCGTGCGGACTATCTAGTCACGGGCAATCAGAAGCATTTCCCGAGATTCTGGAAGAAAACCAAGATCATAACGACCCGAGAATTCATTGGCCTTACCGCGCCTCATTTAATAAAGTAACGAAGTTCAGCACGCCATATAAAACTTGCTTCCTGCCGGGGGACCGCCAAAGCCCGGTCTGATAGCGGTGAAAAGAACACCGGCGGAACACCGCGCTCTGAGAAAGGGAAAGACGGCAGGAACCAGGATGAAGAATTTGTTTGCCAGGCAGGAATTTGAAGAACCGTGACATGGACTGCAAGGGCACCGTGGGGTCCTCATTGTCGAGGTTTGCCCTGCCACGAAGTCCGCCCAGATCATGTCCAGACAGTAGCCTCGCGACCTGTCCGTGCCCAGCATCAAAGCCGCCGTCTCAATTGCTGGAGAGACGAAACAGTAAAAGGCTGTCTGGAAGCCGGCCTCTTGCGCGGTGAAAATGAGCGATGTTCAGGCTCTCGGGTCGTTCCGCAGCGTTTATCTGTGATAACGGTGTGCCTTACAGTGCTATTTCAGCACCTTGGCCGCCTCCATGATCTGCTCGGGCCGCGCCCGTACGCGCAAATCTTCCGTTAGGTTCACCCAGCGGATTACCCCGGAAGAATCCAGCAGGAACTCCGCGGGCCGAGCTATGTTTTGTCCATTGACTCCCGCGCCGGGATGGACAAGGTCATAGCGGAGAATGACCTCCGCTTTCGGATCAGAGAGGAACGTGTACGTGTATCCCGCCTTCTTGCATAGGTCGCGTGACAATTCGGGCGTGTCCACACTGATCGCCACGGGACGGACGCCGAGCTTTTCAATTTCTGCCAGGTGCCTTTCGATGCCCCGTAACTCGGAGTTACAGAACGGTCACCAATAGCCTCGATAGAAGACGAGGAGCACTCCTTTGGGAGGCGCTTGCGGATTCGCCAGAGGCGTGGAAAGCAGGCTGGAGAGCGAAACCGCTTTGTTGTTCGCATCAAGCAGCACAAACTCGGGAGCCTTATGTCCGATCCGCGGAGCACCGGCAGACGCTGGCAATTGTCTGGTCTGATAAAAGATCAGGAAGCAGAAGAAGCCCAGGGCGAAAAGGCTGAGGAGGCTTAAGATCGGGCCTGCGATCCTGCCGCGATATTGCTGCAGTTCGCCGTAGGCGCGCTTCAGCCCGAAAAAAAGAAATGCAGCGCCCATCCCGAAAAGCAGGAAGTTCACCCATGGGACGTCGCGCGTAACCGAAAACCTGGCAAATATGAAAAAGTAGCTGGCAAGAGCAATCAGGCAGACTATAAAGCCTGCCCACAGATACCAGTTCCATCGGCGCGGCTTCATCGAGGCAGTCCCGGATATTGGCCAACAAAGATGATCTTGTCGACCGGTAGTGTGGCACGTTTCCCTGGATGGGCCACCGAAAACTTATGCATACTGCTCGCTCTTTCGGACCCGCCGGATGCCTAGCCATTGCAAGATAGCAAACGCCAGCACAACTTCAGCCAGGAGGGCTACAACCCACTTCCCACCAACGCTGAAAGGAATCACCAGGATCAGCGTGTAACTGCCCACTACCCAGACCGCATCCATGATGACCGCAACCCAGGCGTCGGTAATTTTTATTTTCGGACGGCGGGCATTGAGCCATAGAATCGCGGCGTATACGATCAAGCAGACTCCCAGGATAGCTAAGCTGGCCTTATCTGGAAGACCTAGAAACTTTACGAGCCAGCGATTGGCGAACAGAATCGCCCCGCCGGAAACAACTGAGAAAACTGCGTTGCCGGTCAGCGCTTTTTTCAGAAGACCTTGACGTTCTTCTACAGACTGATTCATACATTTTCTCCTTTTTGTTTGGATTTTTCCAGGACTTGTTCGCCGGATGCGGCGTCGATGCGATCAACGATCGCCCGTCGCGCCAGCAGGAATGCGGATTTGTCGTTGAACAACTTGAAAGCCCAATTCGCCTCTTGCACGTAGGCGTGGAGTTCAAATGCCAGCTGAACCGGATCGACCGAAGCCCTGAGTTGTTTGGCCGATCGGGCGAAGCCGATCTCGTCTTGAAGAGCGACCAGCCAACTTTTGGTGAGGGCCGCAATCTCATCGCGCACCGGGCCGGGACGGCTGTCGAACTCGGCAGATGCGGCGGCGAAAAAACATCCCCCGCGAAACACGATGCTTTCCACGTATCCGATCCAGCTCTCCAACATCGCGCCCAGGCGAGGTAGACCCCGGGGCTGCTGGACCGCCGGCTGCACGACGTACTGGACGAAGATTTGTTTGGCAGCCTCAACCACCGCCAGCTGCAGTTGTTCCTTGGATCCAAAGTGAGCGAACACGCCTGTCTTGCTCATCTGTAACTCGGTCGCGAGCCGCCCGATCGAGAGACCCTCGAGCCCCTCGGCCGAGGCGATATCGGCTGCGAGGCGGAGTATCTCCCGGCGAGTTCTGGTAGCTTGTTCGGTGTGATAGCGAATGAATGGCTTCGTCTTCATAGTACGATCGTACTATATGTAACGATCGTTCTATTTGTCAACAACCGCCTTTTGAGAAATTCGCGCGGGGAGCGGCGGAGTTAGAAAACGAAGCCAACAAGTAGTCTGTCTTCAAATAGATGCTATGCGCGTAAATGCCAAGAACGAGGGTTCGATAAGCATCTACGCTCAATCGACGACTTCGTGCAGGTGCTCTAGAGATCGGAGGTTCGGCCCGGCCGTAGCGGAGGTCGCGGTCAGTCCCTTGGTTTCGCCTCGAGCGGAGACTTGCTGGCAGAAGGTTTGGAGGTGGCCTCCATTCCGCATGAGGGAGTGGCTGGGCCAAAACCAAGACCCCACCGCTGGGCAGCTGGGCAAAGAGAATGCAAAATGGTTGTCCCCGCGAAGTCGGGCGCGACATCGGCCAGGCTCTCTATGCCGCCCAGCAGGGTGAAACCGATCCAGCAGTCAAGCCATTGCGAGGTTTTGGCGGAGGGTCAGTGCTTGAGATAATCGCCCGGTATCGCGGCGACA
>Ga0099829_10001597_pt1 | contig 12640 bp, 18 predicted proteins | sample CZO8metaG_3_FD_79336 | JGI IMG/M metagenome (GOLD analysis project Ga0099829, IMG submission 79336) | Vadose zone soil microbial communities from the Eel River Critical Zone Observatory, Northern California, USA - CZOApr15con2H2.8 metaG | ecosystem: Environmental > Terrestrial > Soil > Vadose...
GCGTTTGCCGAGAAATTTGGGTTGAAGGCTTCGAGTGCCGGGACCGTTCCCTCCAACCGTGTTAACCCGGTGGTAGTCGAGGCGATGAGAGAGCGGGGAATAAGTCTCTCCAGGAAATCGCCAAAGATGCTAACCGCTGAGATGATCGACCATGCACGGCTCATCGTCACCATGGGCTGCTCGGTCGAGGAAGCATGCCCCAGACCGATGCTGGCAGCTATGCAGAAGAAACTGGTGGATTGGAACTTAGATGATCCGAAGGGCAAGTCGATTGACGAGGTCCGAAAGATCAGGGACGAGATCGAGAAAAAAGTGAGAACAATTGCCAAAGAAAAATAGTCTGGAACTAGGTCTCTTCGCCGATTACTTTCAGCCGTAGATATTTCAAAGACCCCTATTGGACAATGAGAGAAGAGTATGAGTTCCGTTTCTCAGATCCGGATAAGAGCGCGGCTGGCGAAGCCTCCGGATTATGTCCTGGTAAAATTTCCCCGTTATGAAAAAGAATTCTTTCACGCCTACGCCAACTTCATCCTAAAACTGATCCTATCAAGCGATATCAGAGAACTATTGAGCGCGCTAGTTTCTGCGGAAGGGATTCGGTCAGACCGATCAATTGATCTCCGCGTAATGATCTTTCCGGCGAAACAGCTGAGACGACAACCATCCAGAATCCTATACGGGAGCTACAGTCATACTCTCGCCCAGATCAGCCTCTACCCGCTGAGGATCAGCAAGGACCGGATCCGGAGGGAGGGAACAGACCTATTCACAATTTCTCTTAGCGAATTGACCCTTGGGCAGAGGAAGCTTATCGGGGAAATAGCAACCGCCGCGATCTCTACTCTAATCCACGAGGTTTTGCATGTGAAGTTCCAGCAGAGAAGCCTTGCAAGATATGTCGAGGAGGGAATGGTTCAGAGGCTGGAGAAAACATACATGAGACAATGGGCCGACAGACTCGATCGAGTCCTAAGATCACAATTCCAATCCAGGACGGAGGACCGTCTTGAGACCATTGGCCGATAGCCTATCCTGAAGAATAACCAGGCTGGACGGCAACCTTATAGTATCGTACCGCATCTATTGTATACTTGAAGGATGAGCTGATGGAAGTTCTAACAACCAGAATCCCCGAAGACCTTCTCAAAGACATCCAGCAGATAGAGAGAGACGAGAGGTCAGAGAGAGCCGAGGTAGTCCGGAAGCTTCTTGACACTGCAGTCCAAGAGTGGAAGATCACAAAGGCGCTCAAGATGATATCCGACGGACGATGGACCGTCAGGCGGGCAGCCAAGTTTGCCGGAACCACCTACCACGAGATTCTAGAGAAGATGACTGACCGAGGCGTCGACTCGGGCCCAACACTGAGGGACTTGAGGGACGCCGTTGATCGTAGCTGATTCAGCCCCTCTCATCTACCTAAGCAAGATGGGCCGACTTGACCTTCTAAAGAAATTGTACGGCAAGATCTTGATCCCGCAGGGAGTCTGGGACGAGGTTGTCACAGAAGCTCAGGGAAGACCAGGCGCCAGGGAACTTGAAACAGGCGCAAGCGAGGGCTGGATCAAGGTCGAAAAGGTGATCCTTCCGAAACATCTACCGAACGAGGGAGCAGAAGGAGTTGACGCAGAGGTCATAGCTCTAGCCAAGAGGATAAGCTTGCCCCTTCTCACAAACGACCGGGCTCTCGCCACCATAGCTCGCACAGCCGGGGTGGAAGCGAAATGGCTAACGCAAGCGGTCATAGAGGCATCGAGAACGAGAATCCTCTCCACTCGCGACGCGCGAGCTCTCCTTCGAGACCTTGTAAGAGCGGGACTCAGAATAAGATCAGAAGTCTTGGCGGAAGCAATTCACATGATAGAGGATCGCGAATAGATGACCTTGGGGACACAGTCCTCTCTCGTTGAACCAGCGCGTTTCACGAGGGTTTGCAGGGCTTGAAGATCATGTCCAGTGAGGCGCAGCGCCCGCGGCCAAGGATCCAGTCCCTGTCCGATCTGATCTTCGGCCTCGCGTTGTCGATCGGCGCGCTAAATCTGATCACGAGCAAACCAACCGACACCTCCATACTATTCGGGAGCATTGCGACGTTCGGCTTCAGCTTCCTAATCCTGATCTTCGTCTGGTTCCGCTACACTGAAGTCATGTCGGTGCTGCCTGTTGAAACAGGCAGGACCCGCGCTCTCAACACAGCGATGCTCTTCCTCGTCGCCATCGAACCATACCTGTTTAACCAGATCTCCTTCGGGTTCAACATGGTTGCTCCCCTTCCACAAGACATTGCATCAACCGCCTATGCTCTCGACATAGGCGGGATCTGGGCCATACTCGCAGCCTTCACCCACGTTCTAACGACAGAGGAGAAAAAACTGTTAGCACCCGATCTCCTCAGGAACTATCGGCAGATAAGGAACGCTGAGATAATTATCACTGCGATCTTCTTCGTATCAATTCTCCCCGTGTTCTGGACCGAGGTAAGCGGTACAAGCCTCAGGTACTACCTCTGGGCCGCGACATTCTTCGTCCAACGCATCAGAACCCTCTACTCCCATCGAGTCCCGAGACGGAGTCGCAGTCACGATTAACTGGGTGGCTTTCTGGGAAAGAATTGCCTGTAAGGAAGAAGAAGCGCTAGAACGGACACGATGGTGAACGCTGCAGCGAGATAGATCACCATCATAGACCCCGTGAGCACGTACACGTTGAGCTGGGCGGCTAGTATGCCGATCGGCATAGACCAAGAGACAAACCATGCCCATTTCTCGTCCCTCCTGTAACCGGTGAGGGAAACGACCATTCCGAAGACCGCGAGACCAACGCCGGAAATACCATCATCGACGAGAGTGGAAGCTAGGAAACTGGCGAACTTGGGATTCGAAGATACCAGCTGGCTCCAAGCCATACCGGTTACGGCTAGTATCGGGGTTTGCGCGCCTGGAGCGCATGCGAGACATAGATCCTGCAGATTGGGAAGAAAGTCGCGAGCAGACAGGACCAGGTGGAGGGCCCAAAAGACGAAGAGGATAGCCCACCCATATTTCCCATACCCTTTGACCGATGCAACCGGTGCCATGCAAATTTTTGTCAGAGCGCCTACGCTTAAGCCTCTCCACCGGTCGGCGCTGGCCTCGACCGTTCCCGTTGCCCTCAGTCTCGGTTTCTCGATGTTGGCTGATAAGAAGGCGAGATGGAGAGAAGTCTAGCCCGTATTGCTAAAATACAAACCGACTGTCATCGCGCCCCATGGTCTTGGTCGTCTCAAACAGAATATCGGCCGCGAAGGGCTGGGAGGAGGATTTCGAGAAGAGATGGAAGGAACGAAAATGGCACATTGCACAGTCTCCAGGTTTCATCAAAACTGAAGTCCTGCGGCCGATGAAGGGCGATCACTATGTTGTCATGACATACTGGAGATCGAAAGAGGATTTCGATAAATGGACTGAGAGCCAGGCGTTCATGGAAGCACATGCGAATACGCCGCCGAAGGAAGCGTTCACCGCCCCGAGCAAGCTTGAGGTTCACGAGATCATCACGGAAAGCCCACCAATGGCCACCTCGACCTGATGCGCGCAGCATCTGCTTGATTCTAACTCACTTTGGACTGATCGAGTCTGGTTCTCTTGAGTACCAGCGATCTCGGGCCGACCGCTCTTGATGGACGATTCGTGAGGCTGGAGCCCCTTCGGGCGAATCATGCGGCCGCTCTCTGGGAGGTTGCCCGTGGAATGGATTGGGGCTGGATGCTGGGCGCGCTAAGGTCGAGAGAGGAATTGGACCAACGGATCATGGATAGGTTGAGGGCGGAGGAGAGGAAGGCGGAATATGCGTTCGCCGTCTTTCTCAAACCGAACAACAGAATGATCGGCAGCACATCCTATCTGGATGTCGCTCCCAAGCGCAAGATCGCTGAGATCGGTTCCACCTGGTACTCTTCAGATGTTCAGGGAACGGTTGTGAATCCGGAATGCAAGTATCTTCTCTTGAAACACGCCTTCGAGGATTGGGGTGCTATCCGCGTGCAGCTGGGAACTGATGTCAAGAATGTTCATTCGCAGCGGGCCATCCTGAAGCTTGGGGCCAAGTTTGAGGGAAGACTGCGGAATCACTGGATCAGACCGGATGGTTCGATCCGGGATTCGATGCTCTACGCGATAATATCCGAGGAATGGCCCTCAGTCAAGAAAGGATTAGAGGCAAGAATAGAAGGCTTCGCTACATCATAGTCTCAGAAATCCGCCACGTACAATGTTGCCAAACCTTTTTCTTACCGTCAATCACCATCGCTCTCAGCGAAGTGTTTACACATTGAAGGCAGCTGAGAAATCCGAAACCTGGTGGGAGCGAGCTAACAAGAAGCTCGCCGAATCAACACTCAAGACCAGATTCACACTAAACAAAGATGGGCGAGTAGAGGTCAACCCCCCCGCTCTGCCAGAAGACTATGAAGAGACCCGATTGCTCTTCGAGATAGTAGACGACGTCTTCTCAATGCTCGAAGAAGAAGCCGAAGAAGCAGAACTAGACCAACCTGACAGCTAGAAAGTATCCACTGAAACCTCTTCACTTCTGTGCGGAAGTTCGAGAGTCTCCTACTGTAGACGTCAAATATAGATAAGTCAACCCGGAGATTCCGACGGAAAGCCTCTTCCGAAGCAGGCATTTCCGTACTGCCTAAATATGGGGGCTTTCTGTTACTTCTTCGAATCTCATGCCTTGCAGTGTTAGATTTTCTATTTTCTTTTGTTTCGCCCTGGTTGCCCTAGTTCTTTCTCCCTCGATCCTCTCCGCACACGCGACTACGCTGTATGCGCCTGCTGTCATGCCGGGAGATTTGGCGCAGTACAAGGTTCTCTATGATACATGTCAATCCACCAATCCTTTAGTTTGCCAATCGATGGGGAGCACCCTTAACGATACGGCGTATGCCGCGCTTCAAGTGGTAGCAGTAGCACCGCCGGTCGTCACTCTCCAACTGATAACGATCTATAAGAATGGAACCGGTTCACATGAAGGAGTAACCGTCAACGTCGACACAGGATACTCTAACATCACCGGTCTCGGGCAAGGTCCTCCAGGCGACTACTTTGTTCTCGCGGGCAACTTGCAATCCCCTGACAACATCTGGAATAGTCCATCTGCTCCAACCTTCAACGCCACAACCACCGAGTCGGTACTAGGCCAATCTAGACCAGTAAACTTTCTGAACTTCTCGTCCACCATGGACTTCGGGGTGGTAGGAAGCCTTTCTACCAAGTCCGGCTTCGCGTTTGACCAAGCATCTGGCGTCTTTATCGAAATCTCATTCGAGTTAACTACCATTGGATATGTTGGCGACACTACGGAAAAATTCGCACTAGGCATGATTGACAATAACATCTGGGGCACTGCCAGCCTCCCAGATTTCGGCTTGAGTGCCAATCCATCCAGTGTAGGTATTTCTGGAAGCGCAACAGGATCCTCTACGGTAACGCTCACCCGTACGCCCGGCTTCTCGGCGACTGTCAAGCTTACAGCTACTCCATCATCGTCCAGTCTCACTTGCTCTCTCTCTTCGAACAGCCTTGTGATGGGCGGATTGGACACTTCGACTCTGTCCTGCTCAGGTTCCTCCGGAACCTATACTGTCTCGATTGCTGGGGACGGTGGATACTCGATCCATACTGCATCAGTCTCTGTGACAATAACAGCGAATCCTGACTTCCAAATATCTCACAGCGGATCGATAAGTTTCCAGACTGGAGGCTCGGGAAAGGCGAATATTATGATTACGGCACAGAACGGTTACGACTCCGCGACTACCCTCGAAATTGCTAATGTACCATCGGGTCTCACCTGCAGTCTCGACAGCAACAGCCTATCATACGGGTACGGCTCCGTGACGTTGACTTGTTCTGGTCAGCCCGGGAGCTACACGGTGACCGTCAAAGCCACCGGCGGTGGCACATCACATACTACCGATACGCCGGTAACAGTTAGCGAGGCTCCCGCGTCAACTCAACCTGCTAGTAGCCTCCCAATGCCTCTAGTCTATGGTGGAATAGGAATCGCCGTGGTAGTCGCGGCCCTTGTTGCCTTTCTCTTTGTTCGAAGAAAGCCGAGCGGGGCTGTCGTCGCACCCGGTGGTGCGTCAACTCCTGCGACGCAAGCATAGATTTCATTGCACGAGAAGTTTGCCTCTATCTCAACAAAATTCAGGATAGGGAAAAAAAAGGGGTTTTTTATGAGAGAAGTGGCGTGTTCCGCCTTAGGTCTCGACTAGTGCTAGGCTGAGGTATGGAAGCTGAACGCATGCCACTTGTCCTGAGGGAGAACTGATCTGAACGATGAAGTCGTATGCTACCAGTCCTTTGTGGAGAGTGTTGAACCACGTTAGAGCTGTGGAATCCCGTATTTCCTGTCCAAAGCTGCCCTGGGTCGTTAATCCGCCCGGTTGAGCATAGCTTGGGTAGAATCCGAGCTGCGTTGTGTTCGCAAACCAAGAGACGGTGTAGTACGGGTTGCTGGTAGAGGACGAGCTGAATAGGCCGGTGAAGACTGGGGGTAGCACGTATGCCGAGTGGCCTGCGGGAATGGTGAAGTTGTCAGATATGGCTGTGACAGTCCCGCCACCTGTTATTGGAGTGCAAACCGAGTTTTGCGTGCCCACGGTGGAAACGTTCACAACTGTGGTCAGTGGAGCTGGGGTTACTGCCCGGACGCCAACAGGTACGAGGAAAGCTGCCAGGAGTGTTATCACTAGTACGGATACCTTTTGCCCCATGCTAATTTTCGTTATCGTTTCACCTCTCGCAAACTATGCGCTCTCGGTTTCTCTATGACCTGGAGAGGAAAAATTTCCGGAGTGAAAGTAACTAAGACAGTGGACTCTCTGGCTTAACTTCCGTGAACATATCTGAGCGGCTTGGATGAAATGCCCAAGATGCAACGGCCCTACTGAGCTCGTTCTCTTCTGTAAGAATGAGACTCAACTTAGAGGCTGTTCAAGATGCAAAGAACTCTGGATAATCACTTCCGACGCTCTCCCTGCAAAGATCCAACGCTCGTCGATGTGCAAGCAGTGAATGTGACTATGGTCACAGGTGATTAAAGAACAACCGAACAGTCAATGTCACCGGCGAGTCTGCCTTGGCCTCTACTGGACGCTTTGGCTGGTTCGTAATCGGAGTAATAATCGGTGCAATAGTTCTGGAGATTTACAATGGTATTGTGGGCTTCGTTCCTCGCTGGCTTGGCGGCGCAACCGCAATTGTCGGATTCCTGATCCATCTTGTCGCCTGGTTTGGTCTAATGCTCGCAGTAGCCGGGGTCCTGGGATCGCGAATCATAAGAAAAGACCAGATGAACTATAGCTTGATCGGGTTTGGCGCGATCATCGTAACTCTAGAATTATGGCTGTCCATTCCTTTCAGGTAGCGCATTATTCGAGCCATCCTGTCAGGATGGTCTTGGTTGCCCAACATGTTCGTCTAGAAATCTTGCTGCTCTCTTGAACGCGTCTATCTCGTTCTCTCGCCGTACGAATCCGTGGCCTTCGTTCTCGTAGATCTTAACCTCGACTGTCGTCCCGTTTTTTCGTGCCGCTTCGGCCATCTGTTGTGTTTCTTCGACGGGGCATCGGATGTCATTTTGGCCAGCGAGTAGGAGGAGGGGTGCACGGATGCGATCGGCGAAGAATAGGGGTGAGCGGTCTTGCCAGAGCCCGTGATCCTGTACCGGGTTTCCCATCAGCCATTCATCGTTTTTTTGGAGGACTGGGTCCTCGTTCATGTGGGCTGTGAACCAGTTGGCGAGGGGGACGATGCTTACGCCGGCAGCCCATATCTCCGGTGTCTTTGTCAACGCCATGAGTGTGAGGTATCCTCCCCATGACCCGCCCATTATCGCGATCTTCTTTGGATCAACGTAACCGGTTGTTTTGAGATAGTCGACGGCTGCGACGAGGTCGTTGAGATCGCCTCTGCCCGCGTCTTTACGTAAGGATTCCATGAATTCGCGTCCGTACCCTGTTGACCCGCGATAGTTCGGTGCGATGACGAGATAGCCATGACTTGTCAGATATTGGATGTTGGGATACCAGCTGTTGAAGTGCTGCCACTGGGGTCCGCCATGGGGATAGACGATCGCCGGGTGTGATCGATCAGGTTTGACGTTGGCGGGGACGTAGAGGAAGCCAGAGATCGGCGTCTGGTCTTGTGCGGGATAGACGATTAGGTTGGGTTGGACGAAATTGTCCTGGTTTAGTCCACCGACCAGCGAGTAGGTGACTTGTTTGAGGGTCCGGGCCTTGAGGTCGTAGACCCAGATATCGTGGGGGCTGTCGCCTAATGCGTGTATTATCGCGAGACGCTTGCCGTCAGGGGAGAAGCGGGCCTGACGGAGTACTCCGTGGCCGGGCGGTATCTCTTCCTGTTCCCCTTTCAGATCGCGAATGTAGAGATGGATATTCCCAGCTTCGTTGACGATGTAGGCGTACTTGTCCTCTGTCGGGCTGACGTCTGCGAGTTGGCTGTCCCAGTCCTGGAGGGTAAGCCACTGGAACTCCGCGTTTTCTTTGATATCAAGTAAAGCGACAGCCTCCATTCCCTTATCGTTAGCATTGCTGGTCACGTAGACTCGTTTGTTGTCGCGGGTCCAGCCGCCGACGATGCTGGTGGCGCGATCGTCTATTGGAGCGAGAACGATCTCACTTCTTGCCTCTAGATCATAGACGCTGACGCCGCTGTACTGGTAATTTCTAGTTCTAGAGAAAGCGAGCTTCTTCCCGTCAGGACTGAACTCTACAGCTTCACAGTCGCCTGTCTCGCTGCTGATTATCTTCTTGACTGTCCCGGTTGCAAGGTCGTGTTGGAATATCGGGTAAGTTCCGGGTATGTCCCGCTCCGCGGCGTAGACGAGAGAGCGGCTGTCAGGGTTCCACTGCATGTCTCTATGGCCTCTCTTGTCTGTGTTGGTGATGTTGCTCGTCTTGTATTCTGTCAGGTCGAGGAGGTAGAGGTTCGGCTTCTCGTCGCCCTGGTAGTCTTGGGCGTAGAGGAGATGATGACCGTCTGGGGAAGGATCTGCGAGATCTGTCTTCTCCTCGCTGACTGTCAGCTGGACAGGCCAGCCACCAGCGCTGGGGACGCGCCAGATGTTGTATCTGCCAGTAATGTTCGTCTCGAAATAGAGATGCTCCCCGTCAACAGACCAGCGCAGAGCGTAGATGGAACGCGTATAGTAGAGAGTGTCAATGTCCAGCGGACGATAAGCCGGGTTCGACGGGCTGCTGATAGAATCGCTGGCCAGTTTCGCGGCGGGTGTAGGGATCATTTGGCTCGTGAGTGGAATCGGGAATAATTAGAACTATCGGAGGCATCCGCAATGTCGAGGGTCCCGCCAAGCTTATTTATTACGGGTAATACTGGTATTAATGTGAACGTAAATGGCGGGTCATACATCTAGCTCTGAGAGGATGACTCGGACGAGCATCAGCCTTCCCGAGGACCTGAAACGAGAAATGGAGGCTACTGAGGTCAACTGGAGCGCCTATCTCCGAGATGCCATCTCCGATCGGCTGAAATGGGAAACAGAGCGGAACGTCGCAGAAGCAGTTCTTCTCAACGAGAAGCTACGCCGGAAGGCGCCTAAGGGCTGGGACAGCGGCAGAGTGGTGCGCGAGTGGAGAGACCGAAGGTAGTCATTGATGCTTCAGTCTGTGCCAAGTGGTATCTAGACGAGGAATATTCTGATAGGGCACGGGCTCTGCGGGACGAATTCGTCAGGGGCCAGATCGCGATTACTGTCCCTTCACTCTTGTTCTACGAAGCCCTGAACGCGCTTCGGTATAGCAGGCTCTTTGACCAGAAAGAATTGGCAGTAGCCGCTGACTCCCTGTCAAAGTATGGGTTTGAAGTATGGGAGCCAAGAGGAGAGGTCTACCGGGAAGCGGCCCGGCTCAGTCTGGCACATGATATTACAGTATACGACGCGGCCTACGTAGCGCTATCAGAGCATCTTCCGGCCCCTTTCTATACAGTTGACAGGAAGCTTCTGGACAGGTTTCCGAAGAGAGCTCGTCACATCCGGGTTTTTAGAGAACTGGGCAAAGTCTTTGGGACCGACAAGGAACGTAGCAAGCGCTTAACCGAAGCTGACCGAAGAGAGGACCGATAAAAAAAGGGGGCCTTAGACCATGGGAGGTTTTTTCCTAGAAACTATCGCGAGGTTCCATGAGCACGAATCCAACGAGCCAGTGTGAGAATACCGAAGGATAGCCCCGCCCAGAACAGATAGTTCAAAGCAACTAATACCGGATCGTATGAGTAGCATCCTCCCCCGGGCCCAAAGCAGGTTGGAATCTCTCGTGTTACCCCGAAGGGAAATCCGATTCCTGGTGAGGATCTTCCTGACGTGGCAAAGATGGTCACGCTGAAAATGATGAACGCTATTGGTCCGAGAGCAAGCGCGAAGTTCTGGGCGAGTCGGCGGAGGCGAAGTCCCATGTGGGAAGTTATCGGGTTCGTGATTTCTGGTGTTCTCCAGACACGCCACGCTATGAGGGATATCCCTACTCCGACAGGGATCAGCGAGCCGATCATGTAGCTCAAGTCTATTGCGAACGCAAATACGAGGAAGAAGACTACAAGGTTGAAAATCCATCGAGCACGCTTCTCTTCAGCCTCATCATCCAGCATGTCGAGGGTTTGCTCAGACAAGTCCTGCAGCTAGATGGCAGCTCGAATATTAATCGCTATACGGCGTCTCATTTTGGATGTTGGCCAGAGCTCCAGGCACGCTCTGATGTCATTTCTTGTTGCGCATCTTCTTCGTGGGGGGTTTTCCTTGCCACTCGATGACCAGTCTGGGCTTGACCGCGGTGGGTGGAGGCGGTATGAGAACGAAGGGAATTGGGTGCTTTAGTCTCTCATCCTCGTTCGACTTTGCTTCGGGTCTGATTCGAATTATCTCGAAGGTGTCTGCTCTAGCTAGGACGTTGTACTCGGATAGGTGGTTGGTGTGGAGGAATTTGCGGACTAGAGACTTGACTCTCTGTCGCGCGAGACCGGTGATGTCGATCCTCTTTCCTTGACGAGCGAACGCTCCGTTGGACATGGCCGTCAAGAACTCTATTAGCAAAGAAACTTGGTCGTTATCGAAGTCGTTGGCTAGAACCTTAGTCAAGCCTGTTTAGCTCACCGTGCCCAGTGGGACCCAGAATCGTTTGAGGCCCTTCAGAACCTCTTCTGCATCTCGGTTGGTCATTTTCCATCGGCCTGCGAGATCGCTGAGTTTAGGCCTCTCTGCATCGGTGAAGTAGGGGACCGCGTCTTTCATCCAGATCGGCGGGAGCTTCTGGATTCGTCTTCTGGTCAACTGGAACAGTTTCTTCTTCGATATGCCGGGGTGCCGTTTCCGGATAGAGTCCATGGTGACCTCGTACACAGTGGAGCTCATGCCGACGGCAAGGTTGACCTTCGCTTCCGGGCTCATGTGCTGAAGACTTCGGCCCGTAGACTTTGACGATGATTTTTTCGGAGAGCGTCTAACCATGTTAGCGTAGCCTTTTGCTTTTCTTCAAAAGGGTCCTGAGCTTCGGGTTGCTCGGTTCATACTCGCTCGTCGTTTCTAGAATCTTCTCGCATCTAACACAGACGCAGCCTCGACTGGATATGTGGCCTGGAGCCCATTCTATGTTCATCCATTTTGTATTCTCGTGTTCGCATGATTCTTGCAGATGGGAGAGCCTGTTTGCGAACTCTTCTCTGAGGGACTTGGCGGTTGTCTCGGGTCTGAATATGACGAATTCTTTCTCTTCGCCATCAGCCTCGATCTCGATTATGCCCATGAACTTGCCTGAGACAACCTTCGCATAGGCTTCGAGCGATGATTTGCATTTAGTGCAGCTTGTACGGACTGGAACTTTGCCGTTCAAGAGAAGTGGTGTGTCGCTCCGATACTGGTTGGTCCTTCGGGACGAAGGCCCGAGTTTCACGTCACCATACAATTTTTTCCGTTCCTTTTCGGGGATGAGTTCCCACTTGTGGTACTGGACGAAATCACCCTTCTTCCACGACTCCAGCAGGCACTCGAACTGTTCCGTCTGCCATTCAGTCTTGATTTTCGCGTTGCATTTTGGGCATTTCGAGTCCTCATCGTAGAAGCTATCATACAGACCCATTCCAGAAGCCTTCTGAAAGAGTCGGTCGTCGACAATTAACGACTACTTAAGGCTCGTCGTCCAGGAAGCTCTTGAAGGCGCGCCCAATTCTCTGGCTAACAGTGGGCCGAAGGTGCAGACGCTTCCTCGAGTATCCCGTGGCGGAAACTGTCTCGATACTTCGCTGTAGGGAACGCTTCGATTTGGAATCGTTTGAGGCGGAATCTGTGCTATTTTTGACCGCTCGTGGTGCTCGGAAGAATCAGTTTTCTTTTGCGAGCTTTGTGCGGCGTTCTTGTTCTGCTCTTGTCGGTTGTTCCAAGGCAAAGGATCCTGTCTTGGGCTCTCCTGCGAGCATGTATGTGGCGACTATGACGCCTGTCGGCGTGGTCTGACTCTGGACGAGCTTGTAGCCTGCTGCGATAGCGCCTTCGCCGAACAATCTCTTACCCTTGCCAAGGGTGACCGGGAAGATCTTCAGCTTGAATTCATCCACTA
>Ga0099829_10001598_pt1 | contig 12636 bp, 11 predicted proteins | sample CZO8metaG_3_FD_79336 | JGI IMG/M metagenome (GOLD analysis project Ga0099829, IMG submission 79336) | Vadose zone soil microbial communities from the Eel River Critical Zone Observatory, Northern California, USA - CZOApr15con2H2.8 metaG | ecosystem: Environmental > Terrestrial > Soil > Vadose...
CACGGCCCGGGCAGTCTCCTCCGCATACGCGCTGAAATACGACGCCGCGCTCGCGTACGGCGCGCTCGGGAACTTCGACCGGGTGCCGTCGGCCGGTGGCGCAAAGGCCAGAAGATCATGGACGGAAGTCATACAGCGATGCGCTCCAGGATGAACGGGGCCGCAACAGCAAGGCTCGGGAACGACCACACTCCTGCGCGTTCGCAGTCGTCAGGTCCCAAATAGATCGCCGCTGCTCCGACCGCCTCCGCGAGGCCGATATCCTCAGGCCGATCGCCTACGACCCACGACGCGGTCAGGTCAAGGTTGAGCGCGGCCTGCGCTGCCGTCGCCATGCCCGGCCTCGGTTTGCGGTCCTCGCTCGTACGAGCAAAAGCCTCGACGATTCCTGCGGGGTGATACGGGCAGTACAGAAACAGGTCGATGCGCGCCCCGTGCTCAGCGAGACGCTCCGCGATGTACTGGTGCACGCGAGCGACATCCTCGATCCCATACAGGCCCCGCGCGACCCCGGCCTGGTTCGTCACCACCGCGACCGGGATGTTGGCCCGGTTGAACGTGGCGATCGCCTCCGGTGCCCCCGTGATGAACTCGACGCGGTCGACCGAGCCGACGTATCCGTGGTCGACGATGATCGTGCCGTCGCGATCGAGAAGGATTCCGGGTCGCGGACACGAGCTCCGTGCTCGGTGGATCGATCCGCTGAAGTCGCCCAGCACCATGTCCATGTGAACCTCGGCTGCGCATGCTCCCTTCGCGGTACCGACAGAGCCAAGATCGGCCTCTGCAGCCTTCATCGCGTCACCCCCACTTGCTTCGCTCGCTCAGGGAGCCTTCGGCCTTGTGTGCATATGAGCGCCGAGCGGGTGGCCGTGATACGACGAACGCCTTCTGAGCTGTGAAATCGGCAGGAATAGACGACAGTTTCGACGTCTAGTGATAGCTAGATTGCAAACTGTTACCAACCAATCCCGGAAGGACGGGAAGCCCGGCTCTTGCTCAGGAGGCCTGCAGCAGCACGCGTAGCCTGGCTAGGCATCGCCCGCGGGTGGGGCCGATGCTGCCGACCGGAAGCCCCAGCTGGTCCGATATCTCGGTGTAGGAGGCGGGCGGATCCGCCATGAGCAGCTCGATCAGCCGCTGCCACCGTCGGGGAAGGCAGGCGAGAGCCTCGCGAACGACTTGGGCGCGCTCATCGGCGAGAAGACGTTCGTCGATCTCCGGCTCGTGTGCGACAACACCCTTGAGATCGACTTCATCATGGGCCAGCACGAGCCTCTTGCGGGCCGCAAGGCAGCGGAGGCACTCATGCCGCGCCGTGACCGCCAGCCATGAGCCCACCCTGGCCGGGGACTCGAGCTGATCGATGTGCTCAAGCAAGCGCAGCCACGTCGCCTGGAAAACGTCAGCGGCGTCACTCTCCGTCAGCTTGAAATCCCGGGTAGTAGCCCAGATGAGCCTTGCGTACTGAGCGACCAGGCGCTCCCATGCCCACCGGTCCCCGTCAGAAGCGCGTCGCACCAGCCGCGCGATATCCAAGGTGCCAAGGTCTTGTTCTGGCATCGTTGCCATCCAGTCCCGATCAGTAGCCGCATCACACCGCACCAGGGGCTAAAGGAATCTCCAGACGATCAGCGCGCCGAGAGCCAGCGACCGGTTTCCGGTTCCGCAGGCCGAGCCTGGCCGTACCGGTGGTTCCGGCAACAGCGGCAGCGTCGGGTCCGCGGAAGAAGGCCGCCTTGTGGGCGGCAGGAAAGAACTGCTTAGCTGACATGTGCGTGATCGGCCGCGACCGCATCCCCGCCCCTAGAGGCAGCAGCACGCGCGCCTTCATAGCACAGTCCCCCATCCCGCTCCGGCCGGTAGCCCCAGCGCGTCTCGCCCTGTACCGGCCGCTCCGCGCCCGACGCTGTTACTTCGGTCCCGTAACAAGACGCGCGAACTCGGCGTTACGTTGCCAACGCGACCAACACGGAAATTCCGGTCGCGCACCCCGGTCGTGCCTAGCAGCGGCAGCGTTCTGGATCACTGGCCACCGCAGGTAAAGGCGCCCCGCGGGATCGCTAACGGCTATGACTCACCCACCTGGCCGACAGCGAGGGCGCTCTGACCTGCTTTCTTGTCTTACGCGCCCTTCCTCACCTATGTCAAGCCTTGACCGTGTCAAGCACTGTCTCGGCAGGCGGTGATGCGGGCTAATACGCCCCTGATCCCCGGAGCATCACGGAGATCGTCTTCCACAGGATCTGCAGGTCGAGCGCGAACGACCAGTTCTCCACGTACCGCAAGTCGAGCCGGACCGATTCGTCCCAGGACAGATCTGATCGCCCGTTCACCTGCCACAGGCCGGTCAGGCCTGGCTTGACCACGAGCCGGCGTCGGACATGATCGGCGTACTTCGCTGCTTCGCCCGGAAGCGCCGGGCGCGGCCCTACCAACGACATATCCCCGAGAAGCACGTTGATGAGCTGCGGTAGCTCGTCGATTGACCAGCGCCGCAGGCGCGCTCCTATCGCAGTAACACGCGGATCCCGGCGCACTTTGAAGAGGGGACCATCCATATCGTTCATCGTGACCAGTTGCGCTCTGCGCTGCTCCGCGTCCACGACCATGGTGCGGAACTTGTAGATCCTAAATACCCGGCCGTCCTTGCCCACCCTGACCTGTGTGAACAGTGCCGGCCCGCGATCAGAGAACCAGATCGCCGTGGCCAGGACAGCGAGCAGCGGGGCCAACAGGATCAGGGCCACCACGGCCGCGCAGCGATCGAACAACCCCTTGACGACCCTGCGGGTGCCGTCCAGTTGTGGATGATCCACGTGCAAGAGCGTCAGTCCGGCCGCTGGCCTGATTGTCGTCCGCGGCCCGGCCACGTCTAGCAGCGCGGGCGCGACGCATAGGTCAGTACCGGTCTTCTCCAACTCCCAGGCGAGCCCCCGGAGCTTGACGCTGTCGATTTCCGGGCAGGCCAGCACCGCGACGGTGTCCGCAGAGAATCCGCGCACGGCGGCGGCCACGTCGTCAAGCCCTCCGTATGTCGGCACTCCGGCGATGTCCCGGCCGCCTGACTGCCGGATCACGCAGGCAGCAACCACCGATAGCCCGTGGTGCTTTTCCCGCCGAAGCTCGGTGACCAAGGCGGCCACCGCCAGCTCATGACCCACCGCCACCACTTTGAGCATGCAGCGGCCGGACGCGCGCAGCTTATGCAGCCGCTTGCGCAGCGCGTACCTGGCGGCCATGTCGAGCAGCGTGACACCCGGCAGCGCGATGAGCAGGTAGCCGCGAGACAAATTGATGTTGGCTGAATACGAGAAGATCGCGATCGCCGCGGTGAGGCCTACGCCGACGTTCAGGACCTTATGGAACTCGTCCGAGCCGACGCCGATGAAGCGGGGGTCATATCCTCCTGCCAGCGAGAGAGCGGCCAGCCACAGCGCCGGCAGCGCCAGACTCAGCACGGCGTAGACGCCAGTCACGTTGTCATCGAAGCGAAGCTGAACGGCCGCCAACACGGCGACGACGGCACAGCCAAAGTCGGCCGCAGCGGCCCGGAGCACGTAGCCCCTTGTCCACTGGGCCGGACGCGCGGCAGATCGGAACTCGTAGAGGCCGTCTGAACGGCTGCTAGGAGTAGTAGCGACGTGGTTAGTCATGCCAACCGCCCCCCCCGACGGGCCGCGTCGATCAGTTCCTTAGGTCGCTCGCGCTGGACCAGCGTTCATAGGAGCGCCGAGGGGGCGGTCCTGATACACAAACCCGTGGCAACGCCTCAATCTCCGCAGTAACAGGCATAACATCGACGTATCGTGACAGGCAGGATGCAATGTGTCACTGCCCGCCAACATGTGGTTGACGCGCATTTCGACGTGAGGCATATCGGTCAGATGCTGGTCGGCGCGCTGCATGGGTGAAATCGCTCTGCGCCTCCCGCTGCTTGGCAGGCGGGAAGGCGCCCTGACGGTTAGCCAGGAGGGAGCAGAAGTGTAGCGGCGGGCCGCAAAGCTTCTAGTCTGGTTGACGCGCCCGCTTCGCTGCCTCGGCCGAGATGCGGGGCTTGACCTCGAGCTGGGAAAGCCCGTTCCAGGCCAGGTTGATCAGGTGGGCGGCGACCTCCTCAAGCTTCGGCTTGCGGGCGTCGAGCCACCACTGGCCGGTCATGGCCACCATGCCCACCAGCATCTGGGCGTACATGGGGGCCAGCTTCGGGTCATAGCCACGCGCACGGAAGAAGTCACCGAGGATGTACTCGACCTGGCTGGCGATGTCGCTGATCAGGCTCCCGAAGGTGCCGGAGCCCGAGGCCGGGTGCGAGTCCCGGACCAGGATGCGGAACCCGTCCGAGTCGTCCTCGATGTACTTGAGCAGGGCGATCGCGGCTGCCTCGAACTTCTCCCTGGTGTGCGCGCCGCCGAGAATCCGGGTGGCGGTGCCGAGAAGGCGCTCCACCTCGCGGTCCACCACGACCGCGTAGAGGCCTTCCTTGCCACCGAAGTGCTCGTATACGACCGGCTTCGACACGCCCGCTTGGGCGGCGATCTCCTCGATGGACGTGCCCTCAAAGCCGCGCTCCGCGAACAGCCGCCGCCCGATGTCGAGCAACTGCTCCCGGCGTTCTCTCCCGGTCATCCTCTTGCGGTGGTTGGAGCCAGAGGTCGGATTGGTCACTAGCCCATCATGGCCATCACGCGGCCTTCCGGTCACCTGACTTCGCCGCCCGACGGTCGGTCATCGAGCCCAGCACCTTGCCCCGCACGCCGGTGAGCTTGCCTGACAGTCGCTCCCCGTCCGGCCACCGGACGTCGTAGGCCCAGCCGAGCTTCTCGGCCCAGGCGATGGCGCGCGCGCTGATGTCGATCTGCCCTTTGAGCGCTCCGTGACGGGCGCAGGTGGGGTCGGAGTGATGCAGGTTGTGCCATGACTCGCCGAACGACGGGATCGCCAGCCAGGCCACGTTCCGCGACTTGTCCCGCACCTCGAAGTCCTCGTTGCCGAAGGTGTGACAGACCGAGTTGATGGACCAGGTGGTGTGGTGCAGCAGGCAGATCCGGACCAGGCTGGCCCAGAAGAACGCGGTGAGCGCGCCCGCCCAGGACATCGACCACAGGCCGCCGATCAAGGCCGGGGCGAGCAGTGTCACCGCGACAAGCCCGGGGAACCACCGCGAGATAGCGCGAATATCGGCATCGGCGAGCAGGTCGGGGCAGAAGCGCTCCTGTGACGTGCGGTCCGAGCTGAACAGCCAGCCCACGTGGGCGAAGGCGAGTCCCTTGGTGAGCGCCTTCCAGTCGTTGCCGAACCGCCACGGCGAGTGCGGGTCGCCTTCCTTGTCGCTGTACTTGTGGTGCCGCCGGTGATCGGCCACCCAGACCAGGACCTCACCCTCGATGGCGAGGCTGCCCGCGATGGCCATCGCGATCTTCAGGCCCCGGACCGCCTTGAACGAGCTGTGGGTGAAGTAGCGGTGGAAACCCATGCTGATCCCCATGCCGGAGATCACGTAGAACACCAGCGCGATGACGATGTCATGCCAGCCGAGGCCCCATCCCCAGGCCAGCGGCACCGCCACGGCGACGGCCAGCAGCGGGACGACGACGAACACGCCGACCAGGAACCGGTCAAGGCGGCCGGTCGGCTCGGGCTCGATCTCGGGAATCGGTACCCGCCTGGTGACCGGGGGTATCCCGGTGGCGGCGGTCTCGGGGAGGGCGGTCATCGTGAACCTCGCTCTCTTGTCGGCCGGGTGCTGGGGAGCACGGGCTGTGCGGTTGGGTCACGCGCCGCGCTCCGGTGAGACCGTTTGCCGATCTGCGAGCACTCCGACGCTTACGTAACCGTAACCTACGACACCGTAGGTTGTACACGGGGGTGGGAAGGACTTCACCAAGTTGTGGGGCAGAGCACACTCAACCGTTGCGTTAACGTCTCACCATTCGAGACTCACTAAGGCGAGTAGCCCGCACCGCAGTCCGCGGATGGCAAGTGCGGACGCACTCAGATGGCGGGGGCGGCACGGTGCCGGGGGGCGTCACACCCGGCCGGGTTGGCGACGGCGGCCGGTCGCGCTGGCGATATGGCAGTGCCCGGCACACGCCGTCAGCCGGATAAGCAGGGAGTTCCGGCGCCTGGACTCGAACCAGGACAATCCCAGGACCAAAACCTGGTGGGCTGCCAATTACCCTACGCCGGATTATCGCTACTTAGCGTGATAGACGGTTCGGGAGCGACCCCTCTAACGATACTGGGCCGGGCTCATTGCCGCCCGCACCCAGCCTTCGATCTTCCGGTAGAGGTCGGCGCTCCGCATGACGTCGATGCGCAGGCAACCATGGTAGTCGTCCCCTACGTTCTTGCGCACGGTCCTCGGGTTGTGCGTCTTGATGACCGCCTTGCGGAACTGCGAAGGGTCAGCGCCGCTGACAGTCAGCCAGAACTGCTCGGCCGCAGCCACGTCAGCGGTCTCGTGGATGTAGACGCGGAAGACCAGCCGTTCGAGCCCGATTCCTGCCTCGTCGAGGAAGCATTGGAAGAATCGGATCAGGCCGGGATCGCTGTTGATATAGGCCACACGTTCGCTGTATCGCGGCGGCTTGCTCTTGCCGCCTTCGCACCAATAGGCAATGGCGCCAGCGACGAGCACCTCCCGGTGAGTCAGCGCGCCGATCTCGTCGGCCGCGGCGGCCCGGACCGCTTCACGGCGTGCCTCGCGGGCTGGGCGCTCGGCCTCCCAGTAGCGGCGTGAGCCCTCGGCCGACCGCTTGCAGCACTCCTCGTAGCTCAGCCGCTGGGGACGTGGCAGGTCACGGACCCAGAGTGAGACTGAGCCTTTGGAGACGCCGAGTTCGGCCACGATCTCGTGGTAGGCGAGTCCCTGCTCGCGCAGTTCCCGTGCCTTGGCGCGTAGTTCGTCCTTGGCCCGGGGCCGCAGAGTCCACGCCGGAGGGGGCTCGCCCCGGAGAGCCTCGTTCAACTGCGTGTTGCTGGTGAAGCCGAGGATTTCCTTGATCTCCCGGCGTGACAGGCCTGCCCTGCGCAGGGCGATGGCGCGTTCGCGTTGCTGTTCGAATAAGGAAGTCGAAGCCATATTCGAACCGTATCGGTCGATGCCGACAGAATGGTCGGAGGGTGAATCCCAGGGAATGGCTCCCAGAGTGGGTGGTGGTCGGGACTATCACCCCGTGGTGGCCATCCTTAAGGATTGGGCCGCGTGGCCGTGCTGGGTCGCGTGGCCGTTCTCGGTCACCAGGCCGTGCTTGGTCAGCTCCCAGTAGTGCCGTCGGCTGGGCCTGAGCAGCTGGAAGAACGCCTTGTAGGCGGCGATGCTCATCAGTGCCCAGTAGAACGGTATGGCGAGCATGCTCCGCACCGCCCCGTACAGCCCGCGGTGCATGCATCCGGCCATCATCGAGTAGACCATCAGCAGGTTGCCGATCAGCATCGAGAAGACACCGAGGTACAGCACCGTGGCGGGGAAGAGCGCGCTGATGCGGGCGGGCCCGCTGACCAGGTAGACAAAGGTCAGTGCCCAGAAGATCGGGTTCATCAGCCCGGTTAGCCCGGAAAACCCCAGTGTGAGGTGGAAGGCGAAGAACTGGCGTGAGCCGAGGTCGCGCCAGAGCTGCCACGGGGACCGCATATGCACCAGCCATGTCTGGTAGTAGCCCTTGATCCAGCGGCTGCGCTGCCTGATCCAGTTGCCAACCCGGCTGTTGGCCTCCTCCTCGGTCACCGAGACCATCATCTGGACGCCCCAGCCGCGACGAGCGATGCGCATGCCCAGGTCAGCGTCTTCGGTGACGTTGTGCGGGTCCCAGGCGCCCAGTTCGCGGAGGGCTTCGACCCGGAAGTGGTTGGATGTGCCGCCCAGCGGGATCGGCAGGCGGAACCGGTCAAGACCGCGCAGCACGAGGCTGAAGTTCAGCGCGTACTCCGCCGCGAAGCAGCGGGTGAGCCAGTTGGTCCAGGGGTTCCAGTACTGCAACTCGGCCTGCACGCAGACGACCCAGTTGGGCAAGGAACGGAACGCAGCCACCGCCTTACGCAGCTGGTCAGGTTCTGGCCGGTCCTCCGCGTCGTAGATCACGCAGAATTCGCCGCGAGCATGGCGCAGGCCGACGTTGCATGCCTTGGGCTTGGTGCGCGGCTGGCTCGGCGGAATGAGCACGACCTCGAACCGGGAGTCCAGGACGGCCCGGTCCAATGCCGCGCGGGTGAGTTCGTCGTCCTCTTCGATCAGCAGCAGCACCTGAAGCCGGTCGGCCGGGTAGTCGAGGCTGGAGAGTTTCGAGAGGAGGGCAGGCAGTACGTTCTCCTCCCGGTACAGGGGGACGAGGATGCTGTAGCCGGGCAGATCCTGGTCGGGGACCACCCGCAATCCCTTCTGCGCGAACAGCATGCCGGGAGCGTTCTGCGCCGCCACCACGAGAACCAGCCTGAAGGCGATCACGGCGACATAGATGATGGTGGCCACGGCGACCGAGCCTTCGGCCCAGGCCAGGAGGGAAGGCCCGAGTCCGGTCGCGATGCGAAGGCCCAGCGCGCCGACGATGGCGGCCACGATCAGCGTCAAGGTCACCGCCTGGCCGCGGCTGAGAAGGGTGCGCGCACTGAGCCGGTCAGGCAGTTGCCCGGTCGGCTGGAGAAGATCGTCATCAAGCCCAGCAGCGGGCCGGGGGTCTGTCGGCAGGGAGGGGCTTAGGGTCTGGCTCACTATGTGTTACCTCAACGCGGGGGAGTTGTGGGTGTCGAAGTGCGTCACTTCGGAGCCGGCAGTGGCTCAATCGGCCGGCCGGTGCGGCAAGCCTGGGTGCTGTTGGATCAACCGGGCCGCCCCGGTGCGGAGGGTAGAGATGCGGAGGGTGTAGATGAGCCGGTCCGGGTCCATGTAGACCAGCCGGTAGCTGCTGAGCTGCATGCTGCCGTGCAGGCGCCGGAACACGTCGTCCGGGCTGCCCGGGGTGCGCCGCATGTAGATCCAGCGAATGCCGTGACCCGCGGGATCGGCCAGGTCCGGCTGCCAGTGCCGGTAGCTGCCCTCGTAGATGATCTGACCGACCGGGACGCGGGAGGAGAAAGTTACTGTCTCGTTCCCGAACGATTCCATCAGCACCTTGCCGCCGTCGTAGTGTGCCCGCAGCCACTGAGCGGCGGCGGCATTGGCGTGCTCGGCCGCGCTGGCCCGGAAGTGGAGCGGCTCGGTGAGGGTCTTGATGCCGCTGTGCAGGACAAGCGCCGAGCACCCGACTGCGGCGAGGATCAGGGCGGCGCAGGTGGTGCGGCGCTCCGAGGCCCGGGCGCTGGCGGGAATGGCGGTCACGAGATAGCCGGCGAAGATCGCTGTGGGAAGCGTCATCAGGAGCCCGAACCGGACGTTGTACAGATCACCCGTGAGCTGCGTGACGTGCAGCGGACGCTGGCCGGAATAGAGGGCGTAGACGAAGAAGGGCAGGAACGCGGTCAGCGCCAGCGGAGCGATGGACTCGGGCCGCAGCCGGGTCCGGACCAGGTAGTACCCGAACCCCATGACGGCCAGGGCCAGAGCCGAGAAGCTGGCGTTGTCGGCCATGGCGTAGATGTAGGTCATGGCCGACACGCCCCAGTGGCCGATGGCGTGCTCCGAATGCGAGACCCAGAGCGATGGCTTGGAGAACTGGCCGGTCTGGAAGTAGAAGGGGTCGCGGAAGATGACGGTGTTCCACAGGACCCACCCGGCGATGCCGCTCAGGCCCAGGCAGCCGTAGAAGATGGCGTTGGCCTCGACCGCATGCAAGCGCGGCTGTGTCACCCGCATGCGCCACCACCAGCGCCGCCAGGCTGCCCCGGCCGGGGCCTGGCCTGCGATCTGGCCGGGTGCCGGGCGTCGCGCTGCCACGTAGATCACGATCGCCATGACCGCGACGCACAGGACCCAGCCCTCGTAACGCGTGAGGGTGGCCAGGAACGCCGCCGCGGCGGTCGCCGCCAGGTGTATGTAGCGCCCCGTCTGGCACCAGCGCATCAGGTAGTAGGTGGTCGCGGCGATGCAGGCGATGAGGAGCAGTTCCGTCATGGGCGTGCTCTGCAGGTAGAGCACGTTGGGGTTCGTGCCGAAGAGCAAGGCGGCCACGACACCGCCCACCCGGCTGCCGGTGAGGCCGGTTGTTATCAGGTACGCGTACCGGACGGTCAGCAGGTAGGCCGCCATCGAGATGACCGATCCCGCGAACCCGGAGTAGTACCAGCCGTTCACCCAGACGAACGGCAGGCTGAGCAGGTGCGGCAGCGGCAGCCAGACCGCACCGAGTTGGGCCACGCCCGGTGTGGAGGCGTCGATCACGCGCCGCGCGATCAGCAGGTGGGAGACGGCGTCGGGGTAGGCCAGCGTCGCATGCCGGTGCAGAAAGTACAGGTAGCTGGCCACGGATGCGCCGGCTGCTGCGATCGTCGTCGCGGCCAGCACGGCGTCTTTCGGGTGGAGCAGCCGGCGGGCGATGCGCCCGGGCCGGCGCTGTCCGGCGATCTCCAGCGAGAGCGCCAGCAGCCCGACGAGCGAGCGCAGGATCACGGAGAGTTTCGCGCCGGTCTGCTCCCCGTGCTGCCGTGGGAAATGATCGACCGGGCGCTCGATGATGCGGGCGTCCTGGAGGCGCAGTTTCGCCAGGAGTTCCGGCGATATGGTCGCCGCGTCCCCGGTGAGGGTGATCCCGTCCAGAGAGCGCCGGTCGATCAGCTTGTAGGAGCAGTCGACGTCCCGGCTGCCGACGCGGAGCAGGAGGCGGCTGGCGGCTGTCCACAGGAACGCGTTGACCTTGCGGAACCAGGGGTCGGCCCGCCGGGGCCGGTAGCCGACCACCGCGTCCGCGCGCTCACGGCGCGCCTCGGCCAGGAATGAGGGCAGTTGCGCTGCCTTGAACTGCCCGTCGGAATCGGTCAGGAACAGCCACCGGTGGCCGGAGTGCTCCAGCGCGGCGGCGATTCCCGTCGACACAGCCGCGCCATAGCCGCGGTTCACCTCGTGGTGGACCACCAGCACACGACCCGGGTACTCGGCCGCGAGTCTCTCCGCGACATCGCCGGTTCCGTCGGGGCTCCCATCGTTCACGACGACGACACAGTGCGGGACTCCGAGAGACTCGGGCACGTCGAGGAAGTCGGCCACGGTGGTGGCGAGGTTCTCCTCCTCCCGGTACGCCGGCATGACGATAGTGACACCGTCGGACGCTCGGGCGAATGAACCTGCTGGGGCCTCGGACTCTGCTTCCGGCTGGGCGGTGCCGGTCACGGCTGATCCCAAGAGACGGCGGCTGGCCGGTCCCACGGGGGGGCTGGCCGGTCCCACGGGGGCGCCGCTGGCCGGTCCCATGGGGGCGCCGCTGGCCGGTCCCACGCGATAGCCACCGGCGCCTGAGCAGCCGACTCCGCGTGGCGCAGCCTGCGGTGCGACCGGCTGGCGACCTGAGGCGTACTGCGGTCGCGGAAGATCAGCATGTCACATACCAGGTAGGTGACGCACATGCCGCACAGCACGCCGAGCGCGGCCGCAGGCAGGTTGCCTATCCGGTGGTAGGCGGCGGTAAACACCGCGGTGTTGACCGCGAGGGAGATCAGTGCGGTGCCGTTGTAGGAAGCCCAGCGCGCCCAGAGCGTGCGCGCGGCGGCGGTTGGCCGGTCGCGCCAGGTGAGCCTGGCGCTGAGCGCGAAGTTCAGCTGGGCCGAGATCGCGAAGCCCAGCGCGTTGGCGAGGGGTCGGTACGTGCCCGCCGCGGCCATCGCGGTGAGCGCCGCGTACTGCGTGAGAAAGCATGTCGCCCCCACGCACAGGAAGAGCAGTTGACGTTTACCGGGTCTGAGCAAAGTCTTCACGTGTTTAGGTCCCCCGGATCACCGGTTGCCGGATCCCGCATGTCTGGCCGCGCAGTGAGGCGCCTTCGCCGGTGCATCACGCCCGACAAGGAGACGCATGAGCAGCCGGGCAAGTAGCACAGACAACTTATCACAAAATGGTAACCATCTGAAATTTGGTTACATTATCTTGAACTAGATGTTTCTGCTACGTTAAAGCGCCTGATCAGATGCCGTGGAGGATATTTCAGAAAATGAGGGGTGCCCGCAGTCGACGGAAGGACGAGGCAACGCCGCAGGCCAGCCGGGTAGGGGCAGGCCGGCTGGCCGCAGCGCGGGGAGGCAATAACCGAAGCGGATTCGGCGCCTGCGATTCACGTCTGGATTGTCCCGGCGTGCTCACTGGCGCCGACGCGCCCGTGCCGTTCTGCACGTCCGCTAGGTGGCGGCGCACTATACATGTCGACGTCGGCACCAGTCGACTGATGAGAGTATTTAACATGATTGAGATCGGCAGTTCATCGTAATTTCACAATAAAGTCACTATTCCTGGTTGTGACCATTTTGTTATTTCCTTTCTGTCAACCCGGCGGGACTGCCCGCGCGTCTGCCTGCGGGAGGCCACGCAACGGCGTCTCCACACGCGCCGCCAGCCAGACGCGGGATGGGCGTGGATCGCCGGGCAGCGGACGGGGGAAACTGACCAGTGAAGATCTTGCTCATGCGCGGAGCCCAGGCGGGTGCCGCGGCTGTGGTCATCGCCGGGCTCGTTGCCGGACCTACCGCTCCGGCCAACGCCGTCACCAGTGCCGTCAC
>Ga0099829_10001599_pt1 | contig 12635 bp, 11 predicted proteins | sample CZO8metaG_3_FD_79336 | JGI IMG/M metagenome (GOLD analysis project Ga0099829, IMG submission 79336) | Vadose zone soil microbial communities from the Eel River Critical Zone Observatory, Northern California, USA - CZOApr15con2H2.8 metaG | ecosystem: Environmental > Terrestrial > Soil > Vadose...
AGTGCCGATGCCCTACTGACGTTGCTCGGCAAACTCGTTCGGCGTCAGGTGGCCGAGCGAGCTGTGTGGCCGGCGCTGATTGTAATCGATCCGCCACGCCTCGATCTTCCATTGCGCGTCGGCCACCGACGCGAACTGATGCACGTTCAGACATTCGTCCCGCAGCCGGCCGTTAGACGCTTCAATGAACACAGGCTCTTCGTGGAATCGTGTGGGTGATTTGGGGTCGATTTTGGTGATCGCGGCCCGATCAGAAGCTCGGCAGCAGCAGGTCAGGACCTTAGGCGGGGTACTCTCCATCGGAGAGCCGGGAGGCGCGGCGCTGACGGGTCCGCGACCTGGAAGTTGCGCTGCCCCCCACGTCCCACACGTCATTGCGTTGACCGGCAGGTTAGGGACAGGACCTGAGCGTACGGGCCACCGAAGATCACCTGCGCGGTCGAGTCTCGGACGGAATCCCGAACGCGATGCGCATCCCACAGCCTGCGCCGTCGTCGCGGGGGTGGCATGCGCGTATCATGGCCCCATTTCTGCGCTGCCTCGACAGCGCTTCCCGCCGCGCCCAGAGCGGGTTTCCCCCCTCTCGGCCCCACGGTTTCACCCACTCACTTCCACGAAGACCCTGAACCACATGTTCGACCGGTTTGCCCGGCCGGCTGAAGTCCAGCTGGACACCGCGTCGATACGCCCAGTCTTCGAGCGCCCGCGACTGAAACTCCGGGCTATCGACCGGCGAGGCGGCGTGGGCAAGCGTGGGAGCACGACGGACGATGTCCTGGTGGGCTTGCAGCGCGACGAATACGTCTAGAACCGTCGCGCCGTGCGGAAGTTCGGTCCCGTGCTCGAGAAGCTCAATTGGGCGGGCGGCCCCGCGGCTCACCGCGCCCGGGCTGGTGACGCGTGGGCTGCTCGAGCGGGTGATGCGACGGGACGAGCCGGAGGAGCTGGCGAGGCAGCGGCGGCTCGCGATGCGATCGACTCCGGTCCGACGGTGGCCGCTATGCTAGGCCGGCAGAACCGGCAGAACGAGCCCGCGGGACTCGAGGAGCCGGTCCCATTCCGCAAGACACTCGTCCGCCAGGTCAAAAGCGTTCGTGTTTCCGGCGGACCGCACGACGGCCATTTCCATCGCCGAGAATTGTATGGCACCAAGCTTCTTCCCGTTGCCGTCCACAAACGGCAGCTCGCTGATAACCTGGCGCTCGGGTCGCACAGCTGCAATGCCCTTTTGTTTCAGAGTCGCATGCTTCGACCCCTGGCAGAGGGCGCAACAAAGGGACAGAGCGGGCGACCCCATGACGAATCCCTCCGCCTCTGATCGTCGGATCGGTTGGGGACCGGTCATTCTCCAGCCAGTCCACCAGGTGGAAACAGGTCTGGAAGAAATCGAAGAACGCATCGCGAACGCGCTCCATCTTGTCCGCACCCTCTGCGCCATTGTTCCACTCTGTGTTGAGCCAGGCGCGGGACCGCTTCATCCGCCTGTAGTGCTCCTGCCAATCTGCCATCGTCGACCCGGGGCCTCCGTCAGCCTGTGGGGTTCTCGCCGTCTCCAGGGGTGCCGACTTCCTTAGCTGCGCCGCGCCCGCGATGCTCGCTCAATCGCTCGTGCACTTCGCGCACGACCTCTCCTGTCTCAGGATCGGTGAGCGTCTCTGTGTAGAGGTCGTTCTCCCGGTCGACCCGTCGCTCCACGCGCAACCACCGCCCAGTACTCCACTGGAGATCATCGCCAGCCGTCGTCTCGAGGTGCGGCGCGACCTCGCCAGGCTGACCGTGGCGTACCTTGGTCTGGAGCCTCTCCCGGATCGTCAGCGGCACCTCCTCGTCTACAAGCACGTGGATCTCGGAGAGGGCCTTGCCACATCCCGGACACATTGATGCGGCGTGGACAGGCGGGCTTAGGACGGCGCCGCATTTGCCGCACTTCGTGACGGCCATTTTGATTGCCCCCGGTTTCGTGCTCTCGGTCAATCGCGACGGAAAGGGCTGAATACAACCTTTCAAGTTGCCCGATTGTTTGCTTGATTCTTGACGTCCGGCTGTTGCGCTGCCCACTTAGCGACGGGCGTTCGTACATGCTTGGGACAATGCTCCCACGGGTATAGGGCCTTGCTCCCGCATGTCGGTTCCACGCAGATTCCTGCTGCCCTCTTGGCCTCGCGCATCTGCCCGCGTGTCGTCATCGTCGATCTCCCTCACAAACAGGGAAAAGGGTCCCGTCGATAGTGGGAGAGTAGTTGCCTGCGGGCGGTGATGGGAGCCGAGCCTGACGAGGGACCACAACCTACTTCTCACCTCGCCCGCTGATTGGCTCTGCCTTTTGGCGTCGGATACCGCAGGCGAGATGATGCTAGCACGGCGCCGGCCCGTGTGGGGGCTACCGTTCCCGTGGCGTTCGAGCAGTGCCCGTCCCCTTGTCTCGTTGCGATGCCTTCCGGGGCGCCAGGCCCGTTGGGCGAGGAACTGCTTCGTCGGCGAACTCCAGTCGCACGACGGCAAGCCTCTTCACCGTAGCCTCGCAGGCCGTCTCTCGACGAGCTGCCGGAGTTCTCCCTGCGTGTGCTCGAGGGGCTCCGCCAGCCCCTCGAGGACGGCAGCGTCATGATCTCGCGCGCGGCGGGCAGCGCGGCCTTTCCCGCGCGCTTCCAGATGATCGGGGCCGCCAATCCGTGCCGGCGCGGCTGCGCGTCGCTCTCGACCTGCGTCTGCACGGCGGGGGAGCGGCGCCACTACCTCGCGCGGCTCTCGCGCCCGCTCCTGGACCGGATCGATCTGCACCTGGACGTGCCCGCGGTGCCCTACGCCGAGCTCTCGGGAACGGTCGGCGAGACGTCGGCCGTGGTGCGGGCGCGCGTGGAGGCCGCGCGCGAAGGCCAGCGCGCGCGCTTTGCCGACGGCCTCACCCGCGTCAACGCCCGCATGAGCGGTCGGCAGGTGCGGCGGTTCTGCGCGGTACCGCCCGAGGCCTCCCGGCTCCTCCAGCAGGCGGTGAGCCGTCTCGGCCTCTCCGCGCGGGGCCACGATCGCGTCCTCAAGGTCGCCCGCACTATCGCCGACCTGTCCGGGGAGGAGAAGATCACGGCGGAGCACGTGTCCGAGGCACTGCAGTACCGGGGTCTCGACCGATGCCTCTGATTCGTCGCGGGCTCGACACCTTGACACGAGCTCTGCGCAGTGTTACCGATCACACATGAAGCTCCGCGCCGCTCTTGCGCTAGCTCTGCTGTCCAGCCTCCTTCTCCTGGCGCCATTGGCGTACGCCAGCCCTCCCGACCCGAGCTGGATATCCGGCTTCTATGACGACGCCGATTTCGACAACATCATCGGGCTCATTACCTCCGATGCTGGCGTCATCGAGCTGTTTGGCGCTCGAGGTATCGGTCCGGCTGAGGTCGTCATCGCCACCGTCGTCTGCAGTGACCAGGAGCCCGCTCTCTGTCCCTCCTCCTCGTCGGACGCCATTCGCGCTCCCCCTACCTCGTAGCTCGCTCTCTCTAAATCGCCGCGTGTCGTAGAGCCGCGGATCATCCGCGGCGCCCCCGCGGGACTGTATCTCGCCCCGGGGATCTATGCCTACTTCGTGGGCTCTCGCACGCCCATCCGTCGAATCTGGTTGGCGGGCGGCCGCCCACTTGGAGAACGAGCATGCGTGGGGTTCTGCTCATCGAACGGGAGATGGCCGTGATCGTCGTGAAAGTCTCGATGCAGAGCGCGCCATGATCCAGCGCCTGGTTGCCTTCGCTCTCCATCAGCGCTTCATCACTCTGGCCCTGGCTGCCCTCCTCACCGCAGGGGGCATCGCCTCCTTCTCCCGTCTTCCCATCGAGGCCTACCCGGACGTGGCGGACGTGGAGGTGGACGTCATCACCATCTGGCCCGGTCATGCCGCCGAGGAGGTGGAGCGGCTGGTCACCATCGCCCTCGAGAAGGAGCTGAACGGAGTCGCCAACCTCACCTTCCTCCGTTCCATCTCGATCTTCGGGCTCTCCAATATCCGCGTCCTCTTCGCCGACGGTACCGACAGCTACTGGGCGCGCCAGCAGGTGCTGGAGCGGATGACCCAGGCCGAGATTCCTGCCGATGCCAAGCCGCAGCTCGGCCCCCTGGCCAGCGTCATCGGCGAGGTGTACCGCTACACGCTCGAGTCGAAGAGCATGCCCCTGGTAGAGCTGAAGGCCCTCCAGGACTGGACCATCGAGCGCGAGTTCAAGAAGGTGCCCGGCGTGGCCGACGTCGTGTCGTGGGGCGGCGGCATCAAGCAGTACCAGATCAGCGTGGATCAGGGGCGTCTGCGCGCCTACAACCTGACGCTCAAGCAAGTGTTCGACTCTGTCGCGGGCAACAACTCCAACGCCGGCGGCAGCTATGTCCGCCAGGGCGAGTATGCCCTCATGGTGAGGGGCATCGGCCTCGTCCAGTCCACCCAGGACATCGAGCACATCGTGGTGGCCGCGCAGAAGGGAACGCCCATCCGGGTGCGCGACATCGGAACGGTCGGGATCGGTACGGCCATCCGCTTCGGCATCCTGGGGAGGGACCACGAAGACGATCTGGTCCAGGGCATCATCCTGATGCGCAAGGGAGAGAACCCCGGCAAGGTCATCGACGGCGTGAAGAAGAAGATCGCGGAGATCCAGCGGCTCCTGCCTTCCGGCGTGGAGCTCAAGCCCTACTACAGCCGCGACCGGCTGGTGCAGACCACCGTGACCACCGTGATGCGCAACCTGGTGGAGGGGGCGGCCCTGGTGGTGCTGCTGCTCACGCTGTTCCTCTACAATCTTCGCGCCGCCCTCATCGTGGCCCTCACCATTCCCCTGTCGCTCCTTTTTGCTTTCATCTTCATGGATCTCCGCGGCATCCCGGCCAATCTGTTGTCGCTGGGCGCCATCGACTTCGGGATCATCGTGGACGGCGCCGTGATCATGACCGAGAACATCCTGCGTCATCTGGGCGAGCGCAAGGTGACGGAGCATCGGGTCGTTCGCGAGGTCGAGCACGCGGCGGTCGAGGTGGCGCGCCCCCTCACCTTCGCCGTGCTGATCATCATGACGGTGTACGTGCCCATCGTCACCTTCCAGCGCATCGAAGGGAAGCTCTTCCGCCCCATGGCCGTGACCATCTCGTTGGCGGTGATCGGCTCCCTGATCCTGACACTGACGCTGATCCCCGTCCTCACGAGCTTTCTCTTCAGGCGACCGCCCTCGGAGCGAGAAAGCCCGTTGCTGCGCTGGCTTCGACGCCCGTACACGCCGGCCATCGACTGGTGCGTCCGCCGGCCGCTCGTCCCCATTCTGGGCGCCGCTGGACTCCTCGCGCTCTCGCTGTTCGTCTTCACGCTGCTCGGGAAGGAGTTCTTGCCCGAGCTGGACGAGGGTGACCTGTGGCTGCGGGTGAAGCTCCCCGTCGGCATCGCCCTGGAGGCGACGCGCCCCTACGTCCACGAGATCCGCGAGCGGCTCCTGAAATTGCCGGAGGTACGCGTGGTGGTCTCCCAGACCGGTGCCCCTGACGATGGCACCGATCCCAACGGCGCCGACAACAACGAGTTCTACATCGGGCTGAAGCCCCGCGAGCAATGGCGCGTCAAGGAAAAGGACAAGCTCATCGAGGCCATGGCCGCCTCGCTCTCGGACATCCCCGGCATCACCACGAACTTCTCGCAGCCCATCAAGGACAACGTGGACGAGGCGCTCGCCGGGGTGAAGGGCGAGCTGAGCATCAAGCTCTTCGGCCCCGACCTCTTCGTATTGCAGCAGAAAGCTCAGGACATCGCCCGAGTCCTCGCCACATTCCGTGGCGTGGCCGACCTCGACTACGATCAGCTGGTCGGCCAGCCCCAGCTACAGATCGTGCTGGACCGCTCGGCCGCCGCCCGCTACGGCATCAACGTCCAGGATGTCCAGGACACCATCGAGGCGGCGACCAAGGGACGCAATGTCACCGAGGTCTTCGAGGGCGAGCGCCGCTTCCATCTGGCCGTGAGACTTTCCCAGGACGGCGATGTTCTCGCGAACCTGCGCGGCCTCCTCGTCAGCGCCCCGAGCGGCGAGCGAATTCCCGTGAGCCAGCTCGCCGAGTTCAGCACGAAGGACGGCTTCAACCAGATCATGCGCGACGGCAATGTGCGGCGCGTGGCCATCAAGTGGAGCGTGCGCGAGCGCGACATGGGCGGCCTGGTGGCCGAGGCCATGAAGAAGGTGGGGGCAGCGGTCAGCCTGCCTCCCGGATATCAGATGGTGTGGAGTGGGCGCTTCGAGGATCAGCAGCGGGCCCTCGCGCGCCTCTATATCATCGTCCCCCTGGTGATCTTCATCATCTTCATCCTGCTCTTCGGCGCCTTCAACTCGGTGGGAGACGCCCTGCTCATCATGCTGAACCTGCCCTTCGCCCTCATCGGCGGCACCCTGGCCCTGTACCTGTGGCAGACCAACTTCAACATCTCGGCCGCCGTGGGGTACATCGCCGTCTTCGGGGTGAGCGTGCTGAACGGCGTGGTCCTGGTGTCCTCCATTCGTCAGGCCTACGCGGACGGCCTGCCCCTCCCGGAAGCCATCGTCCGCGGGTGCGAGATCCGCTTCCGTCCCATCATGGTGTCGGCAGTGGTGGCTGTGGTCGGGTTCCTGCCCGCCGCCCTCTCTCACGGTATCGGCTCGGAGATCCAGCGTCCGCTCGCCCGCGTGGTGATCGGGGGCCTGGTCTCCTCCACGGCCCTCACCCTTCTGGTGCTGCCCGCCGTGTACGCGCTCTTTGCCAGGCGGCGCGTGAGGACAGAACCCCCGACGTCCGCGCCGGCGTGAGAAGGGTCGCCCGCACTATCGCCGACCTGTCCGGTGTGAGAGGATAGCGACGGAGCACGTGTCCGAGGCGCTGCAGTACCGGGGCCCGGACCGATGTCTCTGATCCGTCCCCAAGGAGATCCTCATGGACACTCCGCACCCGATGGCGCTGCCGCGCGAAGGCACTACGCTCCTCCTCGTGGACGTGCAGGAGCGGCTCTTCCCCGCCATGGACGCCGACCACCGCGAAGAGGTCATGCGCAACATCAAGATCCTGGTGGCCACGGCCAAGCGACTCAAGCTACCCATCGTCGTGACCGAGCAATATGCCAAGGGCCTCGGTCACACCTTGCAGGAGCTGCGCGACGCGCTGCCCGCCGATGTCCGGCCCGTGGCCAAGGTCGTGTTGTCGTGCTGGGCGGCCGAGGAGGCCCGGGCGCGCCAGCAGACCCTGGGCACCCGCCGGGTCATCCTGGCCGGCATCGAGGCGCATGTCTGTGTGCTCATGACGGCGCTCGACCTGCTCGGGGCGGGCCTGGCCGTCCATGTCGCCGCCGACGCCATCACCTCGCGCACCCAGGCCAACTGGCGGCTCGCCACCGAGCAGCTGCGCCAGGCAGGCGCCGTCGTCAGCGCCACCGAGACGCTGATGTTCCAGCTCCTCGGCCAGGCCGACTCCGAGGACTTCCGAGAGCTGGCCCGTCTCATCCGCTGATGCCCCGCTATTTCGACATCGGCTCCACCGTCCTCCTCGTGGTGGGCTACGGCATCCTTCCCGAGGAGGAAGACCGCCCCATCGCCTACGACCTCAAGCGCGCCATCGGCTCGCGCAGCGAAGGCGACGAGAACCGGAGCGGGGTCGTGGTGACCGACATGTGGATGGTCAACCAGGAGATGGCCGAGCTCTTCCCCGCCATCGCGGTGGGCGGGCCGGGGGTCAACGCCTTCGCGGCGCAGATCTACGAGGGCTTGCCCGTCGCCTACACGCGAGACGAGCGGATCTTCGTCCAGTGCGGCGCCGAAGGCGGCAAGCGGGCGGCGCTGTGGGGAATGGATCAGGAGGCGACGCGCGAGGCGGTGGAGATCTTCATCAAGGACGGTTTCCTCGACCGCTTCCTCGACACCGTCTGGAAGCGACGGAGCTAGCGAAAGCTCGGAGCTGCGGCTCCCCTCGGCACATTGCTGTACGTCACCGTCCCGTCCGACTCCGTGTAGCGGAAGATGATGGCCCGCGCCGAGCGTGTGCCAGAATAGCTGCCCGTGCCGAGGATCTTCTGGACGTATTGCTGGGTCTCGGCATACGGGGGAACGCCGCCGTAGTAGTCCACCGCCTTCTCCCCTGCGTTGTACGCGGCCAGGGCCAGCGCGGTATTGCCCGGGTACCTGTCGAGCAGGTAGCGCAGGTGACGCACGCCGCCCTCGATGTTCTGGCGCGGGTCGAAGACGTTGCGCACGCCGAGCATGGAGGCGGTGCGCGGCATGAGCTGCATCAAGCCCTGGGCGCCCTTGTTCGACACCGCGCGCGGATTGAAGGCGGACTCGACCCGGATCACCGACTCGACCAGATCGGACGCCACCCCGTGGCGCGTGGCCATCTCGCGGATCTCCTCGCTGTAGCGCGTCCGCACGGCCTCGGGCATCCGCAGCCAGCCCTGCGCGGTCCCTGACAACGCCCCCACGCGCCGGAAGCGTCCATCGGTGGGCGCGTTCGTGAAGTGGGCGACCCCCTCCCCGTCCTCCCAGCGATACAGGGACGACGCCGCCGCCTCGGTGGCGAGGGCGGAGAGGAGCAGTAAGAGGGGAATCAGAAAGGCTCGGAGCACAATGGATCGAACATAGCGGACCTCGCCCTCCCGCGTAAACTGAAATCGGCTGCCGCGACACGGCAGCCGATTTGTCGTTCCGGAACGGCTAGTTGACGCTCAGTTCCGCGAGGGCACGAGGGCGTCCTTGATCCGGCCGTTTCGCGGCAGGGCATCTTCGAGCGCAAGATCCAGGACCTCTTCGACCGAGTCCACGAGGTGGAAGGTCATGGACTCGCGGAGCAGCTTCGGCACGTCCTCGAGCAGGTTCTTCTCGTTCCGACGCGGCAGGATCACCGTGGTCACGCCCGCCCGGCGCGCCGCCAGCACCTTTTCCTTGATGCCGCCCACGGCCAGCACCCGACCCGAGAGCGTCACTTCGCCCGTCATGGCCAGACGCGGCTTGATCGCCCGACCGCTCATCAGAGATGCCAGGGCCGTCACCATCGTCACACCCGCCGAAGGCCCATCCTTGGGAATGGCGCCCGCGGGGATGTGGACATGGATGTCGGAGATGTCCCAGAAGTCGGAGCGGATCCCGAGCTCGGTGGCATGCGAGCGCACCCAGGACAGGGCCGCCTGGACCGACTCCTTCATCACGTCGCCCAGCTGGCCCGTGAGCGTGAGGGTCTTGCCCCCCTTCATGCGCGTGGCCTCGATGAAGAGGATGTCGCCTCCCGCGGGGGTCCAGGCTAGACCGATGGCGACGCCGGGGACGCGGGTGCGCTCCTCGAGCTCCTCGACGAGGAACCGCGGCGCGCCGAGGAGCTCCCCGACGAGCTCCGGCGTCACCTCCACCGGCTCCGTGCGCCCCTCGACCCGGCGCTTGGCGATCTTGCGCGTGATGGTGGCGATCTCGCGCTCGAGATTCCGCAGGCCCGCCTCCCGGGTATAGTGGCGGATCAGGGTGGTGAGCGCCGCGTCCGTGAAGCGGATGTGCGCGGCCTCCCCCGCGGCAATCGGGCCCTCCGTGGTTGTCAACCCATGATCCCGGACCTGCTTGGGCACGAGGTGCCTGCGCGCGATCTGGACCTTCTCCTCCTCCGTGTAGCCGGGCAGCTCGATGATCTCCATCCGGTCGCGGAGGGCCGGGGGCACCGTGTCGAGCATGTTGGCGGTGGTGATGAAGAGCACGCGCGAGAGGTCGAACGCCACGTCGACATAGTGGTCGCGGAAGGCGACGTTCTGCTCGGGATCGAGCACCTCGAGGAGCGCCGAGGCGGGATCACCCCGGAAGTCCATCCCGAGCTTGTCTATCTCGTCCAGCATCAGGACGGGATTCTTGGACTCGGCGCGGCGCAGTCCCTGGATGATCTGCCCGGGGAGGGCCCCGATATAGGTCCGGCGGTGCCCGCGGATCTCCGCCTCATCCCGCATGCCGCCCAGCGAGATCCGGTGGAATTTCCGCCCAAGGGCACGCGCGATGGAGCGCCCCAGCGAGGTCTTGCCCACGCCGGGCGGACCCACGAAGCAGAGGATGGGGTCACGGCCGATCGGCCGCATGCTCTTGACCGCGAGATATTCGAGGATGCGGTCCTTCACCTTCTCGAGCCCCGAGTGGTCGTCGTCGAGCACGGTGCGCGCCTGCGCGAGGTCGAGGGTGTCCTCCGTCTCCTTGCTCCAGGGCAGCGCCACCAGCCACTCGAGATACGTGCGGGCCACCGTGTACTCGGCCGCGGCGGGCGGCATCTTGGACAGACGGTCGAGCTCCCGCAGCGCCTCCTTCTTCGCTTCGTCGGTCATCCCGGCCGCCTCGATCTTGCCGCGCAGCTCGTCGATCTCTTCGGTGCGATCGTCGCTCTGGCCGAGCTCCTTCTGGATGGCCTTGAGCTGCTCCCGGAGGTAGTAGTCCCGCTGGCCCTTGCCGACCTCGGATTCCACCTGGGACTGGATGCGCGAGCCGAGCTCGAGCACCTCGGCCTCCTTGGTCAGAAGGGCAACCAGCCGCTGGAGGCGTGCCTTCACGTCCGCCGTGGCCAGCAGCTCCTGCTTGGCCAGAGGCGTGAACGAGGGCAACGACGCCGCGATGGCGTCGGCGAGCCGTCCCGCGTGCGTGACATTGGCGATGGCCTCGGCGAGCTCGTCGGGCAGATGGGGCGAGAGCTCCACGATCTTGCGGAACAGGTTCGTGGCATTGCGCACCAGAGCCTCGGTCTCGAGGTCGCCGGCGGGCGGCATGATCTCCGGCACCTCTTCGACCCGCGCCGTGATGAAGGGGTGGGTCTGGACCACCTCGACGAGGCGGATACGCGAGAGGCCCTGCACGGCCAGGCGCACGGGCCCATCGGGCTGCTTGATCACCTTGTGAATGGCCGTATAGGTGCCGATCCGGTGCAGGTCGTTCTCCGTGGGGGCATCGATGGTCGCGTCGAGCTGACCGAAGGTGCCGATGGGGCGGCCCGCGCGGACGGCGTCCTCGATCAAGCGCAGCGAGGACTCGCGCCCGGCGGCCAGCGGCACGACCGCGTGCGGGAACACGACGAGATCGCGGAGGGGCAGGATCGAAACGATCTCCGGCACGGCCATGTCCGTCGGCCCGCCGTCTGTCTTCATCTTGTCAGTCATGGCCTGCGTCCTTTCTGTCCGCTCAGAAGACATCCACGGGCTTCAGCTGGGTCGAGGCGGCCCGGACCAGGGCTTCGCTGCGGCCGCGGGCGGCCGGATCACGTATCTCACCCATCTCGCTCTGCACGTACCTCGTCAGGTCCTCGATCTGGGTCTGCATATCGAGCATCCGCCGTCTCATCTTTAGGATGATCTCGATGCCCGCCAGATTCACCCCGAGGTCCCGAGCGAGCCGGATGACCCGGGCGACCTCGTCCACGTCGTCGGCCGAGTACATCCGGGTGCGCCCCTCGGAGCGAGAGGGACGGATCAGCCCCTTCTTTTCGTACATACGCAAGGTCTGCGGGTGAACCTTCAGCATGTCGGCGACCACACCGATCATGTAGAGAGGCTTGCCCTTGTCCGTCATGACCGCACCCCCTGGCGCGGCAGGAGCCGCCCCAGCTCGCGGAAGAGCTCCTGGGTCCGCGCGTCGATGCCGCGCGGAATCTCGACGTGCGCGGTGACGAAGAGGTCGCCGCGCCCCGGCCCCGTGAGCCGAGGGAGCCCGCGGCCGCGCAATCTCAGGACCTGGCCGCTCTGCGTGCCGGGCGGTACCACCAGCTCCGCCATGCCCTCGAGGGTCCGGACGGGCACCCGCCCTCCCAGCACCGCCTCGGCGACCGTGATGTGCGCGTCCACGTGGAGGTTGTCGCCCTTGCGCGTGAACTCTGGATCCTCGTGCACGCGGGCGATGACGATGAGGTCGCCCCGTGGCCCACCCCATGGTCCCGCGTGACCTTGCTCCGCCACGCGAATCTGGGCACCCGAATCCACGCCCGCGGGGATGGCCACCGATACCGTCGCCCGCTCCGGGCGCAGCCCGCGACCGTGACAATCGGGGCAGGGCTCGTTCACTCGCTCGCCGATGCCGCCGCAGGCGGGACAGCGGTCCGCGGTCAGCGTCCCCTCGCGTCGCCAGACCGTGCCGACACCCGCGCAGTGCTCGCAGCGAGACGCGGGCGCATTGGCGCGGCCGCCTGTGCCGCCGCATGATTCACACGACGCGAGGCGCTCGACGGTCACATCGGCGGACGCTCCGGCGGCCGCCTGGACGAACGACAGCTCCACGGCTACGTGGGCATCGTCGCCCCGGCGGCCGCCGGAGACGGCCTGCGGATTGGCCCTCTCCGGCTGCGGGCAGCCTTGACCGCCCTGGCGATCGTAGACGCCCCGCGCGGCGGGATCGCTCAGCACGCGGTAGGCTTCGACGATCTCCTCGAAGAGGGAGCGGGCATCGCGATCCCACAAGTTGACGTCGGGCGAGTACCGCCGGGCCAGGCGCTGATACGCGCGCTTGACCTGCACGGGCGTGGCGCCGACGCCAATCTCGAGGACCGCGTAGTAGTCACGGGACATGTCGCCTCAATTCTTGCCCTTGTCGCCGAGGTCTTCGAACTCGGCGTCCACGACATCGCTCTTGGGAGCCTGCGCGCCGCCGGAGCCGGGG
>Ga0099829_10001604_pt1 | contig 12625 bp, 9 predicted proteins | sample CZO8metaG_3_FD_79336 | JGI IMG/M metagenome (GOLD analysis project Ga0099829, IMG submission 79336) | Vadose zone soil microbial communities from the Eel River Critical Zone Observatory, Northern California, USA - CZOApr15con2H2.8 metaG | ecosystem: Environmental > Terrestrial > Soil > Vadose...
CACGTGTGATTCGCCGGTACCAGACGGGATCGGGCTGGGTCCCGGTCGAGTCCTAGCTCGATGGTCGACTCCGCTACGCCGTCCCGGTCTCCGACCACGGCTGCGCTTCGTCTTCTAGCGGCCGCCGGGAGACGGATAGCTCGGTGGTGTGTCGGCGGGGGGGAGGGCGGTGAGCACGCTGGTCGACGTCGGGTTGTCGAACAGGCCGACCGCGGATTTGGGCCAATGGCCCGGCAGATAGCGACGCCCGCTGTCGGCGTAGCGGTACAGCCCCTTGCCGTCGTGGCCCACCTCGTCGGGGCCGGACGCGTTCGGATCCCACCAGATCACGGTGGCGTCGTCACCACCGGTGAGGTCCGTGCCCTTCCAGAGCCCGTGACGGCCCCAGGAGAAGTGCAGGCGAGTCGGGGTCGTGGTCGCGTCCGACGGGAACCGGTAGAGCCCGGCCCGGAACGTGCTGGCGGTGAGACGCGGGCCGGCCAGGTGCACGCCGGTGAAGAAGATCAGGGGTGCCTGCACGAGCTCGCGGAAGGTCTTGGCGGCCGGTGGCGCGCCGGTCTGCCAGGTGATCAAGTTGGCGAGCTCGTCAACGTGGTCGGTGGTGCGCGCCGGTAGCAACGACACGCCGAACGCGTGCGCCCACTGCCGCTGGTCGTACTGACGGCCGAACAGCGCAGTGTCGGTGAACGCGTAGCCGAGCACCACCCATTCGGGGAAGTATCCCTGTTCAGTGGCTTGACCGGTGAGGAAGCTCGGAAACACTGGATCGCCTGCCAGTACGACGCTGGTGACTCCGGCGCTCTTCAACCTGGCGACGATGGTGCGGGCGTTCTGTTGGGCGGTGGCGAGATCGAGCGAGTAGGGCACCGTCACCACCGGCTTCACCCGATACGCCGCGAGCCGCTGCTCGAGATGGTTGACGCTGCTGCGGAACGTCCCCGCGGCGTCGTCGTAGTGCACCACGCCGAACACCCGCTGCTTGCGCGCGAGCCCGGGATCGCCCGCGTGAGATGCCCGGCGCCCTGCGAGCTGTGTGCCGACGAAAGCTGCCCAGTGCTCGCTCGCCTGCTCGGGCGAGGCGACAGTCGGCCAGAGGTAGGGCGAGTGTTGCTGGAGAAACGACTGCGGCTCCGCGATCACACAGTCGCCGACACACAACACTCCGCGCGCAGCAAGCTCGTCGGCGTACGCGGTGGTCTCACCCGGGCCTCCGAAGGACGCGAACGCGCGTAGTTCGGTGGCGACCTTGATCGCGTCGGCCTTGGCGGCCACATCGTTGTCGGGCGCGCCACTGGCCTTGATGGTGACGAGCTTGACCGTGCGGCCGTAGAGCTCGTAGTGGGCGGAGAAGTAATCGACGTACTGCTGGGTCGTCTCCCGCTCCTTGGCCAGGCTCTCGTCACTGCCACTGTGCTCGAAGAACGTCTGCTGCAACAGATCTGGCTGTGCTTGGTAGAGCGCAACGGTGATGGTGTCCTTGGTCACACCGTTCGCGGTGGCCCCCCCGTTGTTGCCTCCCTTCCAGGGCTTCACGCACGGCGGGGCGTATCCGCTGGGCACCGCGAGCTTCCCGGTGGCGGTGTCGCACACCGGGCTCTGATCGACCCGGAGCGGCACCCCGGCACCCGCCGGCGCGGAGCCGAAGGCGACCGCGAAGACGACGGCGAACGCCGCGCCTCTCAGGAGGGCGCGACAGCTACCCGTTTTGGCGTCAGTTGGGCTGCGTTTTCGACGCCTCATTGACGCCAATTCAGGAGGGCGCGTTCAGGAGGGCGCGTCTTAGGAGCATGACCAGATCGTCGCACGCGGGCGAGGCCCGGACCGGTCACGGCAGTGGATCATGCCGATGGATCACGCCGATGGATGACGGGGCGGCGGGTCACTTCCGAGGTACGAGCGCACCACCTCGGGGTCCGCGAGCACTGCGGATGGTGGCCCCACCGCCATGACGCGCCCGAGGTGGAGTGCGACGATCCGGTCGGCGATGGCGCCGAGCAACGCGAGGTCGTGCTCGATCACGAGGAGGCTCGCGCCCAGCGTGTCGCGTACTCGCAGGAGCAGCGGCGCCAGCGCCTCCGCCTCGCGTTGCGCGATCCCGCTCGACGGCTCGTCGAGGAGCAGCACCCGCGGTCCGTGGGCCAGCACACACGCGAGGTCGACCACCCGCCGGGTGCCGGTCGAGAGCTCGTGGACGAACTTCTCGCTGAAATCATCGAGTCCGAGTGTGTCGACCAGCTCGTCGACGCGTGCCCACACCCCCACCTCCGATCGCGTCACCATCGGCAGGCGGAGCGCGGTCGAGATCGGGTCGTGCGCTCGGGTCGTGCGCTCGCACGCGACCGCGATCGTCTCGCGTACGGTGAGCGCGGGAAACAGCCGACCGTCCTGAAACGATCGTCCGAGTCCCAACCGCGCACGCCGGTGTGCCGGTAACCGGTCAATGGGGCGGAGGCGGCCGTGGTCGTCGCGCAGCGCCACGGTGCCCGAGTCGGCGGGGACGAAACCCGAGATCACGTCGAAGAGGGTCGTCTTGCCCGCGCCGTTGGTGCCGATTACCCCCACGATCTCCCCGGGCTGCACCGAGAAGGACACGTCGTCGAGCGCGACCACACCGCCGTAACGCTTGCCCACGGACGTGATCTCCAAGCTGGTGGCGGTCGGCAATGGCGCGGCCGCGGCCGCGGTCGCGCGCGGGGGCGGCGCGCCCGCGGCGCGGCCGAGGAACACCGCGCGCAGCAACTCCGGGTGGTCGAGCAATTCCTGGGCCGGGCCGGCGAAGCGCACCTCGCCCTTCTCGAGGAAATACGCGCGGTCGGCGATGCCGAGTGCGAGGTCGACCGACTGCTCGACGACCAGGATCGTGGTGCCGCGGCGGCGAAGATCGGTGAGCAGCTGCCGGACCCTCGCGATCAGTTCCGGAGCCAGCGCGTGGGAGAGCTCGTCGACGAGGAGCACGCGCGGCTGCGCGAGTGTCGCCATGGCCAGCGTGAGCATCTGCTGCTCACCGCCCGAGAGATTGCCGGCCCGCTCGTGGCGACGGGTCGCGAGCTCGGGGAAGAGCTCGAGCACCTGATCGAGACGCGCCGCGACCGCGCGCTCGTCGCGAGCGGGCCAGCCGGCCATCCGGAGGTTGTCGATCATCGACAACGACGGCAGCACGCCGTGACCGCCGGGCGCCTGCACGAGCCCCCGCGCGACGATCGCTTCCGGCGGCAGACGCGTGATGTCCTCGCCCGCGAAGGAAACCTGCCCGTGGGACGGCCGGAGCACGCCAGACACTGTTCGCAGGAGGGTCGACTTGCCCGAGCCGTTCGTCCCGAGGAGCGCGACCACCTCACCCGACTTCACGTCGAGATCGACCCCGAAGAGCACCTGGACGCCGTCGTAGTCGACGTCGAGCGCGCGCACGCGGAGCAACGCGTCCGAGTCCGGTGGCGATGGTTCCCGACGGCGTGGCGGCATGACGAGTGCTGCACTACTGGCCAGGCTCGGCACCGTGAGGGCGCGGCGGGCCGCGATCCGACGGAGGGCCGCGTCGCGCAAGTCGGCGAATGCGGCGCCGAGCCCACCGCGGAATACGAGCAGCACCACCAGCATCCCCGCGCCGGTTGCCAGGATCTGCCAGTCGGAGGGAAGGAACCACACGACACCGCGCACGTAGAGCGCGCCCAACAGCGCGCCGGGAACGGATGCCATACCGCCGATCACGACCATCGCGAAGACCACGAGGCTCTCGGACGCGGAGTACGAATCGAGTTGTAAACCGTTCTGGTGGTGCACGAACAGTGCGCCGGCGAAGGCGGCGAGGAACCCCGACACCGCGAAAGCGGTCAACGTGGTGCGGCGCGGATCGATCCCGTACGCGCTGCTCGCGACGTCGTTCTCGCGGATCGCGATGAGCACGCGTCCGGTGCGACCACGTCGCAGGTTTCGTACCATCAGCACGGTGAGCCCTAGCGCGATGAGGCACAGGTAGTAGAAGCGAGTCTCGGATCTCACGTCGATGAAGCCGAACAGGTGAGGCCGTTCGACGCGGCTCGGCGGGAGCCAGTCGAACTGCGCACCGGATCCGAAAACCTGCGGGTCGAGCAGCCAGGTCGCGGTCGTGAGTGACAGCGCGAGTGTGATCACCGCGATGGTCAACCCGCGACGGCGCAACAGCGGCAGCCCAATCACCACCGCAACTGCCGCGCCCACCATCGCCGCGCCGAGCAGGCCGACACCCAGATCCCAACCCCCGCGCGCGGTGATCGAAGCGCCCACGGCCGCACCGATCCCCACGAAGGCCATCTGTCCGAGGCTCACCTGGCCTGCCCAGCCTGTGAGCACCACCAACGACAAGGCGATGACGCCATAGATGACGGCCACTGCTGCGAGGTCAGTGCGGCTCTCCGGGAGTACCGCGGGAACCGCAATCAGCGCAACCGCGACCATCCCGACGACCGCGAATGCGGTCACGCGTACCTCCCACAGTCGCACCAGCTGACGGGGAATCGGCCGTGGCTCGCGCACCGCACGCCAGGTCGACGGCTCGATCCGCCCGCGCAGGCCGGCGCCCGCGGGCGTGAACAGCAGGGCACCGAGTACCGCGACGAAGATCACGGGCTCGACGTACTGGGGACGGTTCCACGTCCACACCACCGACTGCTCGACGATCCCGAGTGCGATCGCGGCCAGCGCGATCGTCGGGAGCCGCTCCATCCGGCCGATGACCGCAGCCGCCAGCGCGCGCAACAACACGGCCGGCCCCAGCACGGTACCGACCGGCAATCCCACGATGCCCGCCCGCAGGAACACCGCGAGGAAGGCGAGGAGCGCGGCCAGCATCCACACCAGCGTGTGGATGCGCCGCACGGGAATGCCCAGCATCGCGGCGCGGTCGGCGTCGTCGGCACACCCGCGCATCGCGATCCCGAAGCGGGTGCGGAGGAACAGCGCGATCCCGATGAACGCGAGCGGGATCACGATCATCGCGACGACGTCGTTACCGGAGAATCGGATCGGGTCGATGGTGAACGACAGGTCGAATGGCGCGGGGAAGGTCTGCGGCGGAGTGTCGACCGCGAACCAGCGGGGTAGCAGCAAGCCGGCGCCGGCCAACATTTGCGCGAGCCCGATAGTGGCCACCGTGAGAATCAGGCGCGGCGCGCGCAGGAAGCGGCGAGCCACCAGGAGCTCGACCAAGGCGCCGAGGACCAGTGCGGCGACCGCGCCGGTCGCGAACGCGACCACCCAGCTCGCACCGCTGCTCACGATCAACAGGACCGCGAACGATCCGGGGAGTGCGCCGAGGTCGCCCTGGGCGAAGTTCACGATGCGATTGGCGCGGTACACGAGCGCGACACCCAACGCGACCAGCGCGGTCAGGCCACCGAGCAACGCCCCCTGGGCCATGATCCCGGCGGGCGGTGCCCACACCACGTGCACGAGCACCACGAACGCGCCCGCGGCGGCGGCGTGAGGCAATGCACGGCCGAGCGATCGAGACCTCAAGCGTCAAGTATGGGTTGAGCGGGCCCTAAAGTCGCGCCTCGATGACGAACGACACACGCAGACGAGCCCCGCAGGCATTGGTCGCCATGATGGTGGGGGGTGTCGTGCTGGGCCTCCTTGCGGGTGGCGCCGGCGCTGCGAAGAAGACCTCCAACACCAAGGTCGCCAAGGCGGGGGTCCTGGTCTTGACCGACTTCCCGACGGGATTCGCGGCGAGCAAGCCGGATTCGTCGTCCGACGCGATGGTCGCCACCGCGGCGAAGGGAATTCCCGAGTGTCGCGACTACGCGGCCGTCAAGAAGTTGACCGACGCGCAGGTGAAGGCGAAGTCGCAGGACTTCAAGGACGCCTCGCGCACCGTCAGCAACGAAGTCGACGTATTCGTATCGGTGGCGTCCGCTCGAAAGACGCTCGTGCTCTTCGGGAACGACGATGTCGTGACCTGCCTGAATCAGCTCTTCGAGAAGGTCTTGACCGACCAGTTCGTCAACGACCCGAGCTCAGGCGTCTCGGCGGTCAAGGTTGACATCACGAGGCAGGATGTCGATCCCGGCGGTGATCAGTCGGTCGTCTACGAAGGGAGCTACACGATCACGGCCAAGGACGGCGACACACAGATCGGGATCGGCTTTGCCGCGATACGCACCGGCCGCGCAGTCAATGCCGTCACTTACCAGACCAGCTCCGAGCCGCTCACCGATCTTCTCCAGCCGCTCATCGATGCCACGCTCGGACGGATTGACGCTGCACTCAGCAAGTAGTGCGAGTCGAGCAATCAGGGCTCCATACCTTTCCTTCGCGGAGGGCGAGCGGGTCGTCGAGCTCGGGCAACGCCAGGAGCCTGCCTTCGTGGCGCGACATCACGATCGCCGACACCGCGGCATCGAACGCGTCTTCGGTGGATACCGCCACGTCGCGCAACGCGGAGTCGAGCTCGGGCAGGCGCGAATCGAGATAAGCGGCACGTGCCGGCGCGCTCGACTTCACCACCGGTCCGGTCAGCGCGCGCGGGTAGATCTCCACCGTCACCGGTGGCTGCGCGGGCGCGTGGAACGGCCAGACTGCGAACCCGGCGGTCCGAAGCTGTCGGAGGACGGGAAACCCCCGGATCGATCCGGTACCCACGCTGCCCGCTCCGCCGATCTGGAACGTTGACTTCGGCGTGACCCCGGCGATCGCGCCGAGCTCGGCCTCGGTCGCTCGCAAGTGGGCGGGGAGCTCGGGACGTGGCCGCCCCGGCCGTCCCCAGAACGGTGGGCGACACTCCCGTAGCCAGGTCTCGCCGTCGCGTTCGGCGACCGCCCAGAGGTCTTCGACCCGTCGCATGCAGTGGCGGTCGAGGAACCACGCGGGGAGCGAGAAGGAGAAGTCGAAGCCCACGACGAGCGCGGGGTCAGCATGCACGAGCGCAACCAAGTGGTTGGCGACTTCGGCGCGTGTCCGGCCCGCCTCCAGGCGAAGCAATGTGCCCTCGCGCGCCTCGGCCAACCAGATGAAGTGGCGCTCACCGGTTGCGCGGCCTGACCAATCGACCGCGATCACCGTCACCCGATCATTGGCACGTGATCATTCCGCGCGCGTATCGGTGAGATCACGGCTGTCCGTACGCCGGCGCCACAGATGTCAACGTAGTTCGAACCGATGCGGTGATCCGAGGACCGGTGGCGGCGTCAATAGACTCCCTCGGATGTCTCACGTCGTCATGTTGTGCACCGGGAACGCCGCCCGGTCGGTGATGGCCGGCGCGCTCGTGTCTGAGCACATTCCCGGCATCGTGGTTGCCACCCGGGGTACGCACGTCATCGAGGGGATGCCCATGAGTTGGCGCACTCGAGACGCGATCCACGGGCTGGGTGCACGTGCCGACGGCCACCGCAGTCGGCAGCTCGCCGCCCGCGATCTCACCCGCGCCGACGTCGTCATTGCCATGGCCCGCGAGCACGTGGAGTACGTGCGCCAGCGTCATCCCGATGCCGCCGACCGCACCGGCACCCTCAAGCGTCTCGCCCGCGACCTGCCCCTCGGTGCCGGATCACTCACCGAGCGGGTCGCCGCACTCGGCTTGCAGGATGTCGCGTTGGAGCCGTGGGAGGACGTCGACGATCCCGCCGGCGGAGAAGTCGAGGTGTTTCACCAATGCGCCGTCGAGATCCACTCGCTGCTCGTCCAGTTGAGGCCGGTGCTCGGCGGGGTGAGCGTGTGATGCGCCGATCGAGTGTCGTGCTGGTCGTGCTCGCGTTGGTGCTGGCAACCGCGGTGACCGCGGGCGCGAGCGTCGCGAGCACGGGCTCGTCGGGGGCAGTTCGAGGCGTCACCGCAACGTCGGTGAAGGTCGGCGGGTTGGGCGACGCCGCGCTCTACGCCGGCGCCGAGATCGGTGCCAAGGCGCGATTCCAGCGCGCCAACGACGCCGGCGGGGTGAATGGCCGAACGATCAACTTCGTGGGTTTACGCGACGACGGCGGCGACACCAAGCGCGACCAGGATGAAGGAGCCAAGCTGGTCGCCACCGACCAGGTGTTCGCGGTGGTGCCCACTGCCACGCCCGACCTTGCGGCGGGGACCACCTTTGCCAAACGGCAGGTTCCGTACTTCGGCTGGGCGTTGTCGTCGAACTTCTGCAGCGCGTACGGATTCGGGTTCACGGGGTGCTTGATCTCGGCGAGCGGCACTTCGAATGTCTGGGGTGTACTCGTGAAGCGCCTCTTCGGCGCCCAGGGAAGCGGGAAGACCGCCGCCGTCATCACCGAGAGCACTCCGTCGGGCGCCTATTTGGCGAAGGCGCTGACGGCCGCGGTGAAGGGCGGTGGGTTCAAAGTCGTCTACACCGGTAACACCTTGCCGGTACCGGCTGGCGGTGACTACAGCACGTTGCTCAAGCCGGCACTCACCTCCGACGCGGGGAAGCCGGCGTCGGCGATCTTCACGGTCGGTTCGATCTCCACCATCACGCTCGTGAAGCAGACACTCCACGACTCCGGATATCTCGGTGTCTTCACCGACTCCATCGAATACGACCCCACCACGGTGAGCACCGCGAGCGGTGCCGTGGTCCTGCTCCAAACCGCCGCGGTCGAGACGAAGGCGACCAATGGCGTTATGCAGCAGCTGGCTACCGATGTGGAGAAGGTCGCGCCCGGTAGCGCGATCACATCCGCGGTCATCGCCGGCTACTTCTCTGCCGACATGTTCCTCGCGGCGTTGAAGAAGGCCGGTAAGAAGCTCACCGCGGCGAGCTTCCGGAACGCGGCGAACACGCTCACCTACGCACTGGCGAACACCGTGGGTCCCACCAAGTTCCCTAGCGCGCACACCCAACCCACCCCGTGCGGGTCGCTCGTGCAGAGCGACGGCATCGCGTTCCAGGTGAAGGTTCCGTACACCTGCGGCAAGGTCGTCGCGGTCAAGTAGATGCTCGGGCCGCGCGTCGGGGCCGTCATCGGAGCGGTCGTCGTGCTGGTCGCGACGGCCCTGATTTCGCCGCCGTCACGTGCCGGGTCGGCGGCGTCGCCGACCCGGGGCGTTACCCGGCGCACGATCGTCGTTGGCGGGATTCTCGGTGACTCCGCGTCGAAGGGTGCCGAGATCGGGGCGCAAGCCCGTCTGGCCCGCGCCAATGCCCGCGGCGGGGTGGGCGGACGGACGATCGAATTCGTCGGCGCGGCCCGCGCCGACGACCCCGCCGGCGGCGGGTTCGAGGCACGACTGACGGAGCTGAACGGCGAGGTGTTCGCGTTCGTCCCCGCTCAGGGGGCCCAGCTGGATGCCGCGGCGCTCGCGCGCAACCGAGTGCCGTTCTTCGGTGTCGGCGACCCGGCGTGGTCGGGAAACCGGTTCGGTTTCAGCTTCGTCGGCGTGAGCGATGCTCCCGGTGCCAAGGTGGTGAGCCCGGCCTGGGGTTTCCAACTCCGCCGGTTGCTGGGCACTGCGCGAGCCCGGCGGGTCGCGATTGCCACCGACGACGATGCTGCCGGCACCGTGCGGGCCGACGCGGCGCGTCGAGCGCTACGTCAGGCCGGCTTTGCGGTGCGTGTGCCCCTCCGGGTATCGACCGCAACGGCACCGCCCCCCGATCTCGCAGCGATTGCGACGATGCTCGTCGCGGGGGATCCAGCCGGCGTACTGGTACTCACGTCGCCGCCGGTGGCGGTGGGCGTGAGCGGCGCGCTTGCGGGCCTCGGCTACACCGGCACCGTCGCGGTGGGGGAGTCGCTCTACTTGCCGAACACCCCCGAGGTGGCAAGTGGTCTCACCGTGCTCGTTCCCTACGCAGCCGTCGAAGCGCGTACGGTCGCCACTCGACGCATGGTCGCCGACGTACAGGCGTTCGCACCCGATACCGCGGTCACGCCCGTGGTCGCGTCCGGCTACTGGTCGGCCGACCTCTTCCTCGCCATCGCGGCGAAGGTCGGCCGCACGTTGACGCTCGACCATTTCCTCTCCGTCGCCAACGGTGGGTTCCGCTACGAGGTGCCGGGCACGGTCGGTCAGTCGACGTGGCCGGCGATGCACTCACGGCCGATCCCCTGCGGCGCGCTGCTCCAGAGCGATGCCACTCGTTACCTGGTGATCGGTTCGTACGAATGCGGCACGCCGATCAGAGTGAAGACCGGCGCCCGAGCGCGGAATCTTCGCTCGGGATAGCGGCTTGCTCCCCGGGTGATGGTCCGGCGTTAGCATCGGCGTCTTCACTCACAGGGAGGCACAATGGCCTGGAAGATCGTGGTCGACTTCGACCTCTGCGAGAGCAACGCCATCTGCATGGGAATCGCCCCGGAAGTGTTCGAGGTCCGCGACGACAACTTCCTCTACGTGTTGCAAGAGAACCCGCCCGACGATCTCCGTGAGAAGTGCGATCAGGCCGTTTTTCAGTGTCCCAGGCAGGCGATCAGCATCGCCGAGAGCTGAGTCGCGGGAGCTCGCCGTCGGTGCTCACGCATGACCACCCGCGCCGATCGTCATCGGGCGCAGCGAGAGCGCCGGCGCCGGGTGGGCGCGCTCGTCCTTGCCACCGTGTTGCTCGTGGCCGGGGCGGGGATTGCCGCGGTCGCGCTGTCGGGCCACCGCGATTCGGGCGCCGGAAACTCCAGCACCGGCGATTCCAACCCGGGGCCCTCCGCGACCGGCACACCCACCAGCGGAAGCGCCTCGACGAGCAGGGGCGCATCCACCACCGTTACGGCGTCGGCGACCACGAGCCCGCCGACGACCACCACGCTGCCCCCGCTGGACATCGAGCGCCGCTACTCCGTCGGTACCGAATCGCTGACGTTCGTCGACCCCTCGCGCAGCACTTCCGCCAACGGTGATTTCGCCGGCGCCGCCACTCGTACGTTTCCCACCGAGATCTGGTATCCGGCAACCGGAGATCCCGGTGGTGAGGCGCAATCGGGTGCGGAGCCCGATCGTGCCCACGGGCCGTACCCGTTGGTGCTCTTCGCGCATGGTTATGCGAAGACCCCCACCTTCTACGAGCCGCTCCTCGTGCGCTGGGCTGCCGCCGGGTACGTGGTCGCCGCACCCACTTTTCCGATTCTGAGCGGCACACCGGGCGGCGCCAGCCACACGGACTACGACAAGACCTTCGGCGACGCCTCGTTCGTGCTCGGCAAGGTGCTCGAGTTGGGCTCCCCCGACGTGCTGGCGGGAATGATCGATCCGCACCGCGTCGCGGCCACCGGGCATTCCGACGGCGAGGTCATCGCGTTCGGCGTCGGCTTCCTGCAGTGCTGCCGTGACTCGCGGGTGAACTCGGTGATTGCAATGGCCGGCGACCTGTCGAACATCAACAACCCGATCGTCTCGGGCAACGGCGTGCCGATCCTGCACATCATGGAGACCAACGACGAGTTCGACCCGTACGACCACACGATCGCGTGGGACCGCGAGAATCTCACTGCGCCACGTTGGATGCTCACATTGGTGGATGCGGGTCACGCGCCGCCCTACACGCAGACGGACAACCCGTTCTTCCCTATGGTGAGTGCGGCCACGATCGACTTCCTCGACGGCACCCTGAAGGGCCATCCGGAGCGCCTCGATCGCATGGGCTCGGACGTGAACGCCGACGTCGCCAAGCTCGAACGCTGACCCACCAACGGGTAGCGGGGGCGGCTACTCGGCGAGTTCGGCGCGCACCTGACGGCGAAGGATCTTGCCGGTGGCGGTCTGGGGAACCTCGTCGCGGATGGCGATGGTCTCGGGAGTCTTGAGCGTCCCGACCCGTTCGCGTACCCATTCCCGCAAGTGCTCGAGGTCAACGCTCTCGACGCCCGGTCGCAGCGCCACCATCGCCACGACCTTCTCTCCCCATTCGTCGTCGGGGATACCCACGACCGCGGCCGACGAGATCGCGTCATGTTGTAACAGCGCGTCCTCCACCTCGGCAGGACCAATGTTCTCACCGCCGCGGATGATGGTGTCGTCGGAGCGACCCTCACAGAACACGTAGCCGTCGGTGTCGAGCCAGCCGCGGTCCCCGGTATGGAGCCAGCCGTCGGCGTCAGTCCTCGATTCGGTGCCGACGTAGTTGCCGCTGACCTGATCGCCCCGGATCTGGATCTCGCCCCGAATATCTGGTCCGACGGCGCCGCCGGCGTCGTCGACAATGCGGAGCTCGATGCCCGGCACCGGCCGGCCCACCGACGAGAGCCGCGCCTGGTGGAGCGGATCGTCGCTGGCGAGTGCAAGACGGTGGTCGTCGGGGCCGAGCACGGACACGGTGCTGCTGGTCTCGGTGAGCCCGTACGCGTTCACGAAGTCAGTGTCGGGGAACAGGTGCAGGGCGCGTTCGAGCACGGGAGCAGGCATCCGGGCGCCGCCGTACGCGAGGTGGCGAAGCGAAGGGACGCGCGCGTCGGGATCGGCTTCCATCGCGTGCACGATGCGGGCCAGCATCGTCGGTACGACGAACGCGTGGGTGACGTGCTCCTTGTGCGCGGTATCGAGCCAGTCTTCGGCCGAGAATCGAATCCCGGGAAGGGTTACGACACGCCGGCCGACGTAGGTAGAGCTCAGCACGGCGGCCACGCCCGCGATGTGGAACGGCGGTACCGATACCAGCACGGCTTCGTCTGCACCGGCCGACGCGAACTCGAGGGTGTTGAGCACGTATGCCAGGAGCTGGTCGTGC
>Ga0099829_10001606_pt1 | contig 12620 bp, 11 predicted proteins | sample CZO8metaG_3_FD_79336 | JGI IMG/M metagenome (GOLD analysis project Ga0099829, IMG submission 79336) | Vadose zone soil microbial communities from the Eel River Critical Zone Observatory, Northern California, USA - CZOApr15con2H2.8 metaG | ecosystem: Environmental > Terrestrial > Soil > Vadose...
GTATATGTGGGGACGCTGGTCGCGGCTGTAGTCTCCTCTGCAAGATCTAGCATGCTCTCCCATCTGGGCTTATTGCTGGCAACTTACCCCTACGCGGCGCTTGTCTCGCTCGCCAATCTGGCGGCGATGGTACTCATCCTTCGACGGGGGGCTAGGTTGTGGTTGAAGACTGAGAAGACGGGATACGTGGACGAACAGCTACGGCTCGGCACCTCACAGTAAAGAGAGGGAAGATTCTTCCCATTTGCTTGAAAATGTTGGAAAGAACTAAATCCCCTACTCCGGGGAAGAGCGGTCCTTTAGATCGTGTATGAGTCCGAAGCCGAGAGACTCGCTGCTAATCATCCGCGATATACTGGCGGTGGCCGTGAAACGGGTGTCGAAGACGGAGATAGTCTACCGGTCAAACATCAACTTCGTTGCTGCTGAGAAGTACATTACGCGTCTTCTGCTAAGAGGGATGCTTGAGCCGGTGGTGGACGAGGGCAAGTCAAAGTTCCAGACAACACCGCTAGGAATAGAAGCACTCTCCAAGCTCACAGAAGTCCAGAAACTAGTCGAAGGAACATAGAACGCCTGACAAGCACTTCCACGTCGCGAGAAAAAAATTCCTACCCCCCTTTTTTCTGAGGGGTCTCGCCACTTGAAGCTGATCTAGGCGAGTCTTCTGATTTACGGCCTAGAATAGGCTGGTCGATTGTTTTTCCAGAGTGGAAATCGAGCCTATGGCCCTTCGTGAAAGTCTTGTGATCTAGAAACGCCTGCCCAGATTCCGGATCAGGGGTTATTCCGGGCGATTTTTCAAGCCTGTAGGGTCGATAAAGTGTGAAGGACTTTTTTTGTTTTGACATACCCCGGGAGGTCGAGAAATAGATTACAGAAAAAATAGTTAGTAGCAAAAGAAAAGATAACAGATCTGGAAGAGGTCCTAAACGAGCTGTTTTGTTTCACAGCAAATATTTTTTCGTAGATTCTGGGAGAGGTTGCCTCCGCTGGCCGAAGCGTTGCTGTGGGTAACCCCCGATTTGTCGCTTCTCGCCAGAGGATTATTGAATGGTGACTTTGAAAGTATAGGGCGAAGCGGGGAGGGCTGTGCCTACGTCGAACTTGCAGTCTATTGTCTGGCCGACTACGGACGGTATAGGGGTCTGTATGCAGACCGGACCGTACAGAGTCGAACTGATGACAAGGGTGACGTTGAATTTGGTTCCCGCCGGAGGAATTGAAGTGCTGGTGGTCGAATTAACCTGGACGTCATAAACCAAGTGTCCTGAAGTAATGTTCGTGTTAGCTGTACCAGGAACAACGGTGAATATTACAGGGACAGAACACGACGTAGCAGTCGAAGCCGCTAACACTCGCGTAAAGCCTTTGTCGATGGCCACAAGACCGTTCGCAACGTTTACTGCCGAACCTATCTCCGCCTGATACGAACTCGAGGTCACTGAGACACTAGCGGCAAAGACGATAGCCACCAGCGACAAGAGCAATTTGGCAGCAAAGATCCACCTGCTCCCTCTCCCGAGCATGCGAGATATCCGACTAACTTTGCCCAAGCTTTGTCCTTGCTAAACTCAAGAAGAACCGAGTTTGAGATTTCAGTAACCGAACCATATCCACCCGAGTAACGCCGGATGCTAGGGCGAAGAGGCTACCGGGAGTAAATGAGGCATACTGCTCATCACAGCCTTGCGAACTCGGAATACAGCAGAAAAAAGTTGACTGATTGCTTCAACGGCCTAGAGTTTGGAGGCCCTAAGTGACGTTGACGTAGACTGTGACTGGGGCTGTAAGACTGGCCGTTCCCAAGTCAACGTAGAAGGTCACGGTGCCCGTGCTGCTGCCCGTGGTGGTCCATACACCCGAAGTGACAGTTACTAGGGATGTACCTTCAGGTCCGGCACCGTTTCTCGCTGTGATGGTAGCAGTGTGAGTGCTTCCGCCTGGAGTATTCATTACAAACGTCAGCACGTCCATCCAGTGACCTGCAGTCAGAGCGTTATTCAGAGCAATACCAGATCCACCGATAGCTATGGCACTTGTAGCATTAGTAGAGGCCGCGTTCGCTACAACAGACAACCCGGTGTCGGTGACAGTGAAGACGCCGGTGTTGTTGTGATAGGTGCCCACCTCGCCGTTGTAGAGAGTCTGGTTAAGAGTAATGGTGGCTGCAAGAACGCCCGCAACCATTCCTACGATGCCGACAACTACTAGCGTTAAGGCCGGGACTTTCTTGGTGGTGATACGGCTCACAATTACACGAAGGCTACTCAATTCCACATCAGGAAAAAGGTAAGCCTATCGCCTTTTCGATAAGCCCCACGTAACTAGTGTGGACACTACACGGTATCAGGAACTCGACTGTTCGGAGTCGGTATCCGCATCATCGGTCCGATGGTGCTCGTAACGCGGCTTCTGGAACTTTGTGAGCAACCCGTGTGGGCGTGGAAGTTTAGGTCGAGCCTTGGTGATTCTTCCCAAGAAGGGTAGCCTTCGTGCTTTCTCTGGAGCCACCTGTTGCTCGCCCAGCCACCACTTCTGCAGAACCCTCGTTCCCGTCTCGTCCGCTTCTTCGATGAGAAGAATCTCTCGGCCATTGTGATTAAGGAGTGTAGTCTCGATCTGCCGTGCCGAGTCGAAGTCTACTTTCTTGTCTACGAGTTCCATGTAGACCTGATTCAGGAGTTCACGATAGGGAACAGGTTCTTGGCGCGTCGCAATGGTTGTTACCGCTGACTTGAGTATTGCACGTTCAGGACGAGTCATCCTAGCGTTTCGCCAAGTGGGCGTTTGAGCAATCTCGAGAACTGGCGGAGGTTCTAAGTCAAGTGCTTTCTCGGCTGGCATTGTAGGCGGGAGTAATGGAGACGCGGGGGCTGGCTCTTCTATCGCCGGTTTGACAATCGGGGAAGCTAATTGTTCTTGAACGGGTTTTCTAAACCGGAGTTGATTTTCGGGTCTCCCCGGGACTCTGTAGACCAGTCCTGACGATTCAACTTCGAAGCCGGTAACGGGCATGAGCTTCTCAATTCGATCGCCGAGGGTTGTAGCCCAATCGGGCAGAATTATCGAGAGGCTGCCTCCTTGTTCGACTGTGTCGAAGAGTTTCTTGAAGGAGACGAGGAGTTCGTCGTCATTGATCATTTGCGGATCCTTCCCAAGTGGATTGAATTCTTTGTCGTTGCTTGAGAACCAGACGTGCTGGAAGGGAGGGCTAAGGTAGACATCGTGAACGCTACCGCTCGGCAGCAGCGCACTTAGGACTTGGAAGGCTCTCTCGTGAATAATCTTGACCAAGCTTCGGCCAAGAACCAGCCCCGTGGAGAGGAAGCCTAGGTAGTAGGGAAAATAGAACGAGGCGGTCACTAGGGGAGCGGAGTAGTACTTGAGGTCGAGACCCAGAATGCTCCCTTGCAGAGAAGCTGTCCCATAATACGGTGGAACAATGCCGTATGCCTGCACAATCGCGGTCTCAGTCCAGTAATAGATCAAGATGAAGCTGAGGTAGAGTTCGGCGAGCGAAGAGAGCCCGAAGTAGACAGCCAGATTGCGCCACCACGATGTCGGCTGAATGCTCGCCGCGAAGAGGGCAAGGGATCCTAGAATCAGTAAGACGCGAGTAAAGGAACCTAGGTTGTTAGCCGCCGAAACTGTGGAGGGAAGCCCGAGGGCGTTAATGTGCAGGTAGAATGGCGAGACTTGGATGTACAGCAAACTACTTGTGGTCGTTCCTGTTAGGGTCCACCAAGGCTCACTTCCGAGGGCCACGAAGAGCGCTACAAGGGCGCCGATCAAGACTAGAAGATCGACTTGGCGTAGGAACCCTAGTTTCTCATTCGCTCCAGTGCTCATTGTCTACTTCTCATCCAGAAGGTAACGGACGGACCCCGTTTCACTTTCGGGGTCGGACCAGTTAGAAGAGTAGCTGGATCGGAATAGGACTCCCGTTACCACCCGGTATTTTGCCTGGTCCCCCGGAACGTAGACGTTCCACGCTAGTTTGGCGTGCTGTTTTCTATCGAGGCTTCACTTGACCCTCAACAATGCCTGAATAATCGATCATCGAGCTTTGGCTACCTTCTGACGCAGAGTTGGGCCCGCTTTTGACTTTGAACGGTTTAGCATTCTGTTGGCCCAGTTCATCTGTCTCTCTAGGTTCAGCGTGTACTCTTTCAAGATGTAGTCTAGGTCTGCTGGTGAGATCTTGCTTTGTTTGGATTCGAGCATCTCCTGGGCCATCTGGAATTGCCGGTTGGACCCGTCAACGAAGAAAGTGGCCAGGTTCTCGGGATCGATGAGTTCGATGAAGAGGCGTCGTAGACTGCCGAAGCGCTGCTGGAAGTTGGCGAACATTTCCTTAGCGTGGGCGAGTGATTCGACACCTTTCGGAGTGATCTGGTAGACTCGGCGTGTAGCCTCGTTGGATGGTTCTGGGTCTGCTTTGATGAGGCCCTCGGAGACGAGTTTCTTGAGGATGGGGTAGAGTGATCCTGCGCCGGGTCTCCATGCGCCCTCGGTTTTGCTGTCGATGTCTTGGATGATCTCGTAGCCGTGGATGGGTTTCTGAGCTATCTTGTGAAGGATATAGTATCGGAGTAGGCCTTTGGGTGCGCTGTGCAGTCGATCATGTACGCTAGGGCCTGTTTCTTCTTGGGACTCTGACTGGCGCATCAGTGATGGCTCAGGGTTGCCGGTCGGATATAAGGTATATCGTATACGATACAGATTCCGATAGCTGAAGAAATCAGCTGTGGAAGAAGATGGAGGGATGGGATTGGCGGAACTAGGCTCTAGGAGCCGATGGTGCGTAGCTTGGTAGGGCCTTTGTCTTGCCGCGCAGATACTTGAATCCGGCGAAGCCGACCAGGACTGCACCAATACCGCCGAGGAGGATGGCGACCGAGTCTAGCCAGATGCTGGTGAAAGTGGCGGTGTCAGTTCCGCCCCCGATGGTTGCAAGGCTGCTCTGGGCAGCGTTGGCGTCGTTGAGAGCGTTCTGATAGTCTGTTTGAGCGGTAGCGAAATCTCCCAATGAATACGCGTTGTTCGCGAGAGACATCTGAGCATTGGCTTGAGCCAAGGAGGCTAGGGCGGAGCTTGTTCCGGGTGCCGGGGTGACGGTGCTTCCGAGGACGTTATTTAGCGAAGTGATGATCGCACTCGCTTGAAGCCTGGAGTTGTAGCTGCTGGACTGGGCGCTCGAATAGACGGCAAGAGAATGGTACGGATAGTTGTAGCTGTAGAAGCTATGACACGCCGCTACGTTCGGAGGAGCATAGTTGTAGTCGTAGCAGTAGGCATTGGCGCTCCACGTGGCGCCTTGAGCCATGTCCCACAGTTCAAGGGTCCAGCTGTGAGTTTGGAGGTTTAGAGCTGAGTATTGACCGGTTAGAGCGGGGATTGTGTAGGCGAGTGGGACTGTTACTGTCTGACCAGCGTAGACAGCAGTGTCGCTGGTGGTGTTCTGGAAATTGGTCATCCAGTCAAACTTGACTCCCATAGTTAGGTTACGCTGGTAGACGTACGAATTTGCGGTGAAGATGATGTTGAAGGTTAGAGTGCTGCCTGATTGTATGGCATCGACATAGCCTCCTAAATAGGAATCGTAGGTGTCACGCGCAACAAGGCCTGTGATGTTTAGGGTCTCGTTGGAATCGTCTCCATGTGCTCTCGGAACAGATAATGGAACTGCGACTCCAACTAGGAGTACAGCGAATAATGGAACGAGGAACATTCGATGCTTCACTACGGCAACCTCAGACTACGAGCACTATACGACTCCTACATCTTCCCACCGTAACCTGTCAAGTGCCCGGCGGGTTTCTAGATTACAGGCTGATCTGCGTCCTGAATCGAGGGGCCTACGATTCCAAGATTTCGCCGGATCTTTCGTCGGCTAATCCAATTATTGCAGCCACGGCTCCGGACTTTGGTTCAAGGAGAATCTGCACAGATGACGCCATACATTTTGCGCGTACCCGTAATACGAACCTTCTCGGCATAAAAGTGACGAACTTGGAAACAGAGTCTGGCTCTAGGTTCATTCTCCAGCACAAGATCTATGATCAGTCTGGCAGAAAAACATTGCCCAGAATCTATTCCAACAGCGGTTGCAGAAACTGTTTCAGAATCGCTGTTTCGCTGAACGGTTTCGAGACGATCTCAAAAGAACGATCTCAAGAATGGAACTCCGATCGTTCGAAAATGCGACTTGGACCGGGTCCTGCATTGTCTTCCCAGAAGCAGATTATCTGGAAGATGAGATGCGGCTGTGAGTCCTGAGAACTTCGTAGCCGTTGGTGCAACCCCCCCGGAGGGTTTTTTGTATTTGGAACAGAATTCGCTGGAGTGCAGCCTTGTCTTTTTTGGTGGCGATCAGCATTTCGATGCATAAGACTCTTCCAGCTTGCTAGTGAAGAAGCACAGTGAAACTTTCAGAAGTCTGCTTGTCGTGCGACGATCATGATCCACGGACGGCGTCCGACTGTTAGCAGAAGCAGTATTTGAGGCTGGAGTGGTCTGAAGACTGTGGGACAGGGCGTCAGTAACGAGGTGTTGATTTTCTTGGACGACTGATCCTCTCTGTCGAGCAGGACCTAGTTTGCCAAAAGGGTATCTGGGCACTGAGTGGTCTCGGAGCAGGGCGCATAGGGGGGAGCCCGGGTCTTTCTGTCGCTCCTGCAATGTCCGCATTGACAACAAGCCATCGGCAGAATGCGCCGAGCCGAGGCATCTCCAGTACTACCAGAGATGTCGCAGGAAAATGCGGCTGTATATGAGACGGAGGACGAAGGTGGCTCGGCCATACGGTTCCTACGGTGTCAGCCTGAAAGGCGGGGAGAAGATGAATGATACGCTAGCGCATGATTTGCTGGTCAGGGTTCAGCGCTACTTCTACCGAACCAGTAGGAGCAGAACTTGCAAGTGTGGCTGTGGGAGAAAGATGTCCCTCCGGAACTACTGGCTGCATCCCACCGTCTACGAGAAAGTGCCTGAGTTTCTCCCCGGGCATAGTAGTAGGCATCCGCAGACGCGCGAACATGTTACTCGAAGAGCTCTGGCAATAGTCCGGACCTGGGAGCAGAAGCGAGCCAGTTCTTCACGCCAGTAACCACGGCCGACTTCTATTTCTCGCTGGAATCTAGACCCTTAATCGTATTCGTCGACGGCTGGGTTCATCTTGGAAGAGCGCAGATGGCGAAGGATGAAGAGGTACGATCACTTCTGCGGAAGCGAGGCTACAGAATCGTGGAATTGTGTTATGATTCCTACTCAGACAAGAAAAGAGACCAGCTATATGAGCAAATTCTAAACGACTTAGGAAAGGAATGTTGTCGCTCAACTTATTGAGAATATTGATAGAGCGCTTTGTGGAATCTCAAGCGCGAAGAAGATGCCAGAACCTAGATCACTAACAGATGAATCAGATGAAGAGGTCGCGCAGTACCAGCACAATCTTGCTAACCGAATTGGTGCATTGCTTTCCGCAGAACCTGTCCCTGAATGGGACATTTCACATGGGTCAACGGATCATCTAGACCCACACTCCTACTGTCCAAGGCTCGACATCGCGTTTGGGCCATGCAACATAAACACGCGGGTGGCCGAAAACGTAGATAGAATTTCCGCGAAATACAATGCCAACTCGGAATTTTGGAATCACCTGACTGCGCGAGCAACATTCACACCGCTCCAATTGGGCACTAATCAGAATCCTCGTTGCCTGCTGGCAATTGAGATAGAAAACACCACATCCGCCAAACACCAGTTAGGCAGCATGTTCAATGCTGACGCTATCGCAAAGGTTGGTGTAATTGTAGGTTGGAACCACCAAGCAATGGCCTCATTGAGGAGAATTCGCGAATATTTGGAGTTCTTGATCCTTGTCGGAAAGATACCGACGAGGCTGTTTAACGCAATTGTAATCGATCGGCAAACCCTGGCGAGTATTCTCGACTCGTTGGAGGACACAAGAAGGACTTGATTGCATTGTCGCTATGTTGCGGATTATCAACTCCAGTTGGCATTCGGGAGGGAACCGGGGAGCTTACAAACTATGGTCCGCAATGACTGAGTAACCAGATCCCGCAACTGGCGACTAATTCGAAATTCTTCTCATGACCGCGGATATGCATTACTGGATGCCTGAATCGAACAATCGGCTTGATGTGAATCTCAAAATCTTCCTGTGTTCCGAAATCCTGTCTGAATAGAGGCCAATTTATCGGAGACCGGATTATTTTCTCTAGGTGTTCTAAGTTTGCGTAGTCGAGAGGATTGTTCTCCTTGAAGAATTCGTTTTTCCCATTTCCAATCTCCTTTCGATAGTTTCTGACCATGATCTCGATATCATTTCTTTCCAGCTTCGATACAACTCTTCTCGCAAACCATTGTCGGGGTGATCAATTCGAAAGTCTGTCTTTGACTAATGCTCGCAGACGCGGTTCCAGCTCTTCAAGAATCTTGTAGACAGCATCTTTGGGATTTGTCAGCCAAGTTTGAGAAATCCCCCGTAAGAGAACTATGTCTGAATTACGAAGTTGTCTGCCAGCGAGATTGATTGGAAGAACGATGATTTCCGAGGTTGAGTTGCAGATGTCCTGGCAAGCTCTAACGGCGTCTTCCGGTGAATTCAGCACAGCTGCAACCGACATAAGCCTGCGAGCGGCCTTCGCATACAATGCCTTATCGCCCCTTCTTTTAGCGGCCTCCTGAGCCGCACGATACATCACAACGGCCCGCTGCGATTCATTGGAAATTGCGTACCCTCGCGGATCCTTGAAAACGTTCATCAATCTTGGATACGCGTAGTCCCATTCAGGTCTTACAGTAGTGGATACGGAAGAGAGAGTGAGTTTCTCTGCCATTGCTCCTGATTCTGCGTACCCTTGGGCGGAAGCCATGTAATTCTCGGACGCGAACTCATCAGCGAATACTGACGGGGCGAACTCCTGATACAGCAAAGGCAAGGCTTGCGTAGGCATCGGCCATTTCTCCTAGGGTCAAACGAGCTTCAGTATAGTCTCCGTTGTTTCGATACTGAATTCCAATATCGTGCAATAATATTGATGCCTTCTCGTAGCAATCAACGGCCTTCCCAGGGATGCCCTGAACCCTAAACGGTCCAAGACTGGATATTGAGGACGTTGGCATTCGGGTTACTTGTCTCAATGATAAGATCCGATTGTAGTTGTGGGCAGCTCTACCCCACATCTCTACTGCTACAATGTCATTCCTTGAGGTCCATAATCGAGCAGCGTTTTCGAAGTCATTGCCAGATTTTTCCAATGCTTCAAGTTCGCTGTCAAGCAGTTTTGGGGTATTGGAATGTTTACTGAGGGACCCTATCATTCTGGCCGCTTCAAAGTGAACCGAAGCCAGACGCATTTGTTCTCCGGCGTCAGCGTAAGCCGCGGCGGCTTTCTCGACCTCGCCTTTACTCTGGAGATTGGAAGCTGTGTCACGGGCGGCAGCCGCGTCGTTTACTTCCTTTTCTGCGCGGTTGAGATATTGGTTGCTTTCGGGATCATTTTGCATGAATTATCATGTTGCGGAGGATAATATCAACGATTTTTTCGCCAAGTTCAAGCCCCTCGCTTTGGCTATTCTAACGGTGGGGAAACTCGGAAATGGCTTGGTGGGCTAGTTATGAGTCTTGCATATGATATTCTGTTTCGACGGGACTCTTTTGCTTCGATGGTCCCGGATGGGCCTATCGACTTTCCTTTCGTCGTTCCTGTAGGTCCATTAGCCACATGTCTTGGGTTTTTGTCAACAGTCTAGGCAGAACGTTCCTGGACCCAGGGGTTCGAGTTTTCCTCATCCGCAGTTCTCGCATACTAGGACTCTGCCGATGAAGTCGGGGTCTGATCGGTATCGGATCTGGTGCTGGGTGGGTTTCTGGCATGGTTGGCAGAAGGCGGGGCGATCCAGGCTTCGCATGATCCTTCGAGGATTATGTCCAAGTACGAACGTGGGAGAGGGAGGGAAATCATCCCGGAAACTGTTGCGAAGACCCCAGCTTCAGCTAGGCGTTCAAGCGGGTTCTCTGTTACCATTTTGGGCTTGGAGAAGACTGATCCCTCGCTAGGTAAGCTTCTCAAATATCCTAGTCCGTCTACCTAGTTGTGAGTTGCCACATCTAATCAGCTATGTGAAAAATCGGGTCGGCTATGATCGATCTGGAGATCGCGAACTCTACAGCGTCGATGGCGTTGGACGCCTTGCGAACGTATCCAGCGGTGTTGGGCTACTCTATTTCTGGATACACACAGGCATGAACCCGGTGCTGAGTAGCCAGTTTGTCCTGCCGAAGAGCGCCCGGGTAGAGTACAAGCAGACGGACTCCAATCAGGTTTCTTTCTGCTTTGGACGTGGTCCAACATTCCCTGCCTCCGGAGTGATCACGGCGACCGGTGAAGGATACATCTATGCTCCTGCCCTCAAGCTAGCGATAACTCTAGGACGCGATATTGTCTTTCTCCTCCTCTCGCCTGCGAGGGTGCCGCACGAAGTCTCAGTGGAAAAGGGAGCACTGAGTATTCCTGGAGAAGAGGGAACGGTGACCCTATCAACTGAAAATGGAGAGCTTCGCTGTGCGGGAACCATTTCTGAGAGCTTCAAGACAGCAAGGATCATCCTGAACAGGAATCCAGGCCTACCAGTCTACAAGGAGGGATTCAACGCGACGCTACACGAGCTCAAGGAGCCTGGTTCAATCAGTTGCACGTGGAAGCCTGTTGCAAGATCTTTCGAAGAACAGCTTCTAGTGTTTCATCCGAACATTGCGAGCAGTTACGGTGTCGGACCCTCCACGGGATACCCCATTCCATCCGATCTAAGAAGGATCATGGGAGTTTCCACAGACGATACTGATTACGTGTTAGGTGATGGAGTGGGTGTAGATTACAAGATCCGTCTGGTTATAGCTCGCGGTCTGGGAAGACACTTTTCGGACGAAGCGAGACTAATAGTGAAATGACAGAATCTAGGTCCGAAGTAGAGAGTCGAGGCTAGCAGTCCCGCCGACTCGGCATTCTAGGGATCGAGCCAGCTTTCGGGTATGGTTCGGACACGAACGAAACTGCTGACAACAATAAGCGGATGGAGCCAGATGGAAACGCTGGTTATTTCTACGTCAAGGTGACTGTGAACGTGTACTCCCTGTACTGTCCCTCGATGATCTGTAGATTGTATGTTCCGTTCTGAACTAGTTGGAGTCCTTGACTGGTAGTATTCTCCGAAACCATTCCCAGAGCTCCTTGGTCAATTGTCAGGCTGAGGGGATAGGAGGCTGTGGGCCCCGATCCATTGGCGTTCTTGATGTAGATATTTGATACTGCGGCAGTCCCGGGTCCAATGTCTCTAAACCATACAGTCAGCAGATTGCTCTGCTGGAGGCTGAAATGGTCTATCGTTAGTAATCCGTATCCTGTCCAATTGTTTCCGACGCCGTAAGCCGTGTCGTAGGCGTAATTGCCCGCTGAGAGAGCAATCACTGTCAGTGCCAAGACTCCCAAGACTCTTCCTGATCGTAGATGGATCTTCAGTCGTTGGACGGTGTTAAGTCTCCTGAGCCAGTAGGGGAGGCCGATGTAACATGCCGTCGCGTAGAAGAGAGTATCGCCTACGAGAAATATCCAGTCGTAGTAGGTCCCGTTCGCCTGGATACAGGGCGGAGGACAGCTGGCGAAAGAGGTCTTCCAGACAAGTGGGAAGCCATAGTTCTGGCCCAAAAATCCTCCCGGGCTGGCTAGCTGTCCCGAGGACAAGAATCCCGTGGCTAGAGTGATAGCCGTTCCGAAAAGGGCCGCGAATAGAACACTTCTCGGTCCCAGAATGGCGACTCGTTCGATTATCCGAGGGGCAAGCCTGTAACCTACGAAGGTCACTGCATAGCCGACCAGAACGAAAAAGACGGTGTCAGCGGCGAAGAGTAGGTAATTGTCGTATTCAGCTGCACAAGTTAGTGTCCCGTTGATTGTTGTGCATCCACCGATCTTCCATTGAAGTGGAAACCCCCAGCCTGAAAGCGAGCCAATTGAAGCACCAGCCAAGGTTGCGAGAAACGCGGCAGCAATGATAGGAACGAGATAGAAGAGTAGGACGCTCGGTCTCATCTTCGAACTAGCCTCAATCCGGTCTTACTCTGGACATAGTCCAGGAGCATCGTAGGGTCTAGGAACTCTGTCTTGGGACAAGGAGATAGCGTAACTGACCTCTACCGTCTCGGTTCCAAGTCACAATAGTCCGGGTCAGAATGCAGGCAACATACCATTTACGGTTACCAAACCCGTTGCCAATCTCGGTTCGCTGACAGAACTAGGACTGATCCGTCGTACCCTAACATTCATGAACACAAACGTGCTCGCAAGCATCATGTCCGTTTCTCCGAAAGATCATCCTTTGCCTTCTGAATTTGATGCTCTAGCCAAAGCCATCAAGGAATGCCACAGATGCGAGGGTCTCAATATCGAAGGCGAGACGGAAGCCGCTCCCGGCTTCGGCAACCTAAGCGCGAAGATCATGGTGGTGGGCCAGAGTCTGTGTTCAGGATGCATGGACACTCAGGTCCCTTTCTCTGGAGGCTCGGGAAGATTGCTGGACTTAGCGTTGGAACA
>Ga0099829_10001610_pt1 | contig 12611 bp, 18 predicted proteins | sample CZO8metaG_3_FD_79336 | JGI IMG/M metagenome (GOLD analysis project Ga0099829, IMG submission 79336) | Vadose zone soil microbial communities from the Eel River Critical Zone Observatory, Northern California, USA - CZOApr15con2H2.8 metaG | ecosystem: Environmental > Terrestrial > Soil > Vadose...
ATGCCAGGGCTGTGCATGTCCACCAGGAGGAAGGAAATGCCCCGGTGTTTCGGCGCATTAGGGTCAGTGCGCACCAGCAGGATACACCAATCGGCGTATTGCCCCAGACTGGTCCAGATCTTCTGCCCGTTGACCACAAAGTCATCCCCATCTAGGATGGCTTTCGTCTGCAGCGAGGCGAGATCCGAACCTGAATTGGGCTCTGAAAACCCCTGACACCAGATTTCGTCAGCATTGAGAATTTTGGGGATAAAGCGTTTTTTCTGTTCCTCGGTCCCGTGATGCATCAGCGTGGGGCCAACAATGCTAATGCCGAGTCCATTCGCCGGCTGTAGGGCACGCGCCCGGGACATTTCCTGCGCATAGATCGCCTGCTGGATCAGCGTGGCGCCCTGCCCACCGTATTCCTTGGGCCAGTTGATTCCTACCCAGCCACCCTCGTAGAGCTTGCGCTGCCAGACCCGTCGATAGGCAAACTCGGCATTCTGGTCTTTCGGAGGAGATTCCTGCGGCCGATTTGCCTCTAGCCAGGTCCGCAGTGTCTGCCGGTACTGCTCATCTTCAGGAGAAAATCTCAGGTCCATGCGACCCTCCTACACCCGCCGCGATGTTCAGGCACCATACGCCTCATCTCTCTGTCCATAGAGGTTGATCGCGGCAAACCCTAGCACCTTTTTGCAGTTTTCGCAACCGTCTCGTACGGTGCTGTAAGGCGAATGAATTCCTGGATATTGACGGCGCACGTTGACATTTTACCCTGGACGAATCATCCGAATACGGTATAATGTCTGGCACTATTCCCCGGTAGCTCAGTCGGTAGAGCGGTTGGCTGTTAACCAATTGGTCGCTGGTTCGAGTCCGGCCCGGGGAGCCATATTGGACAAAGGCTGCTTTCTGCCCTGGAAGTAGCCTTTGTTTTTGTATGCGCCATGTTTATAGAAGCAAGTAAATCAAACGGTTTACGGTAGGTCGGTATTAATCTCCCGTCTCTCCGCTGCGAGTTCGAACACACGAAATCGCGCAACCTCCGCTTTTCCTGCATTTCCCGCTTTTCGTACAGCACTACAGCCTTTTGGGCGAGTTCGAGTAAGTGGACGCCTTCATCAAGATACGTCTGGTTCGCTTGCTGATGTTTTTCGGTTTGTCGGAGGAGGTCACTCTGTTCTGTGCGGAATGACTCGCTCATACGATCAAATTGGTCTTGAGAAACACCGCCGTCCAACTTGTCAATGTACATCCTGTCGAGACCGTCCTGCAGTTTCTGGTACTGCTTCTGGAAGGCTGCAACGCGCTCGTCATGATAGCGTTTCGCATCATGGAAAGACGCATTTTATCGTGCGCCAACGCAAGGGACACTCTTCAGTGCGGAAACACCGCACCGTACGCTTCCACAGACCGATAGAAGCACAGGTGTCCAACAGGTCACAGGACACGGTGGCAATATTCCAGGCGGCTGGCATCTGCCTCAACGTGAGACCGTGGGATGGTCCCAAGTAACTGACCGAGACTACGTAAGGCAGTAAAATGGAGCAAGGCATCATAGCCATAGAACACGGCAAGCATGTTCAGGGAGATGGTCATCGGGCTCCTTCCCTCGTCCTCGCTGGTGACACCTGGTCCGAGATATGAGACCGCTCCATAGCCTAGGATGGTCATAGGCAGGAGGTATCCTGGAGGAGAAGCATGGCAGGGTACAAGGGCACCAGGTTTTGGACAGGCTTATCGTCGATTCCTCCGCCGTGCTGCCTTCGCGAGTTTCCGTTTGTGTTTGTCCTTGGCTTTGTGGTGCGCTTGTTTCACTGGCGGTTGTGCCACCGAGACAACCTTGCTGGCTTCGCGGTCCTTAGGATGAAAGCACGCCCACCATTCCATCTCCGTAATGGCGTCTGTAATGAGACGATAACGTGTATAGAGACTACGTGTATCCTGTCCAAGCCACTGTGCTGGCTCTGACGGAAAAGGGAGTGAAGCTTGAGGTGGATGACGATGGAGAGCGGGTTATCCGTTATGGTCCATCACAGAGTTTACAGCCTCAGGGATGACCATACGACCTTGCTGGCATGAGGGCTCCCCACATGGGTTGCTGTTGCGGAAAGGCAGGGGTATCATGGGTCCACCCAGTGGCACCGCCGAGCTATCATGCGATGATAGCTTTGAGGGTTCTTGGAGGACGTCTCGATAGGGTGAGAGCGCCGCATCCATGTCGCACCAGAGGAGGTGGTATGTCCGAGGACAACAAAGCCCGTATCCGAGAGTTTATCGACAGGGTGCTCACAGCGGGTGAGATCAACGCCACCGGCGACTATTTCCACAGCGATGTGGTGGAGGAAGTACCCTTTCCTGGGCAGGGTCCTGGGCTTGACGGGCTCAAAGAGACCCTGACCCGCCTTCGGCGTGCCTTCCCGGATTCGCAATGGCATGTCGAGGAACAAATGGCGGAGGACAACAACGTCCTCACCCGCTTTCTCTGGTCAGGCACGCATCAGGGCGAGTTCTTAGGTATTCCCGCGACCAACCGGGTTATACGGGTCTGGGGCATGGTCATTGATCGGTTTGAGGAGCGGAAGGTCAAGTCGACCCGCATTCTCTTAGATACCTTCAGCATGATGCAGCAACTGGGCGTTGTGCCCGCTGCCCCAGAGTCTGGTGCCACCCCGAAGGCGGCACATTAACAAGGCACGGCAGCCGACGGCCTCCAGCACCCGCTCGTGCCATGCTCCCACTTTTGGCAGCGGCTGAAACCTCGCGTTATGCAGGAGACAGATCGATGAGCGACGGCGAGCTTGAAGAAACTCGCGATCTCTGGAATCGCGTTGCTGATGACTGGCGAATGCAGGTGGGTGATGATGGCGATGGCAACCGCATCCTGAATTCCGACCCCGTGTTGTGGGCATTTGCAGGCGACGTCAGCGGGCGCACGGTGCTCGATGCAGGCTGCGGCACCAGGTATTTGTCAAAAAAGCTCCGTGACCGGGGCGCTTGTGTGACGGGCATTGACTTTTCGGAGCGCATGATCGAGACCGCACGTGCACACAATCCCGATAGAGACTTCCGCGTGGATTCCCTGTGCTGTATCCGGTGGAGCGTTGTGCATAGACACTCACGGCGATAATGAAATATGCAGCCATGCCTGCAACGGCTGCCCCAGGTGGTATTGACACCAGAAATCCGCGATGTCTTCCACCATGGGAGCTGACTCGGGAATGAGGCCTGTCCCATAGCGGGAGTTGTAGCGTTCCGCATATTGACGCGCGAGACGGTAGCCCCAGTCTGCTGACGCAGTCGGTTGTAGTAGACACGACAGCGAGTATTCGATCAGCAATACCTCAGTGCTGTGGACAATCCGTACAGGTCCCCACGCCTGCTGTTCATAGCGATCTTGGAGAGCGCGTACTTGCGACTGTAATCCCCACAAAGGGTTTGTTGTCTGCGGGATAGGCTGCTCCACGTACCGTTGCATGGCTTGGAGAGCTGTATCCACTACCTTGTAGTATTCCCACTTCTCAGGGTCGAGATGGGAGGGACAGGCTTTCTCCTGCATCTTCCTGTATGTTAATTGAGCGAGGTGGACGGCGAAACGTGCAGCAGCGGTAGCCTCCTCACAGAGGCTTTTGATCGTGGTAAGGCGGGTAATGTTGAAGGAGGCTCCCTCACGAAGTTCCGTAGCGATACTGGCGAGTTGACGAATCTTGGGGACGACTTTTGACGTGCTGCTGGGTTGTTTCCTCGGCTGTCGAGCCTTGGGAGTGGTTGGCTTCGGTGTCAGGACCTGGGTGTGGACAAAGTCCTTGTTGTCGGTGTTCAGGGCGTAGAGGTCCCGGATGAGATTGAGTAACTCGATTTTGCTTTTGGATGCCAGGAGCCGCCGCATATTCTGCCACGAGAGAGATTGTGCTGGTTTTGGCATACGCTGTCCCTGCATCTTCACACGGAATACGAGACGAGTTTCTTGGCGTCATTATCCCGGACAAATACTACGATTTTGTCGTCCGTCATTGCCTGCTCGTATTGGTCCTGTAAGAGGCGTTGTGACCGTTCACTCAAGTCATTGTCCTGCCTCATGCGTCGACAATCGAGAGGCTGGGATAGCGCTTCCGATAGAAATGTCCTTTATACCGCCGGAGCAGGTACTCCAAAAAATACTTATCAGAGTCTTGAGGGATTAAAAAAGCGGCTACAATCGATGCGTCGCCGTATTCTTGTACGAGTTTCCTGACAAATTGGGGGCTTATAGCATCGGAGTAGAGAAATTGTCTCACCATTTCCGCTTCATCCACCGTCAAATCTCCTCCCTGCTTGTGAAATCCCCTGCGCACATCGTCGAAGCTCATCATCATTTCCTGACCTTCAGCCGGGTTGAAATAGACACCGATGCCATCATCACATGCCAGCAATTCAGGGGACCAGTCTACCTGCGGTGATGGTGCAGAAAGATGATGTCGTTTGAGAAAGGCTTCTACCTCTTCTCTTGGTGCCCATGTGAACTGATACTGATGAAACTTCTGCAAATCTCCAGCCATCGTCTTGCCATCCGGGTAGGTGACCAGGTCTGTGCCATAATAGTCGAGAAATTGCTGATAATGCTTGGACACGATGTCTCGCGCTTTCGCAGCGAGTGGTGGACAATACCGAGCTGTGACACGCGCGACCGTCCGGGGCATGTGGTGGTCAAAGAAGACCAGCGCGTTGGTGGCGCGTTCAAAGGAGCGGAGGTTGAGCACGCTGTCCGTCTCCCCTTTGCAGACGAATTCCCCTAACACCACGTTGTCGGCAGCACGCGGGTTTTTGAATGATAAGGTCCTGGCTTCTTCCGTATACAGCCAGACCCATCGTGTGTGGCTGGCGTCGTATTCCAGACAGCGCAAGGAGGCGAAGATGGCTCGCAGTTTGTCGATATTTTCCACCTCGTAATGCAGGCGAATCAGCTGCATGATTTCGCCGGTTGTGGTCATGGCGACTTGGTCGGCACTCTCTGGGGGTATCTGGGACAGTGGACGGCGTGTGCTCGTCTGTTGCCGCCGACGCTGGAGGGCTTGCAGCCGTTTCTTGACTTTTTGGCTCCGTTGAGATGCCATGGTGTGCATGTCCTCTGCAATGCTCCCTCGTCGGTGACCTGCGACGGTGCATCCGTCATCGCATCGAGAGCACATGAGGGTATCCTTGGGCATCGCCCCAGGACACGCCTGGGCACATCGTCATGCATGGATGATACGCCTGGACAGGACGTGAAGGCAAACCCCCGTCAAGCTCGATGACAAGGGGAACGCCATGGTGTATCGTAGAGGCATGCCATATTGCGAGAGACAACATGCGTTCAGAGAGAGATGGTCCCATGGCAGCCAAGAAACGCCCAACGCAGCGGAGACAGCGTGTACGACCCCATACACCACACGTTCCCCCCACTCCTGTGGTGCATGCCGTGGTACTGTCTGAGTACGAGGTCACCGACGAACCGCTCGAAAATCGCCATATCAAGCGACTCCCGTCTCAGGTGCAAGCACGCATTGACGAGTTGTACGAACTCGCCCAACATGATCCCACACAGGCAATTCCTGAGTTAGAACATCTCGTCACCACCTATCCCCATGTTCCAACGTTTTTTAACTATCTCAGCATTGCCTATCTCCACAGCGGTGACCAGGAGAAAGCCACTGCCTGGGTCCGGGAAGCCTATCGCCGTCATCCGCAGTATCTTTTTGCCAAGGTCAACTATGCGAACCTGTGTCTCCAGCATAGGGAGACCGGGAAGATTCCAGGGATTTTTGACCAGACCTTTGACCTGAAGCAGTTATATCCCCATCGGAAGCGGTTTCACCTCTCCGAATTTACCGGCTTTGCCTGGATCATGTGTCGATATTTTTGTGCTATCGGTGAGCGGGAGACCGCTGCCCTGTATTATCAGATGCTCAAGCACGTCGCTCCGCGTCATCCCATGACGAAGCAAGCCAAGCGTGCCCTCTATCCACCTTTCTGGGTCAGATGGCTCCGAACATGGGCAGAAAAAAGGCTGCCGGAGAACGTCGACCGTACAGAAAGACGTGATCACACATAGGATGGAGCAATAGGTATGGCAGTCCAAGTCAAACTGCAAGACATCAGCGAGGGACTGGCATTCCAAGCGGATGCATGTTTCTCCTATCTGAACGCCATGACTGGGGAAGTTGTCTCCGTCACAACGGAGGAGCTACGAGCGGCTGAGGAGGATGGACGGCTTTTTCTTTGTGGAGCCTCGTTACGTACGCAAGCTGGATGAGAGGCGGGTCTTACAGTGCTACTTGCTCTCCTGCTCCCGCAGTTGCTGGAGCAGCCGTTCAGCCGGGGTCCAATATTTTTTCGTAGCATTGCACCCTGCACAGCACGGCGCCACATTGCCTTTGGTACTCTGTCCACCCCGAGACAGCGGTACGATATGATCCATGGTCAGTTCGTCAGGCGCAAAGGTGCCCTGGCAGTAGGCACAGAGACCTTGGGCAATTTTGTTGCGCCACCACTGTGACTGACGTAGGGCTCTGGCCTTCTGTTTTTCACGGGCAATATGTTTTGGATCCTTCTGAATCTCAATCCAATCCGACACGACCTGTCCTTTGCTTGATGCCTCACATGCGGAAGCTGGGAAAACAATGTGATACCTCACAAGAGTACAGAGCGTTCCTGACGACGTCAACTCAGCACCCGCCATGAGCCTGTCCCATGCAGGCCATGATTCCGCTATGGCAACGGCCCTCTCGCCTGACGAGAAGGAGAGGGCGCCTCTGAGAGAAGGAGAAGACTCCAGCGCAAAGCGTCATGACAAGATGGGCCAGCCCGAAGATGCTATTGCGATGTTGAAAGCAGATCATCAGACGTGGAAGAAGAAGAGAGCCAGATGTTCCCGCTCGCTGAGGACCAACTGGCTGATAAAGTAGAGGACCTGATGGACGAGATGCAGGAGATCAAGGAGCAGCTCCTCGCCTCGTAAACGCCTGTGGATGATCGCAGGCGCGCGGTCCCTGAGCTGACGACGTGCTCAGGGACCGTATGCCCCTATACTCCTTCCAGATGTCACTCCCTCATCCCCATCTCAGAATGAGAGACCCCTATATCGTCCGCTGCCATCACGTAAGACGGTCCCGTCTTGCGCTCGTACTAAGCCCTCTCTCCCTCGCCGAGCCCCCATCTGGTATAATGGGAGTATACACTAAGCTACTATAACAACATGAGTTAGTGACTTCCCAAGAGGTGGAATATGCGGAAGACGATAACATACCTGAGCGTCATCGTCGTATTCCTGCTTGCTGGTTGCACGGGCTATTGGACCGATCCCACACAATGGCGTGAGCAATACACCGAGGCCGCGACAGTCTGTCAGGGGTACGTGAGGACTGACAACCAGTTGCTTTCACGCTGCATGTCGGTACATGGATGGGCCCAATCACATGAGCTGCTGCGGCATGGCTTGCCCTGATCAGCAGGGTGGCATAAGGAGCCAGGATGTTTCGAAAAGCGTTTTTTCAGATATATCAGGTGTTGCATTATCTCTGGGAGCGTGCACAGCAATTAACCGGGAAACCCCCTCAAAAACCCCTTGATCCTAGGGCAGCACGCATCCAACGACGGTTGAAAAGCAGCAGGGAACGCGCTCGTCGCACCAAGAAAAGGTGAGATATGGTACGTATCGGCAACTCCCGTATTGACGGGCAAGGACTGTTTGCCGCGCAAGATATCCCCAAAGGTACCCGGATTATTGCCTACATCGGAGAAAAGATTCCTCGCAAAGAGAGCGCTCGCCGCTTAGAAGCCGGCAATGCCTATATCTTTCATCTGAATTACCGCTACGCTCTTGACGGCGAGACGCTTGCAAATACTGCACGCTATATCAACCATTCCTGTGAGCCAAACTGCGAAGTGGAAAAAACGAACGACACCCTCTGGATTGTGGCGTTACGAGATATCAAAGAGGGCGAAGAACTCAGCTACAATTACGGATATACCCTCGAGCATTACAAAGACAATCCGTGCAACTGTGGGGCAAAGAACTGTTGTGGGTACATCCTCGATCGGCAATATTGGGGATTCATACAGCGTACAGCAATCTCATAAACGGTTGTAGCGGGATTCAGTTGATCGTTACCCTGGCAATAGTTCACAGGCTGGTATCAGGTATGTGGCATGAAATTTGCTGCGCTGTAATATGTAGAGGAAGAGTCCACAGGCGGTTTGCCTGGGGCTTTGCGTGCACCCATACATGACCTCTCGTCACTCAGCGATGCCCCGAGCGTCCACGAGACGGGCCATATGAGGATAACGCCGAGTGCGAGTAGCAATATCGGAGATATTCGAAAGTACGAGGAGAACCCAATGATAAAGACACGTGTCATGCGTATGCTGGCGGGATTGACCCTGATTGCGATGGTGACTGCAGGCTGCGGTACGATGACAGGTGCCGCAGTGGGCGCCGGGAGTGGTGCCGCTATTGGCGCCGGGACGGGGAACACGAAGAAAGGGGCTCTCATCGGTACGGGTGTAGGCGCCGCAGCGGGAGCAATCTACGACGTCACCCACTAGTTTATTCGTAACCTATACTAACAGTTTATGTAGCCTGTGGCCACAGCAGGAATTGCCCCGTTGGGGCAATGTTCTTATATCCCCGGCCTCAACGCCGGGGTTTTACGAACGGTCCGATACTATGAAAGGCTGGGGCCATGGTGACCATTGAGCGTGTGACAGCAGAGCAAGCTCAGGCGAGCCTGACAGAACTCATTCAGCTCCTCCAGGATGCTGTCAACAGTGGTGCGTCAGTGGGGTTTTTACCACCCCTCTCGGACGATGTGGCACGGGTCTACTGGCAGGGTACCATAGATGCTGTAGCGCATGGCACGGGTCTGTTACTTGTGGCGTGCCAGGACGGCCACATCGTTGGCACCGTCCAACTCGCGTTGGCGACCCAGCCGAACGCGCAGCATCGAGCCGAAGTGCAGAAACTCATGGTGCATACCCGTGTACGCCGGCAGGGGATTGGCCAGGCACTTATGACGGCAGTGGATGAGATAGCGCGTGCGACGGGTCGGACATTATTAGTGTTGGATACGCGCCGAGGTGATGTCTCGGAGCAGGTGTACCTGAAGCAGGGCTATACCCGCGCTGGCATCATTCCACGCTATGCCCAGAGCGCCCATGGGTCTCTGGATGATACGGTCATCTTTTATCGGATGCTCTGAAATGGTACGTACAAGAGCCGCAGTAGCAGCACAACAACCAGGAGAGGCGAGAGCAATGATGGGACCAATAGTGATTAAGGCCGGCCGAGTGTACGATGGCGTGGCAGACCGCGCCCTGGAGCATGCCTATGTGGTCGTTGATGGGAACACGACTACAGCGGTTGGACCACAAGCAGAGTTGACAGGCAGTGCAGAGCGTTTCGCGCAGGTGCTCGATCTTGGCGCGGGAGCAACGGTCTTGCCTGGGCTGATTAATATGCATACGCATATGTCCTTTAGCTCTGGCAGCTCGATCTTTGACGACCATCAGCGCGAGTCTTATGAAATCAAGCTCATCCGGGCAGTGGAAAATGTCCAGGCGGCATTGCGCACTGGCGTGACCACAGTACGCGATTGTGGCACGTTGAACGGCATCGCCTTTGCGGTACGGGCGGCAGTAGAGAGCGGCACGATGGTGGGTCCGCGTGTCATTGCCTCTGGAGAGGGGATCACCACCACAGGAGGGCATTTGTGGTTTTGCGGGGTCGAGGCTGACAGTGAGGTGGAGGTCCGCCGCGCCGTGCGCGCCCAGGTGAAAGCTGGCGCCGATTTTATCAAGGTGTTTGCCACCGGTGGCGGCTCCACGCCTGGCACCAATGCCTTCGCCGCGCAGTATTCAGAGGCTGAACTGTGTGCCCTCACCGAGGAGGCACGCCGTCTCGACAAACGCGTCGCGTCGCATGCGCACGGCACGCCGGGGGTGCTCACGTCTATCGCCGCGCGCGTCACCACCATCGAGCACTGCTCGTTCTTCCGGCCGAGTGGGACGCAGTATGAGCCAGAACACGGGCGGCGCATTGCCGACGCCGGGATTTACGTGTGCCCCACGGTTTTTCAGGGACGCGGTAAGCTGTTGGTGCAGAACCCGGACCTGCCCTGGGCTGCCGAGTTTAGGCAGACACAAACTGAGCGCTTCGCCGTGATCCGGTACCTGGTAGAGCAGGGGATACAGCTCGTCTCTGGGAGCGATGCCGGGGTGAACTTCAACGAATTTACCGATTACCCAGGTGACCTCATCCTGACTGTGGAAGGCGTTGACCTGTCGCCTGTGTACGTGCTCAAATCGGCTACATCCATCGCTGCAGAAGCCCTGGGACGCAGTGACCTGGGCGTCATTGCACCGGGGAAAGCCGCTGACTTACTCGCCGTCCAGGGCAATCCCCTGCACGACATCCGCGCCCTCAATGCGCCTGTGCTGGTGATGTCGCGCGGACGCGTCGTGCTCAGGGATCAGTAGCCCTACCGTTGCTCCCGGAGAGTCTGCAAGACGCGCCTGGGGGTGAAGGGCGCTTCGTGCAGCCACACGCCGGTGGCGTTGGCGACGGCGTTGGCAATCACGGCCAGCACCGGCACCACAGGGGGCTCGCCAAGCGCCTTGGCGCCATAGGGACCCAGCGGATCAGGGGGCGCCGGGAAGAGTACGTCGATCGGCGGAAAGTCGACGATGCTCGTGCACTTGTGCTCCAGCAAGCTGGGATTCAACGTCACACCACTGCGTGGATCAAGATACAGTTCCTCACGCAGAGCAATGGCAAGAAATTGCAGCACACCGCCGGAGACTTGATTTTCGGCCATCAGAGGATGCACGATACGCCCCGAATCGTGCGCGGCCACATAGCGCAACACGCGGATACGACCGCTCTGTATGTCCACCTCGACTTCGGCAAAGTGCGCGGCAAAGGCATTGATGAGATGCGTCGTACTCCCAGCCGTGGTCTGGGCCGTGCCGACGATATCCCCCGGCAAGCCGGCTACGGCAGCAGCCAGGTCGAGGCGTCGCTGTGGCGCCTCAGCACTGATCAACTGTCCCGCTTCTATGCGTACGGCCGGCGCCTGGAGCAGCGTCGCAGCCCGCTCCAGCAGATGGCGTTTGGCATCCTCAGCAGCGAGTTTGACCGCCGCACCACAGGTGATCGTCGTGCTCGACCCGGCGGTGATGGGGGCTGGTGGGGTCGTCGCCGTATCGGCCATCACCATGTCAACGAGGTGCACGGGCACCTCCAGGGCCTCGGCAGCCATTTGCGCCAGGACCGTGGTGGAGCCCTGGCCGACGTCCACATTGCCAATGTGCACTTCGACACGCCCGGCCGGCGTGATGCGCACTTCCGCCTCTGCTTCGCGCCCAATGCCGCCCTTGTAAATGCCCAGGGCCATACCCATACCACGGCGCAAGACCCCCGTAGCCGTGCCATTGGGCTGGCGTCGCTGCCGCCAGCCGATGCGTGCGGCCCCCGCCAGGATGCATTCCCGCAGGCCATTGCTCGAAAACGGTACCCCGCCTTCCACCGGCTCATCGGGGAGTAACTGGTCGGCTGGAGTGGTGCGCTGACCAGGCTGCCCGGCATCAGTGACGTGAAACTGCAGGCGATAGTCGAGCGGATCGATGCCCAGCGCCTCAGCCGCCTGATCAATTAGCACCTCCAGCGCAAAATGCCCGAGAGGGGCGCCGAGTCCACGGAACGAACCGCCGGCAGGGCGATTCGTATAGACGGTCAGCCCTTCGAAACGCGCGTGTGGGCAGGTGTAGAGGTAGAGAGCGCCCTGACCGGTGCGGCGTGTCACCCCCATGCCCGAGGCCACCTGTGCGCCGGCGTTCATGATGCTACGCATGGCGATAGCCATCGGGGTGCCGTCCTGCCCCACACCGAGGCGCAGGTGAGTGAGAGACGACTGCCGATTCCGTCCGGCAATAAACTCTTCGGTGCGGCTGTATTCCAGGCGCACGGGGCGTCCCGCCTGCCGCGCGAGCAGGGCCACCAGCACGGCGAGGCGACTCTCGTCCTTGTTACCAAAGCCACCACCCATGCTGGTACAGACGACACGCACCTGGGCCGGCGGTATCCCCAGCACACGCGCCAGCGTCTGGCGGTCATTGGCATGCACAGCGCGGCTCGTCTTCCAGACCGTCAACGCTTCGCCCTGCCACTCGGCCAGAGCGGCCCGCGTCTCCATGCCCACGGGAGCGTGGATCTGGGTACGAAAGGTGCCTTCAAAGACACGTGCAGCCTCGGTAAAAGCCTCGGCCACGTTGCCGCGCTCCACCACCAGCGCCTTGCCCCCCACCAGGTTCCCCTGCGCGTGCACACTGGGGGCGTCTGGACGCAGCGCCTCCTCGGCAGCAAAGACGGCAGGTAGCACCGCGTACTCGACGCGGATCAGGCGCAGGGCATCCTCCGCCAGGGTTTCTGTCTCGGCGGCAATGCGCCTGCCCGGAGTGTATGCGGTGCTGACGCATCGTGATGTGCCAGCCGTGCGTCTCGAGGCGGACTTGCTCCCCCTTGATGCGATCGTGCGTTTTGTGGGCGATGAGGTGGCCGTGGTGGCGGCGGAGAGCGAAACCCTGGCGGAGGATGCCCTGCGCCTGATCCGCGTCGA
>Ga0099829_10001612_pt1 | contig 12598 bp, 9 predicted proteins | sample CZO8metaG_3_FD_79336 | JGI IMG/M metagenome (GOLD analysis project Ga0099829, IMG submission 79336) | Vadose zone soil microbial communities from the Eel River Critical Zone Observatory, Northern California, USA - CZOApr15con2H2.8 metaG | ecosystem: Environmental > Terrestrial > Soil > Vadose...
ACGCTGATTTAGGCGAATTTCTCCGGGAGTGCCGCACGTGGTTGTCAGAGGACCACACGGGCTATGGCCATATCATGAGTCATGCCGCGGCCGCTGCGATGGGCAACGGGCTGCCGCCGAGCCTAACCTCGGGTTCTATTCGGTACCGCCGGCGGCGCGAATTGGCGCGCAAGGCTCCTTAGGGTGACCCCAGAGTCTGTCCTTGCCGTGCGGAGTGTCGGGGCGACGATTTCTGCCTCGTTGGGGCGGGCAACAAGATTCGGTGAGGCGGTCGAGAGATACGAAGCGGCCGCCGCGTTGGCTCTCACGGATCACGATCTTGGATACTTGGACCGTCCCGTGAGATGCCGAGATATCTGGATTCTCGTGCACCGAGAGATGTTCATCGAGCTCGTGAGCCATATGCTTTCCCTGGACGAACACCTGGATGGAATCGCAAGCCCACCGTGGCTTGGCCGCCTGAAGGCAGGGTGGTGAGGCTTGTGGGTGGATTGTGTAGGGCATGTCAATGTCGAGTGACGACGCGTAGCGTGAAAGATGCTACTAGTAGCATCTTTCTTATCGCGCTTGCATGGAGTGCCCAATAGGTACCGATAGGGGAACGTTCATTTACCGGCATGGAAATCCCTTCGGCGGACGCCACACTTCGCCCACATGGTCAAGCCCAAGAAAACCCGCTTCCCGGTTCGCCTCCGGCTCGTCCTCACCGTCGCCGACAGCAACTTGATTGAGGAGTACCGGCGGGGCAACGGACACCCGACTCGGTCGGCGGCGGCTCGCGACATGATTCGGCGACAAGGCCGCCACTTTCGGTGGAAACAATCTCGCCACGGGAGGCGACGTGAGGAGGAGGCCGTGTTGAGGAACATCGCCCGCGAGATCCTGCGGGAGTATCCGGATGCGTCGCCGGCGGCGCTCGGGTGGAACATGGCGAAGCGCGCGGGCCGGATCGTCGACATCGGACTTGTCAAGGAGATTGCCGCTGAGCTGACGAGATCCCGCTAGTCGCTGGATCGCCCATGTTCGCTCGGCGCGGCCGACACCCCAGGATTCGAATCGAGATGGTGACAAACGGGCCGCCGATTGTCCACGCATGTCGTCTGGATCTGCGGAAAGTTCGTGATAATTCGCGCCGAGGGTACCACTGTGACTGAAAGTACACTTGTTAAGAACTTGGAGACGACCTCGATATCAAAGGGTCAGATCGGAAGCACCGTGACCTTCGCTTCCAGAATTTCAAGCTCTCGGAGGTCTGTAAGCCTCGCCAACGTGCCACGAACGTCGTCCAAGGTCGCGTTCTCGATGGCCGGGGACGGGTCCTAGTTGAGGCGTAGATAGCCGGGCGCCGATCTCCCGCAGGAGTCGGAGTTTCTCTGCTCGCATCTCTGCGTGGATCCTGTTGAGTGGTCGGAGAAGAGTGCGACTCCGAAGAGAAGGAAGGCGATGAACGCTCCTTCGGATGCGATGCTCGATCGTGGGAAAGTGCAGAATAGTAGAAACGCAATGAGTGCTCCTCCGTAGTAGGCTACTCTCAGGGTGAGGGCGAGGTTACCCATCGGCTGTGCCCCCATCCTCAGTTCGGCATGTTCAGTCTTGTCCTCCTTCCCGTTTTGCGCGCGGCGAACCCGGAATTGAGACATGTCCACGGACATCCCGCGATGATGCTGCGGTCCAGATGATTCACTTTCCGTTGCTGTGTTCGCCCTCCCTTTATGTGCGGCAGGAGAGCGGCGTCGGCCCATTCCTGAGCTGGCAAGCTCCGATCGCACGAGCCAGGGCCCTACGGGCGCCATCTCACTGTGTGCGTCAGCTGGGGCCGAAGCTGTCGTCCACCGTGATCTGGGAGCGTTGGTCGTAGCAAACCTTGCCGTTGTTGTTGTAATCCGGAGCGGCACCAGTGGGCCATTTGATCAAGTGGCCGATGGAACAGTACCCCGCCTCGACCGGGGCGGCGGCAATGGCGAACGCCGTGAGCAGGCACACTGCGCCGACCGTCGCGACCAAGATCCGCGTTCTTTGCTTTCGTGTCAGATCGTCCACCTCCTACGCCGAACGGGCGTAATGTGTACTCCTCGTTGACAAGCTCACAAGAGCTCTTCTCAAGATTCTCACCTGGAGGCCAATCAGGGCGTGACCGTCGCTGCAAATACGTCTTGATCCACGCACCCGAACGTGGGGTCTATCGTGTCGCAGGCGTTCCGGTTATCCGTCCAGGCGACGTGAACGGCATCGGGCCCCGCGACGATGCCAAGCCGGTCGCCGATGAACGGCCGGAAAGCAAGGTCGCCCAGATCCCCTAACACAACGAGGTTCGGGTCGAACGAGACGCTCGTCACCCGAACGCTGGACGAGAAGCTGGCGCCGGCATCTCGGGACTCAGCATAGAACACATCGAGATTCGTGATCGTCCCGTTTGACAGCTGACCGAATCGGCTGTCGTACCAAACGATGCTGATGATTCCGCCGGAGACCGTAATGGTGGACATGAACTGCTCCCCCTGGGTCACGTCGTTCACAGCCACGGGGTTGCTCCACGTCAGGCCTCCATCCGTTGACCTCGAAAGGTGGACGTTCGCATCCCCCGTCCCGAAATCGTCCCAGACGACGTAGACACCGTTGGCGTCCGCGGCAATGTGGTAGCTGAGGAAGAAAAAGTAGAAGAACCCATTCCCGGGAAAGAAGACAGGGTCCGCTTCGATGTTCGCAACGACGATGGATCTGCCGAAGGTTATTCCTCCGTCCGTAGACTTCGTAACCAGAATCGTAGCGCCTGAATCGGAACTGCATTGTAGGGAGGGTCCCGTGCAGTGCACGGACTCCACATAGACATTTCCAACAGGGTCTACCGCGGGCGCGATAGGCAGTCCTGACCCAGGTGTCGGGATCGGTGTTGAGAAGGTCAGTCCGCCGTCTGTGGATCGCGCGAAGAGCGCTTGGTATCCGAGGGATAACGAATTGATGAACGTGAGATAGATATTCCCGTCATGGGGCCCGCCGGTTGTGTCAACTGCAATCCGTGGGAAGAATTCCGGCCCGGTTGAGAGTACGGTAGCTCCGACATAATCCGCCCCGTCGTTTGCGAACTTCACCACGGCCACCCGGATTGAGCTCGCGACGAGTCCCGAGTCGTCAACTTGCGCGACGAATCCCGTGTAGTAGACGTTCCCGGACCGATCGAAGGCCACCGACACATGGCCGATGTGCGTGAATTGTTGCAAGGGGGAGGCGAGTCCGGCAGGAGAGGTGTCCCCAGGGAAACCGGGGACGAGCCTAGACGACCAACTCGCTCCTCCGTCAGTCGATCGGTAGTATCCCCCCCACGTGTGGCATCCGGCGGTGCCGAAGCAACCGCCCGGAGGTACGAGCTTCCGGTCCTCCGCGCCGACGACGACGATGTCCGAGTTTCTGGGATCGACGGCAATGCCAGGCTCAACGACCTGACGATCGGGACCGGTTTCGCCCGCGATTTCGACGTTGCGACCGACCTTGGCAGCACGCGACGCGCCGGCGACGAGAGGCGTCGCAAACACGGATATCGCAACACTGAGAGCCAAGATGAACGCCGCGATGAGCCACGCGATTTCCAAGCGCTTCACGGACACACCGCCGGCCATTGAGGTGAAGGCTTCGATAAACCTCAGTTTGACTAAAAATTGGCAAACCCGTTGTCATGTCGCGGTCATCGAAGTGTGTGCCGCGCATTCTTAGGATGTCACCAATCCCGGGTCTCAAGCACTTTGTCACTCCTCCGCTGCTCGCCAGCGAGGGACGATAGACCAGGCCCGATGCGCGAGTCTAGTTCCGGAGATCCTCCTTGGGTGTTTGCGCGAGCTGGAGTGTAGGTCATCCGGTGGCAGCCCGCGACGGCTAATCGGCCGGTGTAATCGCGATTCCGTGTTGACGGGCGACGAGGCGCGCGTAGCTCGCCTCATCCGGGTATCCTCGCCTGAGGATTTCATCGATGATCTCGGCCAGCATTGCGGGTGGGCCGATGTCCCCGCTGAACCCCTCTTCTTGGACCGCCTTCTCTAGTCGAGTAATCCCGACGCAACCACAGTGCATTTGGCGGGCCACCTGAACTGCGGCCTCAGCGTATTGTCGCGCCCGGTCTTGGTCTCCGCGAGATGCCCAGATTCGACTCAAAACGTGCCGGATCAATACGGAGCAATGGTTTTTCCCAGTCCTTCGTTCCATTTCCAGGGCGACCGCGGCAACACGTTCAGCTTCCTGGTATTCGCCGACGAGACAGAGAGCGAACGAAAGCCATGTTCGCCCGTAGCCGGAGGGAAAGAGATCCCCTAGCGTCTCGCTGGCGGTGATGCCCCGCCGGAGTCGGAGAATCGCCTTGCGCAGGGCCGTGAGGTTAGGCTTTGACCGGTATCGTTCCAACCGACACAACGTCTCACCGAGCTCGATGTCGATTCCAGCGACTTGGTGCGGCATGCCCCATCGCCGAAATTTCGCACGAGCACGATACAATAGGGGAACCGCCTCCCGCCAGTCTGCCGGGAAGGCCATCGAGAACGTCGCCATGTCGAGGGCGAGTCGTTCGTTGCCCGCAAGGCGAGCAGCTTGGTCGGCGCGCCTCCAATATTCCTTTTCCAGTCCGTGGTTCCCCCGGCGCTCACAGAGCTCGGCCAATTTGAAAAGCGCGCCTGCCTGATCGATCAATTCTCCATCTGACTCCATCAGACGGAGGTTCCACTGGAGCACGCGTTCTGCGGCGTCGACGCGCCCCACGTAGGTGAAGCACTCTCCTAACTTCGCCAGGATTGAACTGAGCAATCGTGAATCCCGAAGCGGAGCCGCGATTTTGCGCGCGGTCTCCAGTTCCCGAATGACAATCGGAGTCTTGACGGTCCCGAGGAGCGCCGCCGCGTGGAGCTGATGGAAGATCGCCTTATGCCGTTCGTCGAGCTTGTTCACCTCGATGGCGTTCAGGATCTCGAGGAGGCCTGATTTGGAAAGGCCCCCCGCCGGGGTCTCGCGTTGTCGGTCCCGCTCCCGCTCAATCATGTCGCTCGCGGTTGGCCAGTCGGCAGCTTCGGTCGCGTGGTAGAACGCCTCGAGCACGTCGTCCTCCCTGTCCGAGCGCTGAAACATGGCACTCGCCGCTCGGTGAATCTCAGGTCGCGACGCGATTGCGCCCGCTAGTGATTCCCTCAGTACGTCATGGACCTCGTAGGTGGTCCCAACGGAACGAATCAGGGCGCGTCGCTCGAGGACGGCCAAGGGCAGGGTGGGGTCTTTCAGGCTCGTAAGGAAACGGACACCCTCGAGGTCAAGGGCTCTGCGGACGGTCGCTAGAGCGAGGAGGACGAGTTGACTGTTCCCATCGAGAAGATGAAAAGCTTCACGACCCATTTCCTCGAGGAAACCCCGTTCCGATTTGGGGATACTTCCCGGTCGCTGCGCGTACAATCGGAGAGAGAGCGGATGCCCGCCGAACGCGCGCTCCAATCGACGCAATTCGATCGCATCGACACGGAGTCCGGCCTCTCGCAAAAGTCGACGGCAAGAGGCAGGTGCCAAGCCACCCAAGTGAACGACTTGGGTCGTCGAGTTCCGATCAAACGGCGGGCGCGTGCGGGAGAGGACGATTACCCGTGCGTTCAGCAAACTTCGCTGCCAGTGGCGGACAATCTGATGAATGCCGTCGTCGCGAACCTTCTGGTAGTCGTCCAAAACGATGAGCGCTCGCTGCAGGGAGAGGCCTGAGGTGACGCGGCTGAGGAGATCTGGGAGGTCCCAGTTTGCTGTTTCGTACCGCTGGCGTCCACGCGGAACGAGAACCGTGAGCCAGCGCCTTGCCAGCGTGAGAAGCTGAAGAGACGAGTCGAACGGGCTGAACGCATGCCAAACGACCCGGTCGATCCCAAAGCGGTGGGCCAACTCGGTTGCGAGGCTCGTCTTCCCCATGCCGGGAAGCCCAACGACCATGGATAAGCGAGCCGCGGGTCCAGAGAGCAAGGCGAGTTCGCGTTCCCTGCCGAACAAAGTGCCGCGCGTCGGAACTCGTTCTAGGGCCAGAGGCGCCCCGACGGCCTCCGACAGTCCTGGCTGGACTTGGTACCCTCGTGCCCCAAACTCAACGGTCAGCGTTCTCGTTTTGAGTCGGTACAGCTTGACGTTCTTCCCATCTTCGCGCGTCCAGCCACTCTGAGTAAGTCCTGCCTGTTCGAGCATCCGAAGACGGCGAGCAATGTGAGTCTCTTGCAGCCCCAATCGTGCGGACAACTCGCGGGGATATCCCGGCGTGCTAGCGAGAGCCGAGAGGATTGCAAGGTTCTGGCGACTCGCAACGAGGCGTAGAAGGTCCATTGCCCCCAGGTACGTATCCTGCGAGTCGCCAATAACGATTCCGGGGGGTCACAGAACATCGACGAACGGGAGAAGGTCGCCCGGGCCGATGGAATGTTGTTCCGGGACATCCGACCCGCGCTAGACTATGGTCCAGGGGAGCGCCTCCTCGACCTGCGTATGTTCGTGGGGATCGAGGCGTACGCGGTCGTGCCCGAACCCACAGACCACGGAGGCCGTCAAGGGGAAGCGCGGGACCGCCTCCCGCCGGATCGTGCGGGAGCGGCTCGAGGACTTGCAGCGGCAGAGGATCATCGTCGCCACGCGGGGCTCTCGAACCCGGACGTTCCGGATGGGCCGCTCGACCTCGTTTGGTACGCCGTTCAGGAAGATGCTCGCGTCCGGCTTCGACATCGACTTCTTGCCGGCAATGAGGTCCATTCGACCGCTTCCATCGAGGCCTGAGAGGAGCGGGTTGTTAAGAACAACGACCTGCTTCCAGCCGAGCTTCGGCGCGAGATCGCGGTACGGCATGTGCCCGTGCCGTTGGTCCATGCCCCCCAGAGCGAGGTCTAGATCCACCCAGTGGATGTCCGCAACCTGCATCGCAGGGTAGATTAGTTTCGAGGCGTCGAGGTCAGCGTCTTTCTCCTTGCGGCCCGTAATCGTGAGCGCACGTTTGATGCGTCGGACCGTCGCCGCCTTGGACATTCGGGCAGCCGATTGTCAGCGCGACCTAGCAGCTTTCTTGACCGGAATTCTTCCTCGGTCACCGCTTAAGTGGGTCATACGCGCTGTACTGCGAGACAAGACTCAATCCATCCGCATTTCCAAGTACTTGAGACCCTTCGCGCCCGATCTTTTCGTCCTGGATCTAAGGGGACTGAGTCGAAAAGACGTCGTCGAGAATGCCCCCTGTTTCGACTCGAGGTCTCGCGTCCCGTTTCTTTCTCCAGGGACCCTCGGTGCGAAATCTCGGGTACCGACGTCCATCGAAAGCATCGAGGCCCAAGTAGGCGAATAGGCGCTCTTTGGCTACCGAATAGGACTCCTCCTTCGCTCTCAGAGGGCTGTCCGCGAGGTATAATAGCATGCCGCCATCGTCGAGATCCTCAACGCCATAGCACGGAGCCCCCAGCAGGAAATCCCGGCTCCACATCTCAACGTATTCAGGTCCGAAGAAGTTCGCCCAGTACAAACCGGAGAGGTTGTGATGAACCCCGGGGAAACGGGGCCGGTTGCGGATGCCGCCTTCCTCTGTCCGCTCCTCGACCCTGTCGTAACGTGGCTCCAAGTCCCAATGACAAACGTGTCCGCTTGACGCCTCGACGATCGAATACAAACGCTTGGCAAACTGAATGGTCTTGCTCAGATGCGAGGCCTCGCGGAACCAGCTCTCCCCCACCATGATCGAGACCTGGTCGAACATCGTGAAGTTAGTCGGATACCAGCCGTACGACACGTGCACCGGCTTTTTTCTTTCAGCGACGAGGCCGGGGAACTCCCCCGACGACATCTCCGTGATCGCTCGCTCGACGTTCTCGATGAATGGTATCTTGTTAGGCTGGTCTTTCTTCTTTTCGATGTCGAACTTCTGGGGGACGAAAATGTTGTTGAAGCCGAGCATCAAGTCGACAAATCGACGTGCAATCTCATCTCGACCAATGTACAGGTTGGTCCTCATGTCCAAGGCAACCACGGGTTCGCTTGCGAGTGGGGACATCAGACTCCGCCATCGTCGAGTATGTGCGTCTCGAGAGCTGTGATTGCTCGAGGACACCATGAAGTTGGCGAGAACGAAGGTGATTCGGTGCATTCAGTTAGTTCACGGATTGGGCGACGTCTTCGCCGTACTATTGCAAAGGTTGACCATCGGAAGTTCGGATTTGGAGACGCCAGTGTTTGAATGAAAGAAGAAGCGCATGCCGTGCGCTCGACGGACGAGACATCAAGATCGTCGGTGGGTTGACAGTCGGAGTGCCGACCGTCCTCCAGAAGTTTGGCAGGTGTTCGTGTCGACATGCGATTTCTCGAATTCATCTCCACTGGAAGGAGCGAAGGCTCTGGGAGGCATCCTCCGATTCGGCCTGGGGCTAACGACCCGGGGGGTGAGGCCGCGGTTCAAGGCGCTGGAGGCGGAGGTACCGACGACGTCTCTTGCAGCGGCGGGGGCGCGGACTTTCTTCGCCGGCTGCGCCAGAGGAACGCCAGGACCAAGGCCACCGTGATCGCGATCAGGCCGTACGTGGGGGCACCGGCGTAGGGGCCCGTGATGCTGAAGATGTTCGTGTCGACGCGGAACGACACGTTCCGGGTGACGGAATTCCCTGCCGCGTCCACCGCCCTCACCTGCACCGTGTGCGGGCCGTCGGACAGGGAGAGGGATTTGGAGGTGTCCAAGCCCACGGATTGGAACGGGCCGCCGTCGACGCTCACCTCATACTCCGCGACGCCCGAGCCATTGTCGGCTCCCCTCCACGTGATCGCGACCGTCTGGGTCGTCACAATCCCGCCTGAGGCCTGAAGCGTGAGAGAGGGCGCGACGGAGTCGACCCTCACCACGACCGTCCCCAACGCGCCAAAGTTCCCCGCGAAGTCAATCGAGAGGTAGCGGATCGTGTAGTTCCCGTCCGAGAGGCGGACGGGAGCCGTGTACAACTGGGGCGTTCCGTTGTTGATCAGATAGGAGATCGCCGCGAGGCCACTGCCCGCATCGTGGCCGACGAGGCTCAGGGAGACGCTGCTTGTGTACCAGCCAGCATTGCCTACGGTCCCCGCGATGGACGCCGTAACGGTGGGAGGCGTGGTGTCGATATGGACCGTGGCGCTCTCAATCGCCTCGGGCGTACCCGCCGTATTCGTCGAGTAGTACTCGACCGTATGGTTGCCTTCGCCTGAGACAATGAAAGGGACCGAATAGTTCACCCAGGGCCCGCCGTCCAAGCGGTAGCTCGTCCTCGCAACCGCAGTCGCGTTGTCCCACGCCTGCAGCGTGACGGTGACGGCGGACCGGAACCAGCCAACGAACCCGGGGGTCCCGGACGCGCTCAGGACTGTGACGGGAACATCCATCGCCGCAATCTCGACAGGTCCCGAGACAACCGTGACCGTGTGGTTCCCGGCGCCGGTCTTCCCATCCGTCGCGACCACGACGACGCGGTACGTGCCGCTGACCGCGTATGCATGGCTCCGGGCGACGACGAGCGGGGTCGCCGTGTTTGTTACGGAATCGGTGCCGGTTGTGCCGTCGCCGAACGTCCACACGAGGGAAACCGGATCGCCCTCGGGGTCGGCAACGGTCACGTTGAACGGAATCGGTCTCCCGATCGTGTCGTACGGCATCCCGCTAGTCCCGTTAACCCGGCTGAGCCGGAACTGAACCGCAGAGAGATCAGATGGGAGGTTTCCTGTAGCGGACGGCGATATCGTGGCCTTCGCGGACCCGCAGATACTCCACTCGCCATCGGAGACGCGAACGTCAAAGGAGTACACACCCGCCGATGCGTACGTGTGCAGGACCCATGGCGTCGTCGTGGTCACGTTCGCAGTTCCGTCCCCGAGGGTCCACGTATACGTCAGGCCCGCCCCCTCCGAATCGGTTGCGCCGACGGAAAGCATAGTGCCCGAGCCCACAAGCCCCTGGGCTACAGGGACGCTCGAGATCCACGGTGGGAGGTTGTCAAGGGGCACCAGCTGATCCCACAGGGCCGACGCTGCGCTGTCGGGAGCAAGCCCAACATCCTGAGACCAATTCCCCCAGCCGCCCCACCCCACGTTTGGCTGGCCCACGCGGCCCACCCTCGCCGCGTAGAATTCATCGCGGTAGTACGGCATGATGTAGGATGCGTAGCTGTAGACCATCTGCTGCATCTGGTCCGTGATGCCGCGGCGGGTGGCGGAATCCAACGTGACGAGCGACTGGTTGTACAGGGAGTCGTACGTAGCGTTGCTGTAGAAGTTATCGCTGAGCGAGCCAATCGCCATCGTGGTTTCCACGGACAGGATGTCCAGGGAGATGTCGCTTCCGGGGGAGAAGATCCAGTCCCACAGCCAGAGGTCATAATTCCCGGAGAACCACAGGCTGTTCATCTGGCCCACGGAGTACAGACTGTACCCCGGGTTCCCCAGTTGATCCGTGGTCTCGATTCCCGACTGAGCGAGCCATCCGCGGATGTCGGCCGCTGCGAGTTGCCAGTCGGAGGCAGTGTTGAGGGTGACGAATCGGAAGACGAGGGGGTTTGTGGCCCCTACTTGGTACAGGGGACTCGCGGCTAGATTCAGATTCCCGTTCAAGTCGTACTTCCAACCGGCTGCGTTCAGGAGCGCTCGCGCTTGGACGGGGTTGAATGGGATGAGGTCCGCCGCGGGAATCGGGTAGTGCCATGGATTGCTGCCGGGGACGAGGCTGTCGGCGACGGTCCCGAGATTCAGCAGGGTGTCGTCCACGAGGGCAGTTTTGTTGATACTCATCGCGATGGCCTTCCGCACGGTCGCGTTAAGCAGGAGTGGGCTGTTTGAACCGGTCTGGAACTGGGCATGGGCTTGGCGGATCGACGGGGTCATGACGTTAATGGAAAACTCGCCCACGAACCCGTTGTCCACGGCCCACTTAAGGGGCCAGTTCGCGAGCCCTGACAGGTAATCGGAAGCGGCGACTCTTTCGATCACGTCGAGACCGGTTGCTCCGCTAAGGAAGTCGCTGACCATCGTGGAGGACTGGGGAAAGTTGATAAAGCGAATCTCGTCGGGCCTTGAGGGGGAGCAGTAGAACGCCTCGCCGTAGAAGTTCGCGTTCCGCCGCAAGATCAGTGTGCTCGTGCTCGTGTTCGTGAGGTCGTAATAGAGGGAGCCCGACCCGACCGGGTCGCTGTTCGGATAGCTGAGCGGATTCGCCACCCCGGTCCAGATGTAACTTGGGAGGATGGGGACGGAGGAAGTTGCGGTGAGCATCGGGGCATACGGCTGGGACGTAACGATCTGGACGGTATGCGCGTCGATCTTGGTCACGGATGAGATCCCTTGCACATATTCGTGTTCCACGCTACCGTTCAGGGAAATCTGAAGGTTGTACGAGAAGACGACGTCATCAGCGGTCACGGGATGAGTCGTGCCCGAAGGGGTCGTAGGATCTATGAACGTGGCCCCCGGAACGAGATGGAAGGTCCACGTCTTGGAGTCGGCCGCGACACTCCAGTTGTACGCGAGATCGCCCCAGACGTGGAAGTTCTTGTCGTAGCGGGTTAGCGTGCTATAGACGCTGTATGTTACGACGAACTCATCGGTCAGGGTGATCTTCAGGGGATTTAGGGTGACGATCTGAAGTCCCCACACGCCGATGCGCAAGGAGCGAAACGGCGAGTCCGAGGAGGCCTTTCGCATCGCTGGATTAGCAAGCGCCGCACCTGGGAGGGTGAGGAGCACGACCAATGCTACGGACGCGATTGCACCGAAGGGCCGGACTAATCCGCCGGGGCGCCCGACCCGGGCCATTCGCACACCAAGACCCAAATCCGAATCCCGGCGCCACTTCATTCGCGCACCCTCCTTGGCGGCTCCCACGACTCCTGGCCGTAGCCATTCGGGCTGGCAAATAAAGCCTTTGTGGCGCGTTCCTGCCCTCGAACCGTCAGAGAATCCCTGTTTCTCCCTTGGTTCATTCGCGAAGAGGAAGGATGGCTCGACCTGAACGGACTGGAATCCTCCCAAAGCGGTGTCACTTGGCGAACCATCAGCCCTCGATGCGCGATTGAATCAGGTCGTCTAAATTCAGGTCTCTTAGACCCAAAGGGGTTTCAGGGGTCGTAAGAAAGAATCCCGTGGATCGCCTGGTCTGGCGTTGCGGCAAGAGTCCTACGTAGCGAGGTGGCGAGGGAAGGCTTTTCTCCGGAATCCCGATGTCCATCTATTAACGTCTCAAGCGATGTCCTCGGCTCCATTGGTAATACTCCCATTGTACAACTGCGTAAGGTAGTGCCCACAGGTTCGGCGCGAATTCTGGCCAAGTTGGAGTGGGCCAATCCGACGGGGAGCATGAAGGATCGCATGGCAAAAGCCGTCGTCGAAGCCGCTGCAAAGGACGGTCGCCTCCCCCCGGGAGGAACCGTGGTCGAATACACCGCCGGCACGACCGGGATTTCTCTCGCCCTTGTCTGTGCCGCAAAGGGATACAAGCTCCACGCAGTCTTCTCGGATGCGTTCAGCGAAGAGAAGAGACGGACCATGATGGCCTTTGGTGCCCAGATAACGGACGTGCCGAGCCACAACAAGGAGATCACGGAGAAGCTAATCAAAAGGATGA
>Ga0099829_10001620_pt1 | contig 12578 bp, 11 predicted proteins | sample CZO8metaG_3_FD_79336 | JGI IMG/M metagenome (GOLD analysis project Ga0099829, IMG submission 79336) | Vadose zone soil microbial communities from the Eel River Critical Zone Observatory, Northern California, USA - CZOApr15con2H2.8 metaG | ecosystem: Environmental > Terrestrial > Soil > Vadose...
CGGTAAGCACGCCGGGATAACTGGTGCAGGTGTGCACCACCCGCGCCACGCTGGTACCGTCGACCAGTACCTGCAGCACGGCGCGCTGTTCGTTATCCTGGGCGACGCCTACGACTGAGAGTTCGGGCATCGTGCTACCGGATCCCTACTTCTGACCCTTGCTGATAATTCTTACCGGCTCATCCGGCCTGTAGGCTGACTTGCCGGTAAAGCCGTTTCCACTCTATTTTCCCTTGTCCGACGGCTTCGTGTTATCGAACTTATCTTTATCCATAAACGGCTTTGGATTCGCAGGCGCGGCCGGTGGCTGGTTACTCGGCGAGATGCGCCGCGCCGTGCACAGTACCATCAGCTCAGAGTTGCTCTTTTGAGCGCTTTTGCTCCTAAAAAAATTGCCCAGAATGGGGATGTCACCCAAGCCGGGTATTCTGTTGTACAGATCAGTCACTCGATTATCCATCAATCCCGCGATTACGAAACTCTGCCCGTCCTGCAGTTCGAATTCGGTTTCCGCCTTTCGGGTACTCAGCGCGGGCACAGTGAATCCGGAAATGGTGAGCGCGTTGGCGAAATCCAAAGCGCTGACCGATGGAGCTACCTTCAGGTGGATATTTCCATTCGGCATAATCACCGGAGTGAATTTCAACTGCACTCCGAATTCCTTGAACTGGATTGTGACCGCCGTAAAACCCTGGCCAGGCTGTACGATGGGGAAGGGAAATTCTCCACCGGCCAGAAAGCTGGCCTCTTTGCCGTTGACCGCGATGAGATTGGGTTCAGCCAATATCTGCAACAGGTTCTTCTGCTGCAGGGCTTTGATGACAGCGCCGAGGTTGATGTCGGTACGGGCCACAAATAGATTGAGGAAGTCGGTGACGTTGACCGTGGGTGCGGTTGGCGAAGTAGTGGTGGTGGTACTGCCGCCGCTGGTGGTAGTGGTCGGAGCGGAGCGACTGATCGTGACCGAACCGAATTGTCCGGTTTGGCTGGTTGCGATGGTGTTTCCGAGTCCTGGGGCAAATATGTTGATCCCCAGTTGAGTGACAGCGGAGCGGTCTACCTCGGCGAATTTCACTTCCAGCAGCACTTCCTGCGCTCCCACCGGGCCGAAGGTCAGCACGTTGACTACATTTTTCGAATAGGCCTCCGCAATCATTCCGGCGCGCTTGGAAACGTCCTCGGTGGAAACGTGGCCAGAGAGCACGATGGCGGAGCGCGAGGGAGAGACGGTGATCTGCTCGTCGGGAAAGACCCGCCTTTCCTCTTCGGCGGCGGTACGCACATCTACATCCACGCGTAAATCGAAGCTGCGGGAGCGCTCCAGTTCGTCCCAGATCAACAACGAGACCTCGCCTGCAGCCCGGCCGTGTACCAGGATCTGAGTCGGCGTAATCGGCGTGGCGTCGGCGATCGCATCATCGGTTACGGAAATTCTCTTGAGCCGCTCGGTAGTATTGATAAGCAGAGATTTGCCCACCAGGACGCGCAGGGGTGCGGCACCCTGAGCTTCGGCTTGGGGGGCCTGCGAACTTGCGCCAGGGCCCGGAGCCTGGACTTGTTCGGGCGCCTGGGCCGGAGGTGGCTGAGCGGCCGGCTGGTCTTGAGACATGGTGGCCAGGGAAGTGCTGACGATGACAATGACAGCAAGCAGCCACGGAACTGAAAGAATCCCTGCTGCCGCCTTGACTGTCTTCATTTCGATTGCGCGTTTCTCCCATGTGCGGGAGCGGGTCGACATGGTCTTCTTCCTCGGATGCTGACTTGTCCTAGTACTTGGGTGTAACGTTTTCCTTTTTTATTCCCTTAATCACTTCGATCGAGTAGGCCGGCGGCGGAGCCGGGGTCAAAACTACGGTGCGTTTTGTGGACTTTGGCCGCGGAGCGGCAGGAAGCGCTGCAACGGGAACACCCCGGTACAGCGCCCCGGCACCTACCGAGGCGAGTTCCTGCTGCTTGGTGTCCAAGGGGTTGCGCAGCGCCAGCTGAATTTTCCCCTGAGTACTGGCGAGCGTGAGTTTCTGGGCGTCGTCGGGAGAAACCAGCAACGTGATTACTGGCGTCAGTTGCGGTTCGCCCGCGGTATTTTTTTCCAGTTTCTGACCGGTAGCGATTACCGCCACGTTTTCCAGGACCGTAGTGGTTCGCTGGTCGGAGGCGTTGGTCGGGTTGCCGGTTAAAAGGACATCCACGCGCGTTCCCGGCACTACGAAACCCGCCACTCCGATGACCTCATTCACCCGAACCGAGACTGCGCGCATTCCGGGTGGAATCAACGATGGCATCCCGGAACCAGCGTTTTCCCCCGCCAGTTTGTTGGGTAGAAAGAATTCACCCTTGGCGATCGGCAACACGGCACCGCGGCCGATGACGGAAGATTTGAGATGAAAACAATTGGCCGGCAGGTCGACGGCGGGGAATCGTACCGTTTTCACGTCGCGGTCTTCTACCTTGGCCCCCACCGCAATGTCATTGGCCGCGACCACCACCTCGACGCCCGGGGGAATGTCGCCGCCACTCCGCGATTGCAGGGCGCGGTAAACGGCGAAACTCACGATTGCGCCCAGTGCGAGGGCCACAAAGCCAATCATCAAAAGCCGGGTGCGATTCATGAACTACTCCTCAGAGTCGAAATCGCCGCGCCTGTGCGCGACACCATGACCCGGAACGGCGATGCCTGCCTGAGCACGCCGAATTCCGACTTCCAATTGGGGGAGGTTACGAATTGATTCGCGGGCGCTGACCCTACCCCGGAATAATATCTGCCGCACATTCGCCGGAAAATGTGTCCAGGCAAAAGGATTCCCGGCAGTCATGGCCTTGCTATCCAGAGCGAACTCCCAACCGAGCGCCGCCCGCACGCTAGCATCGCGGAAATGTCCGCTATTTAATCGAACTGGCGACGGAAGAGAATACGTTGTTGGAGTTGGAACCGATGAGCCGGATGGTTCCGACGACGATCACCAGAATCACTGCCAGCATGACGGCGTATTCGGCGATGTCCTGGCCCTGTTGGTCGCGCCATAGACTCACAACTTTATCCCGCATTGACATTAGTGTGTCCTCCATCAGACCCCGCGCGGACGGCCACCAGCCCCAGCCTGAGACCCGCGATAGGGGCATCCGTTTCCGTTCCCGGACGCGATTTTGTTGTTTCCGAATCAACAGCTTACGCGGCCAAGGAATGGTACTCTCGGATGCCTAGCCCATAATACCCTGCTGTCAAGGTACCAAGCGACACTTTCTTTTGCAGGGCGGGCCCACCCGTTGCCTAAATAGTGTCTGGAACGGGGGCATTTTGAGTCCGTCCAAAAGAGGTACGACCGACGCAAAGCGCAAAGGCAAAGCGCAAAGAAGGAAACGCCAACAGCTGGGGCGCTCGGGCTGATTCGTCCGGCATGACCAGGTACGCTGGCTACTGGATGGCGCTACCCACCGAGGAAAAGACGTTGTTGGCGTTCGACCCGATCAACCGGATCGTGCCGACCACGATCACCAGAATCACTGCCAGCATGACCGCGTATTCGGCAACGTCCTGTCCGTCGTCCCCCAGCAACCTGCGCAAAAGATGCATCATCTTGAGCCTCGCTGAAACAAGAGATTTTGGGGTTTAACCGCCCCGATCCAAAGGCGAACGTAATCATACGGTCGAATGTGCAAAGTTTTGCAGCTCAAAGTCGTGGCAGCATGTTAACTGATATGGTACACATCCAACGAAGGTCCTATTGACGCTTGGTCAGGATAACTGCCTGAGAATCGGCATATATCTGCTTCCAATCCGGACTGGGTCGAAGGGCGGTTATCAGTGGAGCGTCGGGTGGCAGAATCAGAGTGCGGATTTCCCATCGATTGAAGGGCATTCTCCAATCGTCTGTTAAGTAATAAGTGGCCGCGAAATCGTCCATGAACCGGTCACCGTAAACGTCTGCGCGTCCATCGGTAAAAACGCGGTACTGAGGATAGAGCTTCCACGTGAAATAGCCACCAAAGTTGTAGTGGTTCAGAATTGGTCCAGGGGGATGCTCCCGGCTCAGGAACGCGGCCGCAGCCTGGGGAAAGTGTTGCGCCTCTGTTTCTTCCTGATTACGTATAACCTGCCGTATGCGCAACAGGGTGAAAGCGGCAAGAGCAACCAGCACCAGAACATTGGCCAGGACAATTCGCATGGTGGGTCGGTTTTGCCCCGCCTGGAGAAACCGCTCGGCACCGAGCTGCTGGAACCACGCCTCGGCCAGGCCCGCGAGAATCGGGGCCAAAACCAGCACCAGAATCGGGATGTGGCGCATAGAGCGCAATGCTGCGGGAACCGTGGCCAGCAAAAGCGCGAGATCGCGAAGCCGCGGGTGCCGGGGTGAGAACGCCAGGCCGGCCAGGAGAGCCAGCAGCATGAGCAGCAGGGGCAGATACATGGGATTGTGGAAGTCGGGAGAGAACCACTCCTGGATAAACTTCTGCATGGCGGGGGAACGCAGTGTCTCAAACGGGTAGCTGTAAATTCGCAGACCGTTAGGATTGAGTGGTACCAGGGCGAGGCACAGCGCGAAAGCCAGGGACAACTTTTTGAGGCGGGTCGCCGACTGCGCCCACCGTCCAGCGTACACCGCCGCCTCAAGCGTTTCGCCGAGCAAGAAGAGTGCAAGGAAAGTGAGTCCGATCGGATATCCAGCGTGGAGATTGACCCACAGCAGCATTAAGGGAACGGTCCACCACAGCAGTGCGGGTCGTTTGGCCGAAGTTTCGAGCAGTATCAGGAAAATGCTGGCCAGAACGAGTGAAAACATCTGCGGGCGTACCCCCCAAGCAGGCGCTGATGCAACGGCGCCCCACAGGGTCACCAAAGCGGCCAGGTAAGGGCGTCCTGGGCAACGCACGAAAACCAGCAAGAGCGTTGCCGCGATCACGACCGCGAACCCCACAATCAGCCCTCCGAATCCGGAGACGCGATATAGGCTGAAGATCAGGATCTCCGAAAGCCATTCGTGGTTTACCCACGGCTGCCCGAAGCGGGTAAATGAGTAAGGGTCGGTATGAAACAGGCTGTGATTCTGAAGCATCAGCTGCCCGGTGCGCAGGTGCCACCAGACATCGGGATCGGTGACACCGCGAGCGGCCATGGTGAATAGACCCAGGGCGACAACGAAGACGAACACCTGGCGAGTTTGGAGGAGCCGGGTCATGGTTGAGCTGTAACCGCGATTGTAGCGCCGGATGCCCGTTTAGCTGCAAAGCAGCGCGTCCAGCCAGATCGCGTGGCTGGCGTCGGAAGTCTCCGGGCAACACACAAGCCGGATACAAGAGCGCAGGGATGATACCTTGTGATTGGTCGAAGCGTAAGATGTCATTTCGTTATCGGGCTGCTAGCTCGCGGTCGCTCTGGCCAATGACAAATTGCGTGAAACGCCCCACTGCAATCTTCGGCGCCGGACTGGTTCTTCGTATCATTGCGGTTGCGTATCTCACACGGGTAGCGCCCCATATGCTCACATGGGGTACCAACGAGTCTGGAGGCATAGCGCGTTGGATCATAGCGAACCATACGTTTTCTTCTCCCTTCCACGATGCCCATGGACCGACAGCGTGGTTAGCACCGATCTATCCCGGCATCGTAGCTGGTATGTTTTTTATATTCGGCGTCCAAACTTCGGGCTCGGCTCTCGCCGTGATGTGCTTTAACTCGATTTGCTCAGCCGGAACGGGAGTGATTGTCTACCAGATCGGCAAGGAAATTCACAGCGAGCAGGCGGGCGTGTTCGCGGGCTGGATGTGGGCATTGTCTCCGTACGTGGCGATCTTGCCATACATCCTGTGGGACACGGCCTTGTCGGCCCTCGTGGGTGGACTAGCTCTTTTGCTAACCATGAGGTTAACCTCCTCCACCAAGGTTGCGGACTGGAGCGTATGCGGAGCAACCTGGGGTGTGGCCGCTCTGGTCAATCCGGCGTTGGTCACGCCATTGCCGATTCTGGCATTGTGGCTGTCCGATCGAGGAAGTAGGTGGAGACAGGTTTTCGTAATGGCTGTTTTCACCGCTATGTTGATCGTTCCCTGGACGATTCGGAATTACGTTGCCTTCCGCGAGGTGATGCCGATTCGCAGCAACGGCTTGACTGAAGTGTATTTCGCCAACTGCGGATTTGGGACACATCCGCTCGGACCGAGCATGGAGTATCAAAATCTTGGCGAAGCCGCATTCACTGCCCAGGCAAGTCGTCGGGCCGGCGAATATATCCGGACTCACCCGGTGACTTTCGTCGATGACTCTCTTTGGCGAGCGATATGGTTCTGGATTTACCCAGTCAACTTTTGGCCGCTCTCAGTTGTGATCGACCTGGGCGCACTCGCTGGTTTGATCGTTGTGTTCAGAAAATCCAGAGAGGTGGCGCTGCCCCTGATCGCGGTGCTGGCTGTGTACCCGCTGATCTACTACGCATCGCAAGTCGTGTCACGATACCGCCATCCAATTGACCCTATTCTTTATGCCCTAGGCGGCGTGGCCTTGTCCCAAATCGTTGACCGCCGTGCGCCTCGCCTTTCTCACGTGAGCATATAATCCGTTTCCTCTAAGCCATGTTTTCCAAGGCGACGCAAACCAGACTCGCACTCTATTGTTGCGCCATGATTGTATTGCACGGCCATGTGCTGTGGCAGGCCCGATCGTCCATCCCACAGGGGCTTCCCGACTTCAGCATCTTCTACACCGCCGGACGAATCCTGCGGGACGGACAGGGCAGCCGCCTATATGACGACGCGCTGCAGGAATCGATGCAGCGATCGTTCTCGCCGGTGGCCGTGCATAGACGCGGTGTGATTCTTCCCTACAACCATCTTCCATTCGAAGCGCTGCTGTTTGTTCCACTCGCGCATCTCTCCTACGTCACCGCGTATTTGACCTGGCTAGTTGTGAATGTGGCTTTATTGTGCTCCATTCCATTCCTGCTTCGAAGGCGACTTACGGCGCTGGGCAAAGTGCCTCTGTATTTATGGTTACTAGCCTGCTTCGCTTTCTTTCCCGTTTTCGTAGCACTCATTCAGGGCCAGGATTCCATCTTGCTGCTGTTTCTCTATTGCCTGGCATACTCGTGTTTGGAGCGTCGTTCAGAGCTTGCGGCGGGAGGCTGGCTGGCATCGGGCTTGTATAAGTATCATCTCGTCCTCCCGTTTGTTCTGCCCTTGTGGCGGCGCAAGAAGTTGATTGCCGGCTTTCTGCTGGCCGCTGGAAGCCTAGGCCTGATCAGCGTTGCCATAACCGGATGGCGTGGTCTTCTCGCCTACCCACGCTACGTGTGGGGGACTGAACACGACCCCAAGTACGTCTTGAATTCGCCGCTGGGACTTACCGCGAACCTGCGAGGGCTGATTTCGGCGATCATCCCCGCGGCGTACCCTGGGATCGGGGCCAGCTTGATGGTGTTGCTCTCGGTGATCGTGTTGCTGATGATGATGTACGCGGCGGGCAAGGCCTCATGGGCAGACTCCGGGTGGCGCCAATCCATGCTCGCTGTGAATTTGGTGGGAACGATTCTGCTCAGCTACCACATTTTCGTGCACGATCTGAGTTTGTTGTTTCTGGCGATCCTTCTGGTTCTGGAAATACTCCTCTCCGATCGTCCCATTCCAAACTGGACGAGGACAACACTTTCCGTATGTATGGCCATCCTGTTTTTCAGTCCGCTGTACCAGGTATTGAGTTTGCGCTATCGCCAGTTGCAACTGATGGCGATTGTGCTGGTGGTGTTCTTTCTCGGCCTGCTGAGCCTGATCCATTCTCTGCCCGCGAAAACTGACGGATCAGTATCACAACGAGCATCGGCAAATAGATGAACACCACAGCGCACTGTCCCACTTCTGTAAAACTGCGAGGCGTGTGATGCCAGCGCCACCAGCCTGCGCCCCAGCTGAGGAGCGCCGTCCACAAAATTTCTTTCCGGGTTTTCGGAATCAACCACAAGATCAGGGTGTCATAGAACCAGCGCTGCGGCAGTAGCGCGGTGAGCAAAAGTAGCGGAGTGTCCGGATCGCGATAGCGAAATAACGCCAGCGCCAGCAGGGGGCCGGGCAATATCAGAAGCGGGTAAAAGTGTTGATAAGCACCTAGTTGGCGGAGCCACAACCCAAGCCAGCTGGGCATCCAGAAGAAGGTGGCCAATGCGACCAACACACATGCGATCAGGCCCCGCCTGGTGAGATGGGTGAGCGCTATGGGGATACCCGTTTGCGGTTTAGCCATGGTGGCGGGCAGCAGCAGAGGAAAGAATGCGCTCGCCATCAGTAGCGGGCCCCACTGCGCCGCCAACATGCCTGCCCAGTACGGGTAAGCGAAGAACACCCAGAGTCGGTGATAGCCGTGCCGGGTCAGTCCGAAAGCCAGCAGGGCAGAGCTGATGCCGTAGAACATTCCGGCGGCAACATTCGGAGGTATTCTTACGAAAGGCAGGCCGAACAACGCAGCGGGAAGCGGATAGAGTTGCTGCGGTTCAGAATAGGGATTCTGGTGCGCAAGACGATATTGAGCAGCCTCAATAGCCCAGCGGAAGTCGCCCGCCCCCTGGTGAAAATGAGCCAGCAGGAACCAGCAGAAGATTCCGGTGGCGAGTCCGATGGCTGCGGAGACCAGAATTCGCAATCGCATGGAGAGTTCGACTCGCATAAGTTGTAACATGGAGCGACTTTCGTTTTCGCCACGCGATTGCTCAAAGACTACAGACTCGCGATCTTTCTCGCGCTGCTCTCGGCGGGAAGCATGTGGTTCTACGTGCAGCAAGTGCTCGTGCCTCACCAGCGGGCTGAGGCTGCAGCCCACGGCTGGCCGCGGGGCAATCTTTCCGATCTTTATCCGCGCTGGCTGGGGGCGCGCGAATTGCTGCTGCACCATCGTGATCCCTACAGCCCCGAAGTCACGCGTGAAATCCAAAGCGGATACTATGGGCGCCCCCTCGACCCCAGCCGTGCGGAAGATCCCAGGGACCAGCAGCGTTTCGCTTACCCGGTGTACGTCGTCTTTGTGATGGCACCGACCGTCGGTCTGCCCTTTCCAGCAGCACAAACCTGTTTTCGCTGGCTGCTTGTGTTTCTGACCCTGGCCAGCGTACCGCTGTGGCTGCGGGTAGTGCGCTGGCATGCTTCGTTTGCGGTTACCTCGATTCTGGTAATCCTGACGTTTGGCAGCTTCGCTGTAGTGCAGGGAATCAAACTGCAGCAATTGAGCCTGGTAGTAAACGGGATTATGGCGGCGTCCGCTGCGGGAATTGTGGCGGGGCATTTCGCGCTGGCCGGCTTTCTGTTGGCGATTGCAACTTTCAAGCCGCAACTGGCGTTACCGATGGCAGCGTGGCTTTTGCTCTGGGCGGTGAGTGATTGGCGTCGCCGGCAAGTTTTTGTCTGGAGCTTCGGTGTGACCATTGCGCTTCTGTTGACTGCGTCGGAATACGTCCTGCCGGGATGGATGGGGCGCTTTCGCGAGGCGGTCTCCGCTTACCGCAAGTACACACAGGGGGCGAGTTCGCTGCTGGAGGTGTTGACGACGCCAGCGATTGGGAAAATCATGGTCGCCGTCACCATAGTCATGGTGGCCGTCGTCGGCTGGCGCCTCCGGCGGGTCGAGCACGGTTCTGTCGCGTTCAGTGCGATGCTGGCTTTGGTTCTGGCGGTGACGGTTGTGATCGTTCCCAGCTTCGCACCCTACAACCAGGTTCTGCTCTTGCCCGCAGTGTTCCTGATCGCTACTTCATGCCGAGGTCTTTGGAGACGTAGTTGGCTCACCCGATTTGCGTGTGCGGTAGGCGCGCTGGTGGTTTTCTGGCCCTGGCTGGCCTCCTGCGGACTGCTGCTGGCCTCGCTAGTGCTGCCTGCGGATTCAGTACAACGGGCATGGTCCGCACCGCTCCGCAACAGCCTGTTCCTTCCAGTGGTGGCTTTAGGTCTGCTCGTACTATGTGCCAGGAATCTTCTAAAAACGTCCCCAACCGTGCCTCAGGACGCGGCTCAAATCCCCTTGAAACCGTGACCGGAACGGACCTGTCGGCCTTGCATTGGGCCGCGATCATGTTAATCTTTTCGCACGCTCTGGCCACCCGCCGATGTTTCGGAGGATGATATGAACCTCAAAATTGACAAGCGCGTGGTCGACGGAGTCGCCATCATGTCTTGCCACGGCCGCATCATGTTCGGAGAAGAAGCCACGGTTTTGCGGGATAGCCTCAAAGACGCTCTCAAGACGACCCCGCGATTGGTCCTGAACCTTTCCGACGTGACCTATATTGATAGCGGCGGACTGGGGACGCTGGTGGGCGTCTATTCTTCCGCGCGGGCGGCCGGCGCCGATATCAAACTCACTGGCTTGGGCCAGCGTTTGCGCGACGTGCTGCAGATTACCAAACTGGCAACGGTTTTCCAGGTTTTTGACACGGAGCAGGAGGCGCTCGCCGCCCTGGGCAGCGGGGCAGCTTGAGCCTGTGACTTTGTCCCCGCGTCCGGGCGAGTTGGCCCGGCCGTCCTGTCATTACCATTTTTAAGTATTGAAGAGGAGTAGGGAAGCTCGGCATGGCTTTTCAACCCATCACGGGTCCGGTCTCGTCTCCAGGGTCTGGAATTTTCCCCACGTTGGTCTTCGTGCAGGGGAACGATCAGCGCACCATCAATCTCGACCATACTCCGTTCACCGTCGGACGCAAGGTTGATAAGGATCTGGTTATCGCCGACCCTCGCGTCTCCCGCGACCATGCACTAATCACGTCGGAAGACGGGCAATTTTGCGTGGTAGACCAGGGCAGCAAGCACGGAACCTTCGTCAACGGAGAACGCGTACAGCGCAAGACGCTGGAGCGGAACGATCGGGTGGAGTTCGGCGTCCGCGATGTGTCCTACGTCATATTTCATCCCCATCATGCCAGCTCCAACACCGCGCGGGAGTTTCTGAGCCAGATTTCCGGGATACAGATCTCTACGGACGCCACCGACCTGGAGAAGCTGACGCTTTTTCTGGAAGCTGCGCGCAAGCTCAATACGACAGGCGTGCTCGACGAGATTCTCGTGACTTTGCTGGACGCGACCTTAAAACTAACCCGGGCCGAGCGCGGTTACGTGTTCATGCGTGACGAGGAGGGCAAGTTGCGGCTGGCCGCGGGGCGCAACTCCAAGGACGAGCCCCTGCTGGACGACACCACGATTTCGCACTCCATTCTGGACGAGGCCCTCAAGTCCAATTCCGAGTTCGTAATCACGGATACGAGTCAGTCGCTTGACCTGGCGGGCCGACACAGCATCGTGGCCTACGATCTTCGTACCGTGATCTGTATTCCGTTGCGCAAACCTCAGGTGCAGGCCACGCGGGAGGCGCAGGCCCCGGCCACCGAAAATTCGGCCGAAGTGATGGGCGCTCTGTACGTCGATTCGCGTTTCGCCTCGCGCGATATTTCAAGCGTGAGCAACGACATTCTTAGAGCGATCGCGACTGAAGCCGCCTCGCTGATCGAGAATGCGCGACTGGTGCAAGCCGAGGAGGCGTCCCGCCGCTACCAGCAGGAGCTTTCCATCGCCGCTTCCATCCAGCAAAGGCTCATGGCGGTGACGATTCCCGAGGTTCCGTTTGCAACGCTGAAGGGAAGAAATCTTTCCTGCAAGGAAATCGGAGGCGACTTCTTCGATGCCGTGAACACCGACGAAGGCCTGGCTGTGGTGCTCGCTGATGTGAGCGGTAAGGGAGTTTCGGCGGCATTGCTGGCTTCCACGCTGCAGGGAATGATCTACTCCCAACTTACCGCCGGGATGCCGTTGATTGAAATTGTGACCGCCGCCAACCGGTTTTTCACTCACAAACACATTGGAGAAAAGTACGCCACGCTGATCATTGCGCGCATACGGCGCGACGGGGAACTGGAGTACGTCAACTGCGGCCATGTCCCTCCGTTGTTGGTTTGCAACCATGAGGTAATGCGGCCGCCGCACGGCAACTTGCCTGTGGGACTGCTGGCCGACGCCACTTACGAGAGCGACCACGTCAGTTTGCATGCAGGCGACCGATTGATCCTGGTCACAGACGGAGTCACCGAAGCAGAAAACGCTCGCGGCGACTTCTTCGAGGATTCGCGTCTGGAAACGGTGGCGGCCAAGAGTTCCTCGCTCGAAGATATTTTTACCGCGGTGGCCAACTTCTGCGGCGGCACTCCGCTCAGCGACGACTGCACGGTGGTGGAACTTGTGTATTCGGGGTAGAGCTTTGAACGCGGGCGCACGTCTAAGAAGCGGGAACTGAGGGTAGCTACGTCCGGAGTTGTTGAATGACCGACGAGCAAGCAACAGAGACAAAGAAATTGTTCTGCAATACCTGCAACGGTCTCAGAAACCACTTCCTGCAAGGAATACATCAAGGCTCGGATCGAGATCCCGACTTCGACGAACCACCAGAAGACGAGCCAATTTTCGAAGTTTGGACTGATTCGCTATGGATCTGTGCAGGATGCTCTACAGCTACTTTGGAACATAGGTCTAGCTTCGGGGGCCTACCGGGCGAGCAAATCCCGCCAGACATCACTTATTACCCGCGCAGATCTTCGTCTTCCGCGGCCCCCAGAGCGTTTTTAAAG
>Ga0099829_10001622_pt1 | contig 12576 bp, 9 predicted proteins | sample CZO8metaG_3_FD_79336 | JGI IMG/M metagenome (GOLD analysis project Ga0099829, IMG submission 79336) | Vadose zone soil microbial communities from the Eel River Critical Zone Observatory, Northern California, USA - CZOApr15con2H2.8 metaG | ecosystem: Environmental > Terrestrial > Soil > Vadose...
AATGGCGAGCTCCCAGCGATGCTCTGCTGGCGACACCGGGGCAAGAGATTTTGCGGACGATGCCGAGACTCGGCGAGTCGTATGTGAATGTCACCATGAAAGAGAATGAGGAGGAATGAGATGAGAGCCAGGGTTCTCTGCCTTTGTGCCGTGTTTCTTTTGGCGACGGGAGCGGCCCGTGCCCAGCAGCCCGATCAAGATCCGATCGGGCAGAGTTTCTTTGCTCCAGAACTCGTGATTCAACATCAGGAAGCAGTCGGGTTGAGTGCAGAGCAAAAAGAGTATTTGAAGGCGGAAATCCGCCAGGCGCAGTTGAAATTCACCGAGTTGCAATGGAAGCTGCAGGATGAAATGGAAAAGCTGGTTACCCTGGTGAAACAGCCGCGCGTAGACGAGCAGCAGGTTCTTGCGCAATTGGAAAGGGTGCTGGCGGCGGAACGCGAAATCAAGAGAGCTCAAGTGACACTACTGGTGCGAATCAAGAACAAATTAACAGCCGAGCAGCAGGAAAAACTACTTGAGATGCGAAGTAAGCCGGCGAGCAAATAGCAGCAGACCAGTGGCCAATGACGGTGGCCGACGGAGCGGGTTAGGTTTCCTCCCCGAACATTTTGATATCGGCAGGGCCTTCCTTGAGAGGGCCGACGTGACGGCCCTGGACGAGGACGCGAATCTGCTCGACGATATCGGGATTGGCGAGCGTGGTGATGTCGCCAGTGTCCATGGTGTTGGAAATGGCGGCGAGAACGCGGCGCATGATTTTTCCGGAGCGCGTCTTGGGCATGTCCGGGACGATGTGGATCATTTTCGGGCGGGCGATTTTGCCGATCATGGTTTCGATGGTTGCGATGACTTTATCCTCGACTGCTTTCTTGGGAAGAATGCCGGGTTTGAGCGAGATGTACACTTCCGGAACGCGGCCCTTCACCTCGTCAACGACGGGGACAACGGCTGCTTCGGCGACTTCGGAACAGGTGAGGCAAGCGGATTCGATTTCCTTGGTGCCGAGGCGGTGGCCGGCGACGTTGATGACGTCATCGACGCGGCCGAGGATGCGATAGTAGCCGTCGGCGGAAACCATGGCGCCATCGCCCGCGAAGTACGGCCAGTCCTGCCACTTCTTGCTCTTCGGGTTCTTGCAATATTTTGCGTAATACTGTTTGACGAAGCGCTCCGGGTCGCCCCAGATGGTTTGCATGATGCCGGGCCAGGGATTGCGGATGCAGAGGTTGCCTGCGGCGTCCTCGCCGGGTTTGATTTCTCTTCGAGTTTCATCCCAAATCGCCGGATAGATGCCGAGTGCGGCAGGGCCGGCGCTGCCGGGTTTCATTAAATCGAGCGCAGGTTTTGTGGTGATGAGGAAGCCGCCGGTTTCGGTCTGCCACCAGGTGTCCACAATCACTGCTTCAGCCTTGCCGACAACTTCGTGATACCACTTCCAGACTTCGGGCTCGATGGGTTCGCCGACGGTGGTCATGTGCTTGAAGTGGTAGTTGTACTTTTTCGGTTCGTCGGCGCCGGCTTTACGGAGCATTCGAATGGCAGTGGGCGAAGTGTGGAAGATGTTGACGCCGAGGCGCTCGGCGATGCGCCAGGGGCGGCCGGCGTCGGGGAATTGCGGGACGCCTTCGTAGAGCACGCTGGTCGCAGCGAGAGCGAGCGGGCCGTAGACGATGTAGGAATGGCCGGTGATCCAGCCGATGTCCGCCATGCACCAGTAGACATCTTCGGGATGAATGTCCTGGTAATACCTGGCGGTGCCGGTGACGTAGGCGACATAGCCGCCGGTGCGGTGCTGGCAGCCCTTGGGCTTGCCGGTGGTGCCGCTGGTGTACATGAGGAAGAGGGGAGCGTCGGAGTCCTGAGAGACGGGCTCGATGGTCTGTCCCGCAAAATCTTTCAAGACTTCATCCACATAAAAATCGCGGCCCGTGATCATCGGGGCTTCGGAAGTGTTGTGGCCTGCATAGCGGCGCCAGATCAGGACCTTGTCGATTTCCTGGCCTTCTTTTTTTGCAGTTGCGACAGCGATATCTGCGTTGCCTTTGTGATCGATCTTTTTTCCGTTGCGGTAATAGCTGTCGGCGTAGATGAGGACGCGGCTGCCGGAATCAGCGGCGCGGAGGCCGCAAGCTTCTCCGCTGAAGCCGCCGAAGACGACGGAATGCACGATGCCGAGACGCGCGCAGGCGAGCATGGTGATGGGCAGCTCGGGAATCATGGGCATGTGGATGGTGACGCGATCGCCGGATTTAAGCTCCGCGAAATCGCGGAGCATAGCAGCAACTTCGTTGACGCGTTTGTAGAGCTCTTGATAGGTGATAACGACGGGTGGCTCGATTTCCGGTTCAGGGACGAAAACCAGCGCGGCTTTGTTCTTGTGTTTGGCGAGGTGGCGGTCGACGCAGTTGTAGCAGGCATTGAGCTTGCCACCGACGAACCATTTCCAGAAGGGCGGGTTGGAAGTGTCGAGCGTCTTGCGCCAGGGCTGGTCCCAATCGAGAAGGTTGGCGTAGTGGTCGAAGCATTCCGGAAAATATTTTTCGCTGAATTTCTTGACGAAGGCGGGATCCTTGAGATTTGCCTGCGCGATGAATTTCTTTGAAGGGCGAAAGTATTGTTCCTCTTTCCAGTGGACAGCAATCTGGGCTTCCGTGAGTTTGTGTTTTGACTTGGATGGCTTTGCTTCATTCTTTCCGCGAACTTTGGCCACGGCGGCAACTCCCTTTGGAAGCTCAGAATTCGGATACGACGCGACTGCGAGGGACAAAATGATGCTACCGCGCAGGCGCGCGAGTCAATCGGGTAGAGAGCGCGGCCGGAACTGTGATACATAACACCATTGAACCTGCACACAGCCATTTTTCTGTTTTTCGCGGGAGCTCTCGGAGGGGCGATCAACGCCGTCGCCGGAGGCGGGAGTTTTGTCTCCTTTCCCGCGCTGCTATTTACGGGTGTGCCTGCCATCCCGGCGAACGCGACGAATACGCTGGCGCTTTGGGTGGGCACGACGGCGAGCGGCGGGGCTTACCGCAAAAAGCTGAACATTACGCGGCGGGTCATGATTCCGCTGGTGATTACCAGCGTCATCGGAGGGCTTGCGGGCGCGTTCTTATTGATTAAGACGCCGGCACAGACCTTTCTAAGCGTGCTGCCCTGGCTGCTTCTTGGCGCGACGCTGCTGTTTGCGTTCGGCAAGCAGCTCAGCGGATCAATTTCCGCGGGCATAACGCACGAAGCGAGCAATAAGGCCGTGACGGTTGCCTCCATTTATGAATTGTTTGTGGCGGTCTACGGCGGCTATTTCGGCGGGGGCGTGGGGATCATGAACCTGGCGATGCTAGCGGCGCTGGGAATGACGGACATTCACGCGATGAACAAACTCAAGGTGATGCTCGGCGGAGTGATCAATGGCGTCGCGACGATTGCTTTCATCGCGACACGCACGATCGTGTGGCCACAGGCGATGGTAATGACGGCGGGCTCCATTCTCGGAGGCTACTCCAGCGCGCATTTTTCCCAGAAGCTGCCGCAAACCTGGGTGAAGGCGTTCGTGATTTTGACTGGAACCGCCATGACCATTTATTTTTTCATCCTTGCGTACCGATGACGGTTCTGGGCTCCTGATGTGATAGCAGGGATATTTATTCGGGTCCCGACAGCTTTTGATATAGTCCCCGCTGCCATGAGCACTGAGGCGAGCCAACCTGAAGCGGGGGCCGTTCGAGCGGCGCCGCTCACGCGAAATCAGATTCGAGGATTCTGGGCTTCGTGGGGAGGTTGGACGCTCGATGGCATGGATTCCTTCATCTACGCGCTGGTGCTGGTGCCTTCGCTGCGCGACCTGCTGCCGCGCTCAGGCATTGCGGCGACTAAAGGGAACATCGGCTACTACGGCGGATTGCTGTTTGCACTTTTTCTGATTGGATGGGGACTGGCGTTCCTGTGGGGACCGGTCGGCGATAAATTTGGGCGCGTTCGAACATTGATGCTGACCGTGGTGTGGTACTCCGTTTTCACGTTTCTCAGCGCTCTGGTGACGAATGTCTGGCAGCTTGCGGTGCTGCGGCTGCTTGCTGGAATTGGAATTGGCGGCGAATGGGCGATGGGCGGAACGTTTGTTGCGGAAGAATGGCCGGAGAACCGGCGGCGCGCCGGTGCGGGATACATGCACACGGGCTACTACGCGGGGATTTTTCTGGCGGCGCTGGCTAATTACGTTGTTGGAACACACTTTGGCCACAACGCATGGCGGGTGATGTTCGCCGTCGGCGGCTTGCCGGCGCTGGTGCTGGCGTGGGTGCGCTACGGGGTGACGGAACCCGAGCGATGGCGGCAGAAAGCAAGCGTCGTTCGAACGTGGCAGGTCTGGCGGCCGTTTGCGGTACTTTTTTCAGGCGTTTGGCGGCGACGGACCATTCTGAACTCGCTTTTCATGCTGGCTTCCATCAGCGGACTTTGGGCGGGAATGGTTTACGTTCCAGCGGCTGTGACCGCGCTCGCGGAAGCCGCGGGGCGCGCCGGGCCGCAAGCGGCCCAGCTTGCTTCGCGCGCGACGATGCTCGTGGCGTTCGCGACGATTCTCGGATGCCTGACGATGCCATGGCTTGCTGAAAGGCTCGGAAGGCGTGGGGCACTGGCCGCCTATTTCACAGTGATGATGATTTTTATCGTGCTGACGTTTGCCAAGGTTTTTTATCTTGGCCCAGTGGCGTTGCCTTGGTTTTTCGTTTGCCTATTCTTTCTTGGATTAGGAGGAGCAAATTTTGCCGTCTACACGCTCTGGCTGCCGGAGCAATACCCAACGGAATGCCGCGCGACCGCGTTTGCGTTTTGCACTTCCTTTGCGCGTTTTGGCGGAGCGGGGATCACGTTTCTCGTCGGCGCGGGCGTGCAACATTTTGGCTCGCTGGGAATTCCGGTCGCGCTGACATCCATTGCATTCGCGATCGGGCTCCTTCTCCTTCCGTTTGGAGCCGAAACGCGTGGGCAAAGCCTTCCCGCGTAAGCATATTTTTATTTCAGAAGAGTTTTTAGCGCGGTTCCGCGGATGGAAGCGTCGAGTAATTGAATAGTGTGCACAACCGGAGTCTGCTGACCGTTTCGCGATAGAGAAGCCTGCAGCTGCAGCAAGCATCCGGGATTTCCCGTCGCGACCATGTCAGCTTTCAATGGCGCGATGAGGCTGGCTTTGCGATCTCCGATGGCGTTGGCAGCGTCAGGCTGGACGAGGTTGTAGATGCCTGCGGAACCGCAGCAGATAGCGGATTCGGGGATTTCGGCCAATTGGAGGCCGGGGATTTTCGAGAGAAGAGCGCGCGGCTGAGTTCGCACGCCTTGTGCATGCTGCAGGTGGCATGAATCGTGAAAGGCCACGCGGAGTTTGAGCGGGTGGCGCGCGGCGCGAGGCTCAAGACCGGCGAGGATTTCACTGACGTCTTTGCATTTAGCGGAGAAACTCCGAGCGCGACCCGCATAGGACGGGTCGTCTCGCAGCAGGTAAGCGTAATCCTTTACGTTCGATCCGCAGCCCGCCGCGTTGGAGACGATGGCCTCCACGTTCGTGCCTTCGAATGCGTCGATGGTCTTCTTCGCGAGTTCCAGCGCGGCTGCTTCCTCGCCGGTGTGAACCAACAGCGCGCCGCAGCAAGGCTGCGTCCGCGGCGCGATGACCTCGCAACCTTCCGCGGCGAAAACGCGCGCTGTCGCAGCATTCACCTGCGGAAAGAATTCGCGCTGCACACAACCCAGAAGCAAGCCAACGCGAAGGCGCTTTGTTCCGGCGGCCGGCGTAAGTTCAGCGACGTGCTCGCTTCGTCCGAGTCTTGGGAGCAGCGCCTCCAGAACCTGTAGTCTCTTCGGGAAGAGCTTCAGCAAGCCCGAGGCGCGGACGACGGCTTGCAGTCCGGATTTCTGGTAGGCGAGCAGCGGCAAACGCATACGCTTTAATCGTTCCGGTCGGGTGAAGTTTTCGAAGAGGAAGCGCCGGTAACGTTTTTCGCCTGGTGAACGCTGGGTGTTTCGCTCGATCTGGGCGCGCGTGGCCTCGATCAGTTTTCCGTAGTCCACGCCGGAAGGGCAAGCGGGCATACAAGCCATGCAGCCAAGACAGCTATCGAAATGGCTGACCCAATTCGAAGTCATCTCGGTAGCGCCTTCGGTGGCGAGCTTCATCAGGTAGATGCGGCCGCGCGGCGAATCCATCTCCTGGCCCCACAAGACATAAGTTGGACAGACGGGAAGGCAAAAGCCGCAGTGAACACACTTTTCGATGATTTCATTTGACGGCGGATGATGCGCGTCGAAAGCGCTGCCGGCAATTGGTGTCGGGGCCAGATCGGACATCAGATTCCCCCTACAAAACGGCCGGGATTCAGCGTATTCCCCGGGTCGAGCTGCTTTTTTATGGCTTTCATCAATGGTAGCGCGTCACCTGCGCTTCCCCAGGTATCGATGGGCGCCATTCCACCCGGCCGGTGAAGGACGACCAGAGAGCCAGCGTTGCTTTCGAACAGTTCACGCAAGTCTTGCAAAGAAAATCGCAAGTTCGACGGGTCTCCTTCGAGCCTCAAAAAGCCGATCCCGGTAGCCTGCAACACCGTCTTAAAGCGCAGTTGCCGCACTTTGGCGGATTTCGCGATTGCCGTCGCCGACTTATCCATCTCCGCGGGCAGGACGCTGATTTTTGCGACGGCGGCCGATTCCGGCTTGGCGAGGGACCAAAGGTCCTGGCGCGCGTTCCAGATGTCCGGCGATGCCACGGTGAGGCTTGCCAACTCAGCGAGTTCTTTGAGATAAGCCTCCTGCGCGTCGAGTCCCACTTCGGTTCCTTCGAACAAGATATCCACGATCGGCGCTGCCTCATTTTCGAAGCGAGCTTGCAGGGCGGTGTGCGCGAGCTTCGAATTCTGAATGGCGTGGATGATGCGCTGAGCTTCTTCCGCTCTCTTTGTGCCGATGGAATAGGAGCGCGTGTTTCGCGGCAGCGGGTGAAGCCGAAAGACAGCGCGTGTGATTATGCCGAGAGTGCCGAAAGCGCCCGTAGCGAGCTTGGGCAGATCGTAGCCCGCGACGTTCTTGACGACCTTGCCGCCGCTGCTGGCCAGCGTGCCATCGGGAAGCGCGAGCGTAACGCCGATGACCAAATCGCGCAGCGCGCCGAAACGCAAACGCAGACTGCCGCTGTCATTCGCGGAGAGCACGCCGCCCACGGTGGCTTTTGCCGGCCAAAGCGGATCGAGGGCAAGACGCTGGCCGTGCTGGGCGAGAGTTTCTTGCAGCGTTTGAATGGTGCAACCGGCTCCCACGGAAACGGTGAGATCGGCCCAGGCGTACTCCGTGACTTCGTTGAGCCGTGCTGTCGAAAAGACAGCGTCCGCGCGAGATGGTGGATTCCCCCAGCCAAGTTTTGTGCCGCCGCCGCGCGGGATGACTGTCAACCCAGCATCGCCGACAAGTCGAAGCGCTTCGGCAAGTTCTGATTCGCTGCCGGGTATGACGACAAGCCTCGGTTGGACACCTGCGACGACATCAGGGGCGCTTGCTGCCTGAACGTGCTCCGGGCTCAGGAACGAAATGAGTTTGTAGCGCAGCGTGGAGTGAAGAGCGGCTGTGTGAGATTGGGTTTCGGCATCCATACTTCGGCCTAGAAGCGCTCCGCGAGGCCGGAGGATTCGAGCGGGTGCGGCGTATATTCGCCGGGAGTTTCGCCGCAGAGACGAGGCGTCGGAAAGATTTTTGTGGGATTCGAAAGCTGCAGCGGATCGAATGCGCAGCGGACGCGTTGCATGGTAAGCAAGTCGGGTTCGGCAAACATTTTGGACATCATTTTCTTTTTGTCCACACCAACACCATGTTCGCCGGTAATGGAACCACCCGCTTCGATGCACAGTTCAAGAATCCTGGCAGAAAGCGTTTCGGCGGCCTCCTGCTGGCCCGGAACGAGCCGGTCGTACAGAACAAGGGGGTGGAGATTGCCGTCGCCTGCGTGAAAGACGTTGGCAACGCGCAAACCGGCTTCCTGGCTGAGGCGCTGGATCTCGCCCATGACTTGCGGGAGGGCGGTGCGCGGAATCACGCCGTCCTGAACGATGTAGTTGGAGGAGATGCGGCCCATGGCAGCGAAAGCGGATTTGCGGCCTTTCCAGATCAGGGCGCGCTCCGCTTCGGATTGAGCAATGCGAATTTCCCACGCGCCGTTCGAGCGGCAAATCCCGTTGACGTCGGTCATCAAGGATTCCACTTCGGCGAGGGGGCCGTCGAGCTCCACCAGAAGCAGGCCGCCGCAGTCTGGGTAGTTGGCGTGGACGGCGGCTTCCGCGGCTTGAATGGCGAGGTGGTCCATCATCTCAATGGCCGAGGGGAGCATTCCCGCGGCGATGATGCCGCTGACGGCGGCGCCGGCTTCATTCGTGGAATCAAACGCGGCGAGCAAGGTGCGGACACACTCGGGGCGCTTGACGATGCGCAGAGTAATTTTTGTGGCGATGCCGAGCGTGCCTTCGGAACCGACGAAAACTCCGGCGAGGTCGTAGCCGGGGGCATCGAGAGTTTTTCCGCCGAGGTGGACGAGCGAGCCATCGGGCAAAACAACCTCGAGGCCAAGGACGTGCGTCGTGGTGAAACCGTACTTGAGGCAATGCGCGCCGCCGGCATTTTCCGCGACATTGCCGCCGATGGTGCACACCGTTTGCGAAGAGGGGTCAGGCGCATAGAAGAATTCGTTGTGCTGAATGCGCGCGGTGACATCGAGATTGAGGACGCCCGGCTCGACGACTGCGCGGGCGTTGGGGAAATCCACTTCGAGAATGCGATTCATGCGGACCAGGCTGATGACGATTCCGTTCTCGACCGGCGTCGCTCCGCCGCTCAAGCCGGTGCCCGAGCCACGCGCGACAAAAGGGATACGTTGTCGGTGACAGATGCGAACGATGGATTGAACCTGTTCAACGGAAGTGGGCAATAGGACCGCGCGCGGCAACACGCGGAAATTAACCAAGCCATCGCACTCATAGGTGTGAAGCTCTTCGGGGGAGGAAACCAGGCCGCGACCGTCAACGATCGCGCGCAGCTCCTCAAGAATCCTAGCGTCCATAGGTTTCGATCCGCCGGATGAAAGAAAATTGCGCCATCAATGGATGAAGTTTAACCCATTGGGGATGAATTGAGGGAGGACATAGGCGTAGAACATGACGATCACGCCGACGATGGCCGCAAGAGCGACGGAATGCCAGAAGACGAAGCGGAAGATGGAGCCTTCGTTGCCGACCTGATTGGTGGCCGCGGTGGCGATACAGATGGATTGTGCGTCCACCATTTTGCCCATGACTCCGCCGGCGCTGTTGGCGGCACACATCAGAACGGGGCTGAGGTTGAGCTGCTGCGCGGTGATTTTCTGCAAGCCACCGAAAAGGGCGTTGGAAGAGGTGTCGCTGCCAGTCAGCGCAACGCCCAGCCAGCCGATGAACGTGCCGAAGAAAGGAAAGAGCCAGCCGGTGCGCGTGAAGGCGAGACCCAGGATGGCATCCATGCCGGAGTATCGCGTGACGTAGCCTAATCCAAGCATGCAAGTCATGGCCACGATGGCGAAACGCAAACGGTAAAGAGTGCGGCCGAAGATTTGAAACATTTTTCCAGGCTTGAGGCCGAGAATGGCGCCCGCAAAAAGGGCCGCGAGGAAGCAGCCCGTTCCCGTGGCCGTAAGCCAATTGAAATCGAACCGCGCGGCTTCGGCGGCCGGCTTTTGCACTACGGGCGCAGTTCGAAAGACTTTGGCATGCAAGTACGGCCAGTCCCAGCCCGCCGGACCGGGGCGGACTCTGCCATCCACCATGACAACCTTAAAAGAGGGCGTCGTTGTCTGATTCATGGCCAGCTTTACTGCGGGCAATCCCCACACGAGCACAAAAACGGAGAGAATCGCGAAGGGCATCCAGGCCTTAGCGATTTGACGGGCGGAGTAGTGCTTGATCGAGGCTCTGGCCTCAGCGGAGTTTACAGCTACTTCATCCGCGAAACGCCAGATCCTTTTCGGCTGCCAGAAGCGCAGGAAGAGAAGCGTGGCGATCATCGAGGCGACGCCGGCGGCGATGTCCACAAGATTGCTGTCCACGTAATTGGACCAGAACCATTGTGTGGCCGCGAAGGAGCCACTGACGACCAGGATGGCTGGGAAGACTTCGAAGGTTTCTTTCCAGGTGACCATCGCGCGGACCAGCCAGAAAGGAACGATGATGGCGGTGATAGGAAGAATGCGGCCGATCATGGCACTGAGGTCGCTTTCATTCAGCGCGGTGACGACCGCGAGCGTATGGACGGGAGTGCCGATGGCGCCCCAAGCCACCGGGGCGGTGTTGGCGATGAGGTTGAGCGCGGCGGCCTGAAAGGGTCTAAATCCAAGGCCGATCATGAAGGCTCCGGCGATGGCGACAGGCGCGCCAAATCCAGCGGAGCCTTCAATGAAAGCACCGAAGCAGAAGGCAACCAGCAGAAGTTGCAGGCGGCGATCGGGGGTGATGGCGGCGACGGACTGCTTCATGATTTCGAACTGGCCGGTCTCGACCGATATGTCATAGAGAAATACGGCGGCGATGACGATCCAGACGATTTTGAGAAGACCGAATGCGGAGCCGTAAAAAAAACTACTCAGTGCCAGGCTGACGGGCATTCCGAGTATGAAAATTGCACAGAGTATTGCGGTTGCAGCGCCCGCGATGGCGCAAAGATGGGGCCGCACTTTCGGCCCCGCCAGAAGACCGAGCAGAACGATGATCGGCAACGCCGCTACGAGTGTGGAAAGCCACCAATGACCCGTAGGGTCATAAACCTGGGTCCAAGTCACAGGAAGACCTTTCCGTTGCGGTCGCTGAGATACTTCCTCTGAGGATTCTTGTCAAGAAATAAGTCTTCTTGCAACGCACGCCTGTTTTTCAGGGATGTTCAAGCCGCTCTCTACGGCCAGCGAAAAGTTGCCCGCCCACGGCCAGCAACGCGGGAAAGCAAACGAGAACGTAGCGCGGTTCGCAGGTTTGCAATTGCGTGAGGAACGCTGTGCGAATGAGGATGAATGTCACGATAAGCAAAATTCCTGGATTGCCCCGCCAGAGCCACGCGGCCGCTATCGCCATGCCGAGGTACAAAATGTTGAGCAGCGCGAATCCGAGAGTAACTTCAAAATCGATGGGATTGCTGCGCCAACTCTCTGCGAGAGGCCAGAGCCGGCCCGAGTATGGCAGCAATGTGATTCGCGGCGTGAACCACATGGCGACGGCCCGCTCGATGGGAATCCACAGGTACGTTCGAATGGGGTGACGGCGCGAGCGTTCGCGAGCTAACTTCGCAAAATCAAGATCGAGCGCGCGCGTCATGCCGGGAATGCGATTGTAACGATCCAGAAGTGAAGCGACTTGCGCTCGTTCCTCGGGCGAATCGGTTGCGTAGGCGGGAAGGTCTTTCAATTCGATTTGCTGAGAAGGCAGCTTCCACGTGAAGAGATATGCGTCACGAAATCGGTACATCCAGGTGCTCGTCCATGCGTAAAAGCCGGTCGGAAGAACATCGCCATAGGTTTCGGCGTAACGAGGTGCCAGGAACTGCACGCGCCCGAGACTCACGGTATTGCGCGCGGCCCACGGGGCCAGAGGAAGCAGTGAGCTCGCAACAATCCATAGTGTTGCGAGCACGAACCTTCTCCGATTTTCGGAACGGTAACAACGAAGCCCAAGTACAAGAAACACAGCAACCAGGAGAAGCGGTGTTTCCGGCCGGACGAGCGTTCCAAGCCCGACGACAAGGCCGCCCAGGAGCCAGGATCGCGCAGCGCGGCGAAAATCGATTTTCGATTGGACGAGATCGATTCGCAGGAAAGCCGGAGAAAGAAAAATGAAGATCGCAAGCGTCGTGAAAAAAGTTGCTAGAACTTCGGTGAGCGGCACCGCGGCGTAGTTTGCAGTGAAGGGGCAGACACCCGCCAGCCAAAGTGCTGCCGCAGCAACGCGACCGCGACTCGCTTCAGATTTGCCAACCGCCAAGCGCGCGGCAATGCCAGCGGCCAGCACGCACGTGGCGAGATCCACGAAGGCTTGCACCAGCATGACGGCTTTCCTGCCTGAGCCTGCCCAGAAATAGATAATCGCCAGGAACGCCGGATAACCTGGCATCCGAGCATCCGACGGCAAGAGTTGTCCATGCGAGTAGAAGCCGTACACGCCGTGGTAGAGCCAGTTGCGCGCGAGCTCTTCGTAGTAAGGCGTATCTCCGGAGTAGAAAGGGAAGCGCCAGATGAAAAAAAGACGCAAGAGCAATCCCGCTAGGAGCGCTGGCAAGAGATGCTTGTAGAAAGGCTTTGGGAACATTTTGGCGACCGAAAAGGAATTCGGATGGCACAAGCATTGTAACTGGAAGTGGCCGAGGCGCCCGGATTTGGCAGTCTCGTTACAGGAAGTTGTGTTGGCGCTTAAAAGCGTGCCGGTCGTAACCTAAGGCATGGTGACCGACACGCTATCGAACGTCGCGGTGGCCAAAGCAGATGTCATGCGATTACTCACTGCCAGCCCCACGTACACGCTCTGCGCCATG
>Ga0099829_10001623_pt1 | contig 12576 bp, 9 predicted proteins | sample CZO8metaG_3_FD_79336 | JGI IMG/M metagenome (GOLD analysis project Ga0099829, IMG submission 79336) | Vadose zone soil microbial communities from the Eel River Critical Zone Observatory, Northern California, USA - CZOApr15con2H2.8 metaG | ecosystem: Environmental > Terrestrial > Soil > Vadose...
AGCCAACCCAAGCCTCTATACCATGACTTATGGTTTGGATGGACAGGGTCGGCCCAACACTCTCCAAGGTAACACTACAACTGTAGTCTCTGGCACGACGTTTAACGCTTCTAGCCAACCTACATACATTGACCTCGGAACCGGCACCGACCAAAGCGATTACGTCTACGATCCCAACACGGGAAGGATGACTAACTGGACCTTCCAAGTGGGTACCACAGCTTCCGAGACCGGCGCACTTACCTGGAATGCGAACGGAACGCTCCGCCAACTGGCTATAGTCGATGGTTTCAACTCTGGCGGCTCACAAACTTGCACCTTCGGTACGAGTTCTGTCATGGGATATGACGATATCGGTCGATTGTTAAGCGACAATTGTGGCTCCGTATGGGCGCAGACGTTCAGCTACGACCTTTATGACAACCTGACAAAATCGGGAAGCATTTCGTGGAATCCCGGATACAACCCAGCAAATAATCACTACTCGACCGGAGCCAGCTACGACAATAGCGGGAACCTCAAAGGTGACTCTATTCATACGTACACTTGGGACCAATTCGGTAAGCTTTCATCTATTGATTCCAGCGCGTGCGGGACGAACGGGGAGTGCGTGACCTACGACGCAATGGGGCGGATTGTAGAGACGAGCTACAACAGCGTATACACCGAGATTTGGTACACGCAGTTAGGCAAGGCGTACATGACGAGCGGTAGCACTCCCTACTACGCTTACTGGCCGACTCCCGGCAACGGCACCGTCGAAGTGAATGGCAATGCAGTCACGTTTTACTATATGCACAAAGACTGGTTGGGAAGTGCCCGCATCTCCTCGACCCTCGTCAATCACACAGTAGTCTCGGATCAAGCCTATGCTCCGTATGGCGACGTCTATAACAAACTTGCGACCGGAGCCGGGGTGCCTGCACAGATGTTCGCTGGAGATACACAAGATATTATTAGCGGCATCTTCGACACCCCCAACAGAGAACTTAACGCAAGCCAAGGCCGCTGGCTTTCGCCCGATCCGGCTGGCGCAGGATGGAATCAGTACGCCTACGCGACGAACCCGAACAGTTTTGTTGACCCATCAGGCCTGTGCCCGAACTGCGATTACCCCCCACATTCCGACGCCATCGATGCAGTATGGAAGAGCGAGTCGGGCGCGTGCCTAGTCTGTATACCGATCTACGTCAATTACGGTCAGATAATTATGGGGAACACTTTTGTCGACGCGTTACAGGGACAGGCGGGCACCTATGTGTACACGAATATGTACAATCAGACAAGCTTCGGCTTCTCAGAAGACCTTTGGGGGGCCACGCTCAATATGATTGATGCTGTCCACGGTAGTGCGAAGGAAAACGGTATGACTGACCTCCCGTCGTATCCGACTTCTGGGTTTCAGACGATGGTTCATGATTTGGGTAACGGTCCCGAAATCTCGGGGATACTCGTCGACTGGTCAAATGCTCAAGCTCAAGCTGCATACTTGACTCACTTAGCCTTGCCTTACTTAGTTAGGGGGCAGCAGATTCCAGTTTCCCTGGAGAGTCAACTGACTGCAGCGGAAGCTCAACTGACAACGGTTTGGTCGCAGCTAATGGAGATAATACTGCCCGGCTTTTCGAATTGGAATCCGTGACATGAATAAAGAGAGAGTTCATCTGACATATGGTGCGTTATTGTTGATTTGCCTCGTTATGAGCGTCGCAGATCAGACAACAGAGGCGAAGACTCACCGCTGGCTGGTCAAAGAAACAGAGTTTGGAACAGGCATCAAAACAGCGAGCAGCATTGTCCAGTATCACGATACGTGCGTGTGGGTGCAAGTTTTCTTTATTTCAGATCAGTTTTTTAAGGGACTGCAAGAGAAAGAGACACCGATTGGACCAGAATTCAGCAAAAACAAGACTTTAATAAGAACTTTCCCCGACCGCCTGATGGTTGATTTCGAAGCAACGGTGCAGAGGTGCGATCCGAGGCCAAAGGAAATTGTTCCTCCTGACTATGCGAGTGGTTTAATGACTGGACCTACTTTCGAGGTCAGTTGGAAAAGGGGAGCAGAAAGGCGAACTGTGCCGCTACAGTTCAGGGAGGAGCGCCACCGCCCTGGACTACGCTGGGACTACTTCTTCGAAGTTCCGGCCAAGGATGTGCCCCTGACTGATGACTTGCTTATAGATGTGTCCCTGCGTCATGGGACAAGTCGTACCTCTCTCTCCGCAGGTCTACGTTTTCCGCACGAATAACGGGGAGTGCGTACTGGGGCTGATGAGATAACCGTGTCGGCTCCTTACGGGCGAGTAGACTTGGAAGCCCTCAAAGCGACCAAGGGGGCTGGCCCATCCTTGCAGCAGCACCGAAGAGGCTGCCCACTCTTTCGCGTGCTTTGCGAAAGAGCCTGCCCTGAGCCTGCCGAAGGGGTGGGAGCTTGCGCCCATACACGCCGCCTGGGCTTCCCCTAACTCCCGCAGCTCCCATCGCTTAGGGCCGGGTGCCCCATCCTTTCGCGTGCTTTGCGAAAGAGCCTGCCCTGAGCCTGTCGAAGGGGTGGGAGCTTGTGCCGCATATGCCGTCTGGCTTCCCCAACTGCCGTAGCCTCTATCGGTTAGGAGGGATTGTACATACTAAAGCCTAATACATTACTGCATGCACAAATGTTCCCATGGGAACATTGGGCGCAATTTTCAGGCGCGGAACAGCCGCCGCCCCAGCTACCCGCGCAGCTCCGATAACGCCTTCCGCGCCTCGCTGTTGTTGGGACTGATCTTCAACACGCGCTCCAGTTGCTGCCGCGCGAGGACAGGCTGGTTCGCCTTCTGATACGCGAGGCCCAGATGATAATGCACCGTCGGGTCGTCGGCTCCACCTTTCTTTTCGTTGAGCCGCAGCGACTCCTGGAACATATCAATCGCGGACCGATACACGCCCTTCTGGTAGTAAGCCCAGCCCAGCGTGTCGGCCGCGTTGGGAGAGTCGGGCATGCCGCGCCTTGCCGTCTGTGCCATGGCGAGCGCCACATCGACGTTTCCACCTTGCTGCAGCATCACGTAAGCAAGATTGTTTGAGGCCAGCGGATTGTCGTGCTGAATGTTCAGCGCCTGCTGATACATGGACTTGGCCTGGTCCCAGTTGCTTTGCGATTCGTACATCATGCCCGCGAGAAGATAGAGCGATATTTCGCGCGGGTGATCCTTGATGGATTGCTGATAAGTCGCGAGCGCCTGGCTCACCGAGCCCTCCGCAGCCTGGGTTTGCGCCAGCTTCAGAAGCGCGTCGGAACTATTCTTGTCGAGTTCAATCGCCTTGCTGAAGGCCGCATCCGCGCCTTTGAAATCTTTTTTCTGATACAGCGCCGTACCCAGCAGGTCATAAAATCCGCTGACGTTGGGCGATTTGGATATTTGCGCGTTCGCCGCGGCAATGGACTGGTCAAGCTGCTTCTGAGCGATGTAAGTATTCATCACTCCCTGCAATCCGTCAGTCGACGCGGGGTCTTTATCCAGCGCCTGTTGATATGACTTTATTGCCTCCCCGTAATGCTTCTGTATCAGGTGAAAATTACCCATCTGCACATAAGGAGCGGGATTATTGGGAGCGACCGTGGCTGCTTTTCGCAGGTCCTGCTGGGCATCGGAATATTTTTTGCGGTTCATCTCAGCCACCGCGCGCAGCAAGTAACCGTCAGGCGAATTTGGTGCGCCGCCGATTATCAATTGCGCGGTTTGCGTGAGCGCATCGACGTCGCCGCGGCGAAGCTCCAGATTGGCCAGCGCGCGTTGCGCGTCAGTAAGCTCGGGACGCAGGCGCACGGCTTCGCGCAACTCCGATTCCGCCTGCGCTTCGTCGTGTTGCATATCGAAGGCGAGACCGAGCTGGTAGTGAGCCACGGCGTTGTTGGAATCGTTTTTGACCGCCTGCTGTAATGAATCGACCGCACCTCGTCCGTCATTTTGACGGAGTTGCACCTGCCCGCGATAGACCAGCGCTTCGGCATCCCGCGGTGCGGCCTTCAGAATGTCGTCGTTCAGTTTCGTGGCTTCGTCCAAGCGGTTCTTGAGGATGAGAAGCTGCACGTAGTTTTTCTTGACCTGAATATCTTTGGGATGATCTCGGTGCAGTAGCGTATATTCCGCCGTGGCTTTGTCGAGTTCGCTGTTGGCGAAATAGAAATCGCCCAGCAACCGGTAGCCTTCGGAATTGTCCGGGAACTCGTTCTTGGCCTGAGTGAGGTAAGCTTCGGCTTCAGCCTTTTTGCCTTGCGCCATCAGCAGCCGGACGTACGAGGCGCGGGGAGCTGGATCCTTGGGGTTGACGTCGATGGCATGTTTGAATTGCCGCTCGGCTTCCGGCATGTGATTCCGCGACTGATAGAAAAGTCCCAAGGCCAATTGCGCACTCACATCTTTCGGACCGAGTTCAGCCGCTTTCTTGAAACTGGTCTCGGCCTGATCGGGCAAGTTGGCCCGCATTTGCAGCATGGCGAGGCTCAGATAAGAGTCCGTTCGCGCGGGATCGGCGGCGATTCCTTTCTGCATTTCCTGCAGCGCCGATCCCAGATTGTTTTGCGAAGCATAAAAGTTAGCCCACGCCAGATGGGTGTCAGGACTGTTGGGTTGTTTATCGCGCAAGATATCCAGATGAGGCTGCGCCTGCTTGGCTTCGCGTGCGGCGATCAGCAGGTTTGCCAGGTCCACGTGCGCGGGATAGTTGTCCGGCACCAGTTCGACGGCGCGCGAGAGTTCGGCATAGGCGCGGTTATAATCCTTGAGCTTGAGATAGGTTTCGCCCAACTGATAATGCGCTTCGGCGAAGCGCGGATCCATCTGAACAGCGTTGGAATACTGAATGGCCGCTTCCCGAAACTTGCCCTTGTCGCGATAGCGGTTGCCGCTCTCCAGAAACTTCTGCTTGCGCACATTGGGATCGCGGGAACAGCCGGTAAAGAGGGCAGTAATAAGAAATCCGATAAGCAGCAAGCGGAGGGCAACGGAACGGCTCATGTCTTCTCCAGGAAGGCGCAAATGCGCACACGACCACGAACCCTGTGGTCTCTACACAAGGTACTGCAAGATGGGGTGCAAGATAAAGTTACTCGCGTTATGCTGGGTTGCTGAGAGGGATCGTTGCGTAATGTCTGATGCGAGCGCTGATTGTTATTTCAGATATTTCTGAGCGAACCGATAAGCGAGCCGGAGAAGCACATGACAAGCCGAGATCGAGCGGCTTTAGAGCCTACCCGTCGAGACCTGTTCTTTTTCAAGCGTAGGTCGGGAATGTAGTTCCGAACATGGGCTCCTTGCTTATCGACTGTTCTTCCGTCGCTTCATCCTGAATGACGTCCCAATGCTCGACAAGGATTCCGTTTTGAACGCGCACAATATCTGCGGCAATCCAATTCACAGGAGCACCGAAACCGCTAAATCGCCCGTGCACGATCACGAGGCCTCCCTCAGCCACGATCGTTCCCGGTTCGTACTTAAGCGTTGGCGGGATGCTCTTGATGAGGTTGAACAGACCTTCACGACCGGGTGCGATATGAGCGCTGTGCTGAATATAGTCAGGTGACCAGAAGCGTTCAGCGGCTGCATAGTCACGCTTGTTGAACAGCGTGTCGAAGGCTTCTAGAACAAGAGATTTATTTTTCGATTCGATCTTCGTACTCATCTTTCATTTCCTCCGATCATTTCCTCCAGTTCGCCGGCAAGATGCCAGGTCCTTAAAGCTTCGACCCGCCGTCGACCGGAATACTCGCTCCCGTGATCCACCGGGCCGCGTCTGACGCAAGGAACGCAACCACGTCCGCAACATCTTCCGGTTTGCCGATCCGCTTCAATGCCTGCATTCCCAGCGTCACCTCGCGACCTGCGTCGCTCTTCGCGAAATTCGACATGTCCGTGTCGATCACACCGGGCGCGACTGCATTTACGCGGATGCCTTGGGGCCCAAGAATGGCAGCCCAGTTTTTGACCAGAGTCTCTAATGCTCCCTTGGTCGAGGCGTAGGCAAGGAGCGAAGGGTTATCCAAACCGGGCTTCCCAACGACGGCGTGTGCCCCGATCGAAGAGATCACGATGATGTTCGAGCCTTCACCCAGAACAGGCAGGAGTTGCTGCACCAGGAAAAACGAGCTGCGCACATTCGTTGCAAAGAGATTGTCAAAATCCTCCACCGTATGATCCTTGATGGTTGCAGACTTGCTGATTCCGGCGTTGGAAACCAGCACATCCAATCGCTCCCCAACAATCGAGCGAACTTCCTTTGCCAATAGTATTGCTCCATCTGGAGTTCCCAAGTCTGCCCTGATCGCATCCGCACGTCCCCCCTTGGCGCGGATGCCGGCGACTAACGTTTCCGCATCCTGCGCAGACCGGCCGTAGTGAACCAGAACATGCGCCCCAGCTTCCGCCAGTGCGGATGCCGTGGCGCGACCAATTCCCCGCGACGCGCCAGTTACGAGTGCTATTTTGTTCTGAAGTGTAGGCATCGCCCCCCCTTTGGTCGACCGATAAGACTAACGCGGCGCCTACCGTCAGTGGAGAGCCGACTCCCTGGTTCGTCGGCTCTCAGTCGCGGCTTCCGCAAGGTCCGTGGACTCAGTGTCTGCGTCGCCTCAGGCATTCGTTCCGCCATCCACGGTAAGATTCGCTCCGGTAATGTACGAGGACTCCGCACCGGCGACAAACGCCACCAGAGCCGCGACCTCCTCAACGTGCCCGTAGCGGTTGAGTGCTGTAACGGCCTTCTGCGGTACCGCCCAATCGCCCGCGGCGGGATTCAAATCCGTGTCGATCGGACCCGGCTGCACGTTGTTGACAGTGATGCCGCGGCTCCCGACCTCTCTGGACAACCCCTGCGTAAATATCTTCACGGCTCCCTTCGTGGCCGAGTAGGGCACCAGCCCGGGCACCAGGACACGCTCACCCACCGACGAGCCGATCATGATGATGCGCCCCCCCTCATTCATGTGCTTCAGCGCCGCCTGCGTTGCGACGAATACTCCGCGAACGTTGATGTTGAGTACCCGATCCATCTCTTCCAGCGTGGTCTCCTCGAACGCTTTCGGAATGGCCGTGCCGGCATTGTTCACAAGCACGTCAAGCCGCCCGAAGGTCGCGACGGTTTTTTCGACCGCGGCTTTGCCGGCGTCGGCATCCGCGGCGTCCGCCTGAATCGCGATCGCCTTTCCGCCGGCGCGCTCAATTGCTTTGACGACCGAGGCGGCCGCGTCGGCACCTTTCGTGTATGTAATGGCCACCTTCGCTCCGTCCGCGGCCAGACGCTTGGCGATTGCGGCACCAATGCCGCGCGAGCCTCCTGTGACAAGTGCAATCTTTCCTTCCAATTTCGTTGACATTGTCCTTCTCCTCGAGCTAGACGTATGCTCATCAGGCATGAGGCAAATCTTATTTCCTCGCCCAAGGCATCCCAATCACCTCATTGGATTGCAAACTTAGCCTGTAGTAGCGCCTTTGAAGCATACTTTGTTAAGCTGGCATTGATGCCTCACAAGCATGGGATCGGGAAATGGAATTACGACATCTTCGCTATTTCGTCGCGGTTGCGGAGGCCGGAAGTCTGACGGTGGCAGCAGAGCAAAGGCTGCACACGTCACAACCTTCACTAAGCCGGCAGATTCGAGATCTTGAGGACGAGGTCGGTGCCCAACTCTTGACGCGAAGAGCTCGCGGCATCGAGCTGACACCAGCGGGTCGAGCATTTCTCGATCAGGCCCGCTCAGTGCTATCGCAGGTGGAAGCGGCGGCTGAAGCTGCGCGGCGGGTCGCTCATCCCGCCAAGCCATGCTTCACGATGGGCTTTTTGACTGGACACGAATTGACGTGGATGCCCGAAGCGATGCGAATATTACGCGGCGAACTGCCTAACATCGACGTGATGATTTCGAGCCAATACTCGCCTCTGCTCGCGGACGGCCTTTCGAAAGGAAAGATCGATGCAGCCTTTCTTCGACGCGAAAAAGGGGTGCCAGGGTTAGCGTTCCGTCTTCTCGTGAAGGAGCCTTTGATGGTGATCTTGCCCAGTGACCACCGACTCGCTGCCTTCAAAGTCATCAGTCCGGCGGATCTGGTGGGCGAGCCGTTCGTGATTGTGTCGCATACGGCTCCTGTACTGCGTGCGGTCATCGACGATTACCTGAAGCGGTCCGGGATGGATATCACGCCTGCGCACGAGGTGGACCACGTCACCATGGGAATTTCCTTAATAGTGTCGACGCCCGGTGTGGGGCTGTTACCTGCTTACGTACAGAACTTTCTCCCTTCGTCTGTAACGAGTCGCCCTCTGAAGGGAGATACGCCAACTGTGGATCTGGTCCTCGGCTACAGAAAGTCGAACCAGTCTCCCATCCTGAAGCTTTTGCTATCGAGATTGGACGAGTTGGTCGCTCGTGCGTCAAATAAGACCCGGTAAGACCCGAAATGGCGGCCCCGCTCCTAGATAGCTTCTAATTGACGGTGACGCTAACACTTATCGAGGCGATGCCATTGGCCACCACTTCCAGCGCACTGGGCCCGGTCTCCATGGTCGCGGGCACATCAAAATTTGTCGAAACAATAGCGCTGCCGGTGGCGACCGCCATCGTGCTGTGGCCGTGGGTGCGGGCATAAACAATGTGACCCGTGGCCTGATTGGTGATTCGGACCAGAGGATAATTCGTCGCGGTTTCCTCCTCGTCTCCAAAGCCTGCGGCTTGAGACAAGCCGTTGAACTGCGTGCCCGAAATGCTATACGTCGCGCCGCGCGTGACGCTCGCCGAAAACGTTGTAACCGTCGGAGCCCAAGCGGCCGAGGGCTGTCCGGACGAGGTGTAGACCTGAACCGTGGCGCCGCCAACAATCACTTCTCCGGAAGGCAGCACCAGCAGGCTGCTGCCGGATGCCACGTGATCGCCGGGAGTCAGCTTCTGTCCGTCATACTCGTAGAGTGTTCCGGAATTTCCCTCTACCAACACGTGACCGCTGGGCAGCAGCACAGCAAACGAATCGCCCGCGTTATCATTATTCGGAAAATCGGGACCGGCTGTCCATGTGCCGGGATCGGTAGGAATCGCCGGCGGCGCATAGACAGCGGTGTGCCCAGGGCCGGCGGCGGATTTGGATCCGGTTGCGAAGACGGTGCCGTCGGGGCGAAGCACTGCGGGTCCAACCTCGCCCGGGGGATTGTAACAACCGCCGCCATAGACGAGACACCCTGTCCCGGGCGAGTGCAAATCCACAACCGTGCTGCCCGCACTGATCCATTTTCCGATCCCTGTTCCGGCGGAAGGAACGTACCTTTCGGAGTTCGGAGCATTCTTTACGTCGACGGTGAGCAGGGAACCATCCGGCAACAGAGTCCAGCCCTCTTCGGCATTGAAATCGCTCTTGCCCGCGGATCCCACGGCGGTCCATTGAAGCGTGGCGGGGTCCAAAACGGCCATTTGCATATCAAGTTTTCTTCCTACGAGGAACTGGCCGTTGGGCAACACAACCGACGGTGAGTCACCGATGTAGTCCCATCCCGCCGGAGGAGCGAGCGAAGTCCAGGTATCGGCGATGGGATCATAGATCGCGGCTTGATTCATGAGTACAAAGTTGCCGCTGTTGTACTCGCCGCCGACAATCACGAGCCTTCCGTCGGCTAGTACGGTGGAAGCGAAGTCCGAGGGCGCGTACCCAGCGGGCAGGCTGGCGGTTTGCGACCAGGTTCCCTTGACGTAGCTTCCGAACTGATCGGGAGTGAGCTTGGACCAATCCGATGAATTGTTGTCCTGGAAAATTACGGAACCATCGGTCAACAGAAACGCCAGTCCGGCGCCGTTCGGCGGCTGGTTCGCGAGTGCGTGCAAGTTCTGCGGCGGCGTGGTGGTGGTGAGAGTGGTGGTGCTGTTATGCGTGCCACAACCGAAGAGTGCCAGCAGCAACGCGAGTACCACAGCAGACTGTTTTCTGGAGAGGTTGTGCCATGTCTTGACGTAAGGGTAGAGCGGATCTGCCATCTGCTTATCTTGCCACAGCTCTGGTATCGCGTTGTTATTAAGTGGCACTGGACGATACGAAGCTACGTGATCTCGGAGTACGAGGACGAAAAGAAATCCGGACGGTCCCAGAATTTCGTGTAGCACTCCGTGCACAGCCAGTCGTGGCCGTTGGTGTAGCCGGTGCCACGGGTGGCATCGTCTTGCGACTCGAACAGCTCCCAGCGACAGACAAAGCAGTGATCTTTCTTCCAACCGCCTTTGACGAGTTCGAAGTGTTCCGAGTCGGCGGCGAGCTTCAAATCGAATGACACACGGCCTGTTTTTCGCTCAACCGCGACATCCCGGGTATTCCAAGTTGCTTTGTGCCAATGCCAGTTGTAGGAGCGGCAGAGTTGGACCGCATCGCGGACATAGTCCACGTTCCAGAGAGAGCCGTGGATCTCGACGGTTTCTCTCGAGATAGCGCGAAATCCCAGGTCGTAATATGAGGCGCGCTGAAATGTCCGTGGCCTGGGAGATTGAGATCGTTCGGCATAGTGCAGGCGCAGCGTGGTGGCGTTGGCTCCGCCTTCGTTTAGCAACTGCGCGGCAAAGCATTGTGTTTCATCGAGCAACCCCAGGAGCAGGTGTTCGGTTCCGATATGTTTGTTGGCCAGCCGCTCAGCTTCATCGGCTGCGTACTTCAGAACGCGCTTCCCGGCTTCGCTGAGCGGCAAGTCTACATGTGTGGAAGTCGAAGGGCGCTTCGGCGAATGCTCATCAATTCTGTGGCGGATGGTTTCGTGGCTGATCTTCGGCAACCAGTGATGCAAGGTTTTATCTTCCCGCAAAAGCCCTAGTAATAAGTGCTCGGTGTCAATTTCCGGCGAGCCGTAATGGCTGGCTTCATAGCGCCCGAAAAAGATGACGCGCCGCGCCTTCTCGGTGTAGCGCTCGAACATCGTTTACTCCAGTGCTGCAACCTTGCTACTTTTCTTCCAATAAAGATATCCTGGCACGCCGAGCAGGACGATGGTGGCGCCCCAGAAAGCTTGGGTGGGGCGGGTGATGATGGTGTTCAGAGTCCAGGCCATGCCGATCAGGACGTATATCCCGGGTAGCCAGGGATATCCCACACAACGGTAGGGCCGCGGAATGTCGGGACGCTTCCAGCGCAGCAGAAACATTCCGATCACGGTCAGCGTGTAGGAGAGCACCATGCCGAAAATCACGTACGTGTAGAGCTGGTCATAACGGCCGCTGAGGGTGAGGAGGGCGGCCCAGATGCCTTGTCCGATGAGGCCGAAGGCGGGCGTGCGCCACTTAGGATGAATGACTGCCATGCGCCTGAAGAAGACGCCGTCCTGCGCCATGGCGAGACACACGCGCGCGCCGGAGAGCGTGCAGGTGGCGGCGGCGCTGAAGCATGAGATCGCGATGAGGAGCGAAAGCCACACTGCGGCGCGAGGAGAAAACAACGCAGCCGCGGCGGCATGAGCGATGGTTTCATGCTTCGCGATCTCGCCGAGCGGCAAGGCGTACAGGTAAGTCATGTTCATGGCCATGTAGATTGCGCCGACCACGAGCACGCCCAACACCATGGCAAGCGGAACATTGCGGCGCGGTTCTTTCACTTCCCCCGCGACCCAGGTGATGTAAACCCATCCGTCATAGGCCCAGAATACGGCGATCAGCGCGATGCCCATGACTGAGATCAACTGGGAGGGATGAAGTCCCATGCTGAGGCCGACGCCGTGCGAGTGGAAGTGCGACCAGTCGCCCTTGCCAATAGCGAAACCGAGAACCACAAAGGCGGCCATGGCTGCGAATTTCGTCCAGGTAGAAATATTCTGGAGCAGCGCGCCCCAACGCAGGCCCATGACGTTTACACAAGTGAGCACGGCGATAAGCAGCAGTCCGAACACGTGCGCGCGCGTGATGGTGATTCCGGCGAGCGAGAGAATTACATGCTGTTGCGAAACGATAGGGAAGACTTGGCCGGTATATGCCGCTGCTGCGACGGAGAGCGCGGCGATGGTGCCGCCGTTAGCGACGGAAAACAGCATCCATCCGTAAAGAAAGGCGACGAGATCCCCGTAGGCCTGGCGCAGGTAAACGTACTGGCCGCCGGACTCGGGGAACATGGAACCGAGTTCGGCGAACGCGGCGCAACCAAAAAGCGAAACTACGCCGCCGATCACCCACACCAGCAGAAACAGCATGGGCTGAGGCAACGGTCCGGCAATGTCTTTGGCGGTGAGGAAGATCGAAGAGCCGATGACGCCGCTGACTAAGAGGAGCACGGAGTCGAGCAGGCTGAGTCCGCGAACGAGCGTGGGTTGAGTCGGAGTGGCCTGCGCGTTCGCTGCTGGAGCTTCTGCGGGAGAGTCCATTATCCGATTCCGAGTTCGTCGGAAGATTCCAGGGCTGTGCCACAGCGGCGGCAGATGACTGAAGAACAGTCTCCGCAGGTCAACGGATCGTTCACCTCTTCGGCGCAGTTCGGGCAGTAGAGCGATGCTGGATCGGGCTCTGGCGGGGGATTCTGAGGGCGTGTCGCCATTAGGAGGAAAACTGTAGCATAGAGGCGGGGCTGGCGTCTTTTGTACTCCGGTTGC